>Ga0180433_10005456_pt1 | contig 17162 bp, 16 predicted proteins | sample SS_ome_8_FD_132980 | JGI IMG/M metagenome (GOLD analysis project Ga0180433, IMG submission 132980) | Hypersaline lake sediment archaeal communities from the Salton Sea, California, USA - SS_1_D_1 metaG | ecosystem: Environmental > Aquatic > Non-marine Saline and Alkaline > Hypersaline >... | reverse complement strand
TCGTCTCAACCCACTCCTGCTCCTGAGCCAGATCAATCAGAACCTGGAGCATCTATGGGCCCTTACAAGGTATCCAACTACTCAACCACGGAAGGGGAGAAAGACTTCGGTAACCGGGATTATGAGGCAACCACTACCTTCTCGGTAACACTTTCTATTGACGCAACACGACCACACCGGTACAGTGAGAAGTACCTGGACGTACATGTACGGGCGCCAGCCTCCTCGTCCATCTAGCGGGGGTTGGCTTTGGGCAGACCCCCTGGACCCAGTCTGAGGTAGAGCTAGTGTAGTGTCTCTCAAAGAGATTGACAGATAGCAGGGTTCTCAGACTATCTTCGACAAAGTTGCCCAGACTGTAAAGCCGTTTACGAGACACTACACTAGTTCGCCGATGCGGTTCTCCCTGCAGAGGGCAGTGGACATGTCCGCTTGTCGGTGCCAGAATAGGGACGAAGACGGAGAAAGGGCAAGAGTCGGGCCTGTCTCCGGGGAGTGAATGTTCGCGCAGGCTAGAAAGAGTATATCGCGGGCGGTAGTGGCCGCTCTTTGCGCTGTGCTCATGCTTTCCGGCATGGCCCGGGCGGCCCCGCAGGACTTCATTCGGGTGAAGGAGCTCAACTTCGTGTTTCTTCACGGCATGGGTGCCAACTGCTGCACCTTCCAGCTCCTGGTGGATACCCTGAACGAGTACCTCCCCTCTTTTGGCACGGTTTACGAAGCAGCCAATCCCGGTAGCAGGCTGCGGATGAATACCCTGGTGAGATGCTATCCGGGCTACGCCTCCATCGGGGTGTGGGCCCGCAATGTGGTTGAGAGCATCAAAGACCACTACGGGGATAAGCGCGGCCTGATACTGGTGGGCCACAGCATGGGAGGGAAGACCGCGCTGCATGTCGTTGCCGCTGACGTGGGAGGAATAGCGGACCAGGTGGCGGCGGTGGTGACCATCAACAGCCCGGTGAAGAACCTTGACCAGTACCAGCCGCCCGGGGCAGGGCCGGTGCTGGAGTATTGCCGGAGCGTTCTGCTGGGATCGGACGAAGGGGTCTGTAGCTCCGTGGTCTTTCTGGACAGCTCCAAGTCCGGCAGGCTGGTGGCAGAGCGGAAGCACTGGCTGGCGTTCATCTCCGGGGAAAGGGCACCTTTGAGTCCACAGTTCAACCGCGCCGGGGTGGATGTCTGGCCACGGGATATGGATGACGGCGTGGTGCCTCTTTCGGCGCAGCATGCCGCCGGGGCTGACGTGGTCTACTATGGAGAGCACGGCCACAGCGACTTCGGGGTGCGGGAGGAGGTTGCTGCATTGCTGGCCGACCGAATCCTGCGGTACGTGCTCGGCGAGTACGTGGAGTGCTCGGTCTTCGCCCGGGGTGGCGAGGTGGAGCGCAGGGCGGACTGGCTCCTGGGCACGGAGCACTGGGACGATATCCTGGGGGAGGTGGTTGCCACCAGCGGCACGCTGGAGCACCGCAACGATTCCTGGACGGAGTGGCAGGTGTGGGAGGACGTGATCGGGGGGTGTCGTGAAGGCGAGAAGCGAAGCCGGACGCAGATCACACAGACCTCTATTCCCCTGCTGACACGGATCGAGGAGCTGAGGTGGCTGAAGACTGACGACCCGTTCGACTGCCAGCTCTACGTGAAGACCCGGGCTGCGCCTAGGACTACCGTGAGGACGGAGTGGGCCGTATACGCGCGCGGGCTGCTGCCTGAGGGTACGAGGCGCTCCCACTACGAGATAGAGATAGTGGAGGGTACGCCCCTGTCCACGGTGACAGACGCAGCCTGGCTGACTGATGACCGCCGGGATATGAGGCTGCGGGTGTTGTCCGAGGCCCAGAGCCCGTTCCGATGGTTCCGGGCGGAGTGGCGTGTGTACTACCAGGAGGAGCGGCGGCGCCCAATCATTGGGGAGCTCCCGGTGAGGCTGGTCCCGCGGGGCTGCCCGTTGGACTAGGGGGCGGATTCGTCACCGGTACGGGTAGCGGTTGCCTGGCCAGGCGCCGAGCGTGAGTGGCCGCGTTCTGAAGGATAAGCCCCACTGCCAGCAGCAGCACCCCGGCAAACCACTCCTGGGCTACCACCAGCATGGCGATGCCCCCGGCGGCCATGAGGAATCCTGCTCCCCAACCGATCCAGGACGAGATGCGTGTAGCCCTTTCATAGCCGTTGGTCAGCCGCCAGAGTAGTGCCCGCACGGCACGGCCGGTATCCAGCGGGAAGGCGGGAACGATGTGCAGAAGGGCAAGCGTGAACCAGATGAAGGCGAGCCACTGCATGAGTACATCAACCAGTATCCCGCCGTTGCCCTGCAGCAGGAAATAGGCCCCGACAAAGGCCCCCGCAGCTATCAGGTTGAATAGTAGCCCGACCACCGCCTGGAGAAGCTCCAGGGCGGGGACGGTGGTAGTGCTGTCCACCTGGTGCAGGCCGCCGAAGGCAAAGAGAGTGATGCTCCTTATCCTGACGCCTTTCCGGGTGGATACCAACGCGATTACGAACTCCCGCACTGCCACGACTGCGAAGAAAAGGATTGCACCGACGCCCCCTACCACTATTCTCTGCCAGAGCTCGTAGGTGGTGGAGAACTGGGTGACTATCCCCAGTGTGATCAGGACCACGGCCAAAATCCAGGTGTAGTGCACCCGGAGTCGGATTGAGGATACATGCTGAAGGTTCCCGCTGCTAGTCATCTCTGCTGGCCGTGCGGTTAGTCTGGCAGGCTCACTGATTACTGCCGTTCAGCGCTCCTACTCGCCCCTTAGCGGTTCTGGCCGCGCGTGACGGCAGAACTTATCTTCGCGAGCATCGTGCCCAGGCAATCGGAGTGTGTCGCGGGCTCGCGGCCGGTCCTTCAGGCCTTCGTGACCGGAAACCTCACCTCAGTGACCAGCTCTTTGGGCGGGGTGTCGCCTGGATTGCTGAGGTACACCTCCTGGGCCGGACCGTTGACCTGGTACCCGTTCTCGGCTACCCAGGCGGCGAGGGCTTCGTAGGTGCCTCCCACAGCGGAGAACGGCCCACGGTGGGTTGTCGCCGCCACCTGCACCGGCTCCAGCCTCTTCACTCCCAGGGCGTCGGCACCGGGCGTGCTGGGCGGGACATCGCCGCTGATGGGGCTGCACAGCTCCCAGGTAAGCTGGTCTTCGGCGACCTGGCCGGGAGAGTCATGGTAGATGCCCAGCGGCGGCCCCGAGGGGACGAAGTCCTTCCGGCCGATCCAGCCGTAGAGCTTACCGAAGGCCTCACTGATCTGGCTGTAGGGGCCCTTCATGCTCACGAAAGCCACCGTCACTGGCTCGGTCTGCTTCATGGTTACCATGATGGGGGGTGCCATCTCTGCCTCCTCACGGTCCAGTGACAGGGGGTGGTGTCCTGCCGGTATTATAGCCGGATCCGTCGGCAGCCGACAAGCAAGGGCCGCCAGGGGTACAGGTGGTTGAAGCGCCTGCGCGGCTGTGGTTCTAGCCTCAAGCACGTCACCTTGCGGGTGCGGCACTGGATTCATGGGTTTCTCTGTTGCCGCCAGGAAAACGCCGGCTCGGGTTCAAGGTCCAAACGGCACGCGAACTCCTTTCGGCAGATAGCGCAAAGGCATTCTCATAGCTTGCGGCATCTGTGACAATGCACCTGAACGATTGCGAGTCCTTCTGGAGAAAAACGAAGCAGGCTCATCGGATGGCATTGACAGGGGGAAGGATGAAGGATACGATAGGCTAGACCATGCTTCTGGTGAATCTCGCCCTCAGGAACCTGACGCGCCGTCGGGTGCGTACCATCCTCACTATCCTCGGTGTGGCTATCGCGATCTCTTTCACAGTGGGCATCCTCAGCATCAGCGAAGGATTCATGGTCTCCTTTGAGAACTCCATGGCCAAGCAAGGCGTGGACCTAATAATAGTGCCCAAGGAGGCCGAGGCCTATCCCTACCCGGATGTTGCCGCCTTCGTGGGTAGCTTCTCCGAGAACCTCGTCGACGAGATAAGACAGCTGGATAACGTGCAGTCAGCCTATCCGCTGTTCACGGCGGTGCCGATGACGCTGCCCGCGGACAAGATCGGCGCCGTGCCGGTCTTCAACGGCGTTACTCCTGAGTACTTCACCGAGGTAACCCCCTACCTGCGGCTCGACAGGGGACGCCTGCTGGAGGAAGGTGACGGTAACGTGCTGGTAGCAGGTTCGGGCATAGCCTCGGTGATCGGCCTTGAGCTCGGCAGCACGATGGAAGTGAAGAAGACGCCGTTTGAGGTCGTGGGTATCCTCAAGCCGAGCGGGGGAATGGACGACGGCATGGTATTTATGCCCAGAGCCGCTCTGCAGGCAGTCTATGACAAAGAGGGGCAGGTTACGTATGTTGGCGTCAAGGTGCGAGATATCGGCAGGGCGGAGGGTACCGCCGAGGAGATCAGCGACAGGTGGCCGGCTGTGTCCGCCCAGACGATGAGCTCGGTGATAGACAAGCTGGTAGACCTGGTGGGTATAGTCAGGGCGGCCCACTTCGGCCTGTCTACGGTAGCCCTGTTGATCGGCGTTCTGTTCATACTCTCCACCATGCTGATGGCGGTCGGCGAGCGGGTGAAAGAGATCGGCACCATGCGGGCAATAGGCGCCCACCGTAGCTTCATCTTCCGGCTCATCGTGGCCGAGTCGCTGGCGACCAGCGTTATTGCCGGTGTGGTTGGCTGCCTCGGCGGCTACCTGCTGTCCCAGGGGATAACGTACGTGCTATCGGAGTTCGTCGGGCTGACCTACTTTGCTCCAGTGGTGAGCGCCCGGATATTCGGCATAGGCATCGCCATCGCCCTTCTGGTAGGGGTACTCGCCGGGCTGTATCCCGCATGGCGGATATCAAAGACGAACATTGTCCAGGCTCTGCGCTATGAATGACGTGATTATCGAGACCAGGCAGCTCACCAGGGTCTTCCGCATCGGCTCTCAGAACGTGATTGCCCTGGACCGGGTCGACATGACCGTCCGGAGGGGGCAGTTCCTGAGCGTGATGGGACCGTCCGGGTCAGGCAAGACCACCCTGCTCAACCTGGTGGGGTGCCTTGACCAGCCGACCAGCGGCACCATTGTCTTCGAAGGACGCGACGCCACCATGATGAGCGAGCGGGAGCTTGACAACTTGAGACTGACGCGGATGGGTTTCATCTTCCAGACCTTCAATCTTATGCCGACATTCACTGCCCTGGAGAACGTGGCTTTCCCCATGGAGATTGCCGGTGTGTCCCGGGATGAACGCGTCGAGAGGGCAGCCCGGCTGCTGGGACGGCTTGGCCTGGCCGCGCGGGCTGAGCACCGTCCCCGTGAGCTCAGCGCCGGGGAGAATCAGCGGGTAGCTATTGCCCGTGCCCTGGCCAACAACCCATCGGTGCTGCTGGCGGATGAGCCTACCGGGAACCTGGACTCGCACACTACCGAAGACATCGGCCGCCTCCTGCGACAGCTCAATGATGAGTATAACCTGGCAATAATCCTGGTTACCCACGATGAGCAAGTGGCCAGGGCAGCCAGCTCCATTGTCCACATGGTGGATGGGCGCCTGCAGCAGTCTACTGACTCTCCACAGTAGGCTACCCAGCTTCTCCTGAAGCTGGGGGCAGCATTTGCCTCGAATTGATTTCCAGAGTGGTTGCGAGCGAAGCGAGGCAATCTCCGGTACGAATGAGGCTGGTGCGTCTGCTTGAGGCGAGGTCGTAATGACCTCTGGTATCTGATTCAACCAGGACCGAGGGGGCGACAATTGCCGCGCGTCCGTGTCCGTGCTATGATGCCTGATGGCGGTGATCCATTCCTCCTGCCGTGAGCAGGGATGGTTTGGGGCGCGCCGCGGAGGGATGTAGTATGCGTATCTACGTGGGTAACCTGTCCTACAATGTCACCGAAGAGGAGCTGCGCCAGCAGTTCGCGGCTTTCGGGAAGGTTGAATCCGTAAGCATAGTGACCGAGAAGTACAGCGGACGACCGAGGGGATTCGCCTTCGTGGAGATGCCGTCAAGGTCCGAAGCCGAGGCAGCCATCACCGCGCTTCACGGCAAGGACCTGGATTACCGCACCCTGGTTGTCAATGAAGCCCGCCCTCGGGAAAGCGACCGGGGGGGTCCTCCTCGCGGAGGCGGCGGTGGCGGATTCGGTCGCAGGGAAAGGCGGCGCCAGTTCTGATTCCGCTCTGGTCTGCCCGCAGGACCGCTCCTCTATGGCACAGACTGCGCTCTCAGGTAGCCGTCTGGCAAGTAAGGAGGCAGGGCCGCGTTCCATCTGTAAATCCTCACGATGACTCTCACATAGTCGGGGGGCCGGGCTGAGATGGGTCGGGTCCTCCTCGTAACGGGCGTGAGATAGCCTCACAGTTGCATCGAGAGAAGATACCATATGGCAGGCGTACTTGAGGGTCTGAAGGTAGTGGACATGGGGCACGTGGTGGCCGTGCCTGCTGCCGGTGCTACTCTGGGCGACTGGGGTGCCGAGGTGATCAAGGTAGAGCCCCTTACCGGCGAGATGGCGCGGGGTATCCGGAGGGGTGGGGGTGCCAGCCGGGTGGTCCAGTACGAAGGCGGGGAAGTCCACTGGATCGTCCAGGTGCTGAACCGGAACAAGAGGGGCGTGGCGCTCGACCTCAAGCAGAAGGCAGGCAGAGAAGTCCTGCAACGGCTGGTCCGGAGGGCGGACGTTTTCATGTCCAACTATGAGCTTGGTACCCTCGATAAACTCGGTGCGGACTATGCCAGCCTGAGCAGTGGCAATCCCCGGCTCGTGTACGCGGTCCTTACCGGGTACGGCACCCGGGGACCGGACAAGGACGAGCGGGGTTTTGACTACTCGGCGGCGTGGGCACGCTCCGGTATGCAGTACATCATTGGCGAGCCGGGGTCTGCGCCGCCTCCGCAGCGCGGGGGGATGATGGACCGTGTGGCGGCGGCCCACATGATTTCCGCCATCCTGGCGGCCCTGCTCTACCGGGAGAGGACGGGAAGGGGGCAGCAAATAGAGCTATCTCTGTTCCACACCGGGGTATGGACACTGGCTTCTGACATCCAGTCCGCCCTGATGGGAACGCCTGTGCCCAGGCATAACCGTACCCGGGCTGCGAACCCGCTCTGGAATACCTACTGCGCTTCGGACGAACGGTGGCTGTGGCTGTCCATGCTCCAGTCTGACCTGCACTGGCCCGACTTCTGCCGGGCAATCGAGCGACCGGAGCTGGAAGAAGACCCCCGGTTCAATACCATGCAGGCGCGCGAGGAGAACTGCGGGGAGCTGGTGCGTATCCTGGACGGGGTGTTCGCCGCCCGGACGGGTGCCGAGTGGGAAGAGCGGCTGAAGCAGCACCACTGCATCTACAGCCGGGTGCAGACTCCCATGGAGGTTACCTCTGACCCACAGGCCCTGGCCAATGACTTCTTCCCTGAGATCGACCACCCGATCGGGGGCAGGGCAAGGCTGGTGGCGACGCCGGCTAACTTCGGGGAGGTCCCGGCATCTATGCATCTGCCTGCACCGGAAACAGGGCAGCACACGGAAGAGGTCCTTCTTGAGATCGGCTATGGCTGGGAAGACATTGCCGCGCTCAAAGAGCAGCGAGTCATCCTCTAGGACCGCCCTGAGTTGGCCGCGGAAGTGGCCGCAGGGCCTGCCGTCATCAGCACGAGCGGGCAGGCGGCGGTTTGATGGCACCGAAAGGTTCTGACATAAAGCCGGGTGTGCGGTCCCCCAGGGTCTTTTTCGGCTGGTGGACCGTTGTCACCGGCGGCCTTCTGGCCCTGTGGGCAGAAGGCTACTTCAGCTACGGGTTCTCTGCCCTCTTCAAGCCCATTTCCTCTGAGCTTGGCTTCAGCCGGGCGGTAACCTCGGTGGCCACCAGTATTATCAGACTGGAGGGTGCGATCGAAGCACCCCTGGCAGGCTGGATAACGGACCGCTTCGGCCCCAGGTGGATAGTAGTGGCAGGGGTGGCTACTATGAGCCTGGGGTTGGTGCTGATGAACTACATAGATTCCCTCTGGTCCTTCTACCTTGCCTGGGGAGTCGTTTTCGGGTCCGGGTTCATGCTTTCCGTCCATCTGCCCATGGATACCGCCATCTCGAACTGGTTCGTGAGAAAGAGGGGTACCGCGCTCAGTGTGAGAATGGCCTTCTCCGGTATGTCGGGCGTGCTGGTCATGCCCCTGGTTGCCTGGTTGATAACCGTCCAGGGATGGCGCATGACCTGCGTCATCGGCGGGCTGGTGCTGGCGGTGGTGTTCCTGCCAATGGCGTGGCTCTCTCTGCGAACGCACCGGCCAGAGTACTACGGCCTGCTTCCTGATGGCGCTGCGGTGAGAGACGAGACCGTAGCAGATGCCCGCCACATGATAGACCGCGGAGTAGAGTATGCAGGCGCTCTTGAGGAGGTTGAGTTTACCCTGCGGGAGGCAATGAAAACGCCTGCCTACTGGCTGCTGCTGGTTAGCCAGGGGATACACGCCCTGGCGGCTTCGGCCATCAACGTCCACTGCATACCGTTCCTGACCGACATGGATATTGACTCACTGAAGGCCGCCGGTATGATGGCGATGATGGTTGCCGCCAGCATACCGCTGCGACCGGTCACCGGGTACCTAGCCGACCGTCTGAGCCGGGGTAACCTGAGGGTGCTGGTGGCGGCGGCCTACCTTCTCCAGACCGGCGGACTGGCGGTGTTTCTCCTGAACCAGACAGTACCGGCAGTCTACGCGTGGTTCGTGCTGTACGGAATGGGTATGGGGATGGGCTGGACAGTGGCCTCTCCGGTGAGGGCGCGCTACTTCGGGCGCAAGGCTTTCGGGTCGATCGGGGGCTCATCCATGCTGTTCGTCACACCTCTGGCGGTGGCAGCTCCGGTCTATCTGGGCTGGGTGTATGATACCAGCAGCAGCTACACGGTTGGCTTCACCGTGCTGGCAGTGCTGCTCGCGGCCGCCACTGTGCTGGCCCTGTTCATAGTGCCGCCGAAGCGTCCTGGCCGGGCTTCTGATATCCGCCGCATAATCTGACGTGAGCGAACGGGGGCAGTGCCGGTAGCCGGAGCGGTCCTGCTACTCGGCGCCGAACCGCTCAATCAGATCCCCAACGAAACGGATACCCTGGAAGTAGTCCGTGAGGAGTATGTTCTCGTTGGGGGCATGGATATTGCTGGTGGCATTACCAACGCCCGCGGAGAAGGCCGGAGTTCCCAGTGCCTGGGTCATCACGTACATCGGGCCGCTGCCAGCCATGAGTGGGTAGATGACGGGTGACTGCCCGTATACCGCCTCGGCGGCGGCAGATGCCGCCTTCACCACGGGGGCGTCCGGGGGCGCCTTGGCGGAACGCTCGCCGTGCATGGGCACTATCTCTATATCCGTGAAGCTGCGCCGGTCCAGGTACTTGCGCAGCAGTTCCAGTACCATATCCGGCTTCAGGTCAGGGACGAGGCGGAAATCGAGCTTGACCATGGCCGTGTTCGGGAGGACGGTCTTGGTGCCCTGCTCTGTGTATCCCGCCCGCAATCCACAGATTGTGCAGGTGGGCTCGTAAAGGTGCTTCTTCAGGGCTTCCAGGCCGGTCAGTCCACGGATGAAGGCGGGGATGCCCAGGGCAGCCCTTGTCTTGTCTTCCTCGAAAGGGATGGCGGCCAGCATCTCGAGCTCCGCCGCAGTCGGCCCCTTGACGTGCTCCATAAGCCCGTCCACCAGGATATTGTCCCTCTCGTCCTTGAGGGTGGAAAGAGCCCAGACCAGACGCCATGCCGGGTTGGGCACAATGGTGGCCAGGGAGGAGTGGAGGTCGCTGCTGGCGCCGTGAGCATGTAGCTCCAGGTACATGATACCCTTCACTCCCAGGGAGATCACGGGACGGCCGCTGTCATCTTTGTGCCCTGACTCCCACAGGCAGCCGTCGGCGGCAAGGAGGTCGGCATGCGCGGCAGCGAAGGACGCCAGGTGCGGGCTGCCGATCTCCTCCTCTCCTTCGATGAACCACCTTATCCTGAGGGGTAGCCCTTTCGTGGTGGCCTGGTAGGCCTCCACTGCCTGGATGCGGGCCATAAGATCACCTTTGTCATCGGCGACTCCGCGAGCGTAGAGCCGCCCCGCACGTATCTGGGGGTCGAAGGGCCCGGACTCCCACAGGTCAAGGGGGTCGGGGGGCTGCACGTCATAGTGATTGTAGATGAGCAGGGTGCGCGGGCCGTCTCCCATCTCGGCGTATACCACGGGAGGGCCGCCCTCCAGGGGGATTAGCCGCACGGCAGGACCGAGGCGCTCCAGCCTGGCGCGTACCAGCTCGGCCATCTCCTCCAGGCCGATGCCTTGGGCGGCGATGCTCGGCTGGCGGCAGAACTGCCCCAGCTCCTCCAGGAAGCGGTCTGCGTTTGCGTCCACGTATGCGTTGAAGGTGTCCATGAGTCCCTCCCTCTCTGAGGTAAATCATGCCTGCAACACAAGCTAGACCAGTCCGGACCGGATGTCAACTCGCGCAGGCCGTATGTCCAGGGCTGGCGGATGGTGTAGAATACCACCGTGACAAAGGCAGCAGGCCGCAGGCCCGGCTACTTCTACGGCTGGAACATCGTGGGGGCGTCTTTCCTGGCCCATCTCGCCTATGCCGAGCACCACACATCCGTGCTGGGACTGTTCATCAGACCTCTCCAGAGTGAGTTCGGATGGAGTCGGAGCGGTATCGCCGCCGTGCAGACCTTCGCCCGATTCACCGAAGCGGCGATTGCCCCTTTGCTCGGACCGCTCATAGACCGCTACGGGCCGCGTGTATTGATGCCCATCGGTGCCGTGGCGGTCGGTCTGACCATGCTAGGGATAACCCAGATTGAAGCCATCTGGCAGTTCTACCTGCTGCGTGGCGTCATAGCGGCGGTCGGCTTCACGTTGATGGGTGCCCTGGTCACGGACGTGGCAATCAACAACTGGTTCGTACGCAGGCGGGGACGGGCCATTGCAGTTGTCCGCCTGGGCAGCAACCTGAGCAACATCATCTTCGTGCCGGTGACGGTATTCGTGATCGCTTCATCCGGCTGGCGTGCCATGTTCGTACTGTTCGCCGTGGTGACCTGGCTGGCGGTGTTGATTCCTTCGGCGGTCTTCATGCGCCGCCGGCCCGAGGATATGGGTCTTCATCCAGATGGGATGAGGCCGGTGGCTGCCCCGGAGAGCAGCGGCGCTGCGGGCAACGTGGAGATGGCGCCGGAGCCGGTGTGGAGTCGCCGCGAGGTGCTGATGGCGAGCAGCTTCTGGGTGCTGGCGGCGTCTTTCGGGGTAACCAGCATGGCCTTCCAGGGAATCAACATAAGCCTGGCGCCGTATATCCAGGACCTGGGGTATGACGAGGCGCTCCTGGCGGCGGTGATGACGGCGCGGGCGGCAATCATGGCGGGCACCCTGCCGGTGGCGGGGTTCCTGGCCGAGCGGTCCCAGCGGCTGCCGGTGCGGCTGGCGCCCTTCCTGGTTCAGGGCACGGGGGTGTTCTTCTTCCTGCTCGCGGACGAGCCCGTATTCCTGTGGCTGGCGATTAGCCTGTATGGGGTCGGGTTTTCGGGGGTGGCGGTCATCCAGGGGGTTATCTGGGCAAACTACTTCGGGCGGTTCAGTCTTGGCATGGTGAGGTCGCTGGCGTTCATGGTGGCGTTCGGGTTCGGTGCCGTCGGGCCGGTGGCGATGAATGCCGTGTTCGACGTGGTGGGCTCCTACCGGCCTGCGTTCATGGTGATTGCGGGCCTGTTTGTCGTGGCGGCGTTGCTGATGGCAGCGGCGCGTCCGCCCATACCACAGCGCTACGCTACCGCCGAGGGCGTGGTTCTGACACCAGGGCACTAACGGGGGGTGTCCGGGGGCGGACGCGGTGTGGATGTGCTATGCTGTGCGCGAAAGCGCGGCCCCCATTGTCGACGGAGGCTGCAATGAGTGGCGTAAAGGAGTAGTAGATGCCTGAGCCGAAGTACGTGGAAGCTGAGCTCAAGACCGACCTGGTTCCCGGTCCGGTGCCCTATGCGGTCCTTCTGCCTGAGGGCTACGAGAAGGTGGAGGAAAGCCTGCCCCTGCTCTACTTCCTGCACGGAGGCGGGGGTAGCCGCGACTTTCTGGGCGGGCTGACGGAGCTCTTCCAGCGGCAGTGGAGTGCCCGGCGCTTGCCGTTGATGGTAGTGGTCACGCCCAGCGCAGGGCGCTCGCTGTACATGGACTACCGCGACGGCTCGCAGAGGTGGGAGAGCCTGCTGGTCGGCCCGTTTCTGGAGCATATTCGCGAGAGCTACCCGGTGCGCCGAAACCGCAGCGGCTTGCTGGTCGGCGGGGTGTCCATGGGGGGGATGGGGGCACTGCGCCTGGGTTTCAAGTACCCCAAGCTATTCGCCGGGCTGGCTGCTCTGGAGCCGGGCATTGAGCCTGTGCTTGCCTTCCAGGACATCGAGTTCCAGGACCGGTTCTGGCGGTCCGACGAGATGTTTGAGACCGTCTTCGGAAGGCCGGTTGACGTGGAGTACTGGGCTCAGAATAACCCCGCCACTATCGTGAGCCGGGACCCGGAGCGGATCCGGTCTTCCGGGCTGGCCATCTACCTGGAGTGCGGGGACGAGGACGCGTTCGGCCTCGACCGCGGTACCGAGTTCCTGCACCGGGTACTGAGAGACCGGGGAGTACCCCATGAGTACCACCTGGTGCGGGGTGCCAACCACGTGGGCAACTCGCTGGGGCCGCGTCTCAAGGAAGCGCTGGAGTTCCTCGGCCGGGTTGTCAGGCCCCCGCGGCCCGACCCGGCGGTGGAGGACCTGGAGAAGATGACCGCCAAGATGAGGGCGCGGGCGAGGAGGGAGCTCGGTATTTCGTGACGGGCAGCTACTGGCCGGTGTACGGGTAGCGCTTCACAACTTCTTCGTCTATCTCTATTCCCAGGCCAGGCCCATCTGGCAGAGTGAGGTATCCCCCTTCCGGCCGCATGTCGGGGTGCATGAAGGGGGCCTCCAGGGGCTGGGCGTTGACCTCCACGTACTCGCTTCTCATGTTTGTCATGCTGAGGTGCAGGTTGGCGGCCATGCCCGGCCCGAAACAGAAGCAGTGGGTGGCTACCCGGAGGTTCCATGCTTCCGCCAGCGCGAAAACCTTGCGGCACTCAAGGACACCCCCCGCCTTGATGACGTCCGGCTGCACCACGTCCACTGCCCGCCGCGAAATCATGTCACGGAAGCCGTAATGGGTGTACTCGTTCTCGCCTGCGGCGATGAGCACTTCCGACCTCTCCCGCACGTAGGCCAGGCCGTCGTAGTCGTCCATGGGTGAGACCGGTTCCTCCAGCCAGAGAATGTTGTACTCGGCCATCTCACGGGCCTTCTCCACCGCCTGGCGGGGATTCCAGGCGCCGTTGACATCCACCATGAGGGTTATGTCCGGGCCCACCGCTTCGCGCACCGCTCGCAGCGATTCCATGTCCCGCTGGTGGAGCTTTATGGCGGTGTATCCCTGCTCCAGGCAGCGCAAGGCGACCGTCACCACGTCCGCGGGGGTGGCGTAGACCTGAAGGCTGGCGTATCCCTTGATGCGCTCCCGGCACAGTCCACCGGTCATCTCGTAGAGAGGAAGATTCCGCCACTTGCCGATGATGTCCCACAGCGCGATCTCCACCCCACTGATGGCGTTCAGGGCCATTCCCTTCCTTCCCCAGCGGAAGGTGACGGTGTACATCCGGTTCCACAGCCTTTCCACCTGGGTGGGGTCCTGCCCGATGAGGTGCGGCTTCAGCCCCTCTTCCACGAAGGCACAGACGGCGCGGGGGGTGAAGCGGAAGCACTCACCGTAGCCGGTTACGCCTTCGTCGGTGAGCACCTTCACCAGGACATGATAGCCGCTGGCACGACCGGAGGTGGACAGGGGAGGGGTTTCCTTCAGGGGGATGTAGAGGGGGATGGCCTGAACATCGGTGATTTTCATCTACTGCTCCCTTGCTGGTATCGATTCCGGGGTGGTCGCGGAGAAATCAGGCCCTGCGCGCTCCCCATAGCAGGGCCACTGGAGTCAATGAAACCAGGGCCGTGCCCGCGGCGGTGCGAGGAGACAGGGTGGCGTGGAAATCGCCCGGTGTCATAGCACCGCCCCGTATGCTATCACAGAATGCGGTTCAGGCGCGGGTTGGGGGTGATGCCGGGGGTCCTGCCCCGCTTGGCGACAGGCCTGGTGTCGACCTCATGGAGGTCGGCGGTAAAGTCAATCGGCCTGGCCCCGCTGATGTAGCTGCCCACACCGAAGCCGTCCACGGGGGCATGGTTCTCCAGGAAGTAGTTGATGCGCTCGGGGTCGATTCCGCCGCTTACAAAGATGCCCACGTGGCGGAAACCGGCCAGGTTGAGCCTGGCCCTGACTTCCCTGACAAGATCGGCGGTGACCCTGCCGCGCTCACCGGGGGTGTCGAGCCGTACCGAGTTGAGCCGGTTCCCCAGTGCCTCGGCTACTCGCAGGCTCTCCTCGGCCTCGTCCTTGAAGGTGTCCACCAGCGATATGCGGGGTACATCGGGGGGCATGTGGCGATCGAAGGCCTCGGTTGCCGCCACCGTATCACCCATGATCAATATCAGGGCGTGAGGCATGGTGCCGGACGGTTGAATGCCAGCCATCCGTGCTCCGGCCACGCTGGAGCACCCGGCGCAGCCGCCAACCATGGCGGAGTAGTCCATTGTACCCGCCACCGAGGGATGGACATGCCGCGCCCCGAAGCTGACGATAGGTATCCCGTGGGCGGCATCCACGCACTGCCTGGCGGCGGTTGCCCAGCCGCTACAGTGAGCCAGGATGCCGACAATGGCGGTCTCGTAGAGGCCGTAGCTCTGGTAGGGGGCGGTGATGCGCAGCACGACCTCCTTGCGGTCGATCACGTCCCCGTCAGATAAAGCCCAGACGTCCCGCCTGTCTTTGGGGAGCACCCGGGCAAGCAGCGCCTTTACCTCTTCCATGCCGCAGAGGATACCGGCGCGACTGGGGAAAACCTCCATGGTGGCTACCGGGTTGATGCCCTCGCGGCGGAGGATCTCTATGGTGTGGGCGAAGTAGACGTCCGCAGTCTCCCCGGAGAGGACCTCGTCCGCGGGTACGAAGTCAGGTGAATTCATGTTCCGACTCCCCGGGAAGTGGTGAGCCTCGCGCCGAGCACTCCCTCCATGTGCTCCAGCGCGAAACGGTGCGCTTGCTGATTGAACGAGGCCACGCAGTCGACCGGTACCTCCACCTCGTAATCGCGGTTGCGGGCATCCGCGACGGTGTGGCACACGCAGATGTCGGTACATACCCCGCAGACAACCACCGTGTCCGGCTTGATGCTTGCCAGCTTCTCGGCCAGGGGGGTATTGAAGAAGGCGCTGTAGCGGGTCTTGGGGATCACCTCCCCGGGGTAGCCGGTCAGCTCGGGGATGATCTCTGCCTCGGAGGTACCCTCTATGCAGTGAGGAGGGAACATGCGGAACTCGAGGTCGTCAGGCGCGTGGCGGTCACACAGGAAGAGCACCCCGGCGCCCCGCGCGATCTCCCGGTCGAGAAGAGCGCAGATTCTGGGGATGATGCTCCGGCTGCTTTCCCCGCAGTAGAGCGGGTGTTCCTCCTCCAGGAAGCCGCGGAGCATATCAATCACGAGAACTGCCCTGGCCATGACCGACCGTCCTTCTGGCGCGATTGCGGAGGCCCCGCCGGGCCAGCCTGCTATCTTGCCGTTTGAGGACAAAGGTAGCACCTTGGTGCGTGGGCGTCAAATCAGTGGGCTGGGCTGGAACCGGGGATCAGGCCTCACGAACAAGCCTTTCCAGCTCTTCGGCGGTGGGACACTGGCCGGTCAATGGCCATGTCCCGAATGGTGCTAGGCCATAAGCTCCTTCAAGCGGGGGACGGCGGGAAGCAACACGTCGCCGATCCTCTCCTGGAACCGCAGGTGGGCGATGCCGTCCAGAGGGGTCTCGCCCTGGTTGATGATGACCAGGCGGGCGCCGCCTTCGTAGGCTACCACGGGCATGTCTGCCGCCGGGGTAACCACCAGGCTGGAGCCGACTACGATGAAGAGGTCGCATCGCTGCGAGTGGCGGTAGGAGGCCTCAAGGTCTTTGACTGGCAGGGACTGGCCGAAGTTGACCACGCTGGACACCAGCTCGCCGCCGCACTCACACCGGCTTCGCCCCTCCTCCCTGTCTACCTGCTCACCGCAGCGCTGGCAGCGCATCCGGGCCACGTTGCCATGAAGCTCGGCCAGGAGTTCGGGGCGTATTCCGGACTTGAGGTGAAGGTTGTCTATATTCTGAGAAATCAAAAAAGCGAGCTTACCCATCTCCTGGAGCTCGAAAATGGCCTGGTGGCCCGGATTGGGTGTGCTGCTGCCGATGTCCGGCCACTCGGTGGATAGCCCCTTGTCCCGCCGGGTCCAGACGCCGTCAGGGCCACGGAAGTCGGGAAGGCCGGAGTCAGTGCTGATGCCTGCGCCGGTGAAGACCACCAGGTAGCGGGATTCGTACATCCAGCGGGCCAGGATATCGACTTGTTCCTCCAGACTGGACTGCATGGCGAACCTCCTGGCTGGGGGCGAAATAGCTATTCCGCAGGGAAAGCGTCTATCCATATCATTCTACGACGTTCGTCCTTGCGCGGCAATGAGGATCCGGGGGTGACAGCGCCCATGCCCTTGCATATACTATTACTGTGATATATCGTCAGTGTAGTTGGCGGAGGAAGTGGTGATACCATGTCAGTAGCGGAGCCGGACTATCCCTCTCAGTACGAGACTGAAGTCTTGCTTAGGGACGGGTCACGTATCCTGTTGCGGCCAATCAAGAGGGACGACGCCGAAGCATGGCTTGCCTTCACGAAGAGGCTTAGCCAGCACACTCTGTACCTGCGCTATCACCATGTTCCCAAGGCCATGACCGAGGAAGACGCGATACGTTTCTGCACGGTGGACTACCGTGATACGTTTGCATTTGTCGGGGAGGTGCTTGAGGACAGTACACGGGAGATAGTGGCTGACGGGCGGTACTACCGGCTGCCGGGGAAACAGTCGGCGGACGTAGCCTTCACCATCGCGGATGGATACCAGGGGAAGGGAATCGGTACGCGGCTGCTGGAGTGGCTTGCCAACGTAGCCCGAGACAATGGCATCACTGCCTTCGAGGGGGACGTGCTCGCGGA
>Ga0180433_10005455_pt1 | contig 17165 bp, 12 predicted proteins | sample SS_ome_8_FD_132980 | JGI IMG/M metagenome (GOLD analysis project Ga0180433, IMG submission 132980) | Hypersaline lake sediment archaeal communities from the Salton Sea, California, USA - SS_1_D_1 metaG | ecosystem: Environmental > Aquatic > Non-marine Saline and Alkaline > Hypersaline >... | reverse complement strand
TGTCTCTTTTTTTAACGGCACCTCTTCTTGGCACGAGACCTCGGGGATGAGTGGAGGCAACGAGGGCTGTTTTTCTGCTGCGGGTGGTTGTTCGGATACCTCCTCCCTTCGAATGCCTTCAACTGGGCGACTTCTCTGCTTAGCCAGCATGATCTCTTCAATCTTTCTCCTCTTCTCCGGGCTCAAATGGTCATAACTATCACTCAGGGCTCGCGATCTTTTTTTGGACCTTTTGCGAATTGTTATTTTAAATTTAGGCATCAGTATCCCATACTCATCAGCCGCTTAAATTTCAAACCATTGTACACGAATAGACATCATAAGGGAAAATCAAAAAAGAAAGAAAAAAATTTACTCGTGATAAAATCGGTCTCACTCTTGGGAGGAATAATACCCTTCGTAGTAGTAAGACTTATCATGATACTGTTTAGTTCGAGGAGCTGTTTTATTGAATATGACACCAACTATCTTGGCATTACTCTGTTTAAGTCTTTCTACTGAGCTTACAAATGCATTGCGGTTTGTTTTTTCCGGCTGGGTTATCAAAATAACACTTCCAGCTGTGGCCCCGATTATCAGGGAATCGACCACTGCGAGCACAGGAGGAGTGTCGATCAAGACAAAATCTATTTCTTTCTTTATACCCGCCAGCAGATTCTTCATCCGTTCGGACTCGAGAAGCTCTGCGGGATTGGGCGGGACGGGACCGCTGGGAATGAGCCATACATTCTCCACGCTGGTTTTCTGCAGAATTTCTTCGATCGAATCCTTCTCCGTCAAGAATCCGGACAATCCTTTTGTGTTCCTGACATTAAATAATCGATGCATACGAGGTCTTCTGAGGTCTGCATCGATAACGACGACTCGTTTTCCAAGCTGGGCAAAAGCGACCGCCGTATTGGCCACTGTGGCTGTTTTTCCTTCCTGGGGCAAACTGCTCGAGAAAGCGATAATCTTAGGGAGGTTATTGTTTTGAGAGAGAAGGATAGACGTTCTTACTGTCCGATAATCCTCGGCAATGGCAAAGTTGGGATGACGATGATTGATAAGTTCAATGTTGGCATTCTCAATAACAGAATCCTCGGTACCAGGCTCATTTTTTCCATAGATAGAAGAGGACCGGAACCCGGAGGCCAGGCCGCGCTTCTTTGCCCCATCCTGAGCGAGCAATGGAATTATTCCCAGAGAAGGAAGCCCGACCAGCCGTTCGACGTCATCAGCGCCCTTGACTGTATTATCCAGGTATTCGATCACAAAACAGAGAGCTATCCCTCCAGTTATTCCCATGATTATGGCCAGGAGCAAATTCAACTTTTTTTTAGGAGAAGCGGGAAATTTGGGGACTTGAGCATAATCCACAACACTTATATTGCCGGTCTTCAATCCAGCCAGCTTTGTCGAGACTTCAGTTTCCTTTCTCATGCCTTCGAGTGAGCTCAACTGACCTTGTATGTGCTCGATCTCAATCTTAATGCTGTTGTACAAAATTTTATCCGAATTCATTTTGGCAACTTCATTGACCTGCCTATTGGCAGCCGCTTTGAGATCATTCTCTTTCCGCAGCGCAGCATGGTAGTCTGCCTCGGCCGTATTCACCGCTTTCTGAACTTCATCCTGAAGATTGGATTTCATGCTATCGAGGCTGGCTTTCCTCTTTATCATGTCAGGATGATTGGGCCCATAGACTTTGCTCAATTCCTCATAATCATTCTTCATTCTCATGTATTCTGTTGTCAGCTCACGTATGATACTGTTGTCTACCATCTGGGGGGGTGTTTCAATGTCCAAATTTCTGAGCGCCCTGTATGTGGCCTGTGCGTTGATCCGGTCAACTTGAGCGGCAGCAAATGCCCGATGCAATTCGGTATACTCACTCAAAGCGGCGCTCTCTGTATTGCTCAAGAATCGCAGGTCTTTCTCTTTGCTGTATCGCTGAAGTTCCCTTTCCTTGGTCGATAACTCCTCCCGCAATATTGCAATCTGTTCACTTAAAAAATCTTTGGCTTGCTGTGTTGTCTTGAACCTTATATCCACCGAATAGTTAATAAACTCATCGGCAAAAGTATTCACAACCTGGGTTGCCACGACCGGATCAGATGCTGTGAAGCTGAGTTCGAAGATGCTCGTGTCACGGATTGGAGAGACCGTCAATCCTTTCTTTACAGAAAGAGCAAGTTCAACGGCAGGATCCCTCAGTGCGGACACATCGCCCTGGGCTTTGTTTTTGGACCGCAGCCATTTGAAAGTGACGAAATCTTTGACTAGAGCAATGATGCTCTTCCTCGTCTTCTTTTTTGCTCCGAAATGAGGATGAGACATCAGATCCATCGCATTGACAACTCTTTCTGCCAACGACGTGCTCTGGAGAAGATTGAGTTGAGTATTGATATAGACAAGATCCAGCATCTGGCTGCGATAACCCATGAATCCAAATTCATCTTCCACGTTGAGCATTTTTGAGCGTGGTTCACCAATCAGTATAGTTGCTGTCGGTCTGTATTTGGGAGGGACGGTGAACGTGTATATTCCGACCAGCAAGATCAAAACACCGGCGAAAATGAAGAGAACATTTTTTCTTCGGACCATGACCTGCCAATAGTCCATCAAATCAATTTCACGTCGATCTTCTTTATTCATAAAAATACTCCGGAAGCTTTATCTCAATCGCAAACTTAAATTTTCTTCGCTTCCTAGTTTCAATGATAATTTTACACCCGTTCAATTTTTACCGCAACCTGAATGATAAGAGGGGAACGGGCCACAATCCCGTCACTTCCTCTTATCTGGAAGCAACCGTTAATACGCTCCGATGCCCAGAATAACAACAGGAATAGTCTTGATCAGGATTTTGACATCCAGGCTCAGTGACCAATTGTCAAGATATTCGAGATCCAGCTTCATCCAGTCCTCAAATTTCACGTTGTTCCGGCCCCTTATTTGCCAGAGGCAGGTAATCCCGGGCCTCATGGACAGCCGGCGCCGTTGCCATGGCTGGTATTGCTGGACCTCCTCGGGCACGCAGGGACGCGGCCCGATCAGACTCATGTGACCCAAAAAGACATTGAACAGTTGGGGGAGTTCATCAACGCTGAATTTTCTCAATATCTTCCCAAGAGGAGTCATGTACTGCCTTTTCTTTTTCTTGAAATCACTATCCCCCATAAAGCTGTGCACATCCACATCGGCCAGCTCTTGTTCGGCTTCCACATACATGGTGCGGAATTTGTACAGAATAAATTTTCTCCCGTTCAAACCCAGGCGGACTTGCCTGAACAGCACAGGGCCGGGGGAGGTCAGCTTAATCAGTATGGCCGTAACCAGAAGAAAGGGGCTGAAAACAATTATGCCCACTCCGGAGAGGACGATATCCATGATCCTCTTGACGTAGAGCTGCCATTCCTTGGCCAGAGTCGTCTCAAAAGATATGAGGGGAATGTCTTCAAATTCGCTGGGCCGGGACCTGGCGATCTTAAGATTGAAGAGGTCAACAGCTACAGTCGCCTTGACTCCCTCTGTCTCACAGATATAGACGGCATCCTCGATGTGATTGAGCCTCGAACGGGGCACAACGAAGATGACCTCATCTATGGCCTTGTCGTGGAGAATGCTCTGCAAATCGGGAAGTCCGCCGATAACTTCGACGGGGCCGACCTTTTCTATACCCCGTTCCGGTTCATCATCAATGGCTCCAATGACTTTGTACCCCCATTCGGGATGATAGAGAATCTTGTGGACAATGTTGATGGCCCGTCTTCCTGTCCCGACGATCAGAATCCTTCTGTTGTTGTAGCCTTTGATCCGGATGTAGCGCATGATCAAATAAAGAAATATTTTTTCTGCGATGATGGCGGTCAGGCTGACAAGGACAAATATGCCAACATACAACCGGCTGATAAAGGTCAATCGAAAGATGAACACAATAGCACCGAAAGCGAGCACGGCAAAAAAGAACGACTTGAAAACAATCCAGATGAAGGCCATGAGCCTTCGAGTCCGCATCGACCTGTACATCCCGTTGATGTAGAAAATGAAGCACCAGACCGGAACGACAATGAGAAGAACGAGCAAATACTCTCTCAGGGAGGCACCGTTCGTGGTCACAAACTCTTTAGCCGGTATAAAATTCAAAGAGCCAAAAATATCAAAATGCCCTCTCAGATAGTAGGCGATAAAAAAAGCTAAAGTCAAAACGGAAGCATCCAACAGCATAGTGGTTTTCTGGAGGATAGATTCTTTCTCCTTGAACATGGTACCATTCTGGTAGCTATTTTTTTCTTTCATTATTAATCTATCTTCACCCGTCAAAGATGAGAATACCCCACAAAGATGATATTGGGGGTGATATTGGCCCCTCCTCCTTCACCTTTTGTGAGGAGAAATTGTCACCTGCCCTTTTCACAATGTTATAAAATCTTCAATTTTTTTACAAACATAATCTATATGTTCTTCACTCAGTTCCGGGTACATGGGAAGTGATAAAATTTCGTCGGCCAGCCTCTCTGCCACTGGAAAATCCCCTTTTTTGTGGCCGAGGTAGGCATAGGCTTCGGTAAGGTGGAGGGGAATCGGATAATGCATACCCGCGCCGATTCCATTCTCTTTCAGGTAGCTCTGCAGGTCATTGCGCTTTGCGGCCCGAATCACATAGAGATGATAGACATGCTTGACATGATCCAGGGCATTGGGCGTCTTGATCTGCTCGATTCCCTCCAGCCGCGAATCATAAAGTGCGGCATTGGCCCGTCGCTGCTCGGTCCATTTCTGTATGTGCATCATTTTGACGTTCAGTACCGCGGCCTGGAACTCGGACATACGATAATTGAAGCCGATAACATCATGATAGTACTTTTTAGCGGAGCCATGATCTCTCAAAACCTTGGCTCTCTGATGAATCTCTTCGTTATTCGTGGTTATCGCCCCCGCTTCCCCCCAGGCACCCAGGTTTTTGCCGGGATAGAAGGACCAGGAGGCCAGATCCCCGACTCCGCCCACTTTTTTGTCCTTGTATTCGGCAAAATGAGCTTGCGCGGCGTCCTCGATAACCAGGAGGTTGTGCTTTTTGGCTATCTCCAGAATAGGATCGAGGTCTGCGGGCTGGCCGAACAGATGAACGGGATTGATCGCCTTTGTCCGGGGGGTGATCTTTTCTTCTATTTTGTCCACATCGATGTTGTAGGTGCTCTCATCCACATCGACAAACACCGGTGTGGCCCCGACGTAGGAGATCGGCTCGGCTGTGGCGATAAAGGTGTTGGCGGGGAGGATGACCTCATCGCCGGCTCCTATACCGCTGCAAACCAGGGCCATATGATTCCCGTCGGTGCCCGAGCTCAAACCTACGGCATGCTCTGCCTGATGCATGTCCGCAAATGTCTCTTCAAACTCCTTGACTTCCCGGCCGCAAACAAAAGCCGTATTGGCGATTATCCTCGAAAACCGCTCCTCAATCTCTGATCTTATCAGGGGAAGTTGCGCTTTTAAATCCAGAAATGGTACGTTCATTGTGTCAATTGACCTCCTTAGGAAACCTATAGCCTCATACACCTGAATTCGAGCGAACCAAGTTTATCTTTTTAGTAATCCAATATCAATAGTCTGTTTAATTTATTTTGGCACTTGGAGCAATTCTCAATCTTTCTATTTTATGTAGCCCAATGCTTCCAGCTCTTCTTGTTCCTTTTTATCCAGCCTGTACAAATCCGCAGATGCACCTTCAGTACTCAGGGTAAGCGATTTCTTTATCCGGTCGAGTAAAATCGACCTCATTTCCGTTTTCACTCGCAGATTATCCGAGAGGATATCGTGCTTCTCACGGGGATCCGACGCAATATGGTAAAGTTCATTATTTGTGTATTGCATGATGATTCGCCAGGTGCGAATGAAACGAGTGTAAAAGAATAAATCCTCGCCAATGGGAGGAAATTGGTTGAACAAATAGGAGTATCCATCCTTTATCAGACTCTTCTGATGCCCCCCATGTGTTGCTTCGGCAACAAAAACTCTCTCTTTGTAACCCTCATTATTTATCAAAGGGAGCAAAGACTTCCCCTGAAATTCATTGGAGAGGGGGATACGAAGCATATCGAGAATGGTAGGAGTTATATCAATGATGCCCACCCATTCATTCATTTCTCTGCCCGTTTGATCAAACGTAGGAGACTTCATAACAAGCGGCACTCTCAATTGGTGCTCATGAAGCGACCAACCGTGGCCGGTCCCACCATGCTCCCAAAATTCCTCGCCATGATCAGACGTAACAATAATGATTGTGTTGTCATAGAGATCATGGTTCTTAAGAAAGGCTAAGAATTCGCCGAATACTCTGTCCGTGTGGAAAATTGTGGCATCGTAGATATCACGGATAAATTGAATGTCTGACTCGGATAGACTGTAAAAGGCATTCGAAGTGATACGGCTCTCTAAGGGCCAGATAGCTTTCTTCAATTCCATCAGCTTTCCAGAATAAGGGCGAACAAATCGCTCTTCAATATCCTTTGGAGGTCTATAGCAATGGACGTCGTAACAATGCATAAAAAGGAAAAAGGGCTTATTGGAATGATTCCGGTTGAGCCAATTCATGGCTTTTTTGGAAATCTTTGCGATGCCTCCTCCCTTATCATCGCAAATGTCAAATCCCTGATCAAAATTGTGTCGATTCCCCACCAAAGATCCATCTGTAAAAGCTGCCGTAGCAAAGCCAAAGTATTTCAAGATCTCGGCGAGCGTCACCCTGTATTCGCTGAGGGATTCTCCTATCTTTATCCACAATTGCGAGCTTTTGCATCCATGAACCGTAGGCATCAGCGAGGTGACCATGGTCATATGGGAAGGTAATGTCCAGGAGGATTGAGCAACCGCATTTCTGAATAAAATTCCTTCCTCTGCCAATTGATCTATGACAGGTGTGGTCAGGCGCGGATTCCCATAGCAGCTTGGGCCGTCGGCTCTCAGCGTGTCGATGGAGAACAAAATCACATTGTAACTTTCAGGAGGTGTCTCGACCTTGTTCAGATATTTTCCCTGGCTGTCATAATTTCTCTCGACCCCAACCTTCTCTGACAATACAAATTGTTCCTGAGAAAAGGGATTGAGTGAAAAAGCCAGGACACCAGAGGCCAGAAAGACAATAACGGCGATAATTCGTAATGCTAAGCTTTTTCCTGCCAGAGACACCGAAGGAAGAGCTCTGTAAAGGACGACAAACAGGATCACGCCAATGAGGACAACCCCGAGATCGGCCAGATAGCTTTTCAATTCCCTTGAATAGCGAAGAATTATGGCATTGAGACAAAATCCCATCCAGAAACAGAAGTGGAGAGAAAACAGGGCAGAAAAGAAAAAGGCAAATTTTTTCTTGATAAATTCGGTCTTCCGAAACAGAAACCTGGCAAAAACGACGAGAACTCCGAGGATTAGACCTAATAGTGCTGTAAAAAAAATCAAATTGGCCAATAAATGCAAGATCAACTTTAGAAACGTGAGTTCAGGAAAATTTCTCGAGTAAAAAAAAGAAAGAACAGCAGCAAATAAAAAACCAAGAAAGACACCAACGGCAATGCCTGAATTCAATGCTGAGAAAAGGACATCTCTCTCATTTTCTTTTTCCCCCATGATCCCCCCTTTTTTTCAATATATATCAATTTTTTTGGAGACTATTCAAATGCTATTACTCCTTGATTTCCCTTAGTTTTTTGGCAGGATTGCCGGCAACCACTGTTGAGGGCGGAACATCTTTGGTGACGACTGCCCCGGCACCGATGATGGCATTTTCTCCGATGGTCACGCCGCCCAGAATTGTTGCGCTGGAACCGATGGAGGCCCCTTGCTTCACATAGGTGGGAATGACGGTCCAGTCTTCCTCGGTCTGCATGGCTCCATCACCGGTTGTTGCCCTGGGATAGAGATCATTGATGAAGGTCACGTTGTGACCGACAAAGACATCGTCGGCGATGTGGACGCCTTCACAGATAAATGTATGGGAAGAGATTTTGCAGTTCTTGCCTATAGTTGCGTTTTTCTGGACTTCGACAAAGGTTCCCAGCTTGGTGTTATCCCCTATTTCACACCCGTAAAGGTTGACAAAGGAAAAAATTTTAACATTTTTTCCCAGCTTAACATCCGGGGCAATGACACAGTACTTCATGGGGACCACTGCTAAATGGCTATCTTTTTTCCTTCGTTCTTCAACGAACTGTCCGCCGCATCGAGCATCTTGACCACCAGGAGCCCTGCTTTGCCATCATTGAAGGGTTCCTGATCGAATTCAATGCAGTCCACAAAATAATCCACCTCCAGCTTGAGCGCCTCTATGTTTTCCACTTTGGGGACATACATATCGCCCGAGCGGTAGCTCACAAGCAGTTCGTGTATTCCGGCGGTATTTTTGATATCCACACCCTTGTCATAGATTTTCAGCTTCTCGTCGGTCGAAAGGTCATCCCAGACCAGCATTTTTTTGTTCCCGCTGATCAGGGTCTTTCTGATTTTGACCGGGCTCAACCAATTGCAATGAAAATGGGAGATGAAGCTGTTGTCGAAATGAACGGCGATATAGGCCACATCCTCCAAGCCTCGGCCGAAATGCTCTGTTCCCCAGGCAGATACAGCCGTGGGGTTCTTGTCGATCAGATAAGTCATGATGGAGAAATCATGAGGCGCAAGATCCCAGACCACGTTGATATCATGCTGGAACAATCCCAGGTTGACCCGCACCGAATCATAAAAGAACAGCGTTCCCAGCTCACCCGAGTCGATGATCTCGCGCATCTTCCGGACAGCTCCGGTAAACAAAAAGGTGTGATCCACCATGATCATGCGGTTCACTTTGTCGGCCAGCTCAATCAATTCCTCGGCTTGAGCGACCGTCGATGTGAAGGGTTTCTCAACCCAGATGTGTTTGCCGTTCTCCAGGGCAAACTTAGCCAGGTCGTAGTGCGTGTAAACAGGCGTGACAACGGCCACGGCATCGATCTCGTTGGAGGTCATCAGCTCCTTCGGATCAGAGTGGACCTTGACAAAGGGAAAGGTTGATTTTGCTTTTTTCAGGCGCTTCTCGTCCAGATCACAGATAGAGACGAGCTCTGCCCTTTCACAGATGTTGACATTTCGGGCCACGTTCGGCCCCCAGTATCCATACCCGATAACACCGATCTTTATCATTTTTCTAGCCCCTAAAATTGAATTCGCTGCGCGAATTCACCTCATCCAAAGGGGGGGAAGAAGCAGCTTCCTTTTTTCCCAAGCGTCAAATGGCAATGTCATTATAAAGATTTTTATACTTTTTGGCAATATTTTTCCAGTTATAATTTTCAAGCACCCATCCTTTTGTCGCGCGGGCATTGGCTAGTTGGTCTTCGTACTCTGTAAAACAGAGCTCGATTTTCTCCTTGAGGTCCGTCGCATCTCCGGACTTGAAATAGGTCGTCTTATCCTCCAAAACAGTCGTGTTTTCCGGTATATCGCTGCAGACAATGGGGACGCCCAGGGCTGCGACTTCCATCAGCATGATGGACATGGCCTCCACCGTCGAGGGGAAGACAAACAGCTTGGCGTTTTTGATAATCCCGAACAGGACTTTCTTGTCGGCAATGAAAGGAAGAAAGGCCACCCTTTCATCAGCCATTTTATGGAGCTGCTGCGTGTAGTCCTTCTTGTGACTGAAATCCCCAATTGCAACGACATGAATATTTTTACTCAACTCAGCCGCCGCTGTCAAGAGCAAATGGCATCCTTTGGTGGGATCAACCCGGCCGGCGGCAAAACAGAGGTAGTCTTTGTCCCTCAATCCATACTTTTTGAACAAATCTGGGTCTTCAACTGAGGTAGGCTTATCGATACCGTTGGGAATGAAGAGAACATCTTTCTTATAGACACCGATCAGTTCTTGGGTCAGGGATTTGGAGACGCAGGTTGTGGCATTGGCGGAGGCAAACAATATCCGTTCCGAGAGTTTGAGAAGGCCTTTGACCATTCCGCTCCACTTTTCTCTCTGGTAGGCGAATCCGTGGGACGTGCCGATGACCTTGTATTTGAGCCTCAACAAAGGCACGATAAACCCGGAATCCGTGTTGTGCACGTGGACCAGGTCAAACCTGCGACAAAAAAGAGCATGCAGAGCCGACATCAGGGAGAGAGAGAAGGAATAGAGGTGTTTCCCTTTCAGGTTCCGCAGCCTGATCAGCCGGATGTGCTCGGGATGATAATCGGCGGAATAGGAGCGGCTGCAGTAGACAGAGATATCAAAATCATCGGCCAAATTGTCCACAATCCCTTCCACCACCCTCTCCGCACCCCCTTTAGAGGGCAGACCCTTGATACCGAGAAAGGCGATTTTCGTCTTTTTGCCGTTGTCCTTCATTTCCAAACCCTAAAAGCCCAAAAAAGGTGCCAGGCACCTTTTTTTTATATGGGGGAAAAAGGTGCCTGGCACCTTTTTCTACCCTAATCTCGGTTTTTGGCCGAAGGCGAGGCGGAGTTTGTTGTTGAGCACCCAGTACATGGGCACCCAGATTTTCTTGCGCATGGCCGGAACAGCGGTCCCTGTCATCCAGCAGTTTCTGTCGCAATGTTTCACCTTTTCCCGGACCAAATCCGCCTGCTCGCTGTTCCAGATCTCGTCAAAGTCAGCCGTTTTCAGGTCGCCCATGATCCACGGCTCAGCAGACCCGTTACAGGCAAGCACATAGCCATGCGGATCGAGAAAAAAGGTGTCGGTGGCCGCCCCGCACCGCAGCGCCCTGGCTTTACCTTGCATGTAGTCGAGCAGGCCGCGGTTGATATAGGCTCTGAACCAGTCCTTGACACGCATCTTCATGTTTTTTCTCTTGGACCTCAAGAGCGCCTCGATGAATTTTTTCATCTCTCCGGTCACCATCTTTAAATCCTCGATTTTGTTGTCCTCCTTGAAAAAGTAGAAGGAGTTGTGCATGGTCGAATTGCTGAATTCCAGGTCCATGGAGGCCATCAGGTGGTACAAATCCAGCAGGTCTTTCACGTTCTTGTCGGAAATGACGATGCCGAATCCGATATCCTTGACGCCCAGGTCTTTCAAACGCAAAATCGTCCTCAGCGCATGATCAAACCCGTCCTTGATACCCCTGACCTCGTCGTTGAGCTTGGGCAGTCCTTCCACGCTCACCCTGACCGTTATGTCCGGATATTTTTTGGCGATGTCCACGATCCGGTCCGTGAAATACCCATTGGTGCTGATTTCCAGCCTGGAGGTCTTTTTATCCAGAACGGCCACGATGTCCTCCAGATCCTTCCTCAGCAGAGGCTCCCCTCCGGTGATGTTCAACCGGGTGTGCCCTCCGGGGATTTTGTCGATAACTTCCGGGGTGACCTCGTCTTCAGCCCGGGTTGGATTCCGCCACGCGTTGCACATCTGGCAGCGGGCATTGCATCTGTATGTCGTTATGACCGCACATTCCATTTTTTTCACCAGTCAAAGAAAGCGTTTGAACACATTCATAAGCCTATCATAATGCAGATTGCGATTGTACTCTTTTTCAGCCAATTCCCGGGCATTCCGCCCCATCTTGACGCACTCATCGGGGTGATTGACCAGCCAGCCGATTTTATCGGCCAAATCCTCCGTGTCTCCCGGCTCAAAAAGCAATCCCGTTTTCCCATCTTGAATGACTTCGAGAAAACTGCCTCGACGCGATCCGAGGACGGGCTTCCCGTAGGCATAGGATTCGAGGATAACATTCGGCAAATTTTCATAAAACAACGAAGGCACGACCGTGAAGGCCGATTGCTGGACATAGGAGTAAAACTGCTTGGGGGTTAAATCGGTGAGGATCTTGACTTCCGTCAGGTTTTTTGATCGGACGCGTTCCTCCAATTGTTTGGTTTCGTCCATGCCCGTCTGGACGATGTAAAGCGGCATCAATTGATCGTGATTGCGTCTTTTGTACACTTCTATGGCATCGATCAAAAGATCGACGCCCTTTTCAACGGAAATCCGCCCGAAGTACAGGATATACTGCCCAACGTCAAAATTGGGCGTGATCCTCTGGTAGTCCACAAAAGTGGGGACATGAAACAATTTCCCCTCATCGTAGCCAGCCGCACACATCTTCCCCAACGTGAATCGTGAGGGACAAATGAATGCGTCTATCTTATCGAGGAAGCCGCTCTTTTTATGGAAGGTCATGGCCAGATAATGAATGAAACTCAACACCGAAGAATTTTGGATGCATTTGTGCTTCACTGAGGGCCAGAGCTTTTTTCCGATACAAAGTTCACATATCTCTCCATCCCTCAACAAATGAGCTCCAGGACACATGTACTCGAAATCGGATATCCGGACAATGATGGGAATGTTCCTCTTCGAAAACTCGGAAAAAATACTCGGCGATATCCAGCGCAAAAAATGAAGGACATAGGCCACATCGACCTTATGGTGGTCCAACAGCCTCTTCACCTTTGCCCGTGCCTCTACGGAATAAAATGTTCTGTCAAAGAGCTTGAGCAAAGTCTTCGGTGATTTCTTGAACTGACGGAGAGTCGAGGCGTCTTTTCTATCGGACAGCGAGGAGAGAAAATATTCCTCGAACTCAGTCTCTCTGTTCCTCGGATGTTTGACGGAGAACGGAATCACGTTATGGCCGTTGAACTCAAACATCTTTTTGGCGTTGAACAGATACCTCTCAGGTCCGCCGCTGATGAAATACCTATAGTTGGCCAGCAGAATATTCAATTCAGTAATGCTTTCAGTCATTGCCATTTCAGGAGCCATGTATTCCTTTCACACATAAGGAGGATGTGTCCCATCGAACCGTCCCTTTCTAAGGTGTCTGATATACCCCAGAATGCCCGCCGCCTGCACCTTCAAGACATTGATCGTTGCATCGTCATCGACATACATCGCCTTCAGTCTATATGGATCGGAATTCACACTGTTCCACCCGATGTCCACGGATCTAGCCGATGTGTATCCCGCATTTTTGACAAAATTGACCTCTCGAGCCGAATAATCACCATTAGGATAACAAAAATGCTCAACAGATTTGTTCAAATCGCGTTCAAGTTGAGCTTTTGAGCCCTCGATCTCTTCCCTGCATTCCTCGTCAGAACAGTTGATGAGTATGGGATGAGATTGCGAATGGGATTGAAAATCCACATCAGGGTTCATCTCACGTATCTCTTCCCAATTCAAGGCCTGCCGGTCGCTGTACTCCTTATCCGGCTCGTAATCGATGGCCTCCTTCAAGGCCTTGAGGCGCTGGCTGTTCTCCACCTGTTTAAGGCGGCCGTAATTCTCCAAGCCGGCTCTAAACCAGAATTTTCGGTATGTCCCTACAATACGACTGCAGAGATAGATGGTAGGAATGACCTTGTATTCTCGAAATAAGCTCAACAGCTCATAAGTCTGTTTGATTCCGTCATCAAAGGTGACGACAAGCCCTTTTTTGGGAATACCTGACCAATCCCTGCTTTGGATTGCCGTGACGAGATCGCTCAGCGGAACAAAGTTGTAGACTTTAGAAAGATAGGCCATGTGCTTTTTAAAGACGTCAGGTTCGGGATCGTGGTAGATAACGATTATCACTTTCCCTCTCTGAAATATTTCTCGAATACAGAAGGCAATCCCTGAGATTGCGAACACAAAAGCGACAAAACGTCTTAATTTGGACATGACAAAAGATCGGGAGAGTTGAGACAGGCCTTATGACGCTATGCCTTGTTCTGACGACTCTCTCCTGTCATCTGCAGAAAATCTTTCAACCGATTGGGCAAATTCTTCTTCTTTTCGCCGCACACAATCGTGTACAACCTGTCGTATTTTTCAACCATGAGGTCTAAAGAAAAGAAATCCTTGATTCTTTTTTGCCCTGCCTCACCCATAGATTCGGCAACCTCTGGATTATTCAACAAATAACGGACTTTGTTCGCGACAGCCTCGGAATCTTCTTTGGGAACGAGATACCCGGTTTTTCCATCAATCACAAGCTCTGGATTTCCTCCCGTATTTGTGGCAACGACAGGCTTCCCGAGCGCCATGTATTCCATGATAACATTGGAAAACCCTTCAAAATAGGTACAAAGCACGGCAACATCAAAAGCATTTATTATAGACTCGACATCCTTCTGCATCCCAAGAAATTTAATATTGTCCTTGTGTGCTGCTTTAATACGCATTCTGAATCTATCAAGGCCCTCCCCTCCTCCCACAAAAAGAAATGTTGTATCAGGATCTTCAGACAGCAGAATTTCCGCCGCAGAAATTAGGGTTCCATAATCCTTTCTTCTCTGGTTCAAAGCTCCGATCATTCCCACAACTTTCGAGGTCGCAATACCGAAGTCTTTTTTTATGCTGTCGGCATCTCTCAAGCTTTCGGCTCTATCGAAGTCAAAACCGTTTTGAATGCAGCATTTTTTTCCTTCGGGGATTTTAAGAGCGCGAAGCCCGGCAAAAGAATTGGCCAGCACCACATCGGAAAAAGGAAAAGACAACCTGCCGTAAATATAGCCCCTGGAGAGCTTCTTTTTGGGAGTAGCATGGGTTATCATCCCGTTGATGAGTTTGATCTTCAGCATCTTGGCCACAGGCGCCGCATAAACTGAAGCCATTCCGCTCCAGGTATGAATGATATCAGGCTTAAAATCCTTGCATATCTTGTAAAGCCAATAAAATATTCTTGGATCCTTTTTTATTTTGCGCTCGGTATAGTGAATCTTGATACCGAGGTCAAATATTTCAGAGTAAAAAATATTCTTACTCATAAGGGCAAGTTCACATTGGATTGGAGGAAATTTTTTGAGGCCCCTCAGCAATTCGACAAGCCGGCGCTCCTTGCCTCCACACGTCAGGGATTCAATGAGCATCAAAACTTTCATGAGGATTACTCGGTTGGCGTGACTATTCCATCCCAAGAATTGCTTATTTTCGCAGTTCCCTGGATCAACTTCAAAACCCTCCATGACGTGTTTTCAATCTCATACTCCGAAGGGATTCTTGTTTCAGGCCGGAGCTGCTTTTCCTTGATCGCCAGTTCCACACAATCAAGCACATTGTTTTTCTCTAACCCGGTCAGGATCATCGTCCCGGCATCCAGGGCCTCCGGCCTTTCTATCGAGTTCCTCAGGGTCACTGCCGGAAAGGACAGAATGGCTGATTCCTCGCTGATGGTTCCGCTGTCGGAAATGGTGCAAAGGGCATTGATCTGCAAATGGACATAATCAAAGAAACCGAAAGGCTTCATGAACCGGCATTTTTCATCCAGGGACAGATTACCGAAGCGGGACATCCGGTCTCGTGTTCTCGGGTGTGTGGAGATGATCACAGGCAGGCCGTACCGGATGCACAATTCGTTCAGTATGCTCAATATTTTTTCCAGTTTTTCCCTGTTATCCACATTTTCTTCCCTGTGAACACTGACAAGAAAATACTGCTTCTGTTCCAGCTTCAATTCCGTGAGCGCCTTTGACGCCGAAATCTGATTGCGATAGTGCGTCAGAACTTCCCGCATGGGCGACCCGGTCAAGTAGACCCGGCGGTGGGGCAAACCTTCCGATAAGAGATGACGCCGTGCATTTTCCGTGTAGACCAGATTGAAATCGGCGATGTGATCTATAATTCGGCGATTGATTTCCTCAGGGACGTTGAAATCGAAACAGCGGTTGCCCGCCTCCATATGATAGATGGGAATCTTCATCCTTTTGGCGATTATGCCCGCAATCGAGCTGTTGGTATCGCCGAGAATGAGCACGGCATCAGGCCTCTTCTCGGCCAGGATTTCCTCACTCTTAATCAGTGTCTCCCCGAGCATCTTTCCCAGCGACGAGGTGTCCACCTCCAAAAAGTGATCGGGTTGTCTAATCCCGAGATCTTTGAAGAATATCTCATTCAACTCATAATCATAGTTCTGACCGGTATGAACGAGGATGTGATCGAGGTGGTCATCGAGCAGGGCTATAACCCTGGAAAGTCTTATGATTTCAGGCCGGGTTCCGACAATGGTCATGACTCTGAGCATGCTTTGTGTTTGTGTCATCATACTTCCTCATAAAAAGTGTCCGGATCCTCAGGATTGAACAGTTCGTTGCTCCAAAAAACCGTCACCAATTCATTCCCTCCGGTGTTTTCAATGTTGTGGGTGTGAAAAAGCGGGATATCCACCACGGACGGGGAATCACCCGAGACCTCATACTGAATGACCCTCTCAGTCCTGATTTTCCTGAGACGCACCACAGCCTGCCCCCGGACAACGCAAAACCGTTCGATTTTTCTGGTATGGAAGTGGTTTCCTCTGATAATCCCGGGCTTAGTTGTCGAGAGAAAGGCCTGTCCGCCGGCTTTGGCCTTCACAAGCTCGAACAGGCTTCCCCGGTCATCGGTGTGCAAGGTCAGCATGACTGGAAAATGATCATATTCGAGATAGGATCTGAACGTGTTGAACAGCGATACCTCGTAATGGGAGTGCACATCCGGGATGATGTTCTGGTCCACATACAAATCTTTGAATTCAGTCAGCAAGCGCAGTATGTCAGAGACCTTCTGTGTCGTCGTCGCATTCACGGGGATACCTTTTTCATCAGGCTTGGGTTCGACGATAGAGTCATAAATGATTTTGACCAGATCATTGACATAGATCAATTTGAGCTCGGCGTCGATTTCAATCCTGGGTTTCTGACCGTGAGTCAATTGGTGACAAAAAGTGCTCACCACGGAATTATAGAAGGGTAAGCCAAAGCAGCCGAACACGTTGGGTATGATCAGGGATGTCACACAGCCCCCTGTCTCTGCGGCCCAAAGGTTGAGCAAACGCCGTCCCTCCTTTTTAGATCGGCCGTAGGCATTGTCCCGGCTTTCCTGGGTGGACGAGGAAAATATAATATGAGGATGGCAGCGATTCTCCTTGAGAGATGCAATCAATGTCTTGACAAGATCGACATTACATTTAAAGAGCTCATCCTCGTCCCCACGGTTCATGGCAGCCAGGTGGATAATCGTGTCGCACCGGCAAACGAATTGCTTAAGCTTCGTTTTATCCTGAAAATACTCATCCTCGAAGGGGATGAGGTCGATGTCATCGGACTTTAAACCAAGATAATAGGACAGATGGGTCCCGATGAAACCTATTTGGCCGGTTATCCCGATCCGGAGTTTGGTCATGTCATCAATTCCTGTATTTCTTTCAGAGATAGAAGCAGTTTTT
>Ga0180433_10005454_pt1 | contig 17167 bp, 30 predicted proteins | sample SS_ome_8_FD_132980 | JGI IMG/M metagenome (GOLD analysis project Ga0180433, IMG submission 132980) | Hypersaline lake sediment archaeal communities from the Salton Sea, California, USA - SS_1_D_1 metaG | ecosystem: Environmental > Aquatic > Non-marine Saline and Alkaline > Hypersaline >... | reverse complement strand
TATTTATAATGCTGTTCTAGTTCCGCCACCTGTCATCATTGAGTTGGACAAGTTTGAAATAATGACTGCTAATGCACCAAATACGAATAGGAATCCGAAAATTGGTAGTAAATCGTTCAACTCGTCAATGGTACTAAATGACCCAATTGCTGTATTCAAAACATTTCCTTCAACTTGAGCATTTGAAATTGCAGTAATGTCATCTTCAACGATAGCAAAACTTTTTCCACCGATTACGGAGATGTACATGAACAATAGAGCTGCTAGTGCAATTCCTATTAGTCCACCGACTACTTCCATTCCAAATTGTCCTTCAAGCTCAAACTCTTGAATCTCTTCTTGAGTTTTTTCTTTTTGGATTGTAGTTTGCATAATTATTTGCCTCCTTCTTTGTCTTTCCAATGGGAAAAACCTTTTTCTGATGTTTTTTACTGTTTTCTTTCTTATATACTCTATTAACAGCCTATTGGCTTATGGGCAACTTTAAAAACAGAGAAAAAAGACCTCTTTAATGAACAATAATTTATTGTTATTTGCTATACTCCTTTTCCTCTTACCAGTAGTAAACGCTCAAACTTATTCATACGATTTTCAGAATTATCAAGATGACTTTTTAATCCTAGACCAAACAGTTTCTCCAACTGGATTCGGGATTGCTTTTGATGCTTTAACACCAATAACAGGAACCCCGCAATTCGGTCTCGGTGCTTTAAAAGTCGGCGTGGATGTTTCAAAGAATGTTAATCATCGAAGTGCTATAAATAAAACCTTAGATATTAATGCAAATTTAACCGATTATAATGCAACTGGAAAATTATATATAAATTTTTCAACGGACAACAACACCGTTATTGAAGCAGCCATTATTCGTACTGGTAATGATGCTAGTAACTATTATGAATACTTTACAACATCTCCAACAATAAACGGTTTTGTTCAAGGTTACCAAATTCTTTCTTTTGACTTGAATAGTTCTACTAATATTGGTGGAGTTCCCTTAATTTCTGACATAAATTTTATTAGATTTGATATAAACCATTCTTCTGGTGCTGGAGACTTTAATTGGACGATAAATAATATTTGGGTTGAAAAGACTAGTAATAATTCTTTTAATGGTGAATGGGTTCAAGAGAAGAGTGGTAATGATTTTGTAGGGTATAGTGTTCCTAATTGGTATCAAGTATTTACTAGTGATGTAAACCATTTATTGATTGATGGTTTTGAAGATGAAACAGATTATACTTCATCTGTAAACACTGTTAGTATTTCTATTGGCCCAGAGACGAAAGTTGGTAGTTATTGGTATGGTAACCAAGGAGTTAGGATTGATTGGAGTGATTCTAGTGGGGTTGCTACTTATGTTAAGAACGGTTCTTCTATTGACTTTAGTAATCTTGTTGGTGTTGAGAGTGGTAATCCTACTAGTGGAATTATGGGTGTTCAGGTTTATACCCCTGATGCTTCTGATATTAATTTTTTGAGGCTAAAGATTGATAGTGGGATTGGTAATCAATATACTTATGATGGTAGAATAAATAGTAATTTTGTTGCTGATGAAAATGTCCCAATTGGATTAGTAGATGGAAATAGAGTTGGTGTTTTTTTTGATATGACTAATCCAAGTAGCACTGGTGGAGATATTAATTGGATGGATATTCAAAACATTAGAATACAAGCAACAATACTTGATACAGGTTCTATTAGTTACGATCAAATGATTTTAACAAATGATTCAAACACTGACTTCTTTTTAATTTCAGATCCAGGAATTTCAATTTTTGACAATAACGTTATTTCAATTGCAAATAGATCAAGAATTTTTATTTCAGAATTGGATTCGATAGATATTAGTAATCTAAATTTAACTATTAACTTTGATTTAAATCAAATAGATACAAATTGGGGGACAAGAGCAATATTCGATTATACTGATTATCAAAACTTTAGTTCTTGCTACGTGCATGATCTTAATATAGATCATAGGCTTATTGGAATAGAACAAACGATTTTAGGAATTAGAGACTTTAATGAAACAGTTTCCTCATTTGAATATAATACAATTCAAAGTATTCAATGCTCAATAATCGGGACTAATGTAATAGTGTATCTAAATGGAATAGAAACCACTTCTTTTTCTCTTTCTTCTAGATTGGATGGTAGAATAGGATTAGAAAGTATTGGCGGAACCAGTATTGTAAAAAATTATTCAACAATTCTTAGTGAAGTAACTGTTTCAACTACTTCCAGTTCGCCACTTGATTCAATTACCTATGAATCTTTCTTTATTACTTATGACGAAATAAACGGAATCTTTGTAATCGCGTTCTTGTTAATATTCATGCTTTTAGTCTTTGGATTCTTTTATTCTATTTTAAAAGAAGATAATAGAATTTCTATTCCTGTTGCAGATCCAAACTCACTTATCCCACTACTGTTTTATTTCGGAATCTTTGCTTTATTTATTCTATTTATAACAATACTTTCAACAAAACTATATTTATTAACATGATTAATTCTCATTCTTTCTTTTTCTTTTCATAGGAATGGCGTAAATAATCCATTCAACCATTGAGAATCCAAATATTGTATAGAGTAGATAATTTGACAAATCTATGTATGGTAATGCCCCATAGTAGTCGTTTGAAGTTTGAGTTACTGTTATAGTATCTGCTCCATCTATTATTGTTGAAGTTTGTTCATAACCAATAGCGGCGGGTAATTGAAATAACAATAATCCAAAAAGGATAATAGAAGCTAATAATCCAATGATTGATATTTTAAAATCATAAAATTGAGAGTTCTTCATTACATTGAATACTTTTAATCCTAGTATTGTAAATAAAATGATATTAACTACTATGCTCAAGGCAGTTATCATACTTGAGTTCCTCCACCCCTTGCGAAACTCGTAAGGATTCCTAACGCCATAACAATAACCATAATGAACACCATTATTAATAGTTTCGTTGTGTTCATTCCAAGACTAGTAGCTAACACAAATAATACGCCAAATGTTAAAAAGTGCATTAATACCCCAAATCTAAAGTCTTGAGCATATAATGGGATTATTGCAAATCCAAACATTACTAAAAGAATGTCTGGAACGTTTATTCCTAATTTTGCTACCCAATCTGCGATAAATGTCTCCATTGTCATGGTAATGCCCCACTGCTTCTACTTCTAGCTAAAAATCCAACCAAACCTAAAGTGTACATTACTGTTAAAGCCACTAGGATAAATTCTTTAATTTCTGTTTGTAGTTGTGCTTCTACTGGAACAAATAAAAAATAGGCAGATATTAGTATATTAACCATGTTTGGTATTGCTGTAATAAAATTCAACAGTAAATCAATTACTAAATTTCCTGAGAAAAATACAAGACTTCCTAAGTCTACTACTGGAATGTTTAATTGTTCATCAAAATTTTGATTTATATCATCTCCTATTTGTTCAATATCTGGCCCTATATTATCAGTAAACAGAGATACTGTTTCTACACTCCCCATTGCTGCTAACCCGTATACTAGAATGGTAATTGAAAAGGAATAGAATAGTTGAACCCATAAAGCTCTTTGAAAGTAATCAAATATTCCCATTATGTAGTCCTCACCGTTTCGTCTTTATAAACCATGAATATGTATAAAGCAGCAACCATTAACATTGCTTCTAACCATATAATATATCCTGCTGCTGGAGCATATGCGAGTATTCCAATTCCAATTAAAACTACTAATATTCCAAACCAATTGAATGCTAAAGTATACCTTACTATTGTTAATCCAAAGAATACAATTAAAATTGCTAGCATTGCTGCTATCGGGGCTCCTATCGATCCAGAACTACCTGCCATTGTGAAATATTTTGTTAGTGTTTCTACTGTTCCATCTGTCAATGTTTTCGTAACCACTATTTTCAAAATATCCGCATTTATATCGCTTGTAGTAGTATCAAAGAATAAAGTAAATTGATTGGGCGTAGATGTTACCGTGTTTGAATAAAGTACAACTGAATTTTCATCTTGTATTTCAACTAATGTTGAGACATTGTTTGTTGCAAGATTATTATAATATATCTTTACAGTATTAGAATCTGTTATTCCAGCAGGCTTATAGATTGAAACACTTATTTCATCTGGCTCTATTCCTAAATCGATATCCTGGCTTCTAAAAACTAATACATCTAAATTTATTGTACTTTCAACTGCTCCATTAATTAATGCTAGAATTACTGTTTCACCATCTATTTCTGTTTCTAGGCTATACGGCATTTGTATGGTGAAACCTCTTGTACTAAGAGTATCTCCATAAGAATATTTTGTGTAATCGATTACAGAATAACAGTTTGTTATTTCATTTATTAAAGTAACTTTTCTTTGTGTTGCCGATTGAAATAATTGTTCAAAGAAGTCTTGATCTGTTGCTAAACAAACATTTAAGTCTCCAGAACCGAGATTTAGATCATTCACTAAATCCATATTAAATTCTCTATAAATACCTAGCCCGCTAAGATAATTTATATCAAACCTAATAGTATCATCTTGCGTTGCAGTATAACAAATATCGTTATCAGAATTTCCTGAAAAGTTATAGGTATTTCCATCAGAATATGCTGTTGCTGTTAAATTAGTAAACTGAGTATTTATATCGGAGCCTACCCAGTCAACTCCCGTTTTCTCATCTACTAAATTAAAACAAGCGACTGTTGTGGTTATGGTATTTGAATCGCTTAATAAGTTTCCTGCTAAGTCTCTACAAGCTCCAACAAAAATATTCGTTCCATTAATTGCTCCACCACTACCTTGTAAAGTTTTATTTGCATCATCTGATGAGTTTAAGAAATTTGTATTGCTTGAACTATTGTTTAGATCGTAATTTAATATTGGTGAAATGTTATCATTACAAGTTAAAAATGCATTAATTGTACTTGTTGAATCAGAAAATCCTCCAGACACACTAGAAAAGTTTATATCTATTGTTGGAGCGTTTAGATCACTAATAAAGTTTTCATCTGAAATAATTGTTTGAATGGCATTATTAATATCAATAGACCAAAATTTTGTATTAAAAAGACCTTCATCTGTATCTGTGTAAGAATCTGTTATTTGATTATTTGATCCGTTACAATTCAAAGAATATGCTTCTTTGTTAACATCATCCACTGCAAATTGTACATTAGCGTCTACACTAGCACAATTGTATGTTATAGTATAATTCAATTGATTTACATAAGAATCGGTTTGAAGTAAAGATGTATTAACATCAAAATTATCAAACCATCCACCAGTTCCACTACCTGCACCATCATAAGAAACACCCATATTAGAATAAGAATTGTGGTTTGTGTCTGAAATTGGACTTCCTTGTTGTGCTCCATTTAAATAAAGTGTCCATACTCCTGCACTACTCCGTGTTGCTAAAACAGTATAATCAGTTCCTCCACTAATTACTCCAGTAGCACTAATCAAGGTGGTATCAGATCCAGAATCAACTCTAATTAATTGAACAGCACTGGCTCCTCCACCAACAAATAGTATATAGGAGTTCCCTGTTGCTCTTATATCGCCGCTTGTATCTGTAATCCCTGCATACATTTCATCAGTTGCATCTATTGGGTGAAATAATATTGAGATATTTAAATCGATTCCAGTAAAATCGACATCATTTAAATCTGCATTAGATACAGAGCGAACAACACTAGTATTCTCCAATCTATTTGATGCTGCTGTCCAAGTACCCGCTAAGGTAGAAAAAGGGCTTAATGTGGCATCTGAAAAATCATCCTGGAACAATCCATTTTGATCTCCAGTATTGTAAGTATTAGTTCCAAAGTTGCTAAATGAAACACTAGCAGAATTTATAACGGCATATGCTGGGCCAGTTAATAAAAAAAGTAGACAAACTACCATTAGTAATTTTTTTTTCCACACCATCATACCCCTTTAGACTGTTTGCGATTGTGTCTCCACTATTTGTCTTGAATGTAAAAATAAAACAATAACAATTATGGCTGTTACTATAAACCAAGAATATTGATTTAGAAAACCTAAAAACTCTTCATTTGTTTGAACTGCTTCAATTTGTCCTTGTGTGGTAGTCTCAAATGTTGCTCTCATTTCATCGTTTTTTATATTGGCTGCTGTTTCTAGTTTTTGATCTAGTAAATTATCGCTAGAAGCCCAAATTTTGGCATTAAAAAGTTGTAATGCCGGAATCATTATTCCAAATATTAAAACTAGAACAACGAATAAGACAATAAAAATAAGTGATAATGTGATTACTCCTTTCTCACCCATCTTTCTTTTTTTTTTATAATTCATCTTCTTCTCCCGGGAGAATTTCTTCCTAAAATATTTCTCAACACTCTTTGAGATTCTTTAAGTTCATCGACAAAACGAACTCTTCCACGCCTTCCTCCTCTTCCTCTTCCACCCCCGCCAGGGATGCCTAATGGTAAGAGAGGAAGTCCTCCTCTAAAAATGGCAGAGGTCGTTGGGACTGTCGCTGAAACACTGGTGGATTGAGTAGGAGTGCTTGTTTCTTCTTTTGTTTTTTCATCTTCTTTAGTTTCTTCTTTAGTTTTCTCATCATCTTTTGATGGAATGTCCTCTTTGGACGAAGTTTCTTCTTTCGATGGGACACTAGTATCTGTTGGAACGTTTGACTTTAAAATATCTGTAAGCGTTAAAGTTTTAACTCTTCCAGTTTTTGATGGAATGCTTGGGGTTGTTCTAATTTCTTTTTCTTTTTGTTTAGCCTCTTGAATAATCTTTTCAATTCTCTTTTCTTGTTCAACAGAAACAACTTGTTGCTTTCTTCTTCCAGGAACAAATAAATCTGTTAAAGTTTTAACTCTTGTTCTTGGTTTTGTGGTAGAAGGGGTTGGAACCCCTTCTGTTATTCTAATCCTTTTTGGGGGTGTTCTACCAGGAATTAATCTTTCTAATGCCTCTCCTGGTTTTTCAAAAGGATCAAGTACAGATGCAGCAACATCTACTGCTTGTGAAACTTTCTTTCTTGGAATGGCTTGTCCAGAAATTACTAACCCGGTAGTACCTGCAACTGCCCCCCCAGCAATACCACCAATAGCTGATCTTTCTATCTGTGCAAGTGCTCTTGCTTCAGAAGATCCTTTTTCCCCAACTTTTAAAACTAATGCTTCTTCTTGCCTACCAAATCTTTTTCTAGAAACATCTTCAACCATTACTGCCCCAGCACCTTCAAGAACTCCACCAACAGCAGATCCTTTAGCCCCTCCTCTGGCAACTGGGTTTAGTAATCCTTTCAATATTCCACCAGTCAATTCTTGCCTGGCAACGGTTTTTGGTATTTCTTTGGCTGCCACTTTAACTCCAACTCTTTCTGCGGCAGCCTCTAATCCAAGTATTGCAAATAATTCTCCGCTCGCTCCTGCTCTTAGTTCTGTTCGTAACAAATAATTCGCCACTCTATTTGCTTCTACATCTGTTATCTTTGGGTTTCTTTTTTTCAATTCTTTTTGAACTTCATTAACAAATGTTTTTTGCTTTTCATAATCAAAACCTTGAATACCTGGTATAAATCCCTCTATCCCTGTTTTTCTTTCTACTGCTTGAAATCCTTTTATTGCTGCTGGTTCTAATCCTTTAAATTTTTTAGCCTCTGCTCTTGCTTCTGGTGTTTCAAGGACTTCTTTCCTAATGGTTTTCGTAACTTCTGGGGCTAAAGCAGCAGCTACTAATGCTGCTGTTGCTCCTGCTAAAACTGGTAAAACCATTCTTCATTCACCTTCTTGATTTTCCTCTTTTCATTTTAAATAAATCTGAAAAGCTAATTTTGTTTTGTGTTTTTTTAACTCTATTAGGTTTAGTAATATTAGTATTGAATATCTGTTTCAAAGAAGCAACATTTTTTTTATTCATGTTTCTAGTTTTTGTACTCAAAGTTTTTCTAACATTCTTTAGTGTATTAGATTTAATCCCATACTTTTTTGAAAACTTTGACAACTCTTCAAAATACTTTTTATCAGATATTTTTCCATTAGAATAAGAAATAAACTGTTTTTGTATTCTTCTAATGTCAATACACATATTAGGTTTTACTTTCTTAGCTATGTGATTCATTACAAAAAGATCATTCACTGTTTGATTAGGGCCAGAATAAAAGCCCCCCCTAATGCTTTGTGAACTTCTTTGCAAAATGTTTGCAAGCGCATTTTGTGAATCTTTCAATCCTAACATCCTTTGATTACTCTTCTGGAACATTATCTAGGTAATCAATTCATAACTTTTAATTGTATCTAAAAGCCTATTATATCTCTAAATTTCCTGTAATTGCTTTCTTACCCAATATACTAGACAATAGATATTTCAATTTTTCCTTAGAAACTTTTGCTCCCTCGACTGGATCTTTTGACCAGTTTTCAAGATTATTATTTTTTATATATGTTTTAATCTGGTTTTTATAATCATCAATATCCACATCACTTAACCACCCATTTGCAATACAAACAATTTCAAAATTCTCAATGTTTAATGTATAAGATCTAAAACCATCTGCTAATGAGGCATTATTTGCAATAGCATTAGGGACTGCCTTAATAGCTTCTTGAATAAGAGTATCAGCATATTTGTTAGGGTCTATTCCAACAAATTTCTCTTGCCACTCTGGCTGTGATTCAGATTGATTCTTTAATGGCCTCATTTTCTGTTTTGATTCCTGCATTTTCAAAAACCCCCTTTTTTTCTAACTGTCGATTAATTCTTTCTTGAAACTCACTCGCTTCATCTTTATTAAAATCAAGAGTTTGTAAGAAAGATTTCTTCAATCTTATTTTACCCCTGAACCTTTCAGTAATTCCGTTTAACTGCTCTGGATTTTCTGAATAAAATTTAACTGCTGCATCCACTTGAGAAAAATTATCCCCATACTCTCTTTTCATCTCTTTTAACAATTTCTGCAATTTTTGTTTTATAAGTCTCCCTTTAGCAATTTTTGATTCATTTTCATAAAGTTCTATCACTTTATCTCTAGGTTTAGAAAAAGCAAAATATCCTGGATAAAATGGGATATAGTGATTTTTATCATCTACTAACAACCCAGTTACTTTTTTCTTTTTTAATTTAGGATTCTCCATGTCTCTTTCATCAGTATAGATTCTGTAAATCCTAGCTCTTGTTTTTTGCCATTTTGGTCTATAACAAGTGATATAGTGGTTCATGCTTCTTCTTACTTTCTTATCAATATCGCGAGTATATTGAGTTACTACAATTATTACCATTGGCTTAATTCCTCTCGAAGTAGCATTAATATCCGCAATTGCTTGATTTAGAAATGACTGCCAAGAGGATGCTTTGATTACCTCTCTTGCTTCATCAAGAATAATCACGTTCACTTTCTTCAACCTTTTATCGTTTAGAAGGGCATCTACTTTTGTTGGATATTCTAATGGTGTGTGAACTACTACATCGTTTACAAACTCTGTAAAATCAACTCCTTGCATTTCCAAAAGAATGTCTGTTAGTGAAAGGGATAACCAGCTTTTACCTTCCCCACTTCCTCCACTAACAACTATAACACAAGGTTTGTTAGCCTTTATTCTGTTTTCTAAGAATATTCTACCGAATATGCTTTTAGATAGTTCTGCTTGGTCTTGAAGGTATGGTACTGTAAAATCATAAATGGCCATTTTTCGTATTTTCTGTGTTTTTCAATCTTTAAAATTCTTACTATATTATTTATGGGTTAGGGATTTTCCCCTTTCGTACAGGCAGTTTAGGAAAATGTTCTTTTTCCTAATAGTGTTAGGAAAAGGGTTGAAAATAATGATAGTTTTTTTAAGGAGTGGCGACCTAAGTATAGTTATGTTGAAAAAACCAGTTAATCCTTTCAAAGACTGGAGGGTGTGGGTAATCGCGTCAGTTGCAGTTGGAATAGGGTTCATTTACCCGCCTGCATTGGGTATTTTAATCGTCTTTTCGCTGTTCATTGCCCCTCTAAAGGGCACTTTTATGGGTTCAAAAGAGAGGATAGGTTCTGGAGGGGATAAAATTGAAAAATAGTCTAATGAAAAATGCCATAATACAACATAGAAAAATACTAAAAAAGAGCAAAGAAAGAAAGGTTTTTGGATTAACTTACAATCATTCAATCATCTACAAAATAGCTGAGAACTTTATGCTTATACTCTTTGCATTATTTTTTACTCTTGGAATAGCTGCATTTCTCGTGGAACTCGCATATGGATCATTTAGAATAGAATATTTCTTTTATTCTGCTACCCCCATAACTCTTCTGGGATTGATTAATAGAATAAAGACTTTTTCAGATTCTTATGCTAGTTATCGCTTGTTGGAAGCTTGCTTGAATGGATACACCTATGAAGATTATTTGAGTGGTTTAAGGCATGAAAGTAAAAAATGAAAAGTATCAGGCCTTCCTTAAAGGAGAATTGATGGAAACAATTACTAGAACTGAATTTGATGAACTATTAGAAAGAGTAAAACACCCACAACAAGATCAAGCTAGATGTCTAGCAATACTAATATGGATGACTGCAGCTAGACCATCAGAGATCCTCCGGTTAACTGGAAAAGATTTCGTGAAGGAAAGGAGCTATTTGATAATAAAGATTAAAGGATCAAAGGGTGGATTCGCTAGACCTATTCCATTACCATACAAAGACACCCTAGTAAAAGAAGTGTGGGGGTATGTTAAGGACAAGTTCCCAGAAATGTTTGTTTTTTGGGCTTTTAGAAGTTCAAGTAAAAAGAGAAAAGCAACGGTAAAAATCAAAAAGAAGATGCCAGATGGAACTATTGGAGAAACCGTTAAAGAATATCAGAAAGAATACCCAAATCTTTCAAATAAGCTTATTTACTGGTTTAATAGGTGGTTTGGTATACCTCCTTATTATTTTAGGCATAATCGATGCACTTTAGTTGCTGAAAAGGAAGATATTGAAAAGGTTAGATTATTGAAAGGTGCAAAATCCTACAATTCTACTTTGCGTTATATGCATCAAACTGCTAGAACTACCAAGAAGATTTCAAAGCTATTGGTTAAGTGAATAATTAAGTTAATGCCCGTTTATTCTCCGGGCCAGAGTTGGAACCTGTTTCTATCTATTTCCAAAAAAATGACTTTACGAGAGTATTTAATCCTTTTCAAAAAAAAAGGATTTTTGTAGATAGTGGGCTTTTCAATAGTTTTAAGTAGGATGGAAGGTTCATCTTTTCAATGCCAGCATCAATAAAGATAAAAACACTCCAACAAAGGAAAGAACTAAAGAGACTAATTAATGCTCCATCATTAGGAAGGATTTTCAGAGTGAATAAAAGTAGAACTACTAAAGAGCTTATAAAAAAGTTAGAAAAAAGAGAACAAGATCAAATAGCAGCTCAAAAAGAAATACAGAAAAAGGCACAAAAAGGGTCTGTTGATTTTTTCTCAATAAAAAATAAAGAAGTTGAAGCTTTTAATAAAAAGGCATTGAGTGGTTCATTGAACTTTAATGAATTTAAAAGAACAAAAATTTACCAAGATACTATTTCAAAGTATGGCGGTGATTTAGGTCAAGATGCTAGCGTTGTTACTTATATTAATTATTTAGAATCCTTTCGTAAAAAACCATTATCAAAAGAAGAGATATTAACTAGGGCTTCTGCTTTACAAGGATTTCAAAAGAAAATGAAGGTTAAATCTGTTCAGACAATGTTATCCACTCCAACTGGTAGGCAAGAATTTTTGGAATCTCAAAAGAGAGTTCGCGCATTCAAAAAAGAGGTTAAAGCATTAAACAAAATGGGTTTTGTTTTGGGAGAAAGAGGGATTGTTAAACGAAGCAAAAAACAACCAGTTAATGTAGTTAGAGACTTTTTAAGCTTTTGATACCTTCTAATATTGTTGAATATACCAATAATTTTATTAACTAGTAGCTGTTTGAGTAATCCTATGAAAGAAGAATATGAGCCTGAAAAGATAGTGGTTATTCCTATAAAGAATAAAACTAGAAGGAAGTTATACAGAATGAAAAGATATCGAGAGAGTTATGATAGCTTGATTTCGAGATTGATAAAGGGGGAAAAATAGTTTGGTAAAATTAAGACCAATGACTGTAAGAGAATATAAAAATTGGATAAACAGTCCTTTATCAAGAAAAGCATCAGAAAAAGATTTTTTTCCAAAGAAGTCTAATATTATTTTAATGATTCTTTCAGGAAAAGGAACAAGAGAAGAATTGAAAAAGTGGAAAAACTTTGCAAAGAGACATTTGCCTGGTTATTTAGAAAATCCAACTACTATCAGGCGTTATGCTTTATATAATTGGGGATGGTTCTTAGATACATCTCCAAAAGAAAAAAATAATTTATAAGGAGTTGATTAAAAAATGGAACCAAAAAGAATTTTTACTATTTTTATTGCAAGTTTCGGGTTCATAATTGCAGTTGCTTGCATAATATTAACAGATTTGGATGGATTAGTTAGGATATTTGGAAGTATTGGCGGAATAAGTTTAATTTCATTAGGAATTTCTTTGAAAAATATGATTGATATTGGTGAGATTTCAAAAGTAGCTTTTAGTTAAAAGCTACTATTCTTTTAATATTTTTTTTCTTTGTTCTTCTGTCCAGAAATCAAACTTTCCAGTACCTTGCAACATCTTAATAGCTTGCTCACGAGAATAGTAAATAACATCTTTTACTTTACCTTCCTTATAATATATATCTTTCCTAGTTTTCCAACGTTGGTCATTAGAAAAATCATAGACAACTTCATCCTGTTCTACCCAAGCGTGTTTAATCCATTCTTTCAATTTTCTACTGTAAACATGCCCATTACATAATTTAGCATGCTTTTTCATTCTACTAATCAATTTTCCAGCCGCCTCATAACAGTCAAATTTCATTCTTTTTTCACTTCCAACTCTCTTTTTTTTGCATTGGTCTAAATGATTACTATAACTAAAATAACTCAAATAATTCTTTCCACAATCCTCACAAAAAATAAAATCACTCATCTTTAATCACTTCAATAAAAACATCCTTTTTACTAAAAGTATCATATTCAGGTTGTATTTCACCTAAAAAGAATTCCCCGTTCTTCTTTCCAATAATATGAAGAACACTGTTTTCATCAATACAATGACCTGTCTTAGAAAAATTCATTCCGTTCTTCTCACAAAACTCATAATAAGATTCAGCAAAATCAAAAGGATCAATCATTAAAAAAGCAAAACAAGCAATGACTAGCAAAAAACCAAAAAAACCAATTAAAAACTTTCGATTCATTTTAGTTTTCCTTCCTTTAGCTCTGATTCATGCAATATTTGGTTTCGTTCATCAAAAAAAACAGGTTTACCACTCTTAACAGCAATCTCATTCTCAATCTCATCCAAAACTTTATCACAAGCATTAGACCAAATAGCAGTAGCATAATCCTTTGAATACTCATTATTAGAATAAGGATTGTTTCTACGAACATAATCAACAATCTCTACCAAAGTATTGTAACAAACCTTTTCTTTATCAAAATCATCACGCATCTAAATCACCCCAAAAAATATTAATGCATAAAAAATACTCAAAGCAGAAACTGCTGCCAAAACAACTGCTATCACTTCACCCATTTCAAGCTCTCTCATTCTTTTTTCCCTCGTTCAAATTCTTTTAGTTTATACCGTAATTTATAATCTTCCTTTTTCACTTGCCCATAGTACCTTTTTGTTTTTCACGCCTCCATTCATTGTTAATTCATCATCTTCCCAGAATCTAGGAACATCTCTAAAACCATCACAACCAACAAAATAATTTGAATCAATACACTCCTTACCAGTAATCCAAGAAAACTCACTTAAAAACTTTTGCGAAGCACCAACACAACCACTGCTTAACAAAAGAAGCAAAAGCAAAAACAAAACTAATAATCTCATTAGATTCCACTTCCTTTACATTCGGGACAAACAACAGTCGACTCTTTAAGAGAACCATTAGAATCCCGTTCAGTAACACCATTAGAAACCTTAGTCCAACCTTTACCATCACAATAAAAACAAGGCTTCAAACCTTTACGATAAGGCAAAACACAAACCATTATTTATCACCTGTAAAAAGATTATCGCCAGAATAAAGAGTCCCGATAATCAATAAACAAAGACCAGCCATTCCAAAAAATAAGAAAAGCAAATCAAAAAAATTCTTAATTACCTCTTCCAAACCCCAAGAATAAACTATAGCAATACCTATTAAAACAAGCCCAAGAAGAACACAAAAAATTCTAAAACGAGTAACTGACCAAAACTTTTCATCCTTTTTCTTACTCATTCTCCCATCTCCTTTTTAAGCTCTTTACGACTATTCAAAACACCAATCAAACCACGAATCTCAGCATCCAAATCAGCACGTTTAAACTGCAACTCACTAACACGAGCCTTCAACTTCAAACTAACCTGGTCAACACCACCAAACTCCTTGAAAATCCTCTCCTCAACCCACTGAGAAAGATTAATATTAGCACCTTTAATTAACTTCAAAGCATCCGCTTGAAGAAGAATAGAAGTCCGAACACCATTAACACTATTCCTTTTCCTTCGCTCCATCAGTATCAGCCTCGGCATCAGTTTCAAAATCTTTTAGTATTTTAGCAATCAAAAAAGGCTCCTCTTCAAAAAAATTAATCAAACAATCTACATTATGTTTGTTAGAGTAACCTTGTTTTTTTACCCATTCTTCATATTCGTCAGAACCATAAACAATTCTTTGTTGTTTTGCGCTTAACAACCAAACAGGCTCAATATCATGTTTAAATAAGTCTTCTTGGAAAGATGGGTCGTCTTCATTGTCTGGATCATAATGCATTGGGACGCAGTGTGTTGGACTTATCCAGTCCATTTTGATTGGCCATTTACATTTTTTACAGTAACCACGCAAAACAAAATCACTCATGACGACTCCTCCAATTCCGCAGTAACTATTACAAAAGGTAATCTAATACAAATCAAAAAAGAGTAAAAAATAATAAACCCAAGAACATAAAACATTGGAGAACCAATCGAACTAAGAAGATGGCCAATAGAACCAGCAATTACTACTAACAAACCAAACCCACAAATATAATCAAAAGGATATCTAACAAGAGTTGTAACAATAGATTCTACCCAAAGAAGAGTTTCTTTCTTACTCATTCAGAGGCCTCCACGTCCTTCAATAAAGTACCAAACTCAACCTTAGATTCACGAAAATGAACAACCTCACGATAAATAGTTTTCAAAGTAATCATAGAACTAGAAAAAGAAATAATAGTTCCAGTCAAAACCTGACCATCATCAAGCCTAAATCGCCATCTTTGATTTACCTTGTAATTCATCATCAGCATCCATTCTTTTGTTTCCACTTGTTCTAATTAGAGTATTTAGTATTTTGAAATATTCGGTGATTGTGTCCGAAATACTCCAAGTCCCACCACCAATCACTTCTTGAAAATGATCTCGATCTTCCAGGAGCCTTTCGTGGACTTCTTTCGAAACGGAAATTCTCTTATACTCTATTCGCTTTCTCATGCTATACCCAATGTAGTATGAACTATTTAAACCTATCGGAAAGAAAAAACAACATTTTCGCTTTCTGACGAAAAAACAAAGGATTCTATAAGTACATACCCATACGTATGTTACGTAATACGTATTACTTATAGAAATGATAAAAGAAAAAAAAATAAGTATGTTAAGTATGTAGTTATAGATAAATATTATTTATAGATTAAAGGGAATGTTATGTAGTATTTGTATATATAAAGAATAAATAAAGATTTTTTCACTCTTTACTTTTTATAAGTAATACGTATGTAGTTTGCATACGTATGAGTATGTAGTTATAACTAGTGGTTTTTTATACAAGTTTAACATAAGTAATACTTATAGCCTAATTCTAATATTACTTATTAGGTTGTTTGAAGCAAATTATGTATACCTTTTATACATATTTTCTCTCACAACCAACCCCTTTTTTCGTCTATCACCAAACAACTCTACTACTTTCCACACATTCTTGGACAAATAAGTAATACGTAAAACAAACAAGAAAAGCAAAATAAACCCATTATTTTTGAATTTAAACACTCTCACAAATACAACTTCTAGCTCCGATACTACTAGCACAACCAGCATTCGATCCGGTTGTTGTAATAAGTCCAGCGAGGCATGAATAATCATACCCTGTTGGAAATCCATCTGCATTATTACATTGACTAGTGCAACTAACCCCGTTTCCTGCAAATACCCCTAATGGTGTTCCGTTGAAACGGTTGGCATTGACATCATTTGTTACTGAAACAGATTGCCTAATACTTCCACCTAGAAGATTGAAATCGGGTGCATCGTTTGATTGGTGTGTTCCGGCTTGTACATATCCGTTGTAAGTGTCTTGGTATAGGAATTCTCCATCGCTGTTTTGTTTGGTGAACATACTTCCGTTTGCTTGGTTGGTATCGGGTGTTGGGTTTGTCGCGCGGGGTAGTAGCCAAAATATTCCTTGTCTGACTCCAAACATTCCAAAATGTGCTACTTCTGTTCCAAACATTCTATAATTTATTCCGTATGAGGTACAATTAAATTGTACTCCTGTATCTCCAAATCCATCTACTGCAAATGCGAAAGCATCACAGCCTAGTCTTAATACGTATCTAGCTGCGGTGTAGATGCTTCCTATTCCTGCTCCTGGTTGTCCGATTTGTGTTCCTTCGTTTGGAAATCCTATTCCTTGTCCAGTGGCCATGTTTATTAGTAGGTTTCCTTTGTTAATATCTAGGTGGAAGTTTGTTCCATCTGTCCATAGTAGTGTTTTTTGTGAGGTTCCTTCAAATCCAACCCCTATGTTTTCAGATATATGAGCATTTTTATCTAGATATACCTCTCCGTTAATATCGATTGTTTGGTTGGTGTCTATTGCTCCTTCAAAGGTACAGGTTGAATTTTTGTCGCAACTTGCATCTTGTTTGTATCGATCACTATTCGAGATGTTTACATCGGGTAATGGAAGCAATGAATCGATTATTTGGTTGGTTATTTGAGTGGAGTTGTTGTCGATGTCTGATTCAGTAGGAATATATGGTTTTCCTGTTACGTTGGCCGTGTAATCTAGTGGTAAGTTGCTTGCTAGTAATTCGTTGAAGTTTCCGTCAAAGTCTACTAATATTTG
>Ga0180433_10005452_pt1 | contig 17170 bp, 17 predicted proteins | sample SS_ome_8_FD_132980 | JGI IMG/M metagenome (GOLD analysis project Ga0180433, IMG submission 132980) | Hypersaline lake sediment archaeal communities from the Salton Sea, California, USA - SS_1_D_1 metaG | ecosystem: Environmental > Aquatic > Non-marine Saline and Alkaline > Hypersaline >... | reverse complement strand
GGTTCAGGTAAATCTACATTTATTCATTTATTGGCAGGATTAGATACACCTACACATGGTTGTGTGCAATACAATAATCAAGACATTCAGACATTCAGCACAGAAAAGCGTGAAGATTTTTTGCATGCTACAATTGGCCTTGTCTTTCAGCAGCCCTATTTGATTCGTGAACTTTCAGTTATTGAAAATGTCATGATTCGTTCAATGATTCAAGGTGAATTTGGCCATGACAACACTGAACATGCAGTTAATTTATTGGAAAAACTTGGCATTGCAGACAAAGCAACCTGCAAACCTGCATCTTTATCTGGCGGACAACAACAACGGGTAGCTTTAGCACGTGCACTTTCCAACCGTCCTGCATTTTTACTTGCAGATGAACCTACCGGCAGCGTTGATGAAAAAACCGGCACAGAAATGTTAAATTTGCTTATAGCATGTCAGCAAGAATGGGGAATGGGTTTCATTGTCAGTACACATAATCAAGTTATTGCAAACAATATGGAAACAGTTTATCACCTCCATAACGGGAATCTCATTACTCGTTAATTATTATTCGGAAGAAACATGCAGGCAAAAACTCTTATAAAAAAAACAATCGGCATGGGAAGTGCTGTCCTTGGCAGCCGTTTTCTCGGTGTTATCCGTGAATTGCTTACCGTAAAATATCTCGGCGTCAGTTCACTTTCTGATGCATTTATGTCAGCATACCGCGTGCCAAATTCATTACGCAAAATTTTTGCAGAAGGCGCTCTTTCTTCTTCGCTCATTCCCAGCTTGGTTCATGCAAAACAACATGGAAAACATGAAAATATTCACAGTTTTATGCTGCTCGCTCTTTTGTTTTTTGAATCACTTGTTTTGGTTATCTGTGCTGCAGGCATCTATTTTTCAGATGGATTAATGGCATTTATTGCACCAGGGTTTAGCGTTGAAAAAGTTCGGCAAACCGCATCCCTCTTTCGTATCTTAATGCCATATATATTCTTTCTTTCAAGCAGTGCACTTTTTAGCAGCGCATTGCAATCGGTAAATCACTTTTTTATTCCATCAATCACACCGATGCTCATGAATATTGTTTTTATTGCATCGGCATTTGTCTGCATGAAACGACAATTGCCGCCTGAATACTTATGTTACCTTATTTTATTTGGCGGACTAATTCAGCTCATAATGCATATCGGCATGTACCTGAAACTGAAATTCTCATTTGCAAAAATCAAACCCGAAACATGGAAAGAGTTTTACCCGGTTGCTGTCAAATTCCTTTTTTGTATGATTGGACTTGGCATTAGTGAAATTAACTTATTTGTGGACACCTGGTTTGGTTCATACCTTCCTGAGGGATCCATTACATTAATCACCTATTCAACACGATTTATGGGAATTCCGTTAGGCATATTTGCAACGTCATTTTCTACAATACTGTTACCGTACATGTCAAAATTAAGTTGCTATGCACCAAAACGAGCAGGATTCTTTTTGCTTGAAGCTGCAAAACTAGTATTCTTGGTTGCATTTCCTGCAACGATACTGATGGCGTTTTTTTCTGTAAATTTATTTGAAACAATATTTCTTTCAAGCAAATTTTCTGCCGCTCATGTTATTGAAGCAAGCTCAATTTTAAATGCATACTTAGTTGCTATTTTTGCCATTTCATTAAATAAAATACTCATGAATATGTATTATTCATTTCATGTCACATGGATTACCGCAATTATTTCTTTATTTGCCTGTATTGCAAATGCAGGACTTAATTACCTTTTTGTAGCACATCTGCAAGCAACTGGCATCGCACTCGCAACCACTGTCGCAGCCTTTGTTCAAACTGCATTATTGCTCACTTTTTTGCGACCGACTCTCGGGATTAAATTATACATATTCCCATTTTTTAAATTTGTAGCACATTATGCATGGCAACTTTTTGCAATATTGACGCCAACATTTATTGCATATGCCATTATTCATTACAGTTTAACATTGCTACCTACTAGTATCAGTTACTATCTTCTGCATACATTTTTCTTTTGGTTTTGGGTGGGACCACTTTTTGGCATTGCAGCACTTTTGGTATTCTTAACCCGACATAAATTCGGCATTAAACTTTTCTTGCTTGATTAAAGGTATTGCCTTATTCTTTGCATTTTTGCCATGCTATATGCAGGGATAATTATGATTTTCAAGGGGGAAGTTAATGAAATTAATACAAATGCTGCCTATTTTTTTAGCATGCAGTCTACAGTTCTGTCATGGCATGTCACCAGAACAACAGCAAAGAAAAAATCAAATTGAACAGGAATTCAACACAATCATAACTCAGCCGTTAACTGACGCAAATATGCAAAAAATCCTGCAGCTTACAAATAATGCTGAGCAAGAAACCTTCTTGGTAACAGAAGGCAACATGATAGAACAACTTGTTAAAAAAATTGCAGCAAGTCCTGGGCGTACAGAAAAAGCATATGATGTTTTAGATGCACTGCAAAAACGACTGCAGGAAAAAAAGAATCTTGCACAAAATCCCATCAACAAAAACCGTTATCAGAATCTGATTAATACCTGTGAACAAACCATCACGCAAAAACCAAAACCTGTAAAAACGCAATACAAACCACAAACACCACCATTGTCATCTTCTGAACTTGCAAGTATTAATACAATTGTTGCATTGCACACATACGATCGAGGGCTTGAATTTTACATCCGCAGAGATGGTTATTTGAATAATTCAAAGCAACAATTTAATCAGTACATAAAAAATGTTCAGTATGATGCACAAAACTACTTGCCAGTAAATGATCTTGGCGTTCGCATTATTAATGACATTCCTCTCAATATGCTTGAACAATCATTTGCACAAAACAGAGCGGATATTTTGCAGATTCCAGCACTCATTCAGAAAATATCAGATAATGATGCGACCAATTATTGCGGCTATTATGCAGCATTTAATACATGGTGTTTTGCAAATAATTATAATCATATTGATCGTGATTTATTTGCAGCACATTTTCGCACCATGCTGCAAATTATACAAAACGAACGTCGAAATATGCAGCTTGATAATCTTGAAGATACTGAAATTGAAATGCTCTTAGAAAAAACATTTAACATACAACCCCGCACATATATTTGTTTAGGAAATAAAAATCAGGTCATTATGCCTACAGGAACCACAAGCAATTGGTATCAAGATGCGGGACAAAGAATTCCTCTTCTTGAAGCATTCAAACAAAAAGCAGTAAATCAATTACTTGTTTTATATTATATTGGCGAACATTGGGTAGCAATTAACATTAAACGAAACGGCCAAGGAAAAATTAATTTTATCGTTGCAGATTCACTGAATACTGTTAACTGGCAAGCTGAAGAAATTATAAAAGATCGCTTACTGCCGTTATACAATTATATTCGGTAATCAGAACTTAGAGCTCATAGCGTTCGTATGGTTCGATACATTCACCTTCGTTAAACTACGGTGAACACTCACCACGAACGGCTCTTTATTCCGTTCGTCCCGAATATTTTCTGAAACTTTGTGAAAGAAAATGTATCGAGGGATACGAACAAAAAGCAAATTTAAAATATAGTTTTTTATTTTAACAACGGATATTCTGCAAATCCAAGTAATTCACATTCTGGCTGCGGCATGATTCCGTAAGCTGCAAATACTTTTTCTTGCATGGTACGCGCAACAGCAAGAATATCATCCGTTGTTGCATTGCCACAGTTGATAATCATATTTGCATGCTGAGCTGAAACCATTGCATCACCAATGCGCAATGTTCCTTTCAGCCCGAGTTGGTCAAAATAGTAACCAACATAAATCATTTTTTTATTGTTAACTTCAAGCTCAACTTCATTTTCATGAAAGTTGCGGAAAAAACAGCCACACGTATGTGAATGCGGATATCGCTTTAGCCGATGACGAATAATTTCAACTAATCTGCCACGTGCATAAGCAATTGCAACTGGATCACCAGCATGCAACTTAAATGTTACTGAAATAACAATATGTTTCTTGGCATGTAATGTTGAATAATCATAACCAAAAGCAAACCATTCACTATCAACTTCAATAATTGTGCCCGTTGCTTTTTCAAAAACTTGAGCGCCAACGACAAAATCGGAAAATGAATGTTCAAAGTAATGTAAATTGTTATAAACCGAACCACCAACTGAACCGGGAATCGCCCCGAATTCTTCAAGACCGTAAGCGCCCTGTTCAAAAGAACGCTGTATTAAACTACTGACAGAAATACCTGCTCCTACACGAACAAAAATTTCTTTTTCACCTTTTTCAATTACCTCAAATACATTGAACGCTGGTTTTACCACTATTCCCTGCACACCATTTTCATTTACCAACGTATTTGCACCTGCACCAAGCACATGAATTGGCAATGCATTTATTTTTGCAAATGAAAGAATAGATTCTAATTCCTGCACAGTTGTCGGTTCACAGAAATATTGCGCATCCCCACCCGTCTGAAACCAATTTTTGTCACGTAAAGATATTTTTTCTTGCATACTATTCATAAAGCATCTCCTATTTTTTTTTGTCACATTTGTTTAATAAGGCAACCACTTGATTGTAGCCATTTATTTCTGCAAAATCTGCAGCAGTACGTGGAGCAAAATTTTCATACTTATTTTCATCTTCACCAGAAGCAAGACTTACATAGGTTAATGCAGGATTTGCACCAGCTTTCAATAACAAATTCACAACTTCAAAAATCTTATTTTCATCTTTATTTTTCTGCAAACAAGCTGCTATCAACGGAGTAAGACTTCCTTGCACGCCACGCTTTACATGCGTATCTACAAGTGCACCATGTGAAAGTAATAATTTAACAAGTTCAGGATTAACATTTTTTGCTGCACGAATTATCGGCAAGTCATAATTCGGCAGTAATGCATGTGGTGAAACATTGCGTCGACGAATTAAAAAATCAACAGTTCTTACATCACCTGCTTCAAGCGCATTTTGCAATCTATCTCGCTGCCGAGAATCATCCCACCAACAAAGTGGACAAAAATTGTGCACCAAAGAAGCGCCATAATCACCGATAAAATCCATACCACACAGCGAACAACTCAAAAAAATTAATAAGAATATTTTATGAAAATGCATTTTCATGCTCCAAACATGCAATTCCCTGACCCCTGACCGTACCCAAAAATATCTGTGCAATCGCTTGATATTAATACTAAGTATGGTAAATCAGAGGTCAAATTAGTCAAATATTTGTGAAATAGTATTCAGATAGAAATTTAACCAGCGAATCGCTCTTTTAATTGAAGAAAAACTATTTTTTGATATAATTTATACATAAAACAGATTAAAAAATAAATGGAGATCTTATGTCAAAATATTTTGCATATTCATGCCTGCTTTCAATTATTTTACTCCCAAGTTGTACACATAAATATACAATTAAACAACTTGAACCTCTTGCACAACAAGAACTTTCCATTTTCAAAGAAACGCAAGATGATATTGCATTACACGTAAAAAAAATTCCTGATTACGAATGTGTTGATCTTTTTGGCAATCGCGCACGCCGAATCGTACGCGGTAAAAACCCACTCGTACCAGTACAAATTTCTGTATCAAATAACTCAGAAAACAACTGTATTATAAGCCCAAAAAACATTCGACTTTCAATAGTTGCTTCAAAACATATTGCATACCGCCTACAAAGCAGTTCGCTACGCGTTGCATTAACATCATTAGGTATTTTTGTAAGCTTGGGAGTTGTCACTGGAATCACAGGATATGTCATGCTTAATGCTGCATATACAGGCGCCGCTGCATGGGTTGGAACTGCAGGTGCTGCAACTATGATAGCTTCAATTGCAATTATTTATGGCACACCATTTTTCATGCTCAAAGCTTCTGCTCCAATACGAGAAGAAAACAGGGCTATTAAAAAATATCTGAAAAAAACTGGACTGAGCGATTCAATTGTTGTTGAACCTGGCGAAACAATAAATGCAATGTTCTTTGTTCGCAAAAAAGATTGGCATCCTAACTTTGCACTCGCAATTGAAAAGATCGTCGACATGCAAACAAAAAATCATGAAGATGTTTGGTTTAATGTCTGTTTACCAAATTAAAATTGAAAATCATTTTAATGATACTGATCATGCAGAAGATACAATAAACTTCTGCATGATCAGTACCCATCTACATTAAAAAAAACTTTGTATCCAAATTTTGAACGCAATGCTTTTTTTACATCCTCGTTTAATGGATTTTCAAAAAAATAAATTTCTGTAAAACGAGTAACATTTAATGCATCTGCCAATACCGACTGCAATGGATTTTCAGATAGGTCGATCCATTTTAGTGCAGGCAGATTGCTAAATGCATTTTCAGCGATAAACTCTAATTGATTGTCAAAAAGAACAATATACGCAAGGAATTGCAAGTTGCTAAACGTATAAGCATTAATTAAGCGCAGTTTGTTTTTGGAAAGAACAATCGCTTTCAGTAGTGGCATATGTTGAAAAATATCTGCTGGTATTTCTGCCAATCGATTATCGTAAAGATTAACTTGCTGAATATTTGAAAACTCTGGATACGTAAACACTTGCGTAAATATTTGGGTCAATTTACGATGCATACATTTAAAAACAGATCCATTAATTTTTCTTTTAAATCGCTTATACTGCCAAGCTACTAATTCATTTTCAGTTTTGCGATGTTTATGATGGTGCCTATGCATCTTTTCTGCAGGCGCTCCCTGATTCTGATCATTTTCAAGTTCAACCATTTCCATTGCAAATACAGATATGCTGAAGAATAAAAATAGTAAATATAATAATTTATGCATGTTTTCACCCCCTCAGGCTTATTACAACTGATTATTACTTATCATAATTATTATTATGCTTCAGATACAACAACAAAAACAGATCGATTCCATTGAATTTCAGAATGAAAACTTGATATTTTTATTAAAACTAACGTTTAAAAAAAGGAAATCATCATGAAAAAATTATTATTTATTCTACTTTTTGTAAGCCTTCCCTGCTGCCAACTTTCATGTGCCGCAGAAAAAAAGGCTAAAACCGATACCGAATCAAACTTAAAATATGAATTTGGCGGGCTGGATGATTTTGCTATCCAAGAAATGTTAAAATATGTACCTGACGAAAAACTCGGCAGCTTAATTGCGCAATCAAAAAGGTTGCAAAAATTAGCTGAACCAGAACTTGCAACTCGCAAACAACGAGCCTTATTCAAAAGTAAAATAGGCGCACAAAGTATTCTTAATCTTTCATCCTCAAAAATCACTGAACTTCCATCAAATATTTTTAATGATCCAACATTTTATACTGTAAAAAATATCTTTTTAAGCAGAAATGAATTGGAAAAACTCCCAACCGAAATCTTTGAAAATATGAATAATGTAGAAACCATTTTTCTGGATAATAATAAATTAAAAAGTATTATGCCCGATACTTTCAGCAATTTAGCCAGTCTTGAAAAAATTCATCTTTCAGAAAATCAATTAACACATCTACAAGAAAATACATTCAAAGATCTTCCTAATCTTACGACAATCGGACTTGCAAACAATAAAATTGAAACCATTGAACTCAATACATTTAATCATTTACCAAAACTAGACATAATATACCTTGAAAACAATCAATTAAAAGATATTGATCCTGAGGTATTTGATAATTTACCAATGTTAAAGTCAATTACACTTAAAATGAATCCCTTAACAGATAAAACAAAAAAAGCATTAGTTGAAAAGTTCCGAAATACAAATGTTAAATTTCATTTTTAGCAAAATTACTTGTCATTGCATACCACAGAACATGGAGCTTCTAACCGCATATATTCCGCAGCGCCATAAAGGCTAACATCATAATCTGCAATTACATAAAGCGGTATACTTGCAAGAAGTTCATGCTGTTTGCCACAATTTAAAAATTCATCAATAAAATATGGCTCTTTAAACATTGCAACATTATGTGCTGCAATGCCACCAGCAATATACACCCCTGCAAGTGCTAATGCATCAAGCGCAAAACATTTTACACATCGTGCATATAATCGCGCATAAAGTTCATATGTAGCACGTGCATGTGGATCCAAATTTCTGCTGTTAAAAATTTCATCCGGATGCAAGCCATTTTTTGATAAATGCTTGTGACTTGTAACATTATTATTGCGTGATTTGAAAAATGCATACATACGCTGAATACCATTACCAGACAACACATCTTCCCAGGAAATGTTACAGGTACGTGCTTCTTTTTTACGAATAAATTCTATTAAATCAAGTTCAAGTTGCGTCTGCACACTGCAATCTGCATGGCCACCTTCAGATGGCAATGCAACATACCGTTCAACATAATCATTCCAATACAAAATTGATTTCCCGAGCCCTGTCCCTGCGCCAATGATAGCTTTTTGCGCATGTTTACGTTCAGATCCTTCATAAACACAGATAAGTGATTTTTCCTCAACAAGTGGAATACCATAACCAATTACTTCAAAATCATTCAGCAAAATAATGCATTTCAGACCGGTCGCTTGCAAAATATCATGAACATTAATTGAAAAATGCAGGTTCGTTGGCTTGCAATAATCACGTTGTTCTGAAACAACACCTGCTGCTGCAATGCATGCCTGTGTAATTTTCAAATGCCATTTTGTACAAATATAATTCAAAACATCATTAAAAACTGCCGGAAAATCATCAATCTCCTGACTTTTTACATGCAAAGAAATAAGCAAATGATAATGGCCGTTACGTTGTTGCAGAACACCAAAATTACTATTCGTACCGCCAATGTCTGCAACAAGCAGCGCTTCTTGTGTATTATCAATTTCAACATCATACATGCGTTCAGTAAATGCAAGCATCTATTGCCCTCCACTGCTGTTTTTTAAAATTTTTTCTCCTTTATTGATAACAATTAAACATCATTTCTCTTTCTGTTGACAAGATTCTTGAAAAAAACAACTGCATATTCCTACTATGTGATAAATCATGAAAGGAGAAATCTTTGAGAATACATATTTGCATATGCGCAGTGTTCAGCTCTGTTGTTATTATCGGAACAGCAGACGCACAAAATGAAAAAATTCTTACCATTCCACTTGCTACCGAAATTGCATTTCATGCGCGCCCAACATTAAAGAAATTTGATTGGGAAATTGATGCGGCTGAAAATGTAATACACGCAGCGCTTGCAGGCTATCTGCCTCACGTTTTTGTTGATACGAAAACTGGCACTTCCGCTGAAAGTTTTTTTTCACCGCAACATTCTGTAAACATTTCCATGCAACAATTACTTTACAGCCTTGCAGGTCCAATTCAAGAACGGCAAATTGCACGGCGAGATCTGTGTGCATTATGCTGGCGAAAAGAACTTGAATATGACCGCATTCGCCATGAAACAGAATTAAGCATATTTGATCTGTGGAATATTAATAAAAAAGAAGGATTTGCTCATTGGCTTAATATTGCTGCTTACAGTTACATTAATCAGCAAGCACACAGTCATGACCTAGGACTTATTAATCTTGACACATGGCTAGCTTCAGTTGCAGAATTCCGCAATGCTGAAGCAATCGTAAAAGAATATGCCGATCAAGAAACTATTGCACGTACAAATGTAGCACGTAGTCTCGGCATTGATACGGCAAATAATCTTATTCTTACCAATGCGACTGACAATTATATTCAGCATATTATTAGCATAAAAAATTGTTACACGCCCGAAGAATATTATGCAATGGCATTAATTAATCGCAAAGAACTCTCTGCAAATGATGCTGAAATCCAACGTGAATATTATAAAGAACAACTTTTTAAACGAAGCTACTTCCCCGTTATCGGTTTATTCATGGATATGATTCGGTATCGTTATAAAAATGAAAGCACTACAGTAGCAGATACATCTATTTTGCGAACTGGATGGCGTCTAGGCTTTCAGATGACATGGGAATTTGATGGGCTTGCAAATGTATTTAATGCAACAATTGCAGAAGATACGGCTTTTGCATTAACCATGCAACGATTAGAATTGACTGAACAAATCAAACAAGACGTCAACAACTCTGAAAGTGCCTTACAAATTTCATTAAAAGATCTTGCAGCACAAGAAGCACAATACCGACAAGCAAAAAATGCATTTATATTACGACAAGAAGAATATGCTATTGGATTAATTTCCGCGGTTGAACTGAAAGAAGCGGTTGCTCGCTGGGAAAGTGCACAATACGATCTTGTCGATAAACAAACTACCGTTGCTAAACGACATTCAGATCTATTATTTGCATGTGGATATCCTAAAAAATTAATTAACATAACGGAAACAGTATGAAAAAAAATATTTTAGGTTGGATTATTGCAACCATTGCTATTCTTGGTATTAGCTTTTTTCTGTATCGCTATTTTATGACGCCAGAAGAAAAAACATGGTATTTAACTGAAAAACCAACACATCGCACCATTGAGCAAATCATTCGTGCAACTGGTACTATTGAAGCTGAAGACACATTAAAAATTGGAAGCATTGTTCCTGGTGTTATTCGAAAATTACTTGCAGAAGAAAATCAAGTAGTCAAAAAAGGTGATTTACTTGCAACTATCGATGACGGCAAAGATGATACCGATGTACGTGCGACAAAAGCTGCATTACAACAAGCTGAAAGCAATCTTGCATATATGACAAATCATTATCAACGACAAAAAGCTTTGTACAAAGCAAAACAACTTTCACAAGATGCATTTGAAAAAATTACCCGCGATTATGTTGTTGCACAAGAAGCTGTAGCACAACGTAAAGCCGAAAATGATCAGGCGACACTTATTTATAACAATAAAAAAATTCGTTCGCCTGAAAACGGGCTTGTCATTCAGAAAGTATCCACTGAAGGCGAGACAGTAACATTAGCATCACCTGCAACTATCATTTACACAATTGCAAAAGATATTCGCCGCATGAAAGTAAAACTGGAAGTTGATGAAAATAGAATTGGGGAAGTGAAAGCTGGTCAAACGGCATTACTGACATTTGACACCTATCCGTACAAACGATTTAGCGGCAACATAAAAGAGATTAGCAATGCTGCTATCAAGAAAAATAGTGCTGTCAGTTATGAAGCATCATTTATTCTGGATAATGAACAATTATTATTACGTCCTGGCATGACCGTAAACGCACGTATACTCGTTTCTGAAAAAGAAGATATCTTAACCGTTCCCGGACATGTACTTGCAATTAACAACACAATTCTTGAGCAAATTGCACAACTTCTTAATTATCAGTTCAAACCACTGGATAAACAAAAGAAACGACAACTTATGCAAAAAGGTTCTTACAAAACAGTATGGGTAAAAGAGGGAAATACATTTATAGAAAAACCTATTGAACTTGGCATTGACGACAATGCTTATTTCGAAGTTATTTCAGGGCTTACTGGCAATGAAAATATTATCAGTGATATTCAAGAAGCTGATAGCATGCAACAATTATATGACAAAATTTTCGGCAAAGGACTGTAAAATTTGAAAACAACAATTTTAATAAAAACTGCTTTACGTGCAAATTTACGCCATCCAGGAAGATCATTTTTAACAATGCTCGGCATAATGATCGGCATTGCAGCAATCATTGTTACATTTGCAATTGGCCGCGGTGCAGAAGAAAAAATAAAAGCACAGATTCTTTCAATGGGTGAAGGCGCCATTTATATAATTCCTGGAAATGTCATTACACGTGGCGATGTACGCTCAAGTTTGGCAGACCAAATACCGGTAACAACTGATGATATGCGCGCAATTAAAGGACAAAGTCCAGGCATTAAACACATTTCACGTGGTGTATTTACAATTGAACTTCTTGAATATGCAAGTTCAGCTGCAAAAGATCAGGTAATCGGTGCAGATCCCTCCATATTTGATGTTAATCAAAATAAACTTGCGTATGGAGCATATTTTAATCAGCAACATATGCAAAAACGGTCACATGTTGCAGTGATTGGTGAAAAGATAAAAAATAATTTATTCGGCAAAGAAGATCCTATCGGCAAAACAATGCGAATACGTGGCAATCCATTTACCGTAATTGGTGTTTTGGAACATGAAGATTTTTTCTGGGGAACTGATGATCCGAATGGCCATGTTTTCATTCCATTTACCGTTGCAAAAAAGGCATTCCGCAAAGAAAATGAACATGAAAAAGATCTCGGATTCATTGCACTTACATTAATAAACAGTAAAGATGCTCCGTTAATAGTACGACGCATTAAAAGAATTTTACGCAATCGTCATAATGTAGAACCAAATGAAGAAGATGATTTTATCATCTTTGATCAAGAATCTGTTGCAAAAGCTGCTGAAGATGCAGCTGGCATTATTAAAATTTTTGGCCTCATTGCAGCATCAATTTCATTATTAGTTGGCGGTATCGGTGTTATGAATATAATGCTCGTTTCAGTAAAAGAACGCACGCGGGAGATTGGATTACGCATGGCAGTTGGTGCTACTCGGCTCCTGATTCGCATGCAATTTCTTATTGAATCTGCAGTACTCTGTGCAATTGGCGGCATTTTCGGTATTATTCTTGGCGTCGCGGCAGAACAGTTTATTAGCCATACAACAATTTTGCCTGGTGTTCTTGAATTCGCACCACTTGCATTTTCTTTTGCATCAACAGTTCTTATTGGTATTTCCTTTGGCCTGTACCCTGCATATGTAGCATCATTATTAAATCCTATAGACGCACTATTAGAACGGTGATAAATGAAAACAATTATACTTATAAAAACAGCAATTTTTTCAATTCTACGACATACATTGCGATCACTACTTACTATTATCGGCATAATGATCGGGATTGCAGCAATCGTCATAACATTTTCAATTGGCCGCGGCGCGGAAGAAACAATTAAAAATCAAATTATGACAATGGGTGAAGGTGCATGTTACATTATTCCTGGCAACATACTTACAAAAGGGGCCGTTCGTGCAGCACTTGGCAAAACAACACGCCTAACAATGCAAGATCTTGAAGCAATAAAAGCACAAGTTCCTGAAATTAAGGAAATTTCGCCAAGTACGTATACTCTTGAAATGATGGAATACAAAGGCGCTGCAACAAAAGATCGCATAATGGGAACCTATGAAAACAGCATGCGCATTAACAAAAACAAATTAAAATACGGAACATTTTTTACTAAAGAACAGGTTGAACATCGCAGCAATGTTGCCATAATTGGTGCAGATATTGAAGAAAAATTATTCGGTAAAGAATATCCGATTGGCAAAACCATTCGTATTAACGGCAATCCTTTCGAGGTTATTGGTGTTGTTGAAAAGCAAGATCATTTCTGGAGCGCAGAAGATCCGAATCGCCGCACCTTTGTACCATTTACTGTCGCAAAAAAATTTTTCAGCAAACCAGATGAATCTGAAGATGACTTGGGCGCAATTGCCATCGGCTTTTATGAAGATATTCACACCCAAGATCCTTTACGAGTAATCCGCAGAATTTTACGATTTCGCCATAATCTTGATGAAACAGAAGAAGATGATTTTTCAGTTTTTGACCAACAATCTATTTCCCGTGCGGCTGAAGATGCTGCTGCCATTATTAAACTTTTCGGACTCATTGCGGCATCTATTTCATTGCTTGTAGGAGGCATCGGCATTATGAATATCATGTTTGTTTCTGTACAAGAGCGCACACAAGAAATTGGATTACGCATGGCAGTTGGTGCTACACGGTTTCTTGTCCAAGCACAATTTTTACTTGAAGCAATTTTTTTATGTTCCATGGGTGGATTCATCGGCATAATGCTCGGTTTCATTGGGCAAAAAATCATAAGTCATCTTTCACATTTACCAAGCATATTCGAATTCACACCACTGATTTTATCTTTTGCAATAACAGTACTTATTGGATTGGTTTTCGGGTTTTACCCTGCACGTAAAGCTTCATTATTAAACCCTATAGATGCATTATTAGAGCGGTGATTATGAAATTAATAGAAATGAAAAAAATAACAAAAACATTCTTTACTGGCGCAGATCCACTTACCGTACTGAAAGAAATCAGTTTTTCTGTGGAAAAAGGAGAATTCTTAGCGCTAACCGGCCCATCTGGATCTGGCAAATCAACGTTGATGCATTTAATCGGTTGCTTGGACAACCCCACACATGGAGAATATTTTCTGAGTGAAAAAAACATTGCTGATTACAACAGCGATGAACTTGCAGGAATTCGCAATAAACTCATTGGTTTTGTTTTTCAGCGTTTTCATTTATTACCTGATTTAACCGCACTTGATAACGTTGCACTACCTGCATTATATGCCGGACTTTCAGAAAATGAAGCTCGTAAAGAAGCACGCGAACGACTTGAATTAGTAAAATTGCATGAACGCCTGTATCATTATCCAAATCAATTATCAGGCGGACAGCAGCAGCGTGTTGCAATTGCGCGTGCATTGGTAAATGAACCCGACATACTTCTTGCAGATGAACCTACAGGAAATTTAGATTCTGTCACCGGGACAGCTATTATGGAAATTCTTATGCATTTGAATAAAGAACATGGCGGTACAGTCATTATTGTTACGCATGATGAAGAACTTGCACGAAAAACAAATCGCATTATAAAACTCTTTGATGGAAAAATCATTGAAGATAAAATGATTAAGTAATTATCAGCATCAATGCTGCATGACAAAATTATAAAATTCTGGTTTTTTCCAGCTTAAATGCATTAAAATCGAACAACTTTCATTCAGATGTTCAATATGGTCAAGTCGTGCGCCATGCTGAAACAGCAGTACAACATACTTTGCATATTCATCATCATGCGTAGCCCCAAGCAATGCATTATACAATGCTGGTGTTCCATATTTGCTGCGCAAACTCACATCTGCTTTGTGTTCAAGTAAAGAATTAAAAAATGCAATATTTTTGTCTCGAACTGCTAAATACAGCGGCGGAAAATCACGCGACTGATTTGCATCCAATCCATGTGAAATGAGCAGGCTAACAAGAGATTTACTAAATGTGCGTGGATACTGGCAGGCGTTGTACAGCACATCATTATCATGTGCAAATGCATCTGATTTCCAGCTTTGTAATATTGAGCAAATTGTTTCCCAGGTACTTTTTTCATTCTTCATTTCACGCTCAAAAGCAGAGCGAGCGCACTGCAAACGATCTTCTTCGATTAATCCATCTGCATTTTGCAAAAAAACTTCTGTGTCATGTGCAGCATCATATTTCAAATCAATATACGCACATTCATCATCATATTCTTCACATTCTATCTCAGATTCGCTTTCACTTTCAGTTGATTCGCTATCTGTCATACGGTTTTTGCTATACACCTGAACATCTTCATAATCATCCGTAATAATTGGCATTGCAGATTGCACATTTTCCAATTCAGCTTCACTGTCACTCTGCTCATTATCTGCTAAATAATCATCACTGCGCACAAGATTATTTTCATCATTCTGAATGGGAACTGGAATGAGCGGCACAGTGCGGTGAACAGTTTTTTGCAGATTGTTTTTCTTTTTTGTTTTGTACAAATGCCATGCAATGAACCCAACAACGGTCACGCCTACCCCTGTCCAAAATATTTTTGAATGAACACACGTATGTATTACATGAAACAATTTTGCACTTGCAGATCTAAAATAGGACATTGAATATACTTGCATGTTTACTACAAGTAACAATATTAAAGCGATGCGTAAATATCTATTTTCCATAAAATCCCCCAGGTTTAAATATTTCATGCAATCGCTTTAGTATAAAATAATAGATTAAGGAATAAAGAAATATTTGCGATAATGTGCAAGTTCAGCAATTGATTCATGAATATCATCTAACGCACGATGTGCATCTTTTTTGACATATTCAGCATGCACATTTTCTGGATACCAGCGTCTGATCAATTCTTTTATTGTAGAAACATCTATCATGCGATAATGTAAAAAATCAAGAATGCGGGGCATGTATGCTTTTAAAAATGTACGGTCCTGCCAGATTGAATTGCCACACAATGGTGAAACATCTTTTTCACAATATTGTTGCAAAATTGCAAGTGTTGCATCTTCTGCATCTTTAAGTGTCAATGTTGATGCACATACTTTTTCAGTTAATCCTGATTTGCAATGTTGCTCGCGACACCATTCATTCATACCATTTAATACAGACTCCGGCTGATGAATAATCATTGCAGGCGCTTCATGAATAACATTCAAATTATCATCGGTAATAATTGTAGCAATTTCTAAAATAACATCATGTGTTGCATCCAACCCTGTCATTTCCAAATCAATCCACACCAGTGATTTTTTTTTATTCATTTTTTACCTTTCAAGACGATGCAAGCCACACTGCAACAAAAAATATTCATAAGCAACCGGATAATTATGCAAGGCTGTCATGCTTGTAATCCATTTCTGAATTGCAATAGCCAGATCTCTAAAGCGTACAGATTTTTCTGTATTCTCACTATGATGTTCTACATCATGCAAAACATTCATTATATCTTCTTTATCATTCACCAAATATCTTGGCTCACATGAAAGGAATTTTGCAATTTCTTCATGAAAATAGGTCAGAAAATAATAATCAGCACCAATAATACGATTTTCATGCAAAGCACTTAAACATTTTTCAATTTTTTCTGCAGATATGTCATGCTTATGCGTAACACCCTTATTCCATGGAAATACTTTAGGAAAAGGATATTCAACTTTCACAGGCTCTACACCGTGCGAATAGCCGATATGAAAAAGCAAAATAACAATTACACACTTAATTTTCATACAACATCTCCAATAAAACATTCCATTTATTTCAATTTTTAACTATAGCATCTCTTTGCAGCTATACAGAAAAGAGTTATACTTTTTATGATTTTAGTCTAAAACTTACTCCTTTCATATAGAGGAAAAACTATGATTTTTCGACTCCGTACTTTTATTGTACTCTCTTTTTGCATCGCAATTGGATATTCCGGATGGCGCACGTATACTTATTTCTTCGATCAACAAATACCAAATGTAACATTATCCGGGGTTAATGAAAATAACTATTATCAGGGCGATATTGCCTGCAGCATTAATGCAACAAAATCTGGTGAACTTACTCTCCTTCTT
>Ga0180433_10005451_pt1 | contig 17181 bp, 11 predicted proteins | sample SS_ome_8_FD_132980 | JGI IMG/M metagenome (GOLD analysis project Ga0180433, IMG submission 132980) | Hypersaline lake sediment archaeal communities from the Salton Sea, California, USA - SS_1_D_1 metaG | ecosystem: Environmental > Aquatic > Non-marine Saline and Alkaline > Hypersaline >... | reverse complement strand
GCCATTTCAAGCTCAGTCACGTCCAGCGTAGGATCGTCTGGCAGCGAATCGAAATATAGCAGCGCGCAATCTTCGGCCTCTAAGTGGCGCGAGAGGGCCTGATAGGCCTTTATGCGCAACTCCGTCACACGCTTGAACACATCCGGTGTGGTGTTGCTCGCGGTGATCTTGTCGGATTCCAAAAGTACGGTGACTTCGAAGTAGCGCTTCAGCTCATAGAGGCAGCGAGCCCGGCCCACAAAGCAATCGGCAACAATGGGATCATTGCGGTAGCCGTTGGCGGTAAGGCTCAGAAACTTATCCAGAGCCCTGTTAAGGTGGCCCTCGCGGTCATCGGGCTTGTCCGTCGAAATACCAAGCACATATTCGGTCCATGCCTTCTTGTAATTAGCGCGGGATATGTTGCCTACCACCGTCTTATATCTCTTGTGCCGCTCAAGTTCGGACACACCGAGCTTCTGCTCGATAGCGTCCGCCTCATTCTCATAGTGTTGTGCCAGCCGCTCATAATTATCGAGAACCTTCGTCAACCAGCCTCGCCCTTCGTCCCGCAGCCGGGTGTCCTTACGGTTGCGCTGCCACAGAGCTATGCAGACCAGAGCGCGCGTCCGCGCCATCTCGCTGTCCTGAAAATCATACTCGAGCCTGTCGAATGCGCCTCTTGACCTTCGGAGCAAACCCTCAGCCTGATCCAGTTTGTCAAATGCGGACTCTTTATTCGGACATGCAATAGCTTCTTTTTGGAGTTTGAAAATCTGTTCTACCACCGGCTCTGCCACAATTGGCGTATGGGCCATGAGTACCGCAAGCCAGCCGACACACACTATTTTAGACCGAACCGGATCTCTCATAGGTCTGTCCCTTTCGCCGAGAAGGCTACACGTTCGAAGCCGGCTCGATAGCAGGCGTCCAACGCGGCCACCATGTATCCATAGGGCACGGCCCCTTGCCCTTTTATAATGACAGGAATCTCTTCGCTGGTGCGCATCTCACGCAGTCTGGCAACGAGGCTATCGAAGTCTGCAAAAGGTTCCTCTTCGAGCGTCACCAAAACTCCGTTCGGGACGCGTTGCAACTCGATATGTATGGGCAAATAGTCCTGCGATTCTTGGCCCTCGCCCGGGCCAAGATGAGAAACCTGGCTGGACAGGCTATTCTCAACCTGGCTAATCGATGAAGCACACATAAAGAAAATAAGCAGCAGAAACACCACATCAACCATCGCTGCCATGTTGAGTTGCGGCGAAGCAGACTCTTGTTTCCGCCGTGTCAGTAGCATGGCAAATTGCTCCTATGGTCCTGGGTCGGCCTGGCCAGGCTCGATAACTGCAACGGTGACTTCATTGATTCCAAGGCGCGTGCAAATCTGCATGATCTCGGATACTATCGCCCATGATGCCTCACGGTCGCCACGCAGTAGTACGGACAACCCGTCTCCACCTACCCGCTTTTGCTCCGTGCGCAACATTTGCTCCAGAGAGTTGCTCTCGCGGACCTCACCGGCGACGACTATACGCCCATCTTGGTGAACATTAATAACGACGCGACTCCCCGCCAACTGTTCGGATTTCTCGCCTTCCGTGGCCTGCGGCAGCGTCAGCGCCTCAACCTGCACCTTCGTGATGTGCGAAACCGTCAGAAAGAAGATAATCAACAGGAACACCACGTCGATCAGCGGAGCAATATTAATTTCGCACCCATATTGACGTTTTACTCTGTGAAGGCGCATTATCGCATCCCATACTATTTGTGCGCACCTTTGCGGAAGTGCCCCATCAATTTCTCAACCACTGTCTCGGACTCGGCAACATACCCGTCGATTCTTCTGCGGAAAAAGGCGACGAAAAACATGGTCGGGATTGCCACAATTAGCCCCAGGCAGGTAGTCACAAGCGCCTCGGAAATTCCGCCTGCTAACTGCGACGGCCGCGCTGTCCCTTCCGTTTGCGCTATTTGGTTGAAGGAAGAGATCATGCCGGTGACCGTGCCGAGCAGGCCGAGCATTGGCGATGTGGACGCGATGAACGACAAATATTCGAGCTTGCGGTACAACTTTGATATCTCCCGTTCGCTCACCTCCTGCATCGCATTTTGCATGTCGAAGAAGCCGAACATCGCTCCAATCTGGCTTAGGCCCGCCCCGATAACCTGGGCCAAGAATGAGCCGTCTTGGGCACATGCCTGTTGCGCCTGCGGGTACTGTTTTGCGCGGATGTATCCTCGCAACTGGTCGATCAAGCCTGCCGGCACCATACGCTCGCGGCGAATCGAAATGAAGTTCTCCACCACCAGAGCCCCGGCAACAATGGACGCCACAACAATCAAGAATCCTATGACTCCACCCGCGGCGATTGTGCTCCAAAGCGAAATTCGATACGGCTCTTCCGTGCAGGTCGGTTCGTCCGAAGATGTTTGGCCCAAGCCCGCATTCATCTGCATCACCAAGACCACAGCGACTATTGCCAACAGAACCCACATCTTGCCGCGTAAGTTGCTCATTCTGTCTGCACTCATTCTCTGGTACTCCCTTACGTAGTGTATCGGATTATTCTCTCAACGACGCATTCTTGGGCGTAAATAGCTCGATCTTCCGGCCGGCGGAGCCACAAACCGGTATCGACCTCGGTTTTCCTCGGCGATCCTCTGCAGGACTGCTCTACCTTGCTCATCGTAAAATGCAATCGTATGTATTTGCACTTGTGCGCCGGGGTTATTGGCACGAATGACATCACATACCTCAGCGTCAAACCGGCCATCAGAGAGCAGCCATACGGCATCCGGCTTTAGTGACAAAGCCTTTAGCATGGCGCCTTCTGGATCAGTACCACCTCTGGAGTCGATTCTTTTAGCCCAATCGCAGTACCTCTTCTGGTTTGGTCCGGTCGCCTTTACAAGGCCATCCGCAGGCATCGGTTCAAAATCACTCTCGTAAAAAACGATGAAGAACTCCATCGTGCGTTGAAGTGCGTAGACAGACCGGTACAATTCGTTTCTTGCGGCCTGAAGTCTGCCTTCGCTCTCCATACTGCCTGAACGGTCAACAACATAGACGAACTTTCCGCCGCGCGCTTCGAGACCAAAGAAACTCGCTCCCCCACCGCCTGCCGTGCCCTCGCTTGCACCAAAATCACCCCAATCGCCTTTTACTGGTTCTGCAATCCCCCCGTCCAACGTCCCAATCTCGATGGCCACGTTTTCTCCGGAAGGCGCAACACTACTGCCCAGGCTCTCGATAGGCTGATTGTCCGCCTGAGTGGATAGCGGCGGAGCGGCCAACTCAGGTGCGGCGGCCTGGATCGGTGACAATCCACCGCCACCTGCTTCGATGTAGTCGCCGCTCTCGGCGACGATGCCAACGTCGCGCTGCCCGGCCCCGGTTCCAAATCCCGAATACCAGGTGATGCCCGTGAAGCTCAACAATAGCAGACCGTGCAGCACGACCGAAGTGACCCATCCCGCTATGGGAGAGAGCCGATCCGGCTGATCGGATTCAAGCGAAGGAAAGTCAGTGATGGCAGTCAGCGTTAATGGTCCGGCGCAACTCGGGCATTTCACCTGCTTGCCGGCATACTTGGCCTTGAATCGTATTCTCTTATTGCAGTGCGGACACATGCAGACCTGTCTAGCGTCTGCGTCCGTTGCTTGTGTCTTGTCCGCGCCGGGATTTCTTTGCCTTCCGCCTGTGGTCATATACTATTTGAACCGGTTAGCTACATCGTTGCTCTCTCTGCGCATCCGATACCCTACCACATCGTGGCCAAGATTGCAACCTCTCTTAACCTTCCTGCCATCGTCTTGCCATTATCATGGCGCGATCTTTGGAGGCGTATTGGGCCATTCGACGCCGAGAGGCTCGGCCAAATCCAGTCTCCGCGATCACCATAAGCTCATTCTCTTGCCCTCATAGTTGCCGTACTCCCGGATCGTGTCGAACATAGCCAGGACATTTTCCACGGGGGTTTCTTCGAGAATGGTGTCGTGGCTGGCGCCGGCCACAAAGCCTCCACCCGGCATCATAATGTCTAACACCTCGCAGGTCCGGCGGCGAACAGTCTGGGCCGTACTTTCAATGAGTACATGGTGCGAGTCAATAGCACCGTTGAAGACAATTTTATCGCCGTAATTGGCCTTCAGTTCTCGCAAGTCCATTCCGTGACAGGACGGCTGGACTGCGTGCAGAGCATCGAGGTCCGCGTCAATCAGCAGTGGAATCAACGCGGCAAAACCGCCGCAGCAATGAAGCTGTACCTTCAAGCCGTAAGAATGCCCAAGGTCGATCAGGCGCTTGGCGTGCGGTAGGACAAAACGCCCGAATAGCTCGGCACCGAGCAGAGGACCTGTCTGACCACCAAAATCATTGCCGATAAAGAATATGTCTATGCAATTCGCTGCGGCATCGAATATTCGCCGGTTGACTGCTACATAGTAATCGACTATGTGTCGCATTACGGCATCAACAAGCTCAGGCTGGTCATACATCTTGATATAGAGATTCTCCATGCCCAGCAGGTCAATAGCATCGTGCCAGAACGGCGACCAGTCTCCGCCAAGGATTGCGTATCTTCCTCCGTAAGCTTGAGCCCGGGCTTCTATTCTTGAGACATCCATCCATTCCGGGTCAGGCCAGTGATAGTCGTGCACCTGTTTTATTGTCGCATCTGCCAGAGGATGGCTCATTGGCTGACCATAGCCCAGGCCGTAGCGCTCTATGCCAAACACCGTTCGAGATGTGGCCTGTTCCGACAGTGGAAACTGCGGCCCGCTGTATTCGCCCAAGACCCGCCTGAAATCATCGCCAAAGCGGACCCGTAAGCTTTCATCATCGAGCTGGAGCTGGCGTTTCGCTTTGTCCCAGAATTCGACCGACGCCCCGCACCAACATGGTACACGGTCCGGCTCGGTATGTTCAAATGTAGCCAAGACACGTTCTCGCGATGTCATCTGCATAGGTCAACTCAAGCACGGACAGCAAAATGAAGCATTCTACGTACCATTATGCTGTAAGCAACCGGCCAATAGCAAGCCACTTCTGTGAGTACAGGTCTTGCCCTGAGCTTCTCCAGAAGGTTTTGTGTTTGACAGCGGGTTCCTGAACATTATTGTTCGCATAATATATCTTGAGCGCGAGACAGCCTTATGCTTGGAGCCACTGTTGCAATAGAATCTGTTGATGTTGTGATAATAGTCGCATATCTGGCAGCCATTGTCGGTATAGGCTGCTGGGTGGGTTTTCGCCGGCGACGGGGCGCCGAAGGAAAGGAATACTTCTTGGCCGGCCGCACACTGACCTGGCCTGTGATAGGGTTGGCGCTGTTTTCGGTAAACATCTCTACCATCCACCTGGTCAGTCAGGCACAGGAAGGGTATCTCAATGGTCTGGCCTACGGCAATTTCGAATGGATGGCGCCGTTCACGCTTATCGCCCTATCATTATTCTTTGCTCCGTTCTACCTGCGGTCCAAAGTTGCTACGCTGCCGGACTTTCTGGAACAGCGCTACAGCCGATCCTGCCGGGACTGGCTGGCGCTGCTTTCCATTATTTCTGCAGTATTCATTCACATCGGGTTCACCCTGTATACAGGCGCTGTGGTCCTTGAAGGCTTGTTCGGTATTCCGGTTATGACCAGCATCGTTATTGCTGCGGTGCTGACCGGCGCTTACACCATTATTGGGGGCCTGCTGGCTGTCGTGGTTACCGAGTCGGCACAGACTATCATCCTTCTGGTCGGAGCGATTACGGTCACGGTCGTCGGGTACTACAAGGTTGGCGGCTGGGCGGGATTGGCTGAGAATGTCGAGGCCGTGAAATTGACCGTACTGCGTTCCGCGGATGATCCCGCCAATTTGCCGTGGTATTCCGTCTTTTTGGGTTATCCGATCATCGGCATCTGGTACTGGTGCGCCGACCAAACCATTGTGCAGCGGGTCCTGGGCGCAAAAGACGCCAATCACGCTCGTGTGGGTCCTTTGTTTGCCGGCTTTATTAAAATCTTGCCGGTCTTCATATTTGTGATGCCGGGAACCATCTGTCTGGCACTGATTAACCAGGGCAAATTGCCCCCGCTACAAGATTCCAAAGATGTCTACGCGTTTATGATAACCCATCTTCTGCCCCCCGGCCTGACGGGACTGATGGCCGCGGCCTTACTGGCAGCGCTGATGAGCACTGTTTCCGGTGCGCTCAACTCTATTGCCACGCTGTTCAGTTACGACCTGTACAAGCGCTGGCGCCCCGATGCTTCAGATCGCAGATTAGTAGTAGTCGGTCGGATCGTTACATTCGCAGCGATGATTCTGGCGATTCTTTGGTCACCTTTCATCAGCCGTTGGCAGAGCATTTACCAAGGCTGCGTGGCGGTGATCTGTTATCTCGCACCGCCCATTACAACAGTTTTTATTTGGGGTGTGCTCTGGAGGCGTGCCTCTTCCAAAGCGGCCATCACAACGTTGATAGCAGGCTCCCTTCTGGGATTTGCAGTGTTCTTCCTCGATTTCTTCAGTGACAGACAATGGCTCAGCCGGTACATAAAATGGGAAGTTCCTTCCATGATGGCCACATTTTATCTGTTTGTTGTATGTTCGGTGATTATGATTGTGGTTTCGTACAGATTCCCTCACAAGCACACGGCTCAAAGCGAGAAGCTGGTCTGGACCAGCCCGCTCGAAGCGCTGCGAGGCCCGGCGTGGAGAGGCATCGGCAATTACAAAATCCTGGCGGCACTACTATTTGCGATAATGGTTCTTGTCTATTTCATCTTTGCGACGGAGGCAACGCAACGATGGGTCGGCTTACTGAGATAAGGATTCTGCAAACCACCCCGAAACCCTGTATATCGCGGTTGACGGCACACCCGCTCACGAGATGGACGGCTGGCACGAAGCCAAAGCAGGCGCTATTTATGGGCAAGATGAGCGTGATAAAACAGATGTCCGTCGCTTTGTGGCCGGCTTTGAGAACTCTGAGGAATTCGGGTGGCACGTATGGCTGGCGGCGTGCCAAAATAGTGTGAGAAAACAGGTTCCTGAGACAAGCGTACAGGCTTCTTGGTGGTTTTTCTGCTGCACTGCATATTGTACATGCCGGAATATTGTCGAAATCGAGACGAAATTATTCTATTCTTGGACTTGTAGCAAGTGGGAGTGTTTCAATAAAGTGCAGACGGGAAATTTCGGTTCATGCTGTGGTCGTTGTGGTTCTTCTTCTATGTGCTGCTTTGCCGGGAGTTTCAGCGAGCCCTGAAAACACAGACTACGACTGTTACCTGGGTACTTACGCTTACGAGGCGACACCGTACTGGCCGGAGCTTCACATTGTCAAAGACGCCAACGAGTGGACTGTCCAAGCACCCGATTCCGAATGGAACATGGCTTTGGACAGATCTGACGGGAGATTGATAGCCAAGGAGGACGACGGCGATGAAATTAAGCTTTGGTACGAACCTTCAAAGAACCGTTACATCGCGTCAACTCGCACTCAGGTTGCGACCCGCAGAGGCATAGGAAGATTTCCGGAGACACGCGTACCGGTGAAACTCAAACCCAGCCCAAACGAGCTACTCGAAAAGAAATATGGTGTCACGGCCCCGGATTTGGTGAGAACGGTACGCGCCGGTGAAAAGTGGATTCATCAGATTAGGAGCCTGCGAATCAAAGCAAAATACAAGTGGAGAAGAACCTCCCGGGGAATTGAACATCGCAAGAAGGAAGTCAAAGAACGCTGGCCCGAGGCGGATTTGAGCAGAGAGAGGTTCTGGTCGCTTTGCCCTGAGCAGAGAGGTGAACTTTCTCTGTCTTTCGATCGTTGGCGTTTCCGTATGTACGATTTTCGAGAGGGCAAAAGTGAGCGCCTCCGAATATGGAACGGACGGGAGTATGTTGTCCATGCGAAATACTACACCCACGACCAGGAGTATTACGCCTTTCGCAAAGAAATTCCGGAAGTTTTTGGTTTATTTGTTGCTTTTATGTGGCCGCGTTCCAAATACCATAAATTCTGGTGGAACAACCATCAAATGAATGACTGGCGGGAGCGGTACGGCCGGGCGGAGGAGTTCATTTTAGTAGGTAAGCAGGAGTATCGCGAGGTGCCGTGTTACGTCATCGAATGTTACCCGAAGGAGTATCATCGTGTTCGCCGCTGGTTCGTGGGAATCGAGGACGGCCTGCGATATGGCGACCTGGTTTATGAAGGAGGTGAACTTTTTCGGGAGCAGTGGACGGGCAAGCACAAGGAAGTTGCGCCCGGATGGTGGTTTCCAATGGAACAGGGCTATCATATTCTCGAACACGGCCGGGATATGAAGTATTTCATTTCTGCCACGCGAGACATTTCAGTCAAAGACGTTAAGGTGAATGAAGCACTTCCGGATGAATTATTCGTGATGGAATTCAAAGATGGCGTCAAGGTAAGCGATGACCGTTTCGGCGGGTTCGTTACGTACAAGTACAAGAAGGACCGAACAGAACAAGAATGGGAGCAGATTCGTCAGAAAGCTCAAGAGCGCCAAGAAAGGGATAAGACCGAGAAACAGGCGTTGGATTCCCGGATCGGACAGGTCGCGCTGGACTTTTCGGCAAAGTGCAAATGGATTCACACTGAACCGCTGACCATGGAGAAGCTTCGCGGCAAGGCGGTAGTCTTGCAGTTCTGGGGAGTGTGGTGCGGCTCGTGCCATAATTACATGGGCCTGCTGAATCCGAGAGCCGACAATGAGAACATCGTTGTGATCGGGGTTCATACGCCCGAAGAGGACCTCAGCCAAATCAAGGCCGATATGGATAAATACAAGGCAACCGGGCCGGTATGCGTGGAGGCAGGTGAGGGTTGGGGTGCGATAAGTCACTGGTACCATGTCAAACAGCGTCCCTACTGGGTTGTAATCGGCCCCGATGGAAAAGTCATTGGCCACTCCGAGCGGCCATTGGAAGCATTTCGGGCGGCGGCAAAGTCGCTCCCGGCGGACACAGAGAAGTAACCGGTGAATCGAAGAACGACGACCGAAGCCACGGGCCAACATAGAAGAACTTCGAGACAGAAGTAACGGAGATTATTGTGCGTAAAGAAACGAACTTCCGGCGTCTGAAAAATCAGAACTTTCGTTACCATATTGTACGTATTTTGCTTCTATGTGCAGCGCTGAACGCAGCCAGCCTTGCCGCAAGGGCCGAGCACATCATAAAATCACCGGACGGCAACGTCGTGGTGACATTCCAGGTGAAAGACCTGCCGGAACAGCCCGCCTGCCCGGTGTACAGTGTAACCTATAAGGGCAGAGCTATTGTCGCTGATTCAAGACTGGGGCTTGACATCAAAGATGGCCCGGCTCTTGACGCTGGACTTGCTATCACCGGCACAAGCAGGAGCAGCAACAACACCGTATGGTCACCCGTGTATGGCGAGCGCGAAACGATTCGTGACCACTACAGCGAACTCGTCGTGGAGCTCAAGCAAACTCGCCAGCCCGGCTGCTCGCTGCGGCTGACCTTCCGCGCCTATAACGAGGGCATTGCTTTTTGCTATACGGTCCCCCGGCAGGAATCCCTTGAGGACTTCGTTATCTCCACCGAGAAAACGCAGTTTCACTTCACGGCCGACCATACAGCCTGGCCCGTGTATTCGGCCCAGGGCAAGTATAGCAAGGCCCTGCTCAGCGAGATCAAAAACAATTGTGAACGACCGCTCATTATCGAAATCAACGGCGGCCCTTTCGCGGCGGTCGCCGAAGCTCGACTCGTCGATTACGCGCGGATGCGACTTTCGCCCCACAAAGACCGGCCAAACGCCCTGGTTAGCTCGCTGAGCAGCGAGGTCGAAGCCTCGACGCCTTATACGACACCTTGGCGTGTCCTTCTTCTCGGTGACACGCCCGGCGACTTGCTCGAGCGCAATTATCTGCTCTTGAATTTGAACGAGCCGTGCGCAATCGAGGACACATCCTGGATTAAGCCGGGCAAGGTCATACGCGAAGTTACTCTCACCACCACCGGCGGCAAGGCGTGCGTTGATTTTGCCGTCGCGCATAATCTTCAGTTCGTTGAATTCGACGCAGGCTGGTACGGCCACGAATACAGCGACGAGTCCGATGCGCGGACAATCTCCGTCGATCCGAAACGCTCGAAAGGGCCGCTGGATTTGCACGCCGTCATCGAATACGCAAAAAAACGCGGCATCGAAATCATACTGTACGTGAATCGCAGGGCCTTGGAGCGCCAGCTTGACGAGATTCTGCCGTTGTACGAGAAGTGGGGCATCAAGGGAGTCAAGTACGGCTTTGTGCGCGTCGGTTCCCAGCGATGGACGAGCTGGCTTCACGAGGCGGTCCGCAAAGCAGCGCAGCATCATCTTATGGTGGATATCCACGATGAGTATCGCCCGACCGGATACAGCCGAACCTATCCGAATCTCATGACGCAGGAAGGTATCGGCGGGGATGAGACAAGGCCGTCGAACAAGCAGACGTTGACCATCTTATTTACCCGAATGCTGGCCGGCGCTGCGGACAATACGATTTGCTACTTCGATGAGCGAGTCGATAGAAATGCCAGCCATGCGTATCAACTGGCCAAGTCGGTGTGTTTCTACAGTCCCTGGCAGTTCCTGTATTGGTACGACCGGCCGCGAACGTCGCCGCGAAAGGCGCCGGGTGCGGGAGGCGGCCGAAACATCATCACCGATGAGCGTGAGCTTGAGTTCTTCGACCACGTCTCGACAGTATGGGATGATATAAAGGTAATCCACGGCAAAATCGGCGAGTATGCGGTGATTGCGAGGCGCTCCCGGGACGAGTGGTACATCGGCTGCATGAATAGCACCAAGGCACGCACACTTCGCGTTCCGCTGACCTTCCTGAACAAGGCGAAGACCTACACCGCAAATATCTACAGCGATGACCCTTCCGTGCAAACCCGCACCGGCGTCAGGATCGAGCGCTTCGGCGTAGATTCAGAAACCGTCCTCAAAGTCGTCATGACAGCAAAGGGCGGTCAGGCAATAAGGATCACTCCCATTGCTCTCGATGATGTTCCGAAATATCCTTATTACTAAGCTGTGGCCGGTGCAACCGAGAGCGTGAATTCCGAGTACTTCGCGGCGTTTCCGAAGCTGAGAAGACATACCAACAGGCAGACGAAGTGTTCTGTGCTGCAAATAGGCGCAGCGAACTGGCTCATGGCAGATCGCACCACCGGTGCACTGATGACCGAACTAAAAGGCTCCGGCCGTTTTGGCCAGCCACTGATTTCAGACGCTCTGATCATCGGTGGCAACTGGCATCGTGTGGGTCTGACTTGGGACGGGTCTAATAAAATCCGATATGTGGATGATGTTGAAGCAGCCAAGGACACGCAATCGAGCTTAACAGGTTCGGAAGGTGCATTGTACATGGGTACGGGCAAGGACCGCGAGTCCGGCAGTTTCTTCTCCGGCTCCGGCTCGGCGCTCCGCCGAGACGAGTCCGGCCTAATTGACGACGTCCGCATCTCCAGCCAGGCAATAGTACCATAAAGGCTGACTTTGGGCCACACACCAGAATGGGCTGGTCCGCCCTACGCGGATCAGCCTTTTTCATTTGAGGCGCAATCGGCGCCATTCTCACGGCGACCTTCCTTCCGTTCCAGAAGAACGGTAAGTCTGAGTGACATCCCCTGGACATAAACTGATATAGGAAAGCATACAAAGCAGAAAAACCCGCTACTCTTTAACAAATAGTGAAAGGTCATAGTTTTGCAGGTTCTGCGAGAATTGTGATTAAATTGGTAACTGATAACCACTTATGACAACTGGCCGAGAATCAGGCTGACGCTGAAAAATCCACTGAATCAACTTGGTTCGTGCGCGGGCACTGGCGACGAAAGGCTGGTGAGAGCGGTCAGTGAAATCTTTGCTTCGTATTGGCTATTCTTGTGCTCCGTGCTTACGGCCGAGGAGGGCAAGCACATATCGGTGCAGCTACACTTGCTGTTCAGCGGAGAAAGGCGCTCTGATAGAATCGCCCGGATCCGCTCGATCAAGAAGACCCAGATTGCGCCGAGCACATGCGAGAGAGTAGCGACCGAATTGAGGTCAAGACGCTCTTCGAGGTCCTGCAGCGAGAACACCTTCGGCACAAACCAAAGCGAGCAACTGCGCGGTCCATCTGCGGATGCAAACAAGATGCTCCAGAAATTTGCCCATCATATTCTTGATTTTGTCATTGCAATGCGGCGGCGTCTTGAGTAAGATTGTGTGGACCCATGTAGGAGAGGTTGCCATGCTTTTCTTCGCTGTGTACAGCATTTTTCCGGTAAGACCCCGTCAAACCTGCGCATTCGGTCTTGAGATAACGGCTTCTTGATGCCACGATGCCGGAGCTAAGCTACTGGGCCACGTGTTCTCTGTTTTGGAAAACGGTTTTGTGGGAGGATTAAGCCATGAAAGCGCGGAAGCGGGGGCTCAGTTGGATTCTACTGTTACTTGCGGCGTGGACGTTGTGGGGTATTTCCGCAGAGGCAAGCCAGGACGAGCTTTATGTGGCCGTTGGGCCCCGCAATGAGTTCCTGGCGGGTGGGGGCAGCGGTTATGACGATGGGCAATGGTACTACTATCCCGCCAGCGGCTGGTGGAGCCAGTGGTTTGCCGCCGAGGCTTTCGACCCGGGACGCAAGAGAGTCATCGAGGTGCGGCTATCTGTTCAGCCGCTGGACACGAGCCTGCCGTGCCGCGTAAAGATCGCTTACAATTGGTCAACCTCTCATTGGTCATCCACCGGCACAGATAGACCGGCCCTGCCGGCCGACGGGGCAGAATGGCTGTACATCAAACGCCATGAGTTCTTCGAAGGCTACCTGCCGGGTACCGTTGAGCCTATTGTTGTCCAAAACCGTTATGAGATCTCAGACTGCAATCCGCAATGGGTCTCCATCGATGTCCGGGGTGAAAACTTCGTAATTGTGGACGCCTCCGTCAAGCACGAACCCGCAGCAAAGGGCCTCGGCGGCGTTACGCCGCTGCAGCAGGAGTCTCAAGCCTGCTGCTTTGTAAACGGGGAGTGCTCCGACATGCCGCCGGAACTCTGCAAGGCCCAGGGCGGGGTCCCCCAGGGTATCGGCACCAAGTGCCTCGGCGATCAGAATCAAAATGGCATTGACGACGCTTGCGAGCAGCAACCAACGACGTGTGAGCCCGCCCCGGGCGGGCAAAGCTGTTTGGATGTTACCTGTCCCAACGCCGGCGACGCGTGCCTGCCCACAAAGATTCGCGTACATTACAGGCCCGGAGCCTCACCGAGCTATACGATCCTGTCGTGCGCATGTCTGAGCCCGAATGCCTGCCATGTTGCGATCCAGCCGCCCGATTCCATTTACTGTGTCGGCGGTTGCCCGGCCGGGCAGAAATGCGAATTGAACGCCACGGACAACGGCGACGGCACCATCGACTATGAATGTGATTGCGTCGAAGAGCCACAGCCGACACAGGCATGTTGTTTTGCCGATGGTAGCTGCGCGGACCTGAGCGAGCAGGATTGCCTCGGCCAAGGTGGTACTCCGCAAGGCGCGAACACCGCGTGCCTCGGCGATCAGAACAACAACGGGACGGACGATGCCTGCGAGCAGCCGGCGCCGGGTACCATCGCCTGCTGTTTTCCGGACGGTAGCTGCACGTATCTTGAGGTAATGGAGTGCCTCGCCGGCGGCGGCAAAGCGCTGCTGGAGGGCATGCCATGCGAGCCGCCGCAGGCCTGCTGCTTGCGTGACGGCTCCTGTATAATGACGGGTCCATCGTGTTGCCGCGTGATGCGCGGTGAAGCTCAAGGTCCTGGAACAACGTGTGAGAATACCGTTTGTCCGCAACCGCCGCAGGCCTGCTGCTTCGACGATGGAACGTGCCAGAATGTGACGCCTGCTCAGTGCGTTGAGCAAGGGGGTAGTCCGCAAGGTTCTGGCACGGATTGCAGCACAGTGGACTGCCTGCCGGCTGGCCAATGTGACTGGAATGTGGGCGACCCACACAAAATTCACTGGGCGCAAACGCCCGATTTGAATCCGACCGGCGTGGATGTGGATATGTTCTGGACGCCATTGGCAGACGATTTCAAGTGTGCCGGCACCGGACCAATCAAGGACATCCACCTGTGGGGTTCGTTTGCCGACGATATACTGCCAAAGAACGGGCCCGGCAGCCTGACCTTCCAGTTGAGCATCTATTCCAATATCCCTGCGGGTGAGGTGCAGCCGTGGAGCATGCCCGGTGAGCTGCTGTGGACCGGGTTATTCGGCCCCGGCCAATACGCAGTGCGTAAGGTCCACGATGGTCCGGAGGACTGGTATGATCCGACGACACCCACCTACTTGCCCGCCAATCACAGGCAGGCTTATCAGTACAATTTCTGTATAGAAGATGACCCGCCGGGTCAGGAAGAAGGCAAGATCTACTGGCTCCAGGTCAAGGACCTCCCACCTGAACAACCCGATTACACCTTTGGGTGGAAAAGCACGAGGCGCGAGCTTCGCTGGAATGATGATGCTGTTTGGTGGCGGGAATCAGCGGTGGCCGCTCCCGGGTGGGCCCCGCTGACGTATCCGGACGGGCACGAATACGCGGGAGAAACTCTGGATCTGGCGTTTGTGATAACCGGCGGCGAGGAAATCCGGCCGGAGCACGATCTCGGCGATGCGCCCGATAGCAGCAATAGCTGGTTGGGGTCTCCGTCTATGACGGCCTATCCAGGGGTGCAGGCGAAGTACCCAACGGTTTATGGAACCGGTTCTCCGCCAATCGGGCCAATCCACTGGCAGCCGAAAGCCATAGCCTTTCTTGGTGAGGATGTCACCCTCGAGAATGAGGCCGATATCGGCCCGGACGAGGATCCTGCAAATAACATCGATCCGCCCAACGACAGCCCGAATCAGGACCAAGCTGATGACGGCGTGGCGGTCCCGTTGGTTGTGCCGCACTGCCAGCAGACCACATTCAAGTACGATGTTACAGTGGTGCCGCTGCTCATCGAACCGCCTGATCTCTACGTCAACGTTTGGTTCGACTGGAACCGCGACGGTGACTGGGACGATGTCCCAGAGTGTCCGGACGGCACCGTCGTGCCCGAGTGGGCGGTACAGAATCAACTGCTGCAATTCGTAACATCGGGCACGTATGAAATGACGACCCCCACGTTTATGTGCTGGCACCCACCCGGAGTATCGGCAGAGAATCCCATCTGGATGCGCATCACGCTTTCAGAGCAGCAGTGGGGTCTGGTCGCTTCTCCGGGTGAAGCCGGCGGTGATGGCCCTCCGGCTGGATATGAATACGGGGAAACCGAGGATTACTACTTTGTGCCTACAGTATCCGGGCCACCCGAATACGATTTCGGTGATGCGCCGGCTGGTGACTTTGCGCCGGGCTACCCGACCCTGCTGGTCCACAACGGCGCCCGCCATGCAATCGGCGGTCCGTGGTTGGGCGGCAACGATGACAAGCCGGATGCCGAAGACGACGGTCAGCCTGATCCTAATGCCTTGGGCGATGACGATGATGGGAATGACGACGAGGACGGCGTGTTCATTCCATCGCTGGTTCCCGGTCAGACCCACAACGTGCTGGTACACGTCAACCAGGGCGGCATCGTGCAAGCGTGGGTGGACTTCAACAACGATGAGATGTGGCAAACAACCGAGTGTATTCACAATGGTTTTCTGCCGAATGGGCCGCACGCGATCAACGTTACGGTCCCGAATAGCGCGGTGCTTGGACAGACCTTCGCGCGATTCCGAATCAGCAGTGCCGGCGGTCTTGGTCCCGGTGGCTTAGCTAATGACGGGGAGGTCGAGGACCACCAGGTTATCATCAACAAGCCCTTGCCGAAGCCGTCAGCGAGGCACCTGAAGTGGTCACAGCCGCCCATCGAGATTGATCCGAGGTCAAAGACACCTATCTACTGTGGCTGGGACGAACCATCCTGGGCGGGGGCGCAATCGGAGCCCCCATCGTGGTTTGACTGCTGGGATTGCCCGACTCAGTGCTACGGCGACATGGATTGTGATGGAGATGTAGACTTGGAAGACATCATGGCCTGCGCGGCGGTCTGGAACACACAGTATGGCGACCCGGGTTATGACCCATGTGGCGACTTTGACCGGAATCAGCGGGTAAATATCACGGACTTGATGATTGGCGTGAGCCACTGGCACGGCACTCTGGCCACAGAACCACCTTGTCCGTCAAGCCCGGCAGTACAACATTGGCACCTTGTCGCAGATGACTTTAGATGCCTGGGCAATATGCCGATAACCTCGATTCACTGGTGGGGCTCGTACCAGGGCTGGGATTCTCCCGAACCACCGTTGGTCCGGCCTATCTCCTGGCGCATCGGATTCTGGTCGAATGTCCCGGCAAATCCACTGGCTAAACCTGACCACAGTTATCCAAAGAAGCTCCTCTGGGAGATCGACGCATCTGCCGACCGCGTTGCCGAGCAGCGCGTGGGCATCGACCGGTTCGGCCAGGGACCGTTCGATACGTGCTACCGGTACTACATCCAGCTTGATCCCCGAGAGTACTTCTGGCAGCGCAGGTATGTGGATCCGGATAAGCAGGATGACGTGCTCTGGATCAGCATCACGGCCGTGTATCCGCCTGCCGCGCCCGATCAGTCACATCGCTGGGGTTGGAAGACGCGGCCCTGGCACTGGATGGACGACGCGGTGAAGTTCCAGGCTGAGGGTGAGCTTAAGCCTGGCTTCGTGAACGACTCTGCATCTGACTGCACACCGATTGAAAGACCGGTGTGTGGACAACGCCAGAGCTTCGACATGGCCTTTGAGCTTGATACCGACCCCAACTACATCAAGTGGGAACAGCCGTTTACCGGCATCCGCAACTGGAGGCACTATGAAGATGAGCAGTCTTTGGCTCGTAAGACAACAACTGCGGTGAAATGGCGCCAGCAGCCCGACGTGAATGAAACGGGCGTGGATGTAGATGCAACGAAGGCTGCATCTGATACCTGGCGACCACAGATGCTCGCCGACGATTTCAAATGCGAGAAAAGCGGACCCATTACGCACATCCGGCTGTGGAGTTCATGGTACAAGGACGTCCTACCCGCCAACTATCCAGAGCACGTGGTCTTTACGCTGAGTATCCATGCGGATATTCCCGCCGATGAGAGTATAACAGACTATAGTATGCCGGGCAAGGTGCTGTGG
>Ga0180433_10005448_pt1 | contig 17194 bp, 15 predicted proteins | sample SS_ome_8_FD_132980 | JGI IMG/M metagenome (GOLD analysis project Ga0180433, IMG submission 132980) | Hypersaline lake sediment archaeal communities from the Salton Sea, California, USA - SS_1_D_1 metaG | ecosystem: Environmental > Aquatic > Non-marine Saline and Alkaline > Hypersaline >... | reverse complement strand
AGAAATATTGCAGAAAAAGAAAATAAAAATACGGACGCGTAGCTCAATTGGATAGAGCACCGGCCTTCTAAGCCGGGGGTTGTGGGTTCGATTCCCGCCGCGTCTGCTGATAAAGTATCAAAATGCAAATTTTATAAATTAAATCCATAATCCGTAATCCGCAATCCCCCTGTTTATCTTAATTATTTGCATTTTGCCCTGAATTTTTGTAAATTGTATCAGAATTGCTTTTTTTTTAATGCAAAATACACCAAATAGGGTATTGTAGATATTAAAAGTTTTTCTTCTTTTTGCGTGTGTAAACCCATACCCTTTTTTCTGGTAATATTTCTACTGTTGTTTCATATTATGGATAAAGGAAGAGATGCATTGGCTGATGTACGGAAAAATTTCGAGGAAAGGATTAATTATCTTGTAAGTTCAGGAAATAACCTTCGCGAAGAAAATAACGCTCTCAGGGAGAGTAATCATTTCATTGAAGAGATACTGAATAATGTTAACGTAGCTATTCACGTCCTGGATATGAAGCTTAACAAGATCATTTGGGCTAATGAAATTTTTCATGAGACGTTCGATATCTCTAAAGAAGAAGCAGATAAATACCAGATAAGCAGGTTCATTAACAGGTTTCATCCTGATGATATTAAGATAATGGAAAAGGGTTTTGAACAGTTAATGTCAGAAAAGAAAGAATCCTTTTCTGCTGTTTTCAGGTTAAGGTATAAAGATGGTTGCTGGACGCAGATATATACGACAAGGAGAGTCTATAAAATGATACAGGATGATATGCCCAGGCGAATAATCGGTGTATCATTCAGTCTGACTGAGCCTGTATGTTCCAGAAAAAAGATCGAAGGGCTACTAAAGGGAAATGTGGCTCCAGGTGACCAGTTGGCAATTAATATCCTGTCGGACAGGGAGCTTGAAATAATTAAATTAATTGCCAGTGGATATACATGTAAATTCATTGCAAAAACCTTGAATATCAGTTATCATACAGTCAATACCCACCGAAAAAGGATCGCAAAAAAGATAAATGCTAAAAATATATCGGAAATAGCAAGATTTGCTGTTGAAAACGGTCTTCTGTAAATTAATGAAAAATACACTTTTTACGGTATTTTATTTTTGGATTTTATTTCTTTTCTTTGGGAAAAATAGTGGCAATTAGTATTCCCTGTACAATTCCACAAATATCATATCTGCCAGAGATCAGGGGATATTAGTTATAGAGTATTTTTTTTATGGATTATATAACCAACAAAAAGCTTGTAACAATAGTTTATGAGCTTAGAGCGAATTCATGCGACGGAGATCTAATTGAACAGATCACCCGAAAAAATCCTTTTTCTTTTATCTATGGTTCCGGTAAGGTGCTGAGAAATTTTGAAGAAAAACTGAATGGATTACGCGTGGGCGATACATTCTCCTTCACCCTTAAAGCAGAAGATGCATACGGAAACAGAAATGAAAATGCCATTATGTACGTGCCTATAGATGAATTAAAGCTGAACGGAGTGATAGAGAAAGACCTGTTGTCCATAGGTAACTGTATTCCTATGTCCGATGATGAGGGAAATGAATTTGAGGGAACAATTATCGATGTAAAGAAAAATATCGTGATAATGGATATGAATCCCGCTCTTGCAGGTAAAGACCTGTTCTTTTCAGGTTGTATAATTGATATTGAGGATATAAATTTATTGAAGAAAGGGAACAGACTGCCTGAAGAAGAGAAAATTTGGCAGTGATTATTTAGTGTTAATGGATACCTGGTATTATTTTTAACGGAAGGATATCTGGTATCCTTTTTTTTTTTAATTTCACACCTTATATTAAAAGTCAAAAGCATGCCATGAAGTGTGCGAAGCTCTACTTCATGGACAAATTTCAAAAGGTAAAATCGTAAATCAAAATGCTTCGTAATTTATCAATAAAGAATTATGTACTTATAGATTCACTGGATATAGAATTTGAGGAAGGATTTTCTACTATTACAGGGGAAACAGGTGCAGGCAAATCTATATTAATTGGAGCTTTATCACTGATCCTCGGACAGAGGGCAGAAGTTACTACTCTGAAAGATAAATCTCAAAAATGTGTTGTTGAGGGGATCTTTAATATTTCAAAATTCAAACAGGATAAATTTTTTAATACACATGATCTTGATTACGAGGACAATACAATTATTAGGAGAGAAATTTTGCCAGGTGGTAAATCCAGGGCATTTATAAATGACACACCTGTTAATCTTAATATTTTAAAAGAGTTTGGATCAAGACTGGTGGATATTCATTCCCAGCACCAGAACCTGCTTCTTGGGGATCTTTATTTTCAACTGAGTGTTGTTGATATTTTTGGCAGGAATGAAAAGCTTGTGAATAAATATAATGTTGAATACCATGAATATAAACGGATAGAAACAGTTCTTGAGCAAACACTGGAAAAAGCAAAAAAGTCTTCTTCAGACCTTGATTATATGCAGTTTCAGTATGACCAGCTTGAGAACGCCTGCCTGAAAGAAAATGAAGAGACTGACCTTGAAAATGAACTCAAATTGCTGGAGCATTCCGCAGAGATCAGGTCAACACTGAACAGGGCTACTGAAATGCTTGAATTATCAGATAACAGTTTATTGGATAATCTTAAAAGTGTGATCGTTGATCTGGAGAAGTTAAAAGACTTTTATCATAAGTCCGGTGAATTATCCGAACGGCTGAATAGCTGCTATATAGAATTGAAAGATATTGCCGGTGAAATTGAAATATTATCAGGTGATACAGAGACAGACCCTGAAAGGGCAGATATTGTTCGTCAACGGTTGGACGAAATATATACGCTCATGCAAAAGCATAACCTAACCCGTACAAAAGACCTTCTTGATCTAAAGGACGATCTCCGGAAGGATATTGAGAAAATCGCTGATTATGATAATGATGTAAAGAGACAAAAGAAACAACTGGCTGAACAAGAGGGGCTTGTGAGGAAATTGGCTCATCAGTTATCAATAAAGCGAAGGAGCATCTTTCCTGAATTGGAAAAAAAAGTAGTTACCCTGTTGAAAAAACTTGGTATGCCAAATGCCAGGTTCAGTATTAGCTGTACTGATCGTAAAGATCTGCGTGAAAACGGTATTGACGATATTTGTTTCCTTTTTTCAGCGAATAAAAAGATCGAAATGCAGGAATTAGCCCGTGTGGCATCCGGTGGTGAGATGTCAAGGCTTATGTTATGTATAAAAAACCTGGTGTCAAAAGCTTTTACAGTGCCTACAGTCATTTTTGATGAGATCGATAGCGGAGTATCGGGAGATATAGCAGATAAGGTGGGGGATATTATGCTTGATATTTCAAAAGACATCCAGGTGATCAGCATTACACATTTGCCCCAGATAGCAGGTAAAGGCATGAACCATTATGTTGTATTTAAAGACGAATCAAAAGAAACGGCATATACAGGAATAAAATTGCTGACTCATGAAGACAGAATAATTGAGATAGCGAAAATGCTGAGTGGAAAAAAACTTACAGATGCTGCTTATGAGAATGCAAAACAACTTATCAAAAACTAAATGCGAGGTGAGTGATGAGTGATCATGCGAGGCCGTTTTCTACTGCAAACCTCGTCATGGAAGCAATATTATTCGAACCTATCTTTTTTGCAATCCTTTTGCGGTGGGTATCAACAGTATAATAACTAATTTCCAATATTTTGGCAACTTTCTTACATGTATTTCCCCGGGCAATAAGCTGTAATACCTGTTTTTCCCTTTTTGTAAGAGAGTGTATTATTATTTCGTTTTTTAACCTGATATTTTCTTTTAGCAGGTCTTCAAGTTGCCTGCCTGTGTTAAGAGGTTCTGTAATATTTACCGAGACACCTAAAATATACTTGACCGTTTTGTCACGGTTTCTTTTAAATACACTGCGGTTTGAATAAAAAACCACCCATTTACCTTTCTTGTTTTTTACCCTGTATATAGCATAGAAATTATTCCCTTTATTCTCTCTGAAGAATTCTATACATTTCATGAAAGTCTCGATATCATCAGGATGATAGTGCTTCTTAACAAAATTCATACTGCCCATTTGGTAGATCTCCTCTGCCGAATAACCAAGAAGTTTCTGAGTGGTGTCATTTGCCCAGATGATCTCAAGGGTTTCAAGATCATTGATCTGGATAACTACATTGATATTGTTTAAAATATCTTCAGAAAAAAGAAGGCTTTCCTTGAGCTTTATATTATTTTTTATAAGCTCATTTTCGGAGGACTTAAGCTGTAATATTTTACGTTCCAGTTCCTTTTTTAATTCGGATATAGAATAATCAGGGTCCTTCATAATATCCAATAATAAAAATATTTTCAAAGAGAATAAATATTATTTAAATCATCAATACCTTAAAAAGGGTATTTTTCTATAATTATTAAGGATTTCTGATCTTTTCGTATTTTGTGGCATTGGAAGGGTCAATTTCCGATAATATCATTGCAACCCTGTTTTTTTCGTCCGGAAATGATTCGGAAAAGATTTTTACAAATTCATCTGATTTGGCGTCTATTATCAGCCTCAGAAATGGCATGAACGGGTCGGGTTTTTCTCTGTATATTTTTTTTAACAACTCTATTGCATCTGCTATTTCTGCTCTTCCTTCATTTGGTTTATCAGTCATGATATCAAGTCCCTGCCTGTGGTATCTGTATAAAAAATCCCTTAATGGGCTGTATTTATCATTCAGAATACCTTCTATCAGCCAGTACCTGTTTTTATGACTCGGGCTGTCAAAAGCTTTCCATCCTTTATATGGACTGTTTTGTGCATTATTTACTATTGTTTCTGCTTTTTGAAAGAATTCTGTACCGCCTTCAGGAGAAAAGGTGTCGTAATCCAGTCCCAGGATAATATATGCATAAAATGCCAGCATTGATGTGAGGTCTGAAAGATGCGAAGTTTCTGCAAATTCCAGAGGCTGATATTCAATATAGCGGAATCGCAGATCATTATCCATCCTGTTGAACATTACGGTATTATAGTTCGTATTGAATACCGGGCGCCGTGCCTGTACCTGGATAGTGCCCCTGAATTCATCAGCAGAAACCTGATCAGTAAGGTTGATGAGAATGTTGCATTCAATACGCTCATCAATACTGTAAACATGATTTGTCCATTTGCGGTTGTTCATGAATTCGTATAGTGCGCTCTGCAGGGTTTCAAAAACTTTGGTATTAGTGCCTTGTATCTGGGAGTGAACTACTGATATCCTGCAATCAAGCTCCTGTGCTTCGAGAGAGAAGAAAAAAAATGAAAATACTGTAAGTATTAATACCCTGTACATATAATTTATTTTTTTATGTATTGAATAATTTTGTCAATAATGTCTTCTGCTACTTCCTTTTTATTCTTTAACTCAAATTTATGAATATTATTATATTTATCAATAATAGAAATTTTATTTGTATTATGTTTAAATCCTGCTCCTTTGTCATTCAGTGAGTTAAGCACGATCATATCCATATTTTTTTTTCTGAGCTTGGATACTGCATTTGTAATTTCATTATCTGTTTCCAAAGCAAACCCAACAAGTAATTGATTCTTTTTTTTCATTTTTCCCAGTTTTGCAGCAATATCCTCGGTCTTTTTCAACTCAAGGCTGATGTTCCTGTCTTTTGCCTTGATCTTTGTACCTTTTGTTTTTGCCGGAGTATAGTCAGCTACTGCTGCAGCCATTATTGCTATGTCGCTGCCCTGAAATGCCTTAACCGAAGCTTTGTACATTTCTGCTGCAGATGTTACATTTATTATTTTAATTTTTTTATTTGTTAAGAGGTTTGTGGGGCCGCTTATCAATGTTACATCAGCACCCTGATCAGAAAGCTTTTCTGCAATGGCATATCCCATTTTTCCGGTTGAATGGTTTGCAATAAAACGTACCGGATCCAAAGCTTCATAAGTTGGCCCGGCAGTAACAAGGACTTTTTTATTTTTTAGTTTTTTTTTTGTGTTGAAGAATGAGGATATATGTTTGAGCAATACTTCAGGTTCCTCCATTCTTCCTTTACCTTCCAGTCCACTTGCAAGTTCTCCTTCTGCCGGCTCAATAATGATATTCCCTCGTTCCTTCAAGGTGTGTATATTTTCCAGTGTGGCCGCATGGCTGAACATGTCCATATCCATAGCAGGAGCAAGCATAACCGTGCACCTGACAGAAAGGTATGTTGTAAGAAGAAGATTATCGCAGATACCTGCTGCCATTTTTGCTATTGTATTAGCTGTTGCAGGTGCAATAACCATAAGATCAGCCCATATACCCAGATCAACATGACTGTTCCATGAACCGTCGTCATAAGAGAAAAAATCATGGACCACAGTGTTTTTGGATAGTGTTGCAAGAGTAACGGGAGTAATAAATTCAAGAGCATAAGGTGTCATTACCACCTTTACATTTGCTCCTTCCTTAACCAGTAACCTGACAAGATAAGCGGATTTGTAGGCAGCAATACTTCCTGTAATCCCCAGTATAATATTTTTGCCTTTTAACATGAGCAATATTGTTTATTTATTCTTTTCTGTCTTTTCGGGATTTCTGAAATAGATCTTCTTTTCTATATATTCCTGAAGAGCTATCAATGTCGGTTTTGGCAGTCGTTCATAAAATTTTGATATCTCTATCTGCTCCCTGTTCTCAAAGATCTCTTCAAGATTATCAGTATAGGATGCAAATTCCTCAAGCTTCCTGTTGAGCTCTTCCTTTATTTCCGCACTTATCTGATTGGCGCGTTTGCTCATAATGCATATTGTTTCATACGTATTACCAGTCTGTGCATCCATTTGCTCCAGATCCCTTGTTATCGTAGTTACATCTGCATTTGTCTTTTTATAATCCATTTTTAATTTTATTATTTATTTATAAAATCATTTTTATCATCCAATCCTTATTTCACATATTTTGCAGCCGTATCATAAATTTTTTGCGCTTCTTTGATATATTTACTTTCCTTGTATTCGTCAATCAATACATAATATTCGGTTATAGTTGATTTATATCTTTCATACTTCTTGATCTCAATGCTGTTCTCAGCCAGTAAAAAGCTTGATTTTAATATATAAAACAATATATCCTCCCTGTAATCCGAATCCGGATAATCATTCAGACTGGTTTTTAATGATACAATTGAAGCTTTGTAATTTCCCAGATCATAATATAATTTAGCGTTCAGATAAGATTTTAATTCAAGTTTATTCCTTAGTTTGCTTACATATTCGTTTGCGTTATCAATCCTTTCACTTCCGGGGTATTTGTTGAGAAATAGCTGGAATTCCTCTATCGCCTTAAATGTATATTTCTGATCCAGCGTTGGTTTGGGCGACTGTAAATAATAGCAATATGCAACCATGTAATCGGTCTCCTCCCTGTGAACACTGTTTGGGAATGTTCTGGAAAAATTTTTGAAATGATATCCTGCAAGAATATAATCACCCTGGTTATAAAGGCAATAAGTATAAAAATATTGTGCTTCTTCTGCTTTTTCAGTTCCTTTCAGTATAGTCATGACTTCTTCTAAAAGCGTCTGTGCCCTGTAATAATCTTCATCATTGTAATATTCAACAGCTTTTTCATATTTAAGATTGTAGTCATTGCTTTTCAGTAACCTCTGATATTTGCTGCAGGAAATTCCTGTAATCATTAACAGTAAGATTAGTGAAAAACTCAAATATGTCTGTTTTTTTAACATTTTGCAAAGATATACTTTTATTCAATATAACGAATAACAATATTATTTTGTGACAATTTTGTTTAGAAATATTATTAATAACATGATATTAATTTTATATTTACTATAAAAAAATTTTAGATTTGCAAAAAATTAAATACTAAAAAAATGAAAGACCTTTTTGAAAAGATAAGAGCTGATAAAGGCCCGTTGGGGCGTATGCAACATCTGGCAGACGGATATTTTATGTTTCCCAAGCTTGAGGGAAAAGCAGGTCCGAGGATGAAATTCAGAGGAAAAGATGTGCTTGTATGGAGCATTAACGATTATCTGGGGATAGCTAATCATCCTGATGTAAGGGAAGCAGATGCCCAGGGGGCAAAGGATTACGGTATGTCATATCCTATGGGAGCAAGGATGATGTCAGGCGATACTGTGATACACGAGGAGCTGGAAAGGCAGCTTGCTGAATTTGTCGGAAAGGAAGCAGCTTATCTTTTAAACTACGGATATCAGGGAATGGTATCCATAATTGATTCACTTGTAAGAAGAAATGATATTATTGTATATGATTCGGACTCTCATGCCTGTATCCTTGACGGAGTAAGGCTTCACATGGGTAAACGATTTGTCTATCCTCATAATGATATGGAGAATTTGAGGAAACAACTTACAAGGGCAACAAAAATGGCGGAGACTACAGGAGGAGGTATCCTGATCGTGCTTGAAGGAGTTTTCGGTATGGTTGGAGACCTGGGGAATCTTAAGGATATCCTTGCTATGAAGAAAGATTTTAACTTCAGGGTTTTGCTTGATGATGCACATGGTTTCGGTACTATGAGCGCCTCCGGAGCCGGCACTGCAAAATATTACGGAGTGGATAATGAGGTGGATGTGTATTTCTCTACTTTCGCAAAATCTATGGCAGGAATAGGCGGATTCGTTGCAGGTGAAAGATATATAATTGACTTCCTGAAATATAATATGCGATCCCAGGTATTTGCGAAATCATTGCCGATGCCAATGGTTAAAGGTGCACTGAAAAGGCTTGAACTGATAAGGTCAAGCGATGAACAGTATAATAAATTATGGAAGATCACAAATGCTCTGCAAAAAGGACTGAAGGAGAAGGGATTTAATATTGGCAGCACCCAGTCCCCTGTCACTCCGGTATATCTTTCAGGTACAGTAGCTGAAGCAGGGCATGTAGTTTATGACCTCAGGGAGAATTATAATATTTTCTGTACTGTTGTGCTTTATCCTGTTGTGCCAAAAGATACTATATTGATGAGACTTATTCCTACAGCATCACACACTATGGAAGATGTCGAATATACTATCAAATCATTTGCAGAGGTACAGGAAAAACTCAGACAAGGTGTTTATGATAAGGATACGATCCCGGATATTAACGCATAATAAGCTACATCCCGTACCGTTCTATTATCTCTTCTTTGGTTTTTCCCAGAATGTCATATTTGGCGCCTATTTTCCTGAAAGCTTCAAGTGCTTTGTCAAGATGTTCAATTTCATGACCGGCAGATATCTGTGTCCTGATCCTTGCCTGTCCTTTGGGTACTACAGGGAAAAAGAATCCGATCGCATAAATGCCTTCTTCATACAGATCCCTGGAAATATCCTGTGAAAGTTTTGCATTAAAAAGCATAACAGGAACAATAGGTGTATCTCCTTCTTTAAGCACAAATCCGAGATCTGTCAACCCTTTACGCCAGTATTCAGTGTTGTTTTCAAGCTTGTCCCTGCGCTCAGTGCTTGCGGATAATATATCCAGAACTTTCAATACTCCGGATACCACTACAGGTGCGATGGTATTTGAAAACAGATAGGGTCTGGCTTTCTGACGGCACATCTCAACGATCTCTTTCCTGCCGGATACACATCCCCCGGATGCTCCTCCAAGAGCTTTTCCAAATGTAGTGGTGATGATATCAACACGATCCATAATACCATACTTTTCATGTGTTCCCCTGCCTGTCTTTCCTATAAACCCGGATGCATGAGAATCATCAATGAACAGCATGGCATCATATTTCTCACACAGGTCAGCCATAATGTCAAGTTTTGCAGTGTCACCATCCATGGAAAAAACACCGTCAGTAATAACAAGCTTTATTCTTTTATCCGTATGCAACTGAAGTTTCTTTTCAAGATGATCCATATTCGAATGTTTGAAAGTATCATGCTCGGCGCTGCATAAACGAATACCGTCAATGATGGATGCATGAACAAGCCTGTCTGATATCATAACATCATCTTTTTCAAGAACAGCTTCAAAAACTCCTGCGTTAGCATCCATACAGGATGGAAACAGAATAGTGTCCTCTGTACCAAGAAATTCCGAAACCTTTTTTTCCAGTTGATCATGAATGTCCTGTGTCCCGCAGATAAATCTTACCGAAGACATCCCGTATCCACGGGTTTCCAAACCGTCATGCGCAGCCTGAACAACATCAGGGTGGCTCGATAATCCCAGGTAGTTGTTAGCGCACATATTTATTACATTTTTTAATGTGGAACCCTGCGGATATTCCACTTCAATATCAGCAGCCTGGGAAGAATGAATAAACCTTTCCTGCTTGAAAAGCCCTGCACCCTGTATTTCCTCAAGCTGGGCTTTGTATGTATTTTTTATTTTTTCACTATATGCCATAGTACCTCCTATGATTTTAGAATGATGATTTATGATTTAAGATTTATGAAGTGATTTTCAGATCTTAAATAATGATTCGTTGATCGGTATTAGATATTCAAATCTTATGTAAATTCCTTTACCAGTTCAGCGATCTTGCTTACCGAATCAAAAGCATCCGGTGTGGCTTTTTCATCAGGGATCGAAATGCTGTACTTTGTTTCCAGGAACCTTTTTAACGAAACCATTGAAAATGAATCCACTATACCGCCTGATATCAGAGGGGTGTCGTAATCCAGCTCATCATCTTCGTCTTCAAGATATTCATCTGATACATACTCAAGTATTACATCTTTAATATCGTCCATAATATATTTCTCCTTTATTTATTTATAAAAAGTTATATTTTAGAAACCTGTGTTTATGTTTTTTTTGCCAATGATAGCTTTGGAAATACTCTCTTACATTTTACTCTCTTACTTATTTCCAAATTGGCAAATTAACTAATTTTCAAATCATCATTCATCATCTTCGAGTGTGGAAGTGTCCCCAATCTCTTCCCCCCATTCCTGTGCATGAAGTATTCTTCTCATGATCTTCCCGCTTCTGGTTTTTGGCAATGATTCAATATATTCGATTTCCTGAGGCATTGCCAGTGGCGACAGCTTCTTCCTGATAAAATTCATGATGTTAAGCTCAAGCTCGGGAGTTGCTTCGAAGCCCGGGTTCAGTGTTACAAAAGCTTTTACTACCTCCATATTTACCTCATCAGGTTTGCTTACTACTGCGGATTCAGCAACAGCATCATGTTCCAGAAGTGCTGATTCCACCTCAAAAGGGCTGACAAGATGCCCGCCAGTATTTATAACATCATCATCACGTCCGGTAAACCAGAAATATCCTTCATTGTCAATGCTTGAACGGTCACCCGGCAGATACCAGCCATTTTTGAATTTTTCTTTATACGTTTCTTCATTATTCCAGTACGTTCTCATCATTGCCGGCCATCCGGGCTTGAAACCGATGAGTCCGATATTGCCCGGTTCTGTAATAGGTTCGTAATTTTTATTAAGAACAACAGCAGTAATTCCGGGAAAAGGCTTGCCCATTGAGCCCGGTTTGACTTTCATTCCCGGAAAGTTTGTTAGCATTATTGACCCTGTTTCTGTTTGCCAGTACGTATCATGGAATGGCTTTTTAAATACTTTTTCCGACCAGATCACAGCTTCGGCATTTAACGGCTCACCCACACTGGCAAGATGACGTAATGAAGACATATCATATTTCCTGACCACTTCTTCTCCTGCTTTCATAAGAGAACGTATGGCGGTCGGAGCTGAATACCATACTGTTACCTTGTATTTTTCAATGAAATTGTACCATGAATCTGCGGAAAATCCCGAATCAAGAATACATTGAGTAATGCCCATGCTCCAGGGGCCTATGATGCCGTAAGACGTGCCTGTTACCCAGCCCGGATCAGCAGTGCACCAGTAAATATCATCATCATGCAGGTCAAGTACCCATTTTGTTGTAAGATATTGTGAGATAAGTGAGTAATGTACATGTTTTACACCTTTTGGCTGACCTGTTGTACCTGATGTGTAATGAAGCACAGAAGGCGATTCGGCTTTAGTAGGAAAAATGTCAAGGTTTTCCACAGGTTCTGAATTTTCAAGAGAGAATGATTTTTCCCTGTCACGTAAAGGATGCCTGCCATCATAATCAACAAGGATGATATGTTCGAGATATGGCATCTTGTCTAATATCTTCCTGACTTTAGAAACATGCTTCCTCTGCGTGATAATAGCTTTAGTCTTTGCATTTTCAAGCCTGACAAATAGCGATTCATCACCAAAAGCCGAGAAAAGCGGCTGAGCAATAGCTCCGATTTTTAAAATTCCCAGAAAACCAAGATACAGTTCGGGGATCTTGTCCATGAACAAGCATACCCTGTCTTCATCCTTTATGCCTAAACCTCTTAAAAAAGAACCGATAGTATTACCTGCCAACCTGATATCATTGAATGTGTATTTCTTTTCTATACCACCCTGTCCCTCCCAGAACATAGCTGTTTTTTCTCCTTTGCCCTGATCACATATCCTGTCCGAACAATACCAGCCGATATTTATCATATCACCTCCTTTATACCCAAGTTCTTTTTCCGAAACACGCCAATCAAAGTTTTTTACTTTTTCTTCATACGATCCCAAATGCGACATTTTTTACCTCCTTTTTACTTTTCAATTATTACCAACGCAACAGCTATTGATTTAATATGTGATATAGTAACATGAATATCTTTAAAAATATTCTTTTCAGTATATTCTTTTGTTTTTCCGTAAAATACAAGACCGGGTTTTCCCAGGTCATCATTTATAACCTCTACTTCATTAAATGCCAGTCCGCCACGCCATCCTGTACCCAAAGCTTTGAAAAAAGCTTCTTTTACAGCAAAACGTGCTGCATAATTCTCAGCCCTGCTCTTCCTGGATTCGCAATATTCTATCTCCGCCGGGGTAAATACTTTATCCCTGAAACCCCGGGATTTGTCAACCTGGCTTCCAACACGTTCTGTTTCAATTATGTCAATTCCTGTTCCGTAAATCAAAATAATTATCTTTGATAACAAAAATAGAATTTTTTTTCTCAAATTAAATACCTATATAACTACTTTTACAGAATATTTCAGAAATTATCCTGTGAAGTTTTTAATATCAATATTAATTGGTGGGATATTTTGCTCACCTATCTATTCTTTTTGTCAGGAAGATACTTCTGCAGTTGATAAAAAACGCCTGACATACCTGCTGACAGGCGAAGGTGTTTTATATGGCGCTACAATGTATGGGTTGAATAGTATATGGTATAAGGATTATCCTCACAGTTCATTCCATTTTTTTAATGACAGCAGGGAGTGGTTGCAGATGGATAAAGCCGGCCATATGTATTCAGCATATTACCTCGGAAAGATATGCTCTTATGGTTTTAGATGGACAGGTATGGAAAGGAAACGATCTTCTTTGTGGGGTAGTGGACTGGGAATGCTTTTTATTTCATCTGTAGAGGTGTTTGACGGTTTCTCTGAGAAATGGGGCGCTTCAGTAAGTGATCTTGTTTCCAATACTGCAGGCTTTGGACTTTATACAGGACAGGAACTCCTGTGGCAGGATCAGAAGATCATTTTGAAATATTCGTTTATAAAATCAGGATATGCAAAATACAGGCCGGATGCTTTGGGTGAAAATATCACGGAAATGCTGATAAAGGATTATAATGGAATGACATTCTGGTTGTCAGGGAACCTGCGGGCCTTGAGCAGGAATGACCTTTTTCCTGCCTGGCTGGATATTTCATTTGGGTATGGCGCAGATGCCATGGTGCATGGTACTGTAAATCCGCCGGAGATAGATGGTGAGTTGATAGATTTTTCAAGGTACAGGCAATACTATCTTTCATTGGATATTGATCTTGCAAGAATCAAGACGAATTCAAAGATCCTGAAAACTGTATTTGCCTGTCTGAATGTGATTAAGGTCCCGCTGCCAACCCTCGAATTATCTGAAAATAAGGTTAAGCTCCATCCTGTTTATTTTTAATTAGGGACAGCCCCCTATTTTAGTAGGGTGCTGAAAATTAACATATAGAATTTTTTAAAAATAGGGGGCTGTCCCTAATTAAATTTAATGTGGTATGGTATTTGGATAATGATATTTTAGAGAGGTAAAATACATTGTTTATATTTGTATCTGAAAATCATGAAAAAAATAATACTTTTAGTCATATTATCCTCACTTGTAAGCCTTACCTTGCCTGCCCAGGAGAGAGCCTGGGATGAGGTGAAGATATGTGAGGACAAGCCTGTATGTGCTGTAGATTTCTACCTTCTTGAAGACATCCTGACAGAAAAGCACAAAAAGCCGAAAACAGCCCCGCTTTTTTCAGGCGGTAAATCAAAACTGCTCAAGTATTTTTCCAAATATAAGATCGGTGATTCAAGGTCGAAAGACCTTGTTTTCAGAATACATATTGCTTTTATGGTAAACTGCGAGGGCAGGGCAGGGGACTTCAGATTACTGGATAATGAGCTGGAAGGTACGGAACTGAAACTCTCCAGACAGGTGTTCGGACTTATGAAAGAATTGCCGCAGGTCTGGAAACCTGCTGTATATAAAGGAGATAAAGTGAACTGCTATCAGGTGCTTTCCCTGACAATAATGAATGGCAAGATATCAACAGCCTATTACCATAACTAATAGACGATAATATCCATATAACCAATTAATTAATGACAGCGAAGCGTAATGACCAATATATTTAATTCTATTTTTCTGCTGATAATAACAACACTGATCTGTTATTTATCTGATGCCCAGGAGCAGATAATATTTGAAGAGTCAAAAGGCGAATCCTTTCTTGTACAGTACACTTCGGGTCAGACAAATCACTATAAAAACACAATATTAACGGAAATAGCACAGAATATTCCCAAACCTGTTCAGAATACCAGGTTCAGTTATTCCTTCCTTCAGAAATGCAGGATCATAAAAGGATCAGGAAGAACAGGATTTCAGGTTGAATTCGACGATATCCAATACAGCGGAGATATTAATTATAAAGGATTTCCTGTTGGCGATGCCCTGTTTCCGTGCAGGCTGAGCTTTGATCTCGAATGGCAAAACACAGAAGGGCAGGTGATCCATGTTTTTAATTTTGATAAGATCATAGTACCTGATGAAGTTATCAGTGTAGCTGATTTTTATGAGGATGATTCCACAGACAATACCGGGTATCTTTTAAAGGTAAAGAACAAGAACTTTACATATAACGAAAATAACAAGTATGCATTTGATAGCAGAAAAGTGCTGATAAACGATTATTATGATGCTGACGTACAGGTAGCTATGGCTTTTCGCGATCTGGAGGCTATAGATCCTGATAACCTGGATATGTTACATAAGTATAAAGAAATTTTAGACCATACAGTAAGAAAAATAACAGCAATACTGAATAAAGATCTTTATAATAAATTGTGCCTTTATGAAAATGATCCTGTGAACCTTGACATGAAGATCAAGGACCTTCAGCAGTTCATGGCAGGTAAGCGGCAGGCTGTGGAAAGTGCTCTGATGAATCTTCATCTTATATATTATAACAAAGGGCTTGAACAGCTTTCATTTGGAAAGATGGAAGCTGCAAAGATGTTTTTCAGCAAATCCCTGAACTGTAATATTTATTTTGCTCCTTCGCATTATCAGCTTGCTTCCATTGAATATAAACAGGGAAATCCGGATGGCGCTGTGGAGATCATAAAAAGCATACTATCAGACCTGACACCTGATCCCCAGACCGTATCAATGGCTGTTGAGCTTGCAGGAGTTGTTTTCGATGACTATATAGCTAAAGCCTCTGAGTATAATGACAGGGAAAGTTATGAGAGGGCTCAGGGTATTCTTGATAAAGCTACTGATATATGTCAGGGTATTACAGGAGTGCATTGTTCTGAAAGCCTGACAAGGGAATACACAAGGGCAATAACCGGAAAATATAACATGTATCTGTCAAAGGCAGATGAGGCGATCTCGGATTTCGACTTTGACCTTGCACACAGCCAGATAAATACTGCAATGATATTCCGGAAGAACCATACTGATTATATTCCGGATGACGAAGGAATAAAAAAGCTTACAAAAAAATTGTATAATGCCTGTATTGCTTATGGCAATAAGATGCATAATACTGGGGCTTATGAAAAAGCACTGGACTCTTATTTGAGGGCTGCGGATATTTGTCATTACGATCCTGAGATCCAGTGCAGTGATGAGCTTGGAAGAAAAATATTCAGTGCAAGAACCGGGATTTACGACATGATGCTTCAGGATGCCAGGAAAGCTTTTGAGAATGATGAGCCTGACAGGTCAGAAGAGATAGTGAACAGGGCTGTTAAATATCAGCAGGAACATGGTTTGAAAGTAAATGATCTGGCGGAAAAAATAATAAATAAGATCAACTATAAACGATACCGGAGTTTTATTGATGAAGGGAAAAAACTGGCTGGTTCAGGTATGCATGCATCTGCACTTGATATTTTCGGCAAGGCAAAAGATCTGGAGAACTATTATATATTTGCCACGGACGATAAACTTGATTCGTATATATCCGGATCTGCTGTTAAACTGGTGGTTCAACTGGTGAATGAGGGAGAGAAGCAAACTGCACTGAATGATCTGTCACGAGCAAGGCAATATTATTCAGAAGCAAGGAATATACGTGATAATTATAATTTACAGGATCACGGTAAAGTATCAGAGGTACTGCAGGGACTCAAAGACAGGATCTTTTCGCAGGAATGCAGGAATGCCCGCGATGATCATTCTGTTAAATTAAATACTGCACAAAAACTTATAGAGAATAAAAAATATTTGGAAGCTGAATTGGAGCTTGATAAAGCTCTGCAGATAATATCAGATAATTCGGAATGTGATATTTCCGCTGCAGAGGCAGATGAAAAAAAGAGAGATATATTGCCTGCTGCTGCTTATCAGAAAATGTTTATCAGGATAGAGGGAAATATCAGGAACGGTTACTATGAGGAGGCTTTGAAGAAATATCATGAACTGGAAGATCATTATCATGATCTGGATGTTCAGTCGTTCGGAATAGAGCATATTCCTCTTAATGATTTTGTTAAAAAGTGTAAATCGGATTTCGTAAATTACTCAGCTCAGCATTTTACCTCTGAAAAGCAATATGATCCTGCACTGGATATGCTTAAGGAGTTGGAAAAAAGGCAATTCAGATCTTCATGGACAAAGGTGACACAAACCCGGCTT
>Ga0180433_10005446_pt1 | contig 17196 bp, 15 predicted proteins | sample SS_ome_8_FD_132980 | JGI IMG/M metagenome (GOLD analysis project Ga0180433, IMG submission 132980) | Hypersaline lake sediment archaeal communities from the Salton Sea, California, USA - SS_1_D_1 metaG | ecosystem: Environmental > Aquatic > Non-marine Saline and Alkaline > Hypersaline >... | reverse complement strand
GATCGGTTCTTCTTTTTTCGTACGAACATAGCCCCATTTTAGCATCGGGACACCCAAAATCAAATTCGCCTTCAGTATTTACAAGGACTTACAGCAATTTTTCAAAGGGGTGTTGAAGTCAGGTTTCGCCCCACCACCTTGCTATACAGAGGTTATGCCGGAAAAGAGAGCTTTTTTCAATCGTGCTTTGAGAAATGTCAGCACTTTTCAGTGTCTGATTGAACCTGCCTGTCCGCAAAGGACAAACCAGCGTCCTGTTTACTGAATTGTGCTTTGTTGCTGGAAGTCGATAGCGAATTTTCCGCGGACACGCTCGAGGAGCTGGGCCTTTTGCTGAATCCTCCATACCAAAAGTGAAATCGGTTCTCTCTTCCTGTCGCGGAATGTAATAATGATTCTGCCGAAGCCGAGGAGCCGTTCGAGAAAGTCGCTGGTATCGACGCGGCTGTTATAATCCTCTCTGCCTATCTGCTCGCCGGTTTCGGTGGGGCCTTCCTGAAGGTTCATATAGTTCGGTGTGATTGTAACGTAGAAGAAAAGGCCCTTGAGCCAGGATATTAAAATCGTCATCAGTCCTATTATACCTACAAGAAGATAGCCGGTCGCGCTGACGGACAGAGCAAGATGCTTAAAAAGCCTTAAGAAATCCATCACCCATCCAAGCAGATGCAGCCACAACAGGAAAAAACCAAGACTCACAATCGCTATAAGTAGTATCTTGATGCTGATGTTATATTCTTCCACAAGGAAATTAACGAAGAATACGGCAAACCAAACGCCGCCTATGATTTCAGGGTTTATCGAACCGATTACCGGCCAGCCGGTTCCTTTTAAGAATATCAGCACTGATGCCAGCACAGACGCGACAATAGTTGGAATGTAGAGCACCTTCGGGGTCCAGTCGAAAACGACCAGCCAGTCATTGATGTCCGGGTCATCTCTGACTGTTTTTTCCATCTTCAGCCTTGTTCTGATTGTCCTTCCGAGAACCAGCCACGCCACAACTGTTACCACACAAAACCCGACGGCAATATATAGCGCTATCATCTCATTCGATGTCCACATTGTTGACTCCTCTTAATTCACGGTTCAAAAAAAATATTAAGAAGCCGGAAAAACGCCGGTTGCAAATCTAAGCATACACTCCATATAAAAAGTACCCAAGGATATGTCAAACTGAATCTCTAATTTTTTTCATTCCCTCGGGACGCGTTAAAAGTCGTTTATCTGACTGCACAGTAAAAACTCCCGGAGATGGAAAAAATTCAAAAACACCACAGAGCACATTGTTTACTCGCGCCAGCTTTGAGCAAACTTTGCAAAATCAAGACAATTTACAATGCCATCAACCGGCTCAGGAGCTATATCCGCCGGTACACCGGAGCCAAGTTTCAGCCATTGACTGCAAAAAATCGACAGGTCTTCATCATCAACTATACCATTGAGATTAAGGTCTCCTGGCAAATATTCCGGCTTTTCCGAAATCAGTTCAATCCCATCTTGCACCCCCAGGTTTCTCGAGTATTGTTTATCCAGAGCGTTGTTCCAGTGCTCGTGGACACCCAAACTTGCCATTCTAATCCCATCCCCCTCGGGATCATAAAATCTGCCCGACGCCGGGTTGTCCGCCTGAGCCGCCTCATGCAGATAATCATCAGCGGTGCTGTAGTTGCTGTCATCGGCAACATATTCCACCGTCGGTTCGCATCTAAGAAAGTCCAGCCCCACCGAATCAATAGCCACTCCGTCTTGTGAAGCGAAAACGCTTGAAGTCCAGTCGTTATCGAAAGGAGGACTGATCCATTTCGGAGACTCGCTTATAGCGGCACTTTGGTGCTTAGCCGCGTAAAGTGCGTCAATCATAAAAAGAACCGTCTTATCTCCGACATCTTTATGCCCCATAAGTTCTACCAACGGATTATACGAACCCATTGGACGGGCAGGTACCTTAAATGATGACAGGCTTTCTGGTTGAGTCGTGTCATAGGCATTGATGTGATTATGTATAAGCCGCCCGGGCCAAAATCCTTCTCGGCCCATCCAGCCGGCGTATTGAGAATCGGCTTGTACCCAAGTAGAACCAAAGTGATTTTTGGCACACAAAGTTACCCCCGTAAGGTAATGGCCCTTCAAGTGTGCCAAGTTGACAATGTAGGCTGCCTCTGCAACGCAACGAGGCAACCATCTTGGTGGAACATTTGGGTCGGCATGGCAGACTACAGAATTCGGTTCACGTTCCGCTTTAATTCTCCCGTCTCCGCCAAGATTATCCACAAACCGAACACCCATCAAATCCCCAACGCTGCAACGATCATAAATTGGGCCGGGAATGAAACTGGATGCATCGTAAACTGTTATATCTGAAGGCTCCATGCCCACTTTGTTAACTAATTGACACAGTAAGGCGTATATAAGTTGCGGCGAGTTATATGAAGCGTTTCCCGGATTACCATGATTGTGGCAATTAACCATGTTCACCTTGACAGCAACCTTTTCCCCCCCCTGATATCCAATAAGCCCCTTACCTCTTTTCTCGTTGAAGTGCCTGAAAATAGCATCCCACGCATTCGGGTCATCATCCTGACCAGTCAGCCAGCAAATCGCTTTGGAAAACATTTCATTCACAACATCCTGGTCAATATTGTTATCGTCGGACCAGTACCCCGTTGAACCATCCCATGATGTGGCATTCGGATCATGTACCCAGACCACCCTTCCGGGATAGATTCCCTTTGGTGTCCCTATCGGACAGTTTGGCGGCTCGCTGGGTGTAAAGGTCCCGGCAGTTACACGCTCCCCGGTCATTCCCGGCGACCACCAAATGGTAAAAACGCACACACTTGCACCAAAGCACATCCCGGCTACCAGATAGCGGGATTTTCTCCAGAGTTTTCTTGCGTTTGCGACCAGAAAAGACCAAAAAGACAGGCCCGTCAGCCACACCATAAATCCCGAAGCCAGTGATCCGGCAAGCCTCTGGCAGGGGTATGTTGCTCTGCTTGGTTTTGGTAATACCCTTACAATAAACCAAACTAAAGCAAGGAAACCTGTAACAGGAAGGAGCCATCGTGTTAAGGTATTTTTACATTTTGAAAGAAAAGCAACAAAGCTTTTTGTGTCTAAAAAACGATACCCTTTCATATCTAATCTCACCTTATTCGAATAAGATTCAACACAAGAAAACTAAAAAGGTAAAAAGCCCGCAGGAAATAATGTTTTATTTACTCTTAAAAGAGAAGTTATACTTCTGCATGACGTCTTTTAGAGATTCACTTATATAAACTAATAATTATAAAAAAAGGTATGTTCCTGTCAAGGATTTTTTTACAAATCGAAAAGATTTTTTATCCGCTGATATTTCTTTCGAACGAAATTGCCAAATTGATTTTCTGGTAGGGCTTAAATCAAAAGTGAATCTTGCCCTGAAAGAATGCGGACTATAACGATTAAAGTGCTCGTTTGAAATACAACCGTGGAAAAATGATGTGTCCTGCCCAAAAACGAATTTCACAGGACTCGCAAGACACCTGTTAGTTCCACCAACGTGCCTGTTTTTGTTTAAGAAACGGTTTTTATTTTGCCTTTTACTTTACGGAGGGGGCGAGGTACTGGAAGAACTCCGAGCCGGTAGGCAGGATTACGGTGGTGTCTTTTTTCAGTGACCTTTCATAAGCCTCCAGGGTTCGGACAAAGGCGTAGAATTCGGGGTCCTGCTCGAAGGCCTCGGCGTAAATCTTTATGGCCTCTGCGTCGCCCTGGCCCTTTAGTTTCTCGGCTGTCCGGTAACTTTCAGCAAGGAGAATTGTTTTTTCCTTGTCGGTTTTTGCACGAATTTTGACGGCTTCTTCCTCGCCCTCGGAGCGGTATTTCTTTGCTATCCTTTCACGCTCGGCTTTCATACGAGCATAGACCGAATGGGTAACTTCGGCAGGCAGGTCCGCACGTTTTATCCTGACGTCGATTACCTCAATACCGAATTCCGCGGCTTTTTCATTGCACTGTTTGCCTACGGTTTCCATAATGGCCGCACGGTTCCTGGAGATAATCTCACTCATTTCGTGGCGGGCCAGTTCCTCGCGGATTTCCGAAAAGACGATGTCGTCGAGCCTGGATTGTGCGCCGAACTCGGTGCGAACGGTCTGGTAGAACTTCAGAGGATTTATAATCCTCCACCGGGCGTAGTTGTCCAGCATAAGGTGCTTTTTATCGCTGGTAATTATCTTGGCTGCGGCCGAATCGTATTCGAGGACCCTGTCTTCAAACTTGTGAACCTTCTGGACAAACGGTATTCTGTAATGCAGGCCAGGCTCCTTTACAGTTCTTATGTATCTTCCCAACTGTGTTACTATGGCCTGCTCTTTTTCATCGACGGCAAATATTGCCGCAGCGGCCAGGATTACCGCTATAACAATCAGAACGGCTATTGGGATGATTTTCGTATTCATTTTTGCGTGCTCCTTTCATCCAGAGGTAACAGTTGAAGTAAATTCCCGCCGGATTCGGCATCAATCACGAACTTTCGGATGCCCGGCAGGATTTTTTCCATCGTTTCGAGGTAAAGCCTTTTTTGGGTTACATCCCTGGCATTTTGATATTCCTTTAATACAGCGAGGAACCTTTCGGCGTCGCCGTGGGCACGTTCAGTCCTCTCGGCCTTGTATGCCTCGGCTTTTCTTACCATTTCTTCGGCCCGGCCCCTTGCCTTTGGGATAACATCTTCCCGATATCCGTCGGCCTGCTTAATGAGTTTGTCCTTGTCTTCGCGGGCGCTTACGACGTCGCTAAATGCACCGGCGACCTCCTGCGGAGGCTGCACGGTCTGCAGCTTTGTCTCGATTATTCTGATTCCTGCTTCGTACCCGTCGATGATTTTCTGTAATAACCGTCGTATATCGACTTCAACCTGGAGCTTTTCTCCTACAAGAACATCGTCAATTGGTCTTTGGCCCACGACGTGTCTCAGAGCTACTTCGGCGGCATCTTTAATGGCGCCGCTTGTCCCTTCCAGGTCGCGCACATTGAACAGGAACCTGGCCGGGTCGCTGACCTGGTACTGGACGATTATTTGTGCATCGACAATCTGCTCGTCACCTGTGAGCATCAGCGATTCTTCAGGGTGGAAGGTATATCTTGCCGGCGGGCCCTGTGTAATAGTTGTAAAGCCTATTTCGATACGCCTGACCTGTTTGACTTTCACCTTGTCAACACGCTCAATCGGTCGGGGGAGGTGATAATTAGGGCCGGGTTCGGTTACTCGAACCACCCTGCCGAACCTTCGCACGACACCCTGCTCATCGGGGTCGACTATAAATATTCCCGAGGCCAGCCATATTATTATCAGAAGCGGTATCGCCCATGTGAGCCAGACCCAACTGAATTTAAGGGCATTTTCGAAGCGGGAATCAAAAAAATCACCCGGTCCCTGACCATATCGTGCACTTGCCATGATTGTTCCCCTTTCATTAAAGTCTATTCAATTCTACGAAGTCAGGTTTATCCTTCAAGGATTTTTACGGGATTGAGGTTATATTTTTCGATATCCTTGAAATAATTCACGGTTCCGACCTTCATCTCGACCGTCGCGGCATCATCACAGACGATGATTCCGCGGGGGTGCATTTGCAGGCACGAGACGGTCAACATGTGATTTACGCCGCCTTCGACCGCCTGAGCGAGGGCACGAGCCTTGTTATGGCCGTTGACGATTATCATTACCTTCCTGGAATCCATTACCGTTCCAACACCCACGGTAAGGGCTGTTTTGGGGACCTTGTTTACGTCGCCTTCGAAAAATCTTGAGTTGGCGATGATGGTGTCGTCGGTCAGAGTTTTCACGCGGGTTCGACTTACAAGAGACGAGCCCGGTTCATTGAAAGCGATATGGCCGTCGGGACCGATACCACCGACGAAAAGCTCAACACCTCCGTACCGCTTCATCTTTTTCTCATATCGGGCACACTCGGTGCGGAGGTCTTTGGCGTTTCCGTTTAGGATGTTAACGTTGGATTTTTTGATATTTACATGTTTGAAGAAGTTGTTCCACATAAAAGAATAGTAGCTTTCCGGATGGTCTTTCGGGAGGTTGACATACTCATCCATGTTGAAGGTGACGACATTTGCGAAGCTGACCTTCTTTTTTTTGTTAAGCTCAATGAGTTGTTTATACATTCCCAGTGGTGACGAGCCTGTGGGCAGACCGAGCACAAAGGGCTTTTTCTCGGTCGGCTTGAAGCTGTTGATACACCTTGCCACATAAGCCGCCGCCCAGGCGCTTACACCCTTATAGTCCTTTTGAATAATAACTCTCATGATTTATCCTTTCTTTAATAATGTTAGTGCTCTACAGAAAAGATGCCGGAATTGTCATTCTGAACGGAGCGGAGCAGAGTGAAGAATCCCGTGTTTACGAGTGAATGAGATTCTTCGCCTCCGCCGTGTACCATATGTTACAGGGCTATGGCTCAGAATGACATTTACAGAGTTTTATGAAGAGCATAATGTTATCCGATTTTTCGCAGCTTGTCGATAAGTTTTGCCGCGCTTTGCTTTTTCTTTTGGAGTCGGTCTTTCAGCTCGGTAGTGAAGCTGTTTTCTTCGGCTGTGCCCCTTACCGCCTCGAAGTCGGCGTCTCTTTCGGGCTCGGCTCCGTCTATCCCAAAACCTATTCTGGACATAAGACTGAACTCCTTACCGGCGTCGCCACAGCGCATCAAATCAAGCTTTTCAACCGATTCTATCCAGTTCTCAATAATCTGTGCCACATCGCCTGGGCCGAACCGGCTGATAGATATATCCAGTTTTTGCTCCAGGACGTTTGCGACCCACGCCCATTCGCAGGTTTCGAAGTCGTCGTAAATTTCTTTAAGTTTTGCATTTACATCTTCGAGAGACGAGAGGTTTTTGTTTTCGATTTGGGTTAAAAGTTTTTCGATAGTTTCCTGCGGGGCGACCAGCCCCGCCAGGTCAACCCAGGTTCCTTTGCCGATTTGGGTATTCACCGCCAGGATGGCTCGGAGGTCGTCGATAGTGGAAAATTCGTTCTCGCGCAGGCGACGTACAAGGATATTGCCAAGATATCGGTCTATTGCAATTTTGTAAAAAATCATTCCGTTTTCGAGAGATGAACGTTTTATCTTTACGCCGTTATAATAAAAATTCTGCGAGGTCTGGCCGGAGCTTTCTTTGAGTTGCCTGAGGACTTTGAGGCCGTTTATTATCTTCTGTACGGTGTATGGTGTAAGGAGGTTGAAGCTTATCAGGTCAAGCTTTTTTGGGCCTTTTCTCTTGTCTCGATTGGGCCACTTGCGGGCGTCTCTTACGGTTCCGACGCTTCTGAGATTGACTCCTGGTATAAGAACGCTTTCGTCTTCATGTTCGATGATATAGCTGAACGGAAGGTCTGAAGTATCGGAGTTTGCATAATGTCTTCCCATGACCATTGTGAATGCACCCACTTTTGCGGGCCAGAGCATATATGAATCGGAGGTGGTTTTCGAGCCTCGCTCGACAATGCCCTGGTGTACGGGGCCGAGCTTATACATGTGATTGGACTGATTTGAGCCGCTGCCGGCGTTTAGAAAGCTGAACAGCCCCGCAATCAGCAGGGTTGATTTATGGTGCGTAACGGTGTAGGGGCCTGCAAAGACGGCGCAGGCTTCCCCGTGATATCCGCCGCAATTTGCGAAGAAAACGGAATGTTCGGCTGAATACTGTCTTGCCAGTTCGGTTGCCTGGCCGACGAAACAATGGCTCAGAATCGAGTTGTCCCTGACCTTTGCGCCGGAGGCGAGGATGAAGTCGTCGGCGATAACATTTGTGCCGACGAAGGTCGGGTCTTCGGGCAAGCTGTTTATCGAGCCGTTTTCAAGCCGGCTGGCGCCGTCGAGCACAGCGGCTTTGCCGACATTTATATTCCTGAGTGTACCGCAGTCGGTGATTTTTGCACCTTGTCCGACAAGTCCGGTCGCTGAGGTTACCGAGGCAACATATTGGGCTATCAAGTCTTTGAGTTTTACGATTACGGTTTTTCTGTGCCGGTACATAGCTATGATGTATGCAACGTGTGAAGAGAGGTGGTCGTAGATTGGTATTTCTCTTCCACCGCCTTCGTTGACAACGGAAACTTCAGTTCCGTTACCGAAGGCCGACTCGCCGTCAACAGCTAAGAGCGCAACGTGATTTATGATGACATCATCTTCAATGTTGTAATTTGCAATGTAGTCCTCGACATTACTGATGTACACATCGTTGCCAATCCTGCAGTTGTGAATTGTGGCGTTATAGATGCCTGTATTTTTTTGAACGCCACCGAAAAGCGACACCTTCTTTTTCAGGCAGCCGATAAAGACCGGGCCGGAAAAGTGGGCGTTTTTGACGCGTTTAGTGTCAAAACCTTCGGCCACCCGGACCAAATTCCAGTCTTGTGCACTGCAACTGTTTGCTTCAAGGGCCTTAATTTCGTCCTGGGTAAGAGCTCGATAAGATTTTCCTTCGATCATAATCTACCCCTTTATAGAAAGGTCAGTAAATCAAATCCAAATTTTCCTGTTTGATTATAGTGGTCGTCGCCGATGGATTCAAGAAACTATCCGGGATGTTTTTTTTATAAGCATCAAGTGATTGCTTAGCAGTCAATGGTACAAGGGCTTTTCAAGTAAAAAAAATTCGGGGGGTGTGTTGACATCGTAACACAAAGCTGGTATTTTTATGCGCAGGAAATCCCGTCGCTCAGGCTTTGTTGCGATTGTTGTGGGCCTAATAGTATTTATAAGAACAACTTCAGCAAGGGGCTTTCAAATGCATATGGCAAATGAATTACTTTCGGTTCCGGTGGCAGTCGGTACGCTCGGGGCGGCGGCAGCTGGTTTAGGCTTTGTCTGCCATAAGGCAAAAAACATAATAACATCAGACAAATTTGCTCTTATGGGCATAATGGGTGCCTTTGTGTTTGCGGCACAGATGGTCAATTTTCAGCTTCCCCTGATGCCGGGCACGAGCGGCCATATGGTAGGCGCGGTGCTTTTGGCGATAATATTAGGTCCTTACGCCGGAGCTATAGCAATATCGGCGGTGGTGATAATTCAGTGCCTGATATTTCAGGACGGCGGACTGCTGGCTCTTGGGTGCAACATAATCAATATGGCCCTTTTGCCGAGTTTTCTGGGTTACGGGGTGTACAGAGTTTTTGCAGGTGCCGAATTGTTCAGGGGACAAATATACACAGGCAGTATAGTTGCCTGCCTTGTCGCTCTTGTGGCAGGTGCCGTCCTTGTTTCTGTCGAGTCGGCTGTTTCGGGGGTACTGAGTGTGCCCTTCTACACCTTTCTGTTCACAATGGTCGGAGTGCATCTGATAATTGGTGTTATAGAAGGAGTAATTACCGGGGCGGTGTTGCTCTATCTGCGACAGGTTCGGCCGGACATTATTGCCGCCGGAACGGCTAATACGGGCAGGTTCAGTAAACCGGTGGCGTATATGACCATCATAGCCGCAACCGTTGTAATCGGGGCGGGGATAAGTCATCTTGCCAGCTCGCTTCCGGACGGCCTGGAATGGAGCTACGCCGAGCGGCCGGATGAGCCGGATTTTGAGTCCATCGTTTCAAACCAAAGCCCCGCCGTTACAGCCGTTGAGGATTTCCAGTCCAGGTATTCGGTATTACCGGATTATACGATTCGTTCCGGCGCTTTCGGACAAAAAGCAACTGATGGGGCGGCTGAAGCAGGTGCGGGCTGGCAGAGCTTTGCGGCGGTCAGTGGCTCTGCGGCGACAATGGGTCTTATCTGGCTTGGGGCGTTGGCCCTTCGAAAGAGAAACGGCGTCCAAAATGCACCACGCGCAGATTGACAGACTTTCCTACCGGGCCTCGCCCGTCCACGCGCTTGATGCAAGGGTAAAACTTATCTGTGTGCTCGTGTTCAGTGTTTTTGTGATTTCACTGCCTGCAACATCGGTCAGTATTTTAGCGTGTTATGCAATCTGGCCTTTTGCAGTTTTGGTGACAGCGAATATTCCGATTAAATTTGTACTGAAGCACATTCTTATTGTCAGCCCCTTTGTCGCGGTATTAGCTGTTAGCAATCTTCTCTACGATAAAGAAGTGGTTGTCGCGGTTTTTGGGCCGTGGAGGTGGGAAACGACCGGAGGTTTGCTCCGGTGCTTTTCAATCTGCGGTAAGTTTATAATTACGATGACAGCCCTTGTTGGTCTTGCTGCAACGACACGATTCAGTGATTTATTAGCGGCGATGGCAAAGCTGGGTGTACCACATCTGTTTGTTGTGCAGTTGGGCTTTTTGTATCGCTATATATTTATGCTTATCGACAGGGGTTATCACGTCCTTCGAGCGCGGGCCGGTCGGAAGCTGCGAAGGTTGGGATTCGGCGATGAAGTTAAGACCTCTGCCGCGATAGTCGGCAGTATATTTATCGGCAGTATCGATTTGGCGCAGCGGGTGAGTATGGCGATGCAGGGGCGCGGATTCGACGGCCGATTCCACCGATTGGGCAAGAAGCGGATTGCCGGAGCGGACTATTTATTTGCAGCGATACTTGCCTTATACATCGTTGGATTGCAATTTTTGGGGAGGGTTTTTTATTGAATCTTTTTTGCTTTAGAAAACGGAGTAAAGTGTTCGGGTGTTACTTTCAAGCGACAGCTTGGCCCTTTAGAATAATTCCATCCCTTTGGCCTTGGGCCAAAGGGCTGCCACCCGTCGCCGAACGTTGGTTGTCGCTCGGTGCTCGGTGGTTGAGATTCTTCACTTCGTTCAGAATGACCCTGCGTGAAACGCAGGGCTAAATGAACTGGATGCCGGATTTAATTTGGCATGACAATAGTCTGCGTTCAGAATGACGGCGGGCTATGTTGGGTGCCCCCCGGGCAGACTGTATTCGGCCGCTTGCGCGGCTCGGCTTCTGTTGATATTATTGCGCGGCTCGGCTTCTGTTCAGATTCGGCCGCTTGCGCGGCTCGGCTTCTGTTGGTATTATTGCGCGGCTCGGCTTCTGTTCAGATTCGGCCGCTTGCGCGGCTCGGCTTCTGTTGGTATTATCGCGCGGCTCGGCTTCTGTTCAGGTTTGGCCGCTTGCGCGGCTCGGCTTGTGTTGATATTATCGCGCGGTAGTTCCAGCCTCTGAGCCGATAGGCTCAGGGGATGGTTTGGCCGTGGTACTCATATTTCTAATAAGAATGGAAGCTTTATTGATATGATTAAGGCTGTTGAAATAGAGAGTTTCTCATACGATTATCCGGACGGCACAAAGGCGCTGGCCGATATTAATCTGGTTATCGCCGGCGGTGAAAAGGTTGCGATTATTGGGCCTAACGGTGCGGGCAAATCGACTCTGCTGCTTGCGATGAGTGCTTTTTTAAAAGGGGCGGGCACAATCCGTATCGATGGTATAGAGGCAACGACTAAAAATGCAAAGAAGGTGCGAAGTATTTTAGGCCTGGTGATGCAAAATCCGGATGAGCAGCTTTTTATGCCGACGCTATTCGATGATGTGGCATTCGGGCCGATGAATATGGGGCTTGGCGAAGGCGAGGTTAGGTCGCGGACCGCCGAGGCACTAAAGACGGTCGGTCTGGAAGGTATGGCCAAAAAGCCGCCGCATCATCTGTCAGGTGGACAGAAGCGCTCGGCGGCAATTGCGACAATCCTTTCGATGGCGCCGACAATAATTACGATGGATGAGCCGGAGGCCAGCCTTGACCCGCGAACGCGAAACAAACTGACAGACCTGCTTAAATCGCTGTCGCAGACATTGATAATCGCAACGTGTAATATGGATTTTGCGGCGAGTCTTTGCGAGCGTGCCGTTCTGATGGATGAAGGACGAATCATCGCCGACGGCGACGCAGGGAAAATCATGGGCGATGCGGTACTTATGCGAACCCACGGCCTCGAAGTACCTGCTGCATTTTCTTAACGTTGGCGCAGCCCCCTCACACGCCGTCGAGGCCGGATTATTCTGACTGTATCGGTACCGTATATACATTGGCCGGATTCGAGTTTGCCGACAACCGTGAGTTCAACCCTGCCGTTATTCGGTAGAGCGTCCATAACGTCGGCCTTGTCGAACAGGACGAACACCATAGGCCTTCTTCGCCAACCAATCCCACGCTGCCAAATTGCTTCAATCCCGGCGACCTGATTCTTGACCCATTTCTCGGATGCGGCACAACCTCTGTGGTTGCTCGAAAGCTCGGCAGACATTACATAGGAATAGAAATTGATGAGAAATTCTGTCTGCTCGCAGAGAAACGCCTCCAGATGGCTAAGAGTAATACTGACATACAGGGCTACACAGACGGCGTATTCTGGGAACGTAATACATTAGCCGACCAAGGCAATGACAACAAGGCGGTTTCTCAGGTGCGTGAGTCAACGCTTCTCATTTCCCGGATACGATGATTAAAGAAGCCGGATGAGTGATCCTTAACAACTACAATCGTCTTAGCAGGCCGAGGACGACGGCCTCGATACGGCAGTTGTCCGAATAAATCGGATTGTATAAACTATTGGCGGGTTCAAGGCGAGCCCGGTCGGATTCAGCATAGAATTTTTTCAGTGTGGCTTCGGATTCGTCCACTATAGCAACCACAATCTGGCCGTCGCGGGCGGAAGCTGAACGTTTGCAGACGACGTAATCACCATCTAAAATCCCCTCATCGAGCATACTGTCGCCGGAAACACGCAGGGTAAATATTTCATCCGAAGGGCCGAACATGTCGCGCAGCGACATTGTCTCAGGGTTTTCAATGGCTTCTGTCGGCAGGCCCGCAGCGACAGTACCCAGCAGAGGTACGCCCTGCTCAGGCGCCCGGATTGACTCGGCCTGCAAATCCTGTTCAAGCAGCCGATTGGCTCTGAGTGTCAACTTCAAAGAGCGTAGCTTGCCCCTGGATCTTGCGAGCAGGCCTTTTTCGCGAAGTACGCCGATATGCTCGAATACGGTGGTGCGGCTTACGCTTAGCACCTCGGCGACCTCGGCTATCGTCGGCGAATAGCATCGGCTCAGCTGCAACTGGGCTACCGTCTTTAGCACCTGCAGTTGACGCGGTGTAATTTGTGTGGTCAGGTTCATCTGTTGGATCTGAATTTTTGTCTCTTTGGATGTTGTTATCCATTCTACGGGGTTCGGTCGGTGCCTTTGACTGAATCATCAATTCGCCGCTTATTGCTGTTCCAATAACATCCGCTATCAGGGCTAAGACTTTGCCTAAGGGATTAGACTCCGGCACCGGCGGTCGGGTCTTTTTTACAGGCCAGTCGTTTACGTAATCTCCGCCCGGCCCGAAGCGGCAAACGGGCACATTAAAATCATCAAATTCAGTCATAAGCGTTTCCTGGTTTTTGGCTCTGTTTTGCAGTAAAAGCCTTGAATTTGTCATTCTCAAGCCGTATCCCAGCATCATGGTGTGTTGTAAACTCCGGCGGAAATCCGGTATTCCAATCCCCTGGATTCCGGTTCCCTCCTTCGCACAAGGCTACGGAGGGCAAGCAAGTCCGGAATGACAAACACGAAAAGCGGCACTTTTTTATCCCTTAGCTGTTGCCATTTGTCGCATTATAAATCTATCGGCAAAAGGGGTTGAAAAACCCTAACAAAAACCGAACAAAAAAGAAAATTTTTCAGAAAATTCTCTCCTTTATGTCCTCGCCGGGCGGCTTTACCCATATTATGAGACCATCGCTTGATACCGCAACAACGCATCCTGATATTTACTGTCGGCGTAAAGGCGGCAAGAGGCCGGAAGAGGTGCCGATAAAACAGTTTTTTCTTGACTTTGAGGCCGCAATTTTAGTACAATAACGGCCTGTGAGGGGTTTTGACGGCAGGGGGACAAACCGGAGCTTTCAATACTCCTGTGAACGACTCTTAATAGTAACGGATATTGTGTATCCCTGTGAGGAGAATAATTGATGAAAAGGCAGATATTTTTTAGTTTTACAATAGCGCTGTTAATATTGAGCCTCAATGCACCGAGTGCACCTGCTGCTCCCATTATCAGAATAAGCGGCACCCAGCCGGCCCACACCGTAGAGGTGCTTGAGCTGGATGACTGGACAAGTCTCGGCAGATATGGCGAGGGCGATACGTTCAGGACGTTTTGTCTGGAGTCGGGCGAGTACTTTCGCAGCGGTCGGACATATTACGCCGACATCAGCACCGCCGCCGTAATGGGAGGTGAGAGTGTCTCGGACCCGCTCGATGAGAAAACTGCGTACATCTACACCAGGTATATCAACGGAGAATACGCCGGTGTAAGTGAGCTGGATGTCCAGAAAGCCATCTGGTATCTCGAAGATGAAGACGGTGGCGTAAACAACAGTCTTGTCTCAGAAGCTGCGGCGGCTGTTTCGAGCGGTGCCTGGAGCGGTATCGGCGATGTCCGGGTTATGAATCTTTGGCAATGCTATGACCCTCAGACGGACACCTACTCGGGCTGGGCACAGGACCAGTTGATTACCGTCAGCGTTATCCCGGCTCCGAGCGCGATTATGCTGTCATCGGTCGGTCTTTTGGCTGTGAGGTGGCTGCGCCGAAGAAAGAGGCTGTAAGATACAGCCGATTGTTGCAAGGATGATTTAAGGCCTCCAAAGAGGCCTGTGGGCGATCACTCATTTGAGCAGCATACTACGTCTGCGCAAAGATTCCTTCCTTTTGACTCAGGGTGTGAAATTATTTTCTGGCTGACTTGTTTTCCGTTTCAACGCGATTTTCTGCATAAATTTGTCATTCCAAACTCGATTTGGAATCTATTTGTTCGCTGAAAGCTGTGGATTCCAGCTTTCGCTGGAATGACAACCTTTCGCTGGAATGACAACCTTTCGCTGGAATGACAACCTTTTGCTGGAATGACAAGCTTTTGCTGGAATGATAACCTTTTGCTGGAATGACAACCTTTTGCTGGAATGACAACCTTTTGCTGGAATGACAACCTTTTGCTGGAATGAGAATTGAACGCAGGAGATTCTTTCCCGGTGTGTTACCGGTGTCTCCCCGTTGTGTCGGGACCCGCGGGAGACGGCGGATACGCGGAAGACGCCGGACGGCTCAGAATGAAGTTTGCACATATGACTGTGCCTGAGAAGGTCTTAGAGACCGCTGGAAAACAATTTCACACTCTTGGCTCAAATATCCGAATTTTATGGTTTATCTTGATTCTCCATTCGGCTACAATTGAGCTCTTTTCAGTTCACGAAATTATAAACAGATTCCGGCAGGCGAAATATCGCCCTTTAATTCAACTTTTTTGGAGAAAGAACATGAGAAGCGATATGGTAAAAAAAGGTTTCCAGCGTGCTCCTCACAGGGCCTTGCTGCGGGCATGCGGCGTAACGGATGACGAGATGGGCAGGCCGTTTGTCGGGGTGGCAAACAGCTTTTGCGAAATTGTTCCCGGCCATGTTCATCTTAACAAAGTTGCCGGTATCGTCAAAGAGGCGGTGCGCGCAGCCGGGGGTGTGCCGTTTGAATTTAATACTCTGGCGATATGCGACGGCGTTGCCATGGGCCATACGGGTATGAAATTTTCTTTAGCCTCACGCGAAATCGTTGCAGATACGGTGGAAGCAATGGTGCGGGCACACTGCTTCGACGGGCTTGTATGTATTCCCAACTGCGACAAGATTATACCGGGAATGCTTATGGCTGCGATGAGATTGAATATTCCGACGATTTTTGTGTCGGGCGGTCCGATGGCGGCAGGCAAGACAAAAAACGGCAAGGTAGTTGACCTGATAAGCGTCTTCGAGGGTATAGCGGAATTGAACGCCGGTAAAATCGACGAGGTTACCCTGAATGAACTCGAACGCACCAGCTGTCCCGGTCGGGGCAGTTGTTCGGGGATGTTCACCGCTAACAGTATGAATTGTCTGTGTGAAGCGATTGGTATGGCGCTGCCCGGTAACGGCACGATACTGGCTATTGACCCGAAGCGGCAGGACCTTTATAAGGCTGCCGGCGCTCAGATTATGACGCTCATCGAAAAGGATATTAAGCCGTTGGACATCGTAACCAAAGAATCAATTGACAATGCCTTTGCTCTTGATATGGCGATGGGCGGCTCGACAAATACGGTCCTGCACACCTTAGCGGTTGCCAACGAGGCCGGTATTGAATACGGCCTGGACCGCATTAATGCGGTCGCCGCCAGGTGTCCGAACATCTGTAAGGTCTCGCCTTCAAGCAACTGGCACATCGAAGATGTTGATGCCGCGGGTGGAATCAGCGCGATACTCAAGGAAATCAGTAAGATTGACGGGCTGCTGAATATCGATTGTATGACCGTAAGCGCCTGTACGCTCGGTGAGAGAATCGCCGATGCCGGGATTAAGAACACAGACTGTATCCATAGATTAGATAATGCTTATTCGGCCACCGGCGGTCTTGCCATCCTATGGGGCAATCTCGCTCCATCCGGCTGCGTTGTTAAAACCGCCGGTGTCGCCGAGTCCATGCTCTCTCATTCCGGTCCTGCGGTAATATTCGAGAGCCAGGAAGAGGCCTGCGAAGGCATCTTAGGTGGCGAGGTCAAGCCTGGCGACGTTGTGGTCGTCCGCTATGAAGGTCCGAAGGGCGGTCCGGGTATGCAGGAGATGCTTTCTCCTACCAGCTATATCGCAGGTGCCGGCCTGGGTGAATCGGTTGCCCTTATTACCGACGGCCGGTTCAGCGGCGGTACGCGCGGGGCCTGTATCGGGCATGTCAGTCCTGAATCTGCTGTCGGCGGCCCGATTGGGCTCCTCGAGCCGGGCGATATTATCGAGATTGATATTCCGAATAATAATATCAACGTGAGACTAACCGATGAAGAATTTGCCCGGCGCAAAAAGTCATGGAAACCTCGACCGGCAAAGATAACAACAGGCTACCTCGCCAAGTACGCCTCGATGGCAACCAGCGCCGACACCGGGGCAATACTAAAATGGTAACAAAATTTGTCGTACAAGCAAAACCTGTCCTTGTGAAAGTGGGTAGCTGGGAACATAATTTGTAATGGAAGAATGGATTCCAAATCAAGTTTGGAATGACAGGGTAAGTTTGGAATGACAGTAAATGGATGCCCTTTGTCATTCCAGCACCGTATCAGAGTACGGCGTAAACTCCGGCTGGAATCCACGGCCGTTGGCGGGAGAATGGATTCCAAATCAAGTTTGGAATGACAGGGTAAGTTTGGAATGACAGG
>Ga0180433_10005445_pt1 | contig 17198 bp, 13 predicted proteins | sample SS_ome_8_FD_132980 | JGI IMG/M metagenome (GOLD analysis project Ga0180433, IMG submission 132980) | Hypersaline lake sediment archaeal communities from the Salton Sea, California, USA - SS_1_D_1 metaG | ecosystem: Environmental > Aquatic > Non-marine Saline and Alkaline > Hypersaline >... | reverse complement strand
TCTCTCTCTCCTTTCTTTGATTTTAAATTAAAAAAAAAATAAACACGTCCTTTTTTTTTTTGAGTAATTTATAATAATGTAGCTATTTATAATAATGTAGCTGTCTCTTCCTTACTATTATCATCAATTTTAACCAAAGGTATTGCGATTCCTAAACCAATAATAAGTATTGTCATAACAGCAGCAGTAATTCTGAGTTTAGATCCTGTTACATTAAGTGATGCTATGATAAAGAAAGTACCCCAAACGTAGCTAAATATCATGTACTTCACACGTTGGCTTGGAGTTCCAATTAAGTACACCAAAAGAGCTAAAACAGTTACTGCTCCAAAGGCTAATGCACAAAACCCAACAACTCCTATACACTGACAATTTATAGATTGTTGATTTACTGATGTAGTAATTCGCCATAGTCTTCGCACATGAAATGAAAATGCAATGAATAGAATAAATGCCAGAGTAGCCTGCGCTGTTCCCAAGATAATTAACGTATTTGATGTTATCATGTTTATCTCTCTGATAGGTTTTATTTTTGAATTTAAAACTTTTTTTTTTGTAATTTCATTATGGAAAATTACATACATATTCAACTCCTGGGCCTTGGTCTGATACTTCTTTTCCTTTATTGTTTATTACGTGTCTAATACCACCCAATCCTTTCAGGTGTACAGATAAGGCGGTTTCAAATGTGACCCCGGGAAGAGCTGGTGCTCGAATGCCAGAATTAATCCATATTTCTGTATTAGGAAAGAAAGAGTATGCGCCAATACCCACGGCTTTGTGGTTGCTAACATTACTTTCTACAACATATGAAGACACGTTGTCATACGCTTGTTGTGATGGCGGGTCATATCTAAATTCGGATTGATACATATAACACTCTCCATAATCCCCACGCCACACTGTTAGATCTTGGTCTGTATGTTCACACATTAACCCATAATATGTAACGCTATCACCATTGATTTGAATAGCATGATCACATTTGTTTTTACCCCAACCAATACCAGATCCTGTATTTTCCCCATTATATGTGTGATCCGCAAGCCAAAACCATGCATTGTCTCCAATAACAAAGTTAGAATTAATTATAGCCATGTTTTCTGTGTGTACGGGGCTGGTGTCTGGTCCCCCAACCCTAGCAAATGAATCATATAAACAGCCAGGATTTTTACTTGTTTCTCCTTGTCCCTTTTTGGTTCCCCATTCTAAAAGAGTTTTTGATGTCTGTGACCCTGCTTGTGTGAATATACCGACTAACTGAACCCCATCAAGTCCATCCTGTACCTTCACACAGGCATTCCCCTGCGCAGCTACTAATGTTGCAAAGCCTAGACTAATAACAACTGTATTTGGTTTTTGTATTAGTAAAGCTTTGTCCAATGAATAAATACCTGGACTGATTATTAAATGTTTTCCTTGACTTAATTGTTTATTGATTTTTTCTGCGGAATCACTTGGATTAGTCACGTACACTGTCTTATCGTCTATCAATACAGCTGGTGGAACTGTAAAATCATGGCCAATCGAATCATGGCGTAATTCTGGTCTAAATATAACCCATTGATTATTTTGTATTCCCAGAAACGGTGGTTCGCGAATTCTTGGAGTTCTCTGCACTACGCTTCGCGCCTCTAATCCACCACCTGAACACTTATCTACATCTGGATTATTACAGCCGATAAAAACGATATTCCAGACCCCGCCTGAGGTGGGAGCCCCCGTTGTAACATTCCGGAAACAATATTGCTGTTGACTTGCGCATTCAATATGCCCAGTTATTTGACAATTTGACATATAACCACCTGATGCGAATGGTGCCCCCTCTGTTGTACTATCGTATGGGTTATATTGTCCGGTATCATCTTCGAATAAATGTACATCACCAACAACAATAATACGTCTAAAATATGTAGCCTGGCTACATGCCCAAATAAGATGAGAGCTGTCTGGTTTGATGGTTAAATTGGACGCTCCTCTCCAAAAATCATTTAACGATCCAACCACACGACGTTGACTACTTGCTCGGACATGAACATCTCCATTAATGATCGTATCATTCGGTGTTGGGCCAAGTCCCATGACAGTCATATAATATCCGATATTGATGTTTACATGATATTGTCCTGGTTTAAACAATAAAGCAACTCTATTTTTGCTAAATTGTCCATTGTTTTCACCAGGGAAATACCCGGTAACATCTTTTGACACAGCGTCTATTTGTTCTTGGATGTCTGCGTCCTTAATTGACTCATCAAATACATACACCCGGCTTGTTGGTAAATACAGTTCACAATTTAATCCGATATACCCAGGTCCACAGATACATTGACCACCACTGCTTGTACCGTGATTGTTACACTCGCCTTTACTTGTTGTAGTACCAAACCAATCGTTCCACTTTACACCAATCATAATACCAAGCCCTGCTAAGACAGCAACAATAACGCCAATAATGATATAAAGTCTTTTTTTGCTTGTTTTTGGTGCCACGTTGGGTAGTTCCCCTATCGTATCTAAAATTTCTCCTGTTTGTAAGGACATAGTATGTTGTATTGATTTTTATTTTTTTATTTTTTAACAAGAGAAAATGCAAGCACTGCCGCCTAAGATTTATATTACCCGACATGGCCAATCTCAATATAATTTATTGCAAAAGCTAGGCGGTGATTCTCACTTAACCAGTCTTGGAAAAGAATACGCTACCCAACTATATTCTTTTTTTTCAAAGCATGAGAATCTACGCATTTGGTCAAGTTCTTTGCGACGAACCCAAGCAACAGTAGTTGAGTTCTCTAATGTAGAAATCTACGATAAACTTAATGAATTAAATGCAGGGATATGTGAACACATGACCTACAAAGATATTGACACGCTATATCCTCACATCTCCATTGCACGTAAACTTAATAAGTATAACTTTGTTTACCCGGGTGGGGAATCTTATCATCATCTATGGAAACGCGTTTCGTCAGTTCTATCAAAATTGAACAAGGATCCAACACTTATTGTATGTCATCAAGCGGTTGCAAGGATGTTAATTGCGACTCTGCTTGAAAAAACACCTGAAAGTTATACAAATATGGTTATACCTCTTCACACTGTTTTCGAAATTAACTTGAAAACAAAGGAAATTGTTCAACATGACTTATTGAAAAAATAAAAATGTCAACTTTTCATTATAACACAAACCACTTTCAACATTTGTGAGTTATGGCTGAATGTAAAAGATGTACTACAAAGAGCATCAATTTATTAATTAGCTAATCTAGGCGACGTTCTGTCCAGCTGAAGTAGATCGATGGTTGTTTGCTCAATCACGAGTTTAATTTTTTTTTTTTCTTAAAAGAACGTCTATTTTTTTTATATCCTGTTATAACTGGATGCCAATCAAATCAAACTTCACAAATTTTTCCCACTTCTTCTGGCTTAACAGAACCAAGTTTAAAATCTAGGATCCCCCCCCCCCATGAGCAATGATGTTTTTGAAAACATTTTACTCCTTATAACACTACAAACAGCTATACATACTGGATACCATTTTATGAACCTCCCAAGAATTTTTCTAAACTCTGTTTTAAACCATGGACGTCTTCAATCAATTGACAAATTTCGGTATAGATCACAACGTTTTCCGTTGAACTAGAAATTAAGAACCTTTAACAAAATATAATGCCACACTTCGTACAAAATATAGCCATCCATATTTTTTTTTATCGGGTCCTTGATTATCTTGTATTGTCTACTACCGAACCACTTTTCAATTTTTGATGAGCGTGTATATTCTTTGCTAGTTTTCTAATAGTGTCTATAATCAGTGCTACAGGTATTAAAAAAATTAATATAGCAAGAACATTAACAAATATAACGTCACACTTGTTACAAAATATAGCCACCCATATATATTTTTTTTTATTGGGTTTATGTTTATCTTTTATTGTCTACTACCGAACCACTTTTCAATTTTTGATGAGTGTGTGTATTCTTTGCTAGTTTTCTAATAGTTTCCTTCTTTAAATTTCTAAGTTGTTCGGGTGATAAAATAGCTTCTATGTCTTTACGAGAAACCCTTTCGGAGTCTGGTGCTTTCCGAAGAACATGATATGAAATATACAACAATTTGGGCACTCCTATACAGTCCACCATTTCGGTTGCTTCTACTGACCGACTAATTCTGTGTGCCAAATCAGCCCGTGTATCAGTTTCTTCTGGTGTTACACCAACAAAGTGGGCAACATCAGTAATTCTATCTTTGTTTTTATGTCTTAGGGACCTACGGTGCTTGTCCTGCATTCTTTGTCGTCCTTTTAGACCCCGTGGTGGTGAAGGTGAGTGTTTCTTTTTCGACATACTTCTGTTTTATTAAAACACAAACAAAAAAAAAATGAAACAAAAATAAAAGAGAAATAATGTATAAGAAAAACCAGACTAGTAGCAATGACCAAAATGCAGAAACACCACCATTATTAATGAAACAAATTATGGAGAATTTCTCCCTCAGTTGGGACCCATGCCCTCCAAATTATTCTATATGTGGTCTCAAGCGTACGTGGAAACCTGGTGCATATGTAAATCCACCTTTTCGAGAGACGAAACATTGGGTAAAAAAAGCTTATAATGAGGGTGTATATACTGTGTTTTTACTCCCGGTATCCAAACTCCATCGTCGATATATGGAACAACATTGGCGCGCGGTGACGAGTATATCGCTGTTCCCAACACTAATCAAGTTTGTGAATTATAAAAAACCGCTTAATAAAGCGATGGCTCTTATTACATTTTATGGCAACTCACCAAAACCATCCACCTGCCATGCATTTTCATGGCTCGGACTAAAAAACCGCACCATGAAGGGCATCATTGATGTTTTGAGTCACTGGCCGGTTCATGTTATAACAAAACAGTCGTCAAAAACCATTCCGCCCATATTTAAGCATAATCAATTCATCATTCTTTCCCCTTCTCGTCTTGATTTGAAAATTATTCGAAAAAATCTGCATCGTTTTACTGAAATTATTTTTTGCCCAACAGTAAAAAATCATGAAAGTGATACTGACAACATGTGGCTACCACCAATCATATTAACAGCAGGTTATAAGATTCATGATAAGTTACCTGGTTTGTCACAGCATACAGTACCTGTCCATATCCTCCAAGATCAAACTTTAAAATAAAAAGCATTATAATGTCGATAATTCTTACCGCGGAATTTGTTGATATTCGACTTTTTGACACCATATTGACATTCATTGGCAAGATCAGCTCAGTTTGTTTCGGGTTGCTTAAATAAAATAGTTTGTTTCTGGATCTTATACTTAGTAAACATTCGAAAATTACTTTACTCATTTTTTTTTTATTAAAAAAAAACAGGCCAAAAAATATTCAAAATTGTGAGAAAAGCTGTGTAAGAGGGGTGTATACACATCACATGAAGGCATCAATTGTGTGTCACCCTACAGCATGCCAGGTGATTGTCCATAACATCCTCAAATCCCTCCAGGGACTGTCTCGATCTATCTATTCGTTTTATGTTACAATATTCTATCCGTATTGTTACACGTATTACAAAAAAAAAACAATGTTTTTTTTTGTGTTCTTTCATTTTTCATTATGAAACATCCTTATAATGGACCAATTATGGCGGCGCGGATTCGACGACGTGTTGCTAAGAATAAGCAATTGGAATATTTCAAATCCTCGCGGAGTCTTTGTTCGTTACCAGGTGATGTTTTGTATGAATGCTTTGCATTTATTATTAGTTCCTGCCAAGACGTGATCACTCTTGCTGCTACCTGCCGGCTGTTTCGAAAGATTGTGGAACAACCGGGCTTAGTTGCATATCTTGGTATAACCCTAGAGAATAAACAAGACATTATTTGCCTACAACTTTCTAGGTACTGGGGTAGTATTCACGTGCTTGCGCCGAATATCTCGATTCCAATTCTCCCACATGCAACCATCGTCGAGTTCCAACAAGGTGTCAAAGTTGATTTGAAAGAATTAGAACGCCTACCCTTCCTGAAGAAGGTTTTTATTTACTCGTCTCAAAGCGGTGTCACGTGGGAAGAATTGGTACAACTTGCAAAACGTAAGAGCCTTGTATCTCTCGGAGCGCCGTCCGTTGTGGTTACCCAGCCGCCACCGCCTTCCTTGCAACTGTTACAAGTTGCGAGTCTCCGCTGTCCCCTGGTGCCAGCTAGTTTGTCAGGCCTACAACATTTGGACATTGCCGTGACCTCTTCTCATCAACTAGCAATGATCATGACTGCGGCGCCTCACCTTATTGCGTTACAGCTACAATGTCCACCTGGGGTGTGGGATATCCGACCACTTCGTTATCTTCGCCGTGTTGCAATATCACAATCTGAAGTACCTGGGGCTTTTCGTGTTGTATTACCACCAAGTATATCTACTCTTTGTTTGGTCGATTGTCGCTCACCTACCACGTTGCATCTACCTGTGAAAAACTTGGAGTCCTTCGTTCTTCGCGGAAAATGTGATGTCGATTTTTTTATATCCTTGACGGATTTGCTCGAAGCTGCTCAAAATCTTTCCACGCTTCACTTGATAAATACATTACCGATATCATACTCTGCTGTGGCTCAACTTGGTACGTTGCCTAATCTTACATCGTTGTACATATCACGTCCGTTCGACAAACTTAGTCTACAACCGTTACAAAATCTTAAGCGGCTGGCTGTTCAGCAGATGTCCCGTGATGCGATTCCATTTTTGTACTCAGTGATGACATTAGATCAGTTGCAACATTTTGAATGTATGGACTCTGACGTTACGCACGAGGATTTGCATATTTTAATCAAATCATTGCCGAATCTTGGCAAGGTTACGCTTCAGGGTTGTCCCAATGTTGACATAGAACGATTACGTCATTGCTTTCCAAAAATAAAATTATCTGTTCGATAAGAAAAAAAAAAGATTAACTCAATTGATTGCAAATTGTTTCACCAACAATATCATAATCAGATGCTATTCAATCAAGTAATATAATTTTCACAATTAATCTATTTTTTTTATGTACACCGGTTGTGACTTCCCCCACAAGCATATATAAAATCTGGGGCTACACACACACACACACACACACACACACATACACATACACACACACACACACACACACACACAACCTGAATCAATAACTATACCTCCCATGTTATAATGAACAAACAGCTGATATAAATTCGGCAACATAAAAAAGCGCTTTCAGGTAAAAAAAAAAATGAGGCATTGGGTAATTTTATTTCATTATGTTTTTTTTAAAGAGTTTCATTTTATACGTAAAAGGGTTCCATTTCATACGTAAAATTCTCTACGTTATTCTTTGATGATTTTTTATCGCCTGGGGCTAATTGCACATCATCGCCTTCTTTTAGAATAGCTTCTGTTACAACATCTCTAAGTGTTGTTTTTTTTTGCTAATAAAAGCGTTCCCCTTTTTATTCATCAATAGCATCCAAGCCACGGAATGCCTCTTATGGTGATTTTTTTTTTGGCTGGATCAATACAATGGGTGTATTTGTATTTCTTCTAAATTTTGCAATTTAATCCCTTGTAATTTTAACACATCCCCAGTTGCTTCAGGCCCATTTAGTTGTAGACAGAAGTGTCCATTTTTACCCAATAATTCGGGTGCGGTGCCATACCCACTGGTTGCTATAATAATATGATGAGTACATGGGTGAAACCCACGTGTGCTTACCACACCTCCCTTGAACATTTTTCAATCATTTTACAAAAAAATCAGTTATATATGTCTACATTCACTAGTTTCTGCTGTAGGGTTTTTACCGGAATGTTTCCTATATTACTATATGGTAATTTATGTTTTTAAATCGTATAGGTTCTTGCATCTGAGTGGCAAGGACCCTGCCATATTTTGTTAAAAATTAAACCTAGATCTTCTAGAACCCGCTGATATTAGTTTTACTTTGATAATCTTTAGGTTTATACACTATTTTGTGGAACGACATAAAAAAAACATGTCACTCGACAAAAAGTCCGGGTTTGTTTTAAGTGCTATTGGTGTAGTTTCTGTGGGTTTTCTGGCATGGTGATTAACACCAAAAGACGAAAGATTCCACGACAAAATTAACATAAAATTTCTCGGAAAAAAAAATATATTTTACTTATATTAAAAAAACAACATGTCAATAACTGTACCCACAACAATTAGTATACAAAAGCCTCTAGGGGCATTTATACCACCTTCTGGTAGCGGTGGCGGCGCTGGGGGTAGTCAACTTACTTATAATCCACCATGTTCCCAATACTGGGGTTACTTACCGGGCCGCATCGTATACACAGGACAGCAAAGCTTTGCCGGCAATTGCTCGTCTAATGTTGATGGCAGTTATGATTTTTTCTGCCATCGAACACCACAAGGTCAACAAGTTTGCCAGGGTAGTAATGGTGCGATTGCTTATTCTCCAAATGGCATTTGTTGTCCTCAGAATCAGTGGTGGGGGCCTGGGAGTGGCTGGAATGGCATCCCGCATCAATGCTGTACTAAAGACACCAACAGCTGTGCTATTTGTCTGACTGATTACGAAGGGGACTTTTCTGGAAATGCAGCTGCTCGCCATCAGCGAAATATGAGCCGCTGTAAAAATGGCTGTGCGCTATCTCAATTATCTGGGTTGCCTGGACCAGAGCAAAGATTATTGGCGCACAATGCATTTGGTGTTTAAAAATTTCAAAAATAATAATTTCTTTTGCGAAAACATTATGAGTGATTATGCATTACCTTTGGATTTTAAAGAATGTCTCGCATTTTATATCCGGTGCCTAAACAATTCTAAGCCCTCGATAAGCACAGACACAAAAATATCTATCTGGCTCTACAACGGCCAATCTATGCGCCGATAGCGTTGCTTGCCTGATATTAACTCTGTTAATTTCCTTAGCCAATGCGACACCAAATTCCTATTCCCACTGCATGTTTTTATTTTATGTAGAATTGTCGTGTTTTTTTTTTTGAAGAAAGCTGCCTAGAAATTTCTTTGTGATAGGTATTTTGACACCTGAACCAAAAATCTTCTAAGTGTCTTTGGTAGTATAATCGCAGCCAAAACCACAGGGCCTGCTAATGCTCCTCAACCGGCGTCATCAACACCAGCCAGTCTATCACTAAGCATAAATTCTCGTTCTCGGCCTAATTAACATCTCTTAACTATATTCTCATACATTGAAAAAAGCTTTAATAAACAACGTATTTTAGAATCACACTAGCTATATCAACTGGAAGGCTTTCGCTTAATAAACGAAATGCTGCAAGTGTTGGTTTAAATTGAGAAAGATCAATATAATATATATACATATACATATTATGCTGATGTGTTCTGTATAATTCCCAAGGATTATTGTGATATTTGCTAAGCTGAAATGGTAATAGTACATCGCCAAATAATTCCGCACAATTCACATATACACCACTCCGACGCACCATAGCAATGTTTGCTGAATACTGTTTACGATAACTTTCTCTAATACGCACCGGGATTTTCTGTACACATAAAGTTACAGCATCACCATACACAAGAGCCTGGTGTATTGCTTCCTTGTTTCTATGTGTCTGTATATCATTTACAGCTTCCTCAAATAACTCCGGCAACTTACTTACGAATCCGCGACTCATTTTTTTTTGTGTGTGGGGGGGGGGGTGTATGACACTCCTTTTTTTTATCAATGTTAATATAAACTATAAATTTTTTTTAACAGATAAAATGTAAATTTGTTCGCTTAGTTACAATCGGACCCTGGCTTGCAGCACATATGCCCTGTGAATGAATTGTTGATGTTATTGGCACACGGTGGTATCAAACTTAACTGAGAACATAGAGTATCACCCAGTGCAATACCGTCGTCAGATAAGAATGTATGAGCTTGTGCATTAGCAACAATGTTTCTCCATTCTGGTCTGTTTGGTGTTTTCTTATCAATGCGGAATAGTCTGTTGTCTTCACCACATATGTATGGGTACTTTCTAGTTGTATCATCTGGAAACACATAGTCTTTGACCTCAACTGGTGCCGATCCACGTGTCTTACCAGTTCGTCCTCCCTCTGCGAGTTTAACGGCTCTTTTTCGCGTCATGTCTACAAACCCTTGAACTTGTAAATGCTGACGGTTTTCCCACACGGACCGTGGAACAAACTCTTCAAATATTGCTGGTAAATCATAACAATAATAGGTGTTGTTTGCAGCGATACTAGATTGTGTATTATATTCGGTACCAATTAAGATGACCTGATCCCCAAAAAAGGTTTGCCCGCCACTCAAGACTGTTGGATTACTGGGTAAAGCGGTCCCGCCGTTTGCAATAATATTATGAATCACCGGATAGACGGCAGAATACATGGAATTTCTACCATCCCCACCAGCTGAAATAATAGCGGCACTTGACAACCATGGATGGCTTGCTGCCAATCCCCCACCACCATGACCAGTATATCTAAAGCAATATTGATTATTACCGCACGGACACATAGTGTCAAAACAATCGTTAAATTTATCCTGTATTCTTTTAGAGGTTTCAATAAATGCACAGTTTATTAACCAACTCGGTCCTTGCTTTGTCCATATAGCATTACCCCATAATGTTGTAGCAGCCCCGAGATTATGCGTCAAGATGTTTGAGAATATTTTGGGGACTAAGGTGGCGCCTGCTGCTTGTGTTTTAGTCCACCCCTTTTCAGCATAATCTTGCAGCCATGAATTCGAAAGAGGTTGGAAAGGATAACCCTTCACGCCACCAGCCCATTGGGTCTCGAAGTAAGGTGCCCTAGCAAATTCATCCGTGCATGCAGTTTGTCCATTATATGGCATGAAGACAGGCTGAGTTGTCCATTTTACACTGGTTTCATTGTATATACTTCCTGGTGCGCCTTCAAATTGTCCAGTACCTTTATAGTCCGGTCCTGGTAACTCGACAGCCTCTGGGAATTCAGAAATTCCACCAAATAAACAGTAAAGTACATTTTCCGCCATTAGTAGATATGGGTTAACATCATTGCTATTTGTGTAAATTAGACATTTTGTGGTTGTATCTTGGTTTATAATATCATCGGGTAACCAACAAGCAGTGTTTAGTTTTAATTCAGTTTTAACATTCTCCCAATTGTTCTTGTTTTGTGACAGATATGCTTGTCGAGAATGATCACCGAGTGCATTCGAACGTGATGCTAAACTAGGTAACTTTCTGGTTGGGTCACCCAGACACACAGTTGACATACCTCGAAGATAACCGATATATTGCGGGGCCATCCATATTCCGATTGTTGGGGCTGGAGAATCACAACATATGTTTCTCAATACTCTATTCTGACTATTTTTCAACCAGATGACTGCCATGCCACAATTCGTATCAACATTCACAACTGGCATTAAAGGTATCGTATTGTAGTAATTATCAGACACACAGGGCAAACTATAGCCGAGCAAATTGTGTTCAATAGTATTGTTTAATTCCGTACCGTCTTCGACAAATACACCATTTCCATAACTAATAAAACACACATTATTTTTGAAATTACTTTCGTGTGTGCCATGCATATTAATAAAATGATTAAACGTTCGCCAAATAGACCCATTATTGAACATTTGCCGTCGACGAAATAGCACTTTGGATAAATTTGGTTTATCTGACCCCACCCCTGGTTGGGCTGGAGGTGGCAAATATTCTGAAAAGGAGTCTGCCCAGCCTGACAAATGGTAATGGATGGGGTATCTGGCAACAGAGCCAAACCCACCGGTAGTTCCCATAACTGTCAGTTCCACACCATCTAATTTTGTACCAGAACCATATCGAAACATTGTGTGCCCGGCAAAAATACTATTAGGCCCCGTCTTTGTAGCACTTCCAAATACCCATGATCCATTCTGGATTGCTGGTGGATCTTCATTGTTACAGAACCGTTTATTGTTTATAGAACCTTTATAACATGTCTTGTATATATCACCTTTATTACCGTGAGACACATCATTGCACCTGACTGTTGTACGAGGCCCAGCCCACGTGCTGCTACCTTTTACATAGGGTGGAAGTTTTCCGTGCAGGATATTATAACCACTTCCCCCTGATGATAACTTTGATTCTATGGAGATATTCCTACTTAGCAAACCAACATGTAATCCTGTTGTTACACCTATACTTTTTACAGGAACCTTTACGTTGTCAGCGTTCCTATTTATTGTTGTGTGCTGTGAGTCATGATCAAATCGCAGCTTTTGAGCCAGGTATATAATATTTCCCTCAACTCTGTCTATGGTCGCGACTTCAAGGCCGTTGGACTTATCTGCATCGGTGCCTTTAAATTTTGCGATAAATTTTGCATTTGCTGTTGCATTTGCTTCTTGTTCTTTGGGATCATCATTATTAACCCACAACGGCAATAAACCCTGTGGGTCGAGCCATGTGGAGTATTGATTTGACTTACCCGTTATTATAATTTTGTCGCCCTTTTTCCACGGAACTTGGCTTTCGCACTCAATGCTTGTGGTGTCTTTTTTGAAAAGGGCATTACTTAAAGGTAACCACACAGGTGAATACGATGTTTCCACGTTTACTAGATCTGCTGTAGATTTTTCTTGGACTGAGAAGTATGTTAACCCGTCTGTTGCATCCACCCATTTTTTTGATGGGTCTTGAGACTGATACGCACTCCACGTCCCACTGTATGCTCTTACTTGGGGGGTTTGGCCTATTAAATGTAGATTTCCATTAAACCCGACCGCAATAACTTTGCAGCCAAATGTGTTAGAAAACCCCATTGTATCCCCCATAAAAGAGCTTTGGAGTTTCATATTGTTTGAGCTAAGATCAGGGGTGCGTCTGGTACCAGGCATATATACTTCATACGTATACTCAGAAGCAACGATTCCCATACCCCCATATCCGTTTGGTGGATGGGTTAGCCATATTTTGAGATTATGTTGATACGGAAACTGCTGAGAACCAGCTTGTAGAACCCCCCCAGATTCAATCAACATAAACTGAACTTCTACCGTAATGTCTTGAGCATCGGCAACCAGCACAATAGCGCCATGTCGCACAACAATGCCTCTTACATTCAGGTTCTTGTCAATGATTGTTACGCCCGGATTCTCTATAAGAATAATGGTTTCGGGTGTGAGAGCTCCTGGCAATATAGTACTTAACCTGTTGGCTATTGGAAATAAGTCTACATACTCCTGCCAATTATTCCCTCGCAAAACACCATAATATGGTGCGTCATAGTATGGGTGACCCATAGCATAATTAAATTTATAACGATTTAGGTCAGCTACACTGGTCAAACCAGGTGATATAATGTTATCGTTTTCAACAAGATCTCCGTTTGCATTTCGACCTCGAATTTGATCTGTGGATGTAATGCTGTGGAAATCCCGTGGGTCAACGTTGTCTGTAACGGACGATAATGGTACATCCTTGAAGGGGTCTGGGCTATGTGTTTGTGTCTCTTCGTGTGTTTGTGTCTCTTCATATGTTTGTGTCTCTTCATATGTTCGTGTCTCTTCATATGTCTTTGTTTCTTCGGGTTCTGCCTTATCTCGCCACAAATAATACCATAATAACGGAAACAACACTGCAGAGATGGCAGCTATAACGCCAAAAATAATCAAAACTATTTTCCAGTGACTATGTGTATTCACACCACCAGTGCGTGGTTTCAGACCTTTGCGAGAATTCGCCATCTCTTCGGTTTTTTTTATATCATACAAATTTTTTTTTTAATGCACTGGATTCTTAGCCTCACACGGACAGTTGGACAAAAATTTTTACTACACTAAAAAAAAATCAACTTCCTGTACAAAAAGCTGCAAATATAATCACGTAAATCCAATAATCTTCCATTTTTTTTTTACTATGATTACATGTGTTTGAACAAATTACATATGCTATTAAAAACGGAAAATCACAGTGTTTGAACAAATTACATATGCTACTAAAAAACGGAAAGTCACAGTGTTTGAGCAAATTACATATGCTACTAAAAACGGAAAGTCACAGTGTTTGAACATATTACATATGCTACTAAAAACGGAAAGTCACAGTGTTTGAACAAATTACATATGCTACTAAAAACGGAAAGTCACATAATGTGTCTAAAATAACTTCTCAATTTTTGGCATGCCCTCCGCACTGTGAATACTGAAGTTCCAAAACCGGATAATTTGGGATAAAAATGAAACTAAAATGAAACTCCATGGGGTTTTCAATTTTTGATGTATGACACTTCTCCAAAACAATTTTTTTTTTATTCCATGGATTTCTGAAGTTTATTCTCTAATCAATCAAAGCTTGGACAAAGTGCGCTGCTGGCTACTATGTTGTCGAAACCAGGATCTGCATCGAATTGAGTAACAGCGTCAATCGGAATAAGTGTTATTACAACTAGTTACGACACAACCTATCGCTTTGCTACCAAGACCTGTGAAGTTGTCCATTACAATTTGCAAGGCCTTGTTGCCGGTGATGATGTGGTAACGTAGCGAATACTTTTCAAATATAATGCTTTCGGTGAAACAGTCAAGATGATTTCCGCTGATAATCATGTCAGCGAAACGCCCAATTCGAACATCACCGGCCTCAAAAACCTTACCTTGGATGACAGTATTTGCTCCGTTAAAATTCGAAGCACTCCGTGTGTCTTCTAATGTTGTAACGATCAATGCATCACCTGTTTCTGTTGGTTCTCCAACATGGTTACCTTCAATTATAGTATGTTCAACTTTGCCTTTGAAGGATATAATACCTCCAAAAGAGTTGTTGAAACTGATTGATTTTTGAATAAGAGTTGTGTGCTCTGGTTCGCCTGTGGTAGGGTTAGGCTGTGGAAACGTTTCGACTATCAGATCACCTGTCGTCTTGTTCCCCTGTACCAACAAGGCGAAAATAAACCATGTCTTCGCATCTATGGGTGAGTTGTTACTTTCAATTTGAATATCTGTCAAATGTCTGGTCTGAAGCCTAGTGTTGGTACTACCGTTGTCAGATAGTATACAATCTGCAATCACTCCTCCTCCTACCGTTGAAACAACGGTGTTAGCGAGTGCAAGAACTTGGATATAATCGCCTATAGCATTTCCGGTGGCAATCTTCTTTGCCCAAATTAGTGTATCACCCGTTACCATCAAAACCTCAATACAAAGCCGTTGGGTCGTTGGGTGTGAGGGATTTTCGGTCAGTTGATGAATCTGCCGGGAAAGCACCAGAGCATGTGGAGCCTTCCACTCTTGTAGCTTGCCAAGCTTGGGGCCATGCTCCATCATCATGCTGATTAATTTGGCATTGTCTGTAACGGTGTAAAACCATGGAAAACGCGTCGTGTTCCTTGCGTGCTTATTTTCTTTGAAGAGGAGTTGGACGAGTGGATTCTTCGGCACCGCAGCGCCTAGTTGCAAAAGCTGCACTGGGTGAGCACTTGCCAGATCTTTAGCATCACAGTCTATGGTATCCAATAACAAAGTTTTTGGTGGTCGCCAACATGGCATTTGCATGAGCAGGTGAGCAAAGACAAAACAATCCACCGTCATGTTGCCCGATGGGTCTTCGAATCCACTTGGTAAGCAACCCATACATACTGGTAGTAATGTCTTCTTCGTTGCTTGACCAATCCAAGCAGGTAGGTCTGAGGTTCCTTGGCACTTTAATGCACCTAAGAGTACCGTCAATGGTGGCCCCATGTCGGGGACAAATATTCGGAGCATCTTAGTGTTGAGTGGTTGACAGGCCATCGTGTTGTCGTTTATTGGAAGTCTTCTTGTCCTCGGGTGCAGTTTGAGGTTGAATTGTGTTAAAAATAAAGTAGCTGAAGTTTAGATATGATAATATAGAATGGATAGAAGATGATTATTGGATAGATTTATTTACTATTTGAACATTACATGTTTAAGTGCTTCAGTAGCCGTAGGACTTTTTTTTTATGGAGTGCACTGTAAGCAGGTAAGCACAATGTCAAGAATCGGAGCTGGGAAATTTTTCATGCTCGTAACGTCTTTAATACAGAGGACAATGCCATGGTTTTGGCTGTATCGTCGGTGTTCCGAGTAGCCTGGAGATCGCAAATATTGGTAACAATATTTGAAAATGTTCTTAACAAGGAGTTTTATGTGTTACAACATCGGTATACTGAATGGTGGATAACATTATAATGTTCTCTAAAAACCTATACGGCACCGGACTTTATTAGTTGTTTTTAAGCCCCAAGAGACATGTATCGCATATTCACAAGAGAAAAAAAAATTGCCATACTGTTTTCAATTTTGTCAGTTGGTATTCCCGATAACAGTAAGTTGATACAACGCATGTATTATGCATGCTCAGCGTTTAGAACCAATGCATTCAAAATTATATAAAGAGGTTCCATGAAACTACTCGGTAAAATGTCCCATGATAAAGATAATACAATTAACTCAGAATGGTTGGGTGTATTTCGACAGTGATTTATGTGTAAAAACAGTACACCCTTTGATGCTAATTATAGTCAACACACAACGACTGGAACAAAATCTTAGTCAGGCGGTACAAGATATACTTGTAGAAGAGCATATTCCGAGTTTGCAGGCATCCACGTTATTAATTAAAGACGTAAAACCATCGGCAATACCAAGAAAACTCTTTACAAATAGACCCAACTTTTGTCTCTACCATTGTTCCCGTCGTTGGTTCAGAATTTTGAATTAAGAAAATTCTATCCGCCGGATAGAATAAATTAAATAAAAAAATTCTGGACCAACGACGGGAACAATGGTAGAGACAAAAGTTGGGTCCATTAATAACTGTCTGTCTTTGTCTATCTTTGAGACCATTTTCTTTTTCAAAAAAAAAAGGTACGAAAAACTTACCCATAAGCAGTAAGAGTAACCAAAAAAAAATACCATTTTGTACCGTGATTTCTGGTATCAGCATTGTCAACAACGCTAACAACTGATCTTTGATTTATCCGAACTTGATAAAAGCAGATCCAGTCATTGATATTGCAGAAATAGAAGATAAAGTATTTTATTTTTTATTTTCAAAGTGGTCTCAAAGATAGACAAAAGAGAGACAGTTATTAATAGACCAACTTTTGTCTATCTTTGAGACCATTGTTCCCGTCGTTGGTCCAGCTTTTTAAATTACTCCAATTCTATCCGGCGGATAGAAAATTTAAAATAAAATACTTTGGACCAACGAC
>Ga0180433_10005444_pt1 | contig 17199 bp, 9 predicted proteins | sample SS_ome_8_FD_132980 | JGI IMG/M metagenome (GOLD analysis project Ga0180433, IMG submission 132980) | Hypersaline lake sediment archaeal communities from the Salton Sea, California, USA - SS_1_D_1 metaG | ecosystem: Environmental > Aquatic > Non-marine Saline and Alkaline > Hypersaline > Sediment... | reverse complement strand
GGGTTAATTGTGAATGAGCCATTTTGTGCTCCAGTTAGTGATTATTGATTATGGGTTAATCAGTAATATAACACAATTAACCCTCTTTCACTAACTGTCGCATTTATTAGTTGAACTTAGGAAATTTTTTATACAATATTTGTTGGTTTTTAATTAAATAATACATATATTGCATGTTAGGCATAGACTTCTTAATCATTTCTTCAGATGTATATTAAAATATTCTGTCTAATGATTATGATGTAATCAAGAATGGTTATATCAAACTAAAATAATGGAGATGAACAATGAAAGAGTTTGTTGAGTTTATTATTAAAAATCTGGTAGATAATCCTGATGAGGTTCACATTAATGAGATTACTGGAGATCGGACAGTGATTTTTGAATTAAAAGTTGGTGATGGAGATATTGGACAGGTAATTGGAAAAGGAGGAAAAACTGCTCGGTCTATTCGAACTCTTCTTGCAGCTGCCGCTGCAAAACAGGGCAAAAGATCAGTTTTAGAGATATTGGAGAATGATAAAGAAAAATAGAATAAGGTTATATAAAATTTTATAGAAAAATATATTTTGTTTTACTCCTAAAATAACTTTTCAAACTGTTATATATTTAACATATAGGACATTTTAAGGAAAAATATATTATTACCTCGTTCCCGGAAAAGCGTTTCAAAAGCACGCTGCGGATTATATTGTCCCGGGAAAGCATAATTACTGCGATCCTGAGTCCAGACCAAATAAAGTAAAGAACCGGGCATATATTCCCAGCGCAGTACTACATTTCCCCGGAAAGACTTAAAATTAAAGTCAGGATTACCAGCATATTCATAGGTGAAATACGTATACGATCTTGCTTCGGCAAGTTCTTTAAAATTACTATAATCCCCTACTGCAAGAAAAGGTTGAAAATAACCTTGCAGAGAAAGAGTTGGGGTTATACCCCAATCTGCACGCAGAGTAGTTGACAAACGTTCCTGGTTTATGGTAGCAAAAATATAATGATATCCAAATTGTGCTGCAGGATCTTCAATATTGCAAACCCACTGATGATTATCAATGCCCCAGCCACGATTCAAAGAAAAAGTAAGACGCAGAGACGCATCTGGTTTATAAAGAAGACTCAGGTTTACTGAACGATAAAATCCTCCATCATTAACTGTCTGATTATTAAAACTGCCATTTAAAACAATTTTTTTTCTCTGATCAGTACTGAAAGAAATATTGGAAGAAACATATCCCGGATATGCCATCATGGGTCCGCCTCTGGTCAGATATTGATCAAGACCCTCTGGAGTACGCTGGATTGAAAATCCTACAGAGTAATAGTTAGGAAAAGTATAGCTCAATGTTCCGTATACCTGACGGAACAAAACATTACCATCAAAATCTCGATTCTGAGAAGTCATCAGAGAAAGATTAATTCTGCGGTACCATGTAGTAGGATGAAGCCATCGATATCCCATGACAACATGAGCATTGATGACATTTGTTCGCTGTGAATAGCCTAAGTCATTCACATTAAATCCGGGTGAAAGAATGCCAAGTGCCATCTGACCGGTAATTTTTCCACGCATTTTTTTAAAGCCGAACCTTCCCATCCAACCGCTGAGTGATGTAAGATTACTATCCAGGGATACAGTTTGATAATCTGGTCTTTGAAAATAATGATGCGAACTGTTTTGAAGTCTTAATATTCTTTCTTTTGTCCCGTTCAGTCGAGAAAATGCCATCTTCCCCATAAATGCCCAGTCACGTTGAGAGCCAAAAAAGCCCCATCCGTCAATACCTGCAACCAGTGCATTATCATTATTTGTCAGTTGTAAATTTTCCTGTTCCTGTTGCCGGGCAGTTCCGGTAAGCATAAATCCCAGTCCCTGATCTCCTTCATTGAATTCCCGCAGTCCGCGATATACTCCGTAATAGGTTAAAGGTTCCACTGGTTCTTTGAATCGTACACCTGCAGAATCTATAAGTGCATATTCTCTCTGGGTGACACCGTTAATGCTTCCCACAGACCATTTCCCGATCTTACCTGTTATTTTAGCAGCTCCTAATATGGTTGAATTTTCCGGAAGGTAAGTTTCACCATTATGTTCAGATGATGCCTGAGGCTGCCGGCCTATTCTCCTGCTGTAAAACAAGTGAGGATCACTCCAGTAACATCCCCAAGTACCGCCGGCAGGATTAGCTCCAAATCTGAATATATCAGAACCTTCAATAAAAAAAGCTCTTTTTTCGCTATAGTAGGTTTCAAAGACAGAAAGGTTGATCACTGCCGGATCAACTTCAGCCTGACCGAAATCAGGATTCAGTGCCAGATCCAGTGTCAGTTTTCCGGTTATCCCATATTTTATATTAAGACCCATATTTCTTCCGTACCGTTTACGAGAATAAAAAGCACTTTCCCCCAGTTCAGGAGTATCTGCAATTTTACCAGCTAGATAAGGGGAAATAAACAGACGAGAAGGAGGCTTAACATCTTTGATTCCAACCAGGCGCCCAAAACGAGAAACAAATCCATTGTCTTCCTTTGGCACCATACTGAAATAGTTACTTTCAGCATTGGCAAGTATATAGCGCATAAAATTTACTCCCCATACATACTCTTCCGCATTGTTGAAACGGAGCTGATTAAAGGGGATAAACATTTCAAAAGACCAGTGATTTCCATTTTTTTGTGCTTCTGTTTTCCAGATACCATCCCAATCATCATCCTTATAGATATCCTGATATAATTTCTGATCTATAATAGAACCATCAGGATTTACAGCAAAACCTAAAGCGCTCTGCTTGTCATTATCAGTATCAAGCCAGAACCAGAACCAGTCCGACTCTATATGTTCATCCCGACGGGCAATACCGCCGGATATTGAATCTTTCCTTGTATGATAGCATTTCCCTGCTACATATAATCCTTTCTCATTATAGGCGATAAAAACTTCAGTTTTTTCTGTGGGATCTGCACCTTCCACAGGATTAAGCTGAATAAGTTCAGTATAGCCAGACCTATTCCAGATCTGCTCAGAAAGTTTTCCATCAACTGAGATGTTTTCATTTACTCGCTTTGCAGTGATAGTCTGAGATATTATATTTGCTGCATTGATGTTTATACTATTTAAACAAAAAATTGCAATTAAGAATATCACAATCTGGTAAAACCGATACATGTTGTATCCTCCGTAAATTAATATAACAATCTAAAAATGAGCTTTATTATTTAGACAAATAAAAAAGCATAATGGTTGTCATGATTTTTAAATTTTCTTTCTTATTTCCATTGTCGCATAACTCTTGATATTATCTCAATGATTTATTAATTTAGATAGATTGTTTTTAAAGAGCAGTTAATAATATATTAGTGAAATTTCGTATTAAACATTATAATGCCTGTTTGTTATATTAATACAGGAATAAAAGAAAAAAGTTACACTTGAAAAAATTTTTAGTTGAAATATAATACATCTTAGATTAAAAACTAGGAGGTAAAGTGGGTACAGTCCAAAATAACATCAGCCGATCTGTGTTTCTGGTGCTCTCTTTTTTAATTGCCGGTCTCATAATCATCTTTTTTCTTATGATGCCGTCTGATAAGTTCTTGACAAAAAATGAAATAATAACAAAAGTATACTATGTTGATAACATTTCTTCTGCCCATCAGAAAATTATACATCGTTTTAACCAATTGTACAAAGGGAAAATTGAGATTGTCCCCATTAATCTCCCTTTTTCAAAATTCAGTACAAATGAAAGAAAAGAAATACTGGCCAGAGCACTGCGAAGTAAATCAAATCAAATTGACCTTTTTACAGTAGATGTAATATGGGTTCCCAGATTTGCACGATGGTGCCAGCCTCTGGATAACTATTTTACTATTAATGAACGGAATCAACTTATTGATCATGTACTGAACTCTTGTTATTATCATGATAGTTTTTATGCCATTCCTCTCTATACTGATATAAGCCTTATGTACTATCGGAGTGATATAATAAACCAGTTACCCGGAGCTTCGGAGATAGAAAAAAAAATTCAACGTTCATTAACCTGGCAGGAATTTATTGAACTGCATAAAAAATTACAGATACATGGGTACACATATCCATTTTATATTTTTTCTGCAGATCATTTTGAAGGCCTTACCTGTAGTTTCTTTGAATGTGTGGCTGATATAAAAAATGAAGTATTTTTTGAAGATTCTGTTAACTTACATTTTCCGAAAGTTAAAAAATCACTGCAACTGTTAATTGATCTAGTTCAAAAATATCAAATGTCACCTCCTGAAGTTTTGAATCTGGATGAATACCAGGGATATCAATATGCACTTAGTAACAATGCTGTTTTTATAAGAGGCTGGCCTGGATTTCTGAATCAATATGATACAACCATGGATGAGTCAGAAAAAATGAAAAATATTAAAACGGCACCTCTCCCCCACTTTTCCGAAACTTCTCCATCTTATGTATACGGCGGATGGAATTTTATGATATCAAAATATTCTTCTAAGAAAAAAGAAGCACTTACCTTTATTCGTTTTGCCTTACAGGAAGAGAATCAAAAATTGCTCTTCAAAGAAGGAGGATATATTCCGATCAATAATACTGTTTATAAAGATTCAACCTTTATTCACAAATATAAAGAGTTGAATGATTACCGGCAGTTATTGAAACACGGTATACACAGACCTTATCTGGTAAATTACACCAGAATCTCTGATATTCTCTCTTATTATATTCATACAGCAATAAAGAACAATCTACCTGTCCAAAAAATTATTGATGATATGGAATATTCCATAAATTCGCAACAAACAATATTTAAATAACACCAGGTGGAATCATTCTATGAAAAAAAAGAAAGAAAAACTGCTAGATCATATTAAAAAATATCATTTTGAACTCAAACATTTGCTTATAGTATTTGTTATCTTAGTTCTTTCTCAAATGCTGACAACCTATATCCATAAAATATCTTTGAGAGACTTTTTATTTGAAACCCGCAAGTGGTATCAGCAGGATTTTGTTAACAGTCTGGCTAATATGTCTGCCACCTCCCTTGAATTGCTGCTGGAGGTGGCAAATGAAGCTACTGTAAAAGAAGTTGAAAAAAGGCAGATTATACAAGCTTTCAATATTGTACTCAGTCAGCAATTACTGCAACCGCATGTAGAGGAAGTAGTCTTACTCCTGGAAAGTGGCGGAACAGTTAATCCTGTGGATGATGGTCAAAATCTTTACACTTTGCTTTTTCAGGATGACAAGAATATTGAGTATGCAAATCATCATAATGCAGCAATGAAAATGTATATACAGGAAAAAGACAATATAAGAAAGACTGAACAAATCGTTACTGTAACTGAAGGAAGTCAAACGTTTCATGTGTTTGTACCCTTCGTATTAAGAGGTGAATACAGTGGAGTATTTTATATGAAAGCAAAACCAGCATTTGGTTTTGTTACCAATGAAATATTGACTAGTTATAATCAGACCAGTATTATTTTCACAGCACTCATTCTCTTTGGGTTTTTGGGTATGTTCTATATCAGTTCCTATACAGTCAGTGAACGAGACGAAGCACAACGTTTGCTGTTTCAGGAGAGGGAAAGCAAGTTAAAAAAAGAAATCACTTATAAAAAAGAAGCTCTCTTCACCAAACGTATTTACCATACTCATCATAAAGCAGAAAAAGTAATGGGTTATATTAAGGATGATTTACGAAAACTATCTGATGATAATTTTTCTGAAACTAAATACCGGGTAATAAAATATGCTAATTTTATTTCCCGGGTTATATATGACATGAAATGGTATGATCCTCCCATCCAAACTATCCGCAATCCAATATTCTCTACCAATTTGAATGAGGTTGTAAAATTTCTGGTTGATAATTTATTCAAACGTATTTCCCGTGATTCAGATCAATTTATTTTTAATCTTGATTTTGATAATAATCTGCCGCCGGTTCAGGTAAATGAATTTGTTATCTGGGAGATTCTGGAACCACTGATTCAGAACTGTATTGATCACAGCAAAAAAGAACAAATAATTATCGAGATTTCCACCCATTACGATTCTGAGAATACACAATGCAGTCTTATCATAGAAGATAACGGAGTAGGGATTGAAAACTCATTATTAACGCAGAAAAATGATAGTATACAAACAATTTTTAAAGAACATGTTTCAACTAAACATGATTCCCATAAAAAAGGATATGGATGTTATATTGCTTATGAGCTGGCAAGAGAGAGATGCGGGTGGGATATAAGGGCTGAGAATAAAAAAACTGGCGGGGCCCGATTCATTATTACAATCAAGAATATTTTACAGGAGTATTCCTATGGATAAACAACAAGCGATTAAAATACTTCTGATAGAGGATGAAGAATTTGATGTACGAAGGATCAGAAATACTATTGAACCCTACAAAAATAAAATTGAAATATGTGATGTTGTTTCTGATGGTAAAGAGACTCTTGAACTGCTTAAAAAACAGCCTGAGAGATATGATGTTATTATAATGGATTTTCAGATAGCCGGGGGACTTCGGGGTGAATCGCTTATACGTGCAATAAAAGAAATAGATCAAACCCTGCAGATTATAGTTGTCACAAAAATGACCATTAATATTACGGATTATTCTTTTGCCAATAATTTACTGGATGCCGGAGCAATGTGGTATTGCACAAAATATCCGGGAGATATTGAAGATCTTATTTACCAACCAACGGATTTTATACTGAGCATATTTAATGCTTATGAAAAAAGAAAACTTGAAAAAAAACACCTCAATTCAAACCGAAAGCTGGAACAGACGGTCAAAGAAATTCTGTCCCAAAAACAAATTATTGGTACTTCAAAACACATGCAGGAGCTGCAGGCAAAAATAAAAAAATGTGCTGATCACGAAACCAATGTGCTTATCAGTGGGGAATCAGGAACCGGTAAGGAGTTGATTGCTGCCAACATCCATTATCAAAGCCCACGCCGTTTCGAAACTTTTTTACCGGTTAACTGCGGCAGTCTTCCCAATCATTTGATTGAAAGTGAACTTTTCGGTTTTGAGAAGGGATCTTTTACCGGAGCTGGCAAAGAAAAACATGGATTCTTTGAGCTTGCTGATAAAGGCACACTTTTCTTAGATGAAATAACAGAACTTCCCCTGAGCACACAATCCACGCTGCTGAGAGTTCTGCAGGATGGAGAAATCGATAAAATCGGTCGTCAGAAAAAAATCAGGGTGGATGTACGTATCATAGCTGCCACTAATAAGGATTTAAAAAAACAAGTTAAGGAAAAAAAGTTTCGGGAAGATTTATATTACAGATTAAATGTTGTTTCTGTCCAAGCTCCGCCTCTGCGAGGACGCTTTGAAGATATCGACTTGTTAATAGATCATTATCTTACTCTGTTCAGTCATAATTTGAAACAGGATGTGATACCTATATCACCTGAAGCCCGTAAAATACTTGTCGAATATCAGTGGCCGGGTAATGTTCGTGAATTACAAAATGTTATTCAGCGATTATTAATTTCCAGTGATTCAGTAATAAAGGTCGAGGATGTTACTTCTGCCCTGGGATTAAAAGACGTATCTACGATCAAATCCGATACGGGCACATTTATTCTTAAAGACACTACTGTGAAATCTTTACGGGAGATGGAGAAAAAATTCAGAAAACAGTATTTCATCTATATTAGGAAACAATCTAATTCTGATGCTGAAGCAGCCCGCATGCTGGGTCTGGCTCCTCCCAATTATCACCGTATGTGTAAAGAGCTGGGATTAAAATAATATTGTAGCATCAGGAATCATTATAATCATTTTCTTACCTATATTTTTATTTTGATAATATCATTATTATTTTAATAATAGTCCTGTTTATTATTTCTTATTAATTATATTTAATAATTTTATTAATATCAGTATGTTATTAATTTTCCTGCTGTATGGCTCAATTCTTGTAAGACCGCTTATATTATGAATAAAATGTATTGTATACTTTGTATAATCCTGATATTAGTATGTGTTACCGAGATCAAATCACAATACCTGCATACAGTAGGTGCAGAAATTGTTAACGGCAATGGTGAGGAAATACTGCTGCGAGGGATAGGCTTGGGCGGATGGTTAGTGCCGGAAGGATATCAGCTGCATATTCCTGGTTTTGGTTCACCCTCATCCATTCGAAATAAAATTGAAGATTTGATAGGAGAATCATCTGCTGATTCATTTTATACAGAATACCGGTCTAATTACGTTGCAGAAAAAGATATTGAAAAAATCGCCTCCTGGGGATTTAATTCAATCCGTCTTCCCTTTAATTACAGATTGCTCACTCCGGAAAATCATCCAGGTGTGTATTTGGAGCAAGGATTCGAAATAATTGATACACTGCTGAGCTGGTGTAAAAAATATGAACTCTATCTTATTCTTGATATGCATTGTGCTCCCGGAGGACAAAGTAAAGATAATATTGCAGATGCTGACGGAATAGAAGCCCGTCTCTGGACAGAAGAATCCAATAAAGAACGTACCATAGATATTTGGAAAAAATTAGCAGAACGATATAAAGATAAAGTCTGGATCGGTGGTTATGACCTTATTAATGAACCGGTTTTACCTCAGGGGATTCCTAATACTGATCTGCGGCGGCTTTACATGGATATTATCAGTGCAATACGTGACATAGATGAAAACCATATTGTTTTTATTGAAGGAAACTGGTATGCAACAGATTTTACTGATTTAAGTCCTCCCTTTGACGGTAATATGGTTTACAGTTTTCACAAATACTGGAATGAAAACACTCAGAATTCAATACAATCCTATCTTAAACTGCGTAATATGTACAATATTCCTCTATGGCTGGGAGAATCAGGTGAAAACTCCAATCCCTGGTTTTATGATTGTGTCCAGTTAATGGAAAGTAATAATATTGGCTGGTGTTGGTGGACTCATAAAAAAGTCTCTACCCTGACCAGTCCTTATTCAGCTATAATTCCTGAAAGTTATCAGCGTATTCTTGATTATTGGAATGGTTCTGCCCCCATTCCCTCTGAGGAAGCTGCAAAAACCGGCCTTTTTGCCTTAGCAGAAAATTTAAAACTGGATAAGTGCACCTATCTACCCGGAGTTGTTAAAGCATTACGTGATCATGAATTCGGCGCAAGCCCAAAACCCTTTTCAATCCATAAGATACCCGGACTGATACCAGCTGAGGATTATGATTTCGGTTCAGTTGGGATCTCATACCTTGATACAGACTATCAAAACATTGACGGACCTGGTAGTGGCAGTACCTGGAACAACGGCTGGATGTACCGTAATGACGGTGTGGATGTGGAGAAAAGTGAGGATACTCAGGGGACATTTTACAGTGTAGGATGGACAGAAGAGGGAGAGTGGCTGCTCTATACTATTGATGTTGAATCTTCAGCTAAATATAGTATAGAATTGCGAACCGCAGCCCCGAATAGTCTGGGCGAATGCCGGCTGATGCTGGATGATCACTATTTGACAGAAGTCATTTCAATACCAGCCAGCGGTGGCTGGAAAAACTGGCAAACGGTTGTTCTGGATTCAGTTGAAATACCCTCTGGTAAACATCAGCTTACGTTATCAATTATTCAAAGTGGTTTTAATATTAATTTCATCCGGTTTATAAGAAGCGAACCTTTCATAGATGAAACTGAATTCCGTGCTGCAACTGATAATATCTCTATAGGTCAGAGTTATCCCAATCCTTTCCGGGAAAAAGTTAATATACCTGTATATATCAAACAACCTGAAGACTATTCATTAAAAATATTTAATTCCATTGGAAAAATTGTCAAAGATATTACCCCTGCCTGTACTCAGGAAACAGGTTTGCAGGTTATTGACTGGGACGGAACTGATATCAATAATGAAAATGTAGCGTCAGGTCTGTATTTCTATAAAATCTCAGTTGGCGATAAATATAAAGCGCTACAGATGATATTGCAGAGATAATTATGCATATGATAAAATATTTATATCGATTGATATTCATTTCTTTCCTGTTGTTGATCACTGGTTGTGTTTCAACTGAAAAGAATAATCAACCACAAAATAATACAGCAATATATCTTGACCCATCTGCCAGCGTTGCAGAACGTGTGGCTGATCTTCTGTCCCGGATGAATTTACAGGAAAAAATAGGGCAAATGACCCAGGCAGAGCGTGGATCTCTGCAGGAAAATGATGATATAACCACGTATAAACTGGGTTCAATTTTAAGCGGAGGAGGCTCCACCCCTTCAACAAATAATGCTATCACCTGGGCGGATATGGTGGATGAATTCCAGCAGTATGCCCTCCAAACCCGGCTTAAGATTCCTCTGATTTACGGAATTGATGCTGTACATGGTCATAATAATGTTTACGGTGCGGTGATTTTTCCACACAATATTGGTATGGGGTGCACCAGAAATACTGATTTAGTACGTCAGGCTGAAGCAATAACTGCAAAAGAAGTAGCTGGTACAGGTATTCACTGGACATTTGCTCCCTGTATTGCAGTTGTACGAAATGAATGCTGGGGCCGAACCTATGAAGGGTTTGGAGAAACTCCGGTATTAACCGAAGAAATGGCAGCTGCTGCAGTACTGGGATTTCAAGGCAATGATCTACGTGATCCTGCCACTATTCTTGCTTGTGCCAAGCATTATCTGGGAGACGGTGGAACCACAGGTGGTAATGATCAGGGAAATACAGTAGTAAGTGAAGAAGTGCTCCGATCCATTCATCTTCCCGGCTATGTTGCTGCTATACATTCAGGAGTCGGTTCAATCATGGCCTCATTCAGCAGCTGGAATGGTGTAAAAATGCACGGCAACCATTATCTGCTCACAGAAGTTCTCAAGCAGGAATTGGGATTTGACGGTTTTGTTGTTTCAGACTGGGCTGGTATTGATCAGCTTCCCGGAGATTATAAAAGTGATGTGCAACAAGCAATAAATGCAGGAATTGATATGGTAATGGTTCCGGATAAATATACCACATTTATTAATACGCTTGATACCCTTGTAGATCAGGGAAATGTATCATTAGAAAGGATCAATGATGCTGTAAGTCGGATTCTACGGGTTAAATTTCAGCTTGGATTATTTGAATCCCCGTTTGCGGACCGCAGTTTTACATCAGAAATCGGTTCATCAGAACATCGGGCAGTAGCCAGGCAATGTGTACGCGAGTCTCTGGTGTTGCTTAAGAATGACGGTAACATTCTTCCCCTCACCGGTTCAGAGAAACGTATTCATGTATCAGGCCGTAATGCTGATGATCTTGGAAGTCAGTGTGGTGGCTGGACAATCAGCTGGCAGGGCAGTCGCGGACCCATTACTATCGGAACAACTGTGTTACATGCTATTGCTCAGCGGGCCCCAGACGGAACTGAAGTTTCTTTTACTCCTGACGGAAGCAATGCTTCCGGCTGTGATGTTGGCATAGCTGTTATTGGAGAGAACCCGTATGCAGAAGGACATGGTGACCGCAGTGACTTATCACTTAATAAGGAGGATATTGAGACAGTTAAAGAGCTAAAAGCTTCCGGCATACCAGTTATTGTTATTCTCATTTCCGGCAGACCTATGCTGCTTGACTCTATACTGGATGACTGCGACGCTATTATCGCTGCCTGGCTTCCTGGTACAGAAGGCAAAGGAATAACAGATGTTTTATTTGGAGATTTTTCTCCTACGGGAAAACTCTCTCTCTCCTGGCCACGAAATATGAATCAAATACCCATTAACTGGGGAGATGCTCAGTATGATCCTCTGTTTCCTTATGGTTTCGGATTAACCTATTGAAAGATCATGAATAAAAAACTTGAAATAAATATATTTTTAATGAGGAGAGAAAAATGAAATGCAAAGGAATACCATCAATTATATGTTCGAGTATTATGATAATTTTGCTGAATGTTTGCTCAGGGAGTCTGATTGCGTCGGAAAATGATATTGATAACAAAGTAGATGAAGTTCTTTCCCGCATGACATTAGAAGAAAAAGTCGGACAGATGACTCAGATTTCACTGGAATTTATATCTAAGGGGTACCCGAATACAGAAGTCCCTCTTACGCTTGATCCGGAAAGAATGCGTAAAGTAATAGTTGATCATCATGTGGGTTCAATCCTGAATGTAGGCACTCATGCCCATACAGCTGAACGATGGCAGGAAATAATTACTGAATTACAGAATATGGCTGTTACACAAAGCCGGCTGGGAATTCCGATCATATATGGAATCGATGCTGTTCACGGAGCAAATTATACAAAAGATGCCACTCTGTTTCCTCAAAGCATTGCCATGGCAGCTACCTGGAACAAGGATCTTTCCCGTCAGGAGGGTGAGATAACAGCGTATGAAGTGAGAGCATCTGGAATTCCGTGGAATTTTAATCCTGTTTTGGGTATGGGCAGACAGCCTTTGTGGCCCCGACTCTGGGAGACCTACGGAGAAGATCCTTATCTTGCTTCGGTAATGGGATATGAATACATCAAAGGTTTGGAAGGTGAAAATAATACTATTTCCCAAAATAATAAAGTTGCTGCCTGTATGAAGCACTACCTTGGTTACAGTTTCCCGCTGACCGGTCAGGACAGAACTCCGGCCTGGATTCCTGAACGTATGCTCAGAGAATATTTTATTCCTCCTTTTCAGGCTGCAGTAGATGCTGGTATCAGTACTGTAATGGTCAACTCTTCAGAAATAAACGGTGTTCCGGTACACTCAAGTCCCTTTTATCTTAAAGAACTTCTTTTTGATGAGATGGGGTTTGAAGGATTTGTAGTATCTGACTGGCTGGATATACATAATCTTTATCAGCGGGAGAAAGTTGCTGTAGATTACCGGGACGCTATCAAACAGGCAGTAATGGCCGGTATTGATATGAGTATGGTTCCTTTAGATCTTGATTTTTCTACGATATTGATCGATCTGGTTAAAAAAGGAGAAGTACCAATATCGCGTATAGACGAAGCCGTAAGAAGAATACTTAAAGTAAAATTCCGGATTGGATTATTTGATAATCCCTATCCGGACCCTTCCCTGCTTTCCAAAGTAGGATGCGAAAAGTTCAGTCAGGTTAACAGACAGGCAGCCCGGGAAGCAATTACTTTATTAGAAAACAGAGATTCATTGTTACCTTTAAATAAAAATGCCAGGATACTGGTAACCGGTCCCACAGCTGATAAACTTTCAGTATTAAATGGAGGATGGACCATAACCTGGCAGGGTGATCAAGAAAAGCTTTATCCACAGGGAAAAAATACTATATTCGAAGCTCTGGTACACACATTCGGTAAACAGAATGTTGATTATATTGAATACAGTGGCGATAACACTACCCAGATTGTTAATGAAGCAAAGGACAAAAATGCTGTCATTCTCTGTCTTGGTGAGCAGCCTTACTGTGAAACTCCGGGAAACATAAAAGATCTTAGCCTGGAACAGGATCAGATTAAGCTGGCAAAAGCACTCTACAAAACAAATGTACCGGTCATATTGATTTTGGTAGAAGGAAGACCACGTATTATCCAGGAAATTGAATCTTCAGCCCGGGCTATTCTGCTGGCCTATTTACCTGGTATGGAAGGGGGCAATGCAATTGCAGAAGTGATTGCAGGAGATTTCAATCCCTGCGGCAAGCTGCCTCTCACCTATCCCCGTTATCCGAATGATCTCACCCTATACGATCATAAAGTAAGTGAAGATATAAATGAATTCTGCAATTATAATCCCCAATGGCCGTTTGGGTATGGGTTGAGTTATACAACATTTGAATTCTCGAATCTTTCCCTGGACAAAAATATCATGCACAAGGGTGAGGAATTAAAGATTTCTGTTACGGTGAAAAATACCGGTAAAAGAAGAGGAATGCAGGTTGTTCAGTTATATATTGGAGATAGAGTAGCATCAGTAACTCCCTCCCATAAACGATTGAAAAAATTCTCTAAAATTGATCTGGAACCGGGAGAAAGCAGACAGGTTACTTTTTTAATACAGGAAAAAGATCTCGGCTTTATCGGACGTGATAATAAGCCAATAATAGAACCGGGAGATTTTAATGTATTTATCGGTGATCTGCAAACTTCTTTCACCTATAAATAAGAATTTTTTACTAATTTTAATTATCAATTTAATAATGGTTCAATACTTATTTTGATAATTTAAAAAGTAAATGATATTGGTGTAGAGCTGTAAGTAAAACAAAAACAATAAGTCAATATAATGGTATATTTGTTGCCATATAAATATATTTATTACTGTAATACTCGGATATAAAGGGATATAATGTTCACATCATTATCAATACTGGACTTTTTGGTCATTCTGATCTACTTTGCTATGCTGTTGACAGTAGGATTTTATTATTCCCGAAAGGAAAAAGACAGCAATGATTATTTTCTAGCGGGACGCAATATCGGCTGGCTGGCAATAGGATCATCAATGTTTGCAGCCAATATTTCCAGTGAACATTTTATCGGATTGGCAGGTGCTGGAGCATCCCGGGGTATAGCAGCCGGTAATTTCGAACTGCTCGCCTGTTTTGTGGTGCTTCTCCTGGGCTGGGTATTTGCACCTATTTATCTGAAAATGGGAGTGTTTACTTTGCCAGAGTTTCTGGAAAAACGATACAACAGATCCTGCAGAATATATTTAACCTCTGTCTCTCTTATTGCCTATATATTTACCAAGATTTCTGTTACTATTCTAGCAGGCGGTCTGTTACTCTATGAAACTCTGGGTTGGGATATTGCAACTTCTGCAGTGGTAATTATTGTTATTGCCGGTATTTATTCCATTGCCGGAGGTCTGAATGCTATAGTAAGAGTTGACATTTTACAAACATTTATTTTAATTATTGGTGCAACAGTACTAACATTATATGGTCTGCATGAGATTGGCGGTTTTACAGCGTTACGTTCAGCAGTTCCAACTGGACATTTTGAATTACTTAAACCTTTATCAGACCCTGATTTCCCCTGGACCGGTATCATATTCGGAGCTCCGATTCTCGGTATATGGTACTGGTGTACAGATCAGTATATTGTACAGCGGGTGTTAGGAGCAAAGAATATTATGCAGGCTCGCAGCGGTGCTATATTTACCGGATTTCTCAAATTGTTACCGCTTTTTATCCTCATTTTACCAGGTATAATAGCCCTGGGACTTTACGGAGACGGCAATCTTGGAGACAGGGCATTTCCTTTGCTTGTTGCCGGAAATTTACTGCCGTCAGGAATAAAAGGAATTGTAATAGCCAGTTTACTGGCAGCTCTGATATCTTCGTTAGCAAATGTGTTTAACAGCAGTTCCACCCTATTTACTATGGATTTTTACCGTAATATACGTAAGGAAGCATCTGATGATGAACTAGTGCTCATTGGACGTCTTTCCACTACAGCTTTAGTGATTGCAGCCATTCTGGCAATTCCATTTATTAAATTTATCAGTACGAATATGTATGTTTATTTACAGAGCATGCAGGCCTATATCAGCCCGCCCATAGCAGCAGTATTTGTCTGGGGTATCATCTGGAACAAAAGTACAGGTAAAGCAGCTTTTATCACCTTGGTTACCGGTGGTATTATCGGAGGGATCCGGCTAATTGCAGAACTTTTAAAAAAAGGCGGATATGAAATTTGGGAACCGTTAAAGATGCTGATATCAATCAATTTTTTACACTTTGCTGTTATTCTGTTTGTTTTTTCCAGCATAATTCTGACTGTAATAAGTTTTATATCAAAAAAATCATATCCGGACAGTAATTCCTATAATCTGAAAAATATCCCAGCAGATAAAAAACCAATTGGAACAAAGGGGATAATTAATAAAAAAGTTACTATTGTTCTTTCTGCTCTGTTGGTTTGTATTGTTATAAGTATATATGTTTATTTTTTTTAATTATGGTGTAATGTAATGAAACAAAAAACCAGAAAAGGAGGTGATTCAAACAAATATTTGTAATTTCAGTATTAATCCTTAACTTAAATGGAGGAGACAACTATGAAGAAACATTTGTTATTAGCTTTGGTAATAACAGTAATGCTGCCGGCATTACTGCTGGCACAGGATCAGGTGATCAACAGTTATGATGAAGCTCCGGCAGACACAAACTACTGGTCTTATTTTGACAATCACGGAGGTCAGCATTATCAGACCAGTGACAATGCTGATTCTGCCAAAGGCTGGATTCTGATCGATTATATTGATGATCCGGTTCAGGAAGGCAGCGGAGCTATGGAACTTGACTGGTCTGCGCATAATATTGAAAGCTGGGGCGGCTATACTAAACTGGAACACTGGCATCCTGATTCCAACAGTGTCTATGACTGGTCTGCTTATGATTCACTGGTTCTCTGGTATAATAATGTAACCCCCTGTTCAACCCCCACTACAGTACATTTCCGTATTAATTTACAGGATGTAAGTAATGCTGAAAACGGGGCAAAAACCTATAATGTACTGGAAACAGAATACTATTACTCTTTTCATTATATTCTGGATAATGATCCGGGCTGGAACAGAATAAGTATGCCGCTGAAAGACGGCAGGGGTGATGCCACCCTGGATGAATGGGGTGGTGAAGCATTTAATCGCACCGGCTGGTCAGGAATTTCAGGAAATGATGAACTTGATCTGGATCAAATCAAGGGGTGGTCTTTTGAGTTTTCCATCGGTGGAGCTGGTGAAGGAAATACAGAAACCGGTACAATTGTCTTGGACTATATGGCCTTAACCGGTTTTAAAGTACTGCCTATTGTGTTCTTTAACGGAAAAACCCTTAATCCTAAATTAGCAGGGTTTACCTGGGGTCAGTCAACTCTGGATATCGAAGAAGGAGCCGGAGCAACAGAAGGAACCAATGCTCTGAAATGGGTCCAGGGTGATGAATGGGGTAACGGCTGGTCAGGTGCTGGCTGGAATATTTCCCCTGTAATTGATATGACTGGTGCCTGGAAGCAGGATTCTCTGAAATTCAAGATGAAAACCGATGCCGGAGTAGACACCATACGCTGGCAGTTTGAAGGCGGCTCAGGTAAAGTTGGGTACAAATTTGAACCTGTAGATGACGGTGCATGGCATCAGTACTCCCTTGCCCTTTCCGATTTTGCTTATGTAGACGGAACAACCGGACTTGATACTTCGGCCATCAGTGTTTTGCAGATCATGGCT
>Ga0180433_10005443_pt1 | contig 17201 bp, 6 predicted proteins | sample SS_ome_8_FD_132980 | JGI IMG/M metagenome (GOLD analysis project Ga0180433, IMG submission 132980) | Hypersaline lake sediment archaeal communities from the Salton Sea, California, USA - SS_1_D_1 metaG | ecosystem: Environmental > Aquatic > Non-marine Saline and Alkaline > Hypersaline > Sediment... | reverse complement strand
CAAGTACGGGGCAATTGAAAATATTGATTGATGGAAATACATCCGATATAAGTGACAATACAACAAATATAATAGTCAATGCAAACGCGATTACAGCAAATGCAGATTCGATAAATACAAATGCAGGAGATATAACAACCAACGCAAATGCAATTACAGCAAACACAAATTTGATAAACACCAATGCGGGAGATATAACAACAAGTGCAAACGCAATTAGTGATTTACAAGATTGTTGTGATGCGGTAAAGAGCAGTACGGGTGTATTGAAAACATTAATTGATGCTAATGTATCTGATATAAGTGATAACACAACAAATATAACAGCCAATGCAAATGCGATTACAGCAAATACAGATTTGATAAACACAAACGCGGGAGGTATAAATGCTAATGCATCCGACATAAGCGATTTACAAGATTGTTGTGATGCCGTAAAGAGTAGTACGGGTGAATTGAAAACATTAATTGATGCAAATACGAATACTATACATTTGCATACAACCGATATTGCAAATAATGTGACAGCGATATATGAAAATAGGGATGATATTGATGAATTAAAATCAAGTACGAGTGAATTGGAAGTATTTACGGAACTTGAAAATATAAAAACAAGTACAGGAGTATTACAAAATTTAATTGATGCAAACGTAACAGATATTGCAAATAATGTGACAGCGATATATGAAAACAGAGTAGATATTGATGCATTAAAATCAAGTACAAGTGAATTTGTTGTTTTCACAGAACTTGAAAATATAAAGACAAGTACAGGAGTATTGCAGAATTTAATTAATGCAAATGCAGGAGGTATAAATACTAATACAACAGCTATAGGAAATAATACGACAGCAATAAATGCTAATGCATCAGATATAAGCGATCTACAAGATTGTTGCGATACAGTAAAGAGTAGTACGGGGCAGTTACAAAACTTAATTGATGCAAACGTCAACACTATAAATGATAATACGACCAATATAACAGCCAATGCAAATGCGATTACAGCAAACACAAATTCGATAAATACGAATGTGGGAAGTATAACGACAAATGAAAATGCAATTAGTGACCTGCAAGATTGTTGTGATGCGGTAAAGAGCAGTACGGGGCAGTTACAAAATTTAATTGATGCGAATGCATCAGATATAAGTGATAATACGACAAATATAACAGCCAATGCAAATGCGATTACAGCAAACACAAATTCGATAAACACGAATGCGGGAAGTATAACGACAAATGAAAATGCAATTAGTGATCTACAAGATTGTTGCGATGCGGTAAAGAGTAGTACAGGGCAATTGAAAATATTAATTGATGCAAATACGAATACTATACATTTGCACACAACAGATATTGCAAATAATGTGGCAGCGATATATGAAAATAGAGTAGATATTGATGCATTAAAATCAAGTACAAGTGAATTTGTTTTTTTTACAGAACTTGAAAATATAAAGACAAGTACAGGAGTATTGCAGAATTTAATTAATGTAAACGCAGGAGATATAAATACTAATGCAACAGCAATAAATGCTAATGCATCTGATATAAGTGATTTACAAGATTGTTGCGATACAGTAAAGAGTAGTACGGGGCAGTTACAAAACTTAATTGATGCGAATATCAATACTATAAATGATAACACAGCAAATATTACAGCAAACACGAATTCAATAAATACGAATGCCGGAAGTATAACGACAAATGCATCTGATATAAGCGATCTACAAGATTGTTGCGATATAGTAAAGAGTAGTACGGGGCAGTTACAAAACTTAATTGATGCAAACGTCAACACTATAAATGATAATACGACCAATATAACAGCCAATACAAATGCGATTACAGCAAACACAAATTCGATAAACACGAATGAGGGAAGTATAACGATAAATGAAAATGCAATTAATGATCTACAAGATTGTTGTGACGCGGTAAAGACAAGTACGGGTGAATTAAAAGCATTAGTAGATGCGAATACAAGTGTTATAAGTTTACATGAAGAAGATATTGCAAATAATGTTATAGCGATAAATAAAAATAGGACAGATATTGATGAATTAATAGTAAGTACGAGTGGATCCGAAGTATTTGCGGAATTGCAAAACTTAAAAACAAGTACAGGTACATTGAAAATGTTGATTGATGTAAATGCATCAGACATAAATAGTAATACGAATACCATTACAACAAATGCAAATGTGATTACAGCAAATACAACGGCGATAGGTAATAACACAACATTGATAAACAATAATGTATCAGATATAAGTAATTTGCAAGATTGTTGTGATGCAGTAAAGAGTAGTACAGGAGAATTAAAGGCATTGATTAATACAAATGCTAATACTATAAGTGGTAATAGGGCTGATATTGCAAGTAATGCTACATCGATAGGAAATAATGCAACAGGTATTTTGGCAAATGAGAACTTATTAACTGCACATACGTCATCGATAAATAATAATGCATCAGAAATTTATAATGTGAAAAGTCAAATGCAAGAGTGTTGTGATGCGATAAAGAGTAGTACAGGGCAGCTGTGGTTACTTATTGATGCCAATGCGGATGCAATAGATTTTTGTGAAGAAGATATTGCAAATAATGTTATAGCGATAGATAAAAATATTGCAGATATTGATGCATTAAAGTCAAGCACGGATGAATTCGTTGTTTTCTCGGAACTTGAAAAAATAAAATCAAGTACAGGGGCATTGCAAAATCTAATTAATACAAATGCGGGGGATATAAGCAATGTGCAAGATTGTTGTGATGCGGTAAAAACCAGCACAGGACAATTAAAGGCATTGATTGATGCAAATGCTGATGCTATAAGTGGCAATATGGCTGATATTGCAAGTAGCGCTATGTTGATAGGAAATAATGCAACAAGTATTGTGGCAAGTGAAAAACAGTTAACTACACATACGTCATTGATAAGTAGTAATTCATCAGAAATATATAATGTGAAAAATCAAATGCAAGATTGTTGTGACGCGATAAAAACAAGTACGGGGCAGTTACAGGTACTTATTGATGTAAATGCAAATTCTATAAGTTTACATGAAGAAGATATTGCAAATAATACGATAGAGATAGATAAAAATAGAGTAGATATTGATGCGTTAAAATCAAGTACGGATGAATTTGTTGTTTTCTCGGAGCTTGAAAAGATAAAGACAAGTACCGGTGCATTACAGCATTTAATTAATGCAAATGCCGGAGATATAAACAGTAATATAGCGGCTATAGGTAATAATGCAGCAGCTATAAATGCAAATGTGACCAATATTGAAAATAACACGATAGCAATCGGAGATAATACAACGGCAATACAGGGTAATGCATCAGATATAAGTGATCTGCAAGATTGTTGTGATGCGGTAAAGACAAGTACGGGGCAATTACAAAACTTAATTGATGCAAATACAAGTACTATAAGTTTGCATGAAGAAGATATTGCAAATAATACGATAGAGATAGATAAAAATAGAGTAGATATTGATGCATTAAAATCAAGCACGGATGAATTGATAGTTTTCTCGGAACTTGAAAAAATAAAGACAAGTACAGGGGCATTGCAAAATCTAATTAATACAAATGCCGGAGATATAAGCGGCCTGCAAGATTGTTGTGAGACGGTGAAGACCAGTACAGGGCAATTGAAGGCGTTGATTGATGCAAGTGCTGATAATATAAGTGGTAATATGGCTGATATTGCAAGAAATAATACATTGATAGGAAACAATGCAACAAGTATTGTGGCAAATGAGAACCTGTTGGATGCACATACATCATCGATAAATAATAATGCATCAGAAGTTTATAATGTAAAAAATCAAATGCAAGCTTGTTGTGATTCGATAAAGAGTAGTACAGGTCAATTGCAGACACTGATTGATGCAAATGTAAATGCTATATTTTTGAATACAACAGCTATTGCAAGTAATCTGATAGAGATAGATAAAAATAGAGTAGACATTGATGCATTAAAATCAAGTACGGATGAATTTGTTGTTTTCACAGAGCTGGAAAAAATAAAGACAAGTACAGGTGCATTACAGCATTTAATTAATGCAAATGCAGGAGATATAAACGTTAATGCTATAGCTATAGGAAATAATGAGGCATCGATAAATGCAAATGTTGCAGATATTGAAAATAATAGGACTACAATAGAAAACAATACAACGACGATACATGCTAATATATCAGATATAAGTGATCTACAAGATTGTTGTGAAGAAGTAAAAACAAGTACAGGAGAATTAAAGGTATTGATTGATGCAAATGTATCAGACATAGGTGGTAATATGACTGATATTGCAAGTAATGCTGCGTCGATAAGAAACAATGCAACAAGTATTATGGCAAATAAGAGTTCATTACAAGCACATACGTCATTGATAAACAATAATGCGTCAGATATAAGCGATCTGCAAGATTGTTGTGATTCAGTAAAAACAAGTACGGGGCAATTGCAGGCCCTTATTGATATAAATACAAATGTTATAAGTTTGCATGAAGAAGATATTGCAAATAATACGATAGCGATAAATAAAAATACAGCAGGCATTGATGCATTAAAATCAAGTACGAGTGAATTTGTTGTTTTCACAGAACTGGAAAAAATAAAGACAAGTACAGGTGCGTTACAACGTTTAATTAATGCAAACGCAGGAGATATAAGTGTTAATACAACAGCTATAGGAGGCAATACAGCAACTATAAATACAAATGCGACTAACATTGAAAATAATACGACGGCAATAAATATTAATGCGTCAGGTATAAGTGATCTGCAAGATTGTTGCGATGCAGTAAAGACCAGTACGGGGCAGTTGCAGGCATTTATTGATGTAAATACGAATGTTATAAGTTTGCATGAAGAAGATATTGCAAATAATACGACAGCGATAAATAAAAATACAGCCGATATTGATGCGTTAAAATCAAGTACGAGTGAATTCATAGTTTTCTCGGAACTTGAAAATATAAAGACCAGTACAGGTGCGTTACAGAATTTAATTAATGCAAATGCAGGAGATATAAGCGTTAATACGACTGCTATAGGAGGCAATACGGCATCTATAAATGCGAATATTGCCGATATTGAAAATAATAGGACGGCAATACAGGGCAATGCATCAGATATAAGCAATTTGCAAGAGTGTTGTGATGCAGTAAAAACTAGCACGAGGCAGTTGCAGGCACTTATTGATGCAAATGCCAATGTTATAAGTAGCAATATAGCTGATATTACAAGTAATGTTACGTCGATAGGAAATAATGCAACAAGAATTATGGCAAATGAAAACATGTTAACTGCACATACGTTGTCGATAAATAATAATGCATCAGAAATTTATAATATGAAAAACCAAATGCAAGATTGTTGTGATTCGATAAAGAGTAGTACAGGACAACTACAGGCACTTATTGATGCAAATACAAGTGCTATAAGTTTGTATGAAGCAGATATTGCAAATAATGTGACAGCGATACATGAAAATAGAGTAGACATTGATGCATTAAAATCAAGTACGAGTGAATTAATAGTTTTCACAGAACTTGAAAATATAAAGACAAGTACAGGAACATTACAACATTTAATTAATACAAATGCTGGCAATATACATGCCAATACAACAGCTATAGAAAATAATGTTGTATCTATAGATGCGAATGAGATCAATATTAGGAATAATAGGACGGTGATAAATGCTAATGTGTTAGATATAAATGATTTGGAAGGTTGCTGTAATGCCGTAAAAACAAGTACTGGAGAATTAAAGGCATTGATTGATGCAAATGCCGACAATATACAAGGTAACATGATCGATATAGCAAGTAATGCTGCGTCGATAGGAAACAATGCAATAAGTGTAGTGGCAAATGAGAACATATTAAAAGTACATACGTCATCGATAGGAAATAATGTATTAGATATAAGTGACTTACAAGATTGTTGCGATGCAATAAAAACAAGCACGGGTGCATTGCAAAATGCAATAGATCATTGCTGTAATGTTGAATTAAAGAATTTGATAGAAGCAAATGCAGATAAAATAGACGAAGTAAAAACAAGTACAGGGCAATTGAATATTCTGATTGATAGGAATACATCAGATATAAGTGGAAATACAACAGACATTGCAAGTAATACGACATCAATTGGAAATAACTCAACCGCGATAAGCGGCAACGTGTCAGATATAAGTGATTTACAAGGTTGCTGTGATGCCGTCAGAACAAGTACGGGTGAACTAAAAACATTAATGGATTCAAATACAGAAGCAATAGAATCATTGCAGGTTGGCACCGATTGTAATAAATGTATCAAATGTATTTCTAAAGATACGCATTTTACCAGAGATATGCTGCCACAAGAAGGAGAAACAATTGTATTTAAATTTAGTCCGTGTTTTGGGTCCGTCTGTAGTGTGCCTAAGTTGATTTTTGATCCACAAATATACGGTTCTTTTGTTGACGATGTACAAATTGACATTCCTCAAAACGCGAGAATTATTTTTGAAGGCGAAGGATGTGTTATTCTTGCAGATGGGGTTAAGTTTGTATTGCATGGCGAAACACAAACTAAGTGTGGAACATTTGATTTTGAGAAATGTTCTAAGATTGTACTGCAAAATAAAGCAAGAATGTGTGTTGCCGATGCAGGTTTGGCCAGTTGTGTTGGTGTTGGTGAATTTATTATCAGAGATTCTGGTAAGTTATTAGTGTATCATCATGATACACAATTTATTTTTGGAGAATCTACAGATGATAGACTTAAGCTTTCGGTTACAGATTGTGGATCAATTACCATAGATAATGATTCACATCTCACGTTCCAGTATGCAACGAGTATTATCGAGTTTGGGCGAGCCAGTGTATTGAATGTGTTAAAAGGTGTGGTTGAGTGCAATACAAATAAAGCAAGACCTGCACAAGGCAATATTCTCTCAATGACCTTTACACTGGATGGTGGATTAGTTTTATATAAAAATGTTAAAGATGGGGTGGTTGAGTCAGGGATGTTAAGTTTGAGTCATAACATAAATGGTGCTCCTATTTTATTTGATAATTTAACCGGTTTTGTAAAAGGTGAAGGTCATATTCGCTTGTTGATATTTGATGATGAAGGAAAAATAAAGATAGACAGTCGTTTGGTAATACAAGATAATTGTTTTGATATTTGTGATTCCTTTACAGAAGTCTTTATGCGGTTGGGCTATATCAAAGATACAGATGTCTGTTGTGTGCCATCAGAAAAAGATAAGATTTTAGTTCGGGCAGGTAGTTCTGACCCAGCTATTGATTGTACGTTGGCAGCATTTAAGCCTTCCGATGCTTGTGAAGATCCTGGTTCTCCTCGAGATGGTTCGATATTACTCTTGCAAGAAGGGGATCATGATGTTATGTATGATGCTGTGGGTGGTTGTTGTTGTGTTATGGGGTATGACGCCAAGGGCAATATTTTTAATGTAGATCTTAATGGTACGCGTACAATAATTAATTATGCCAAAAAAAGAGTTGGTGAAACATGAAAAAGAGAGTTTTATTTAGTTACTTATTTTTGTTAATACTTTTTCCTGCTTATATGCTGTATATGAAACACGCTTCTCATTGTTTCCGGCTTAGACTCTTACCGAATTCTATGCATATGGGGAAAAAAGAATGCAGTGGCCTTGACTCTGTGGGATGTCAGGCTATAGCAGATGGGGAGATACAAAGTAATATTGATGTGGCAGATGATATACAAAAAATTGTAGATGTAGAATTGAACGAGAAGAATAACACGATAGTAAGTGATGATGTATGTGCTCATGTGTGCCCTAATGACAACAAAGAAACCCAAGCCGTGGCAGATTTATCGCAAGAAAAAGAGAATGAGCAAGTTTGTGATGTAGAAATAAAGCTAGATGAAATAGACAAGATTATAGGTAAAGATTTTGATGATTGCCAAACCGAAATCGATACCGATATTTGTGTTAAAGAACTAGAAGTAAGTTTGCATGAAGATGGTTTGGAGTGCGAGCAGGCGGTTTTGCTAGAAAAAGAGGAGGTTGACGATTCTACTATTCCTCTTGAATGTTTTGATGAATACCTTGTCTCTGTGGTAACCACATCTTTTGTCAAGGAATCTGAATCTCAAAATGTTGCTGCAATAGAGCAAGTGCATGAAGAAAATACGTTAGACGAAAAAAAAGAGATAGAATCTGGGGTTGCTCTATTCGTAGAAGAAAAAAAGTTGGTATGTGAACAAGAAAGCGTTTCATGCGTACAAGATGCCGTTGTTGTAGCCCAAGAATCTGAAATTGAAGTACCCGTAAGAGCATTGGAAGAAAATGTGATAGAGGGGCAAAAACCTCGTCAGTGTGCCAAGCAGGGGGTAATATTCCTTGGAAGAGTATACAATCATGGTTTAGTTGATCCAACTACCAATAGATGGGTGATGAATCTATCACTGGCTTATAACTTTGCACATTGTGGATATAATGCTGCGGGGTGTGAGATTCCTTTAGGTAAATGGTTGTTTGATGATTTTAAGGTTAAAGATGTATTTTTGCTTTCAAAATTATCTGATGAAGATAAGATCTGTTTTACCCCTGATTGTGTTCCGCTTCCAATAGCGGCAAATGTCAGAGAAAATCAATATTTGGCTTATATTGCTAATTTTAATGTTGGTATATGCGCAGCCGAGCGGCAAAGCATCAAAGCAGATATAGGTGTTATCTATAATTTTTGGTTCAAAGATAATTATAAATTGCGATGTTCTGTTGGGTTTGATTTACCAATAATTAGTCGGTCACATATTATGAATTTTGGGTTTGAAGGTCCAAAAAACAACAAAGAAACAGGATTTAATAAAGAACAAATGAAAAACGCGATGGATGAGTTTCACAAAAGGTTTGATGGTATGTCAGACTTTTTTTCTCGTGCAGTGCTTGATCCTAAATGTCTTTGTTGGTGTGAGCGCCAGCGTAAAATAGGGTTCGGAGACCTCTTTTGCTTTGCATTACTTGATCTTGCTTCATATGTCTATAGCTTAGACGGTTTGCAACTTAGTGCAGAAATTACCCTTCCAACAAGCAAGAAAACGTGTTGGGATACAATATGGCCGATAAAATTAGGATTTAATGGTGCATGTCGATTTGGAGTATCTGCAAAAATGTTTTATAAATCGCCTTTGCCTTATTTTAATCCACTTTTAGGTATCCGAGGAAGATTTTTCACATCAACTAAATGCAAGCGTAGAGTCCCTAGATTGATAATGAATGATGATAAAGAAAGAGTGGTTGCTGAAGACATAGATTGTTTAATTGCTCCATTAGATTTAATTGCTTTTGATTATGAAAAAGTCTATATTGCGCCATTTAAGTTGTTTGATTCCTGTATTGCAAATTTTTCAGATAGAGCCTTTTGTACCAGTACAAGATTTGGAAACATTTTTGAGCTTGATATTGGTAATTATTTTTACAATGTGTTTCGGGTACCAAACTTTAATGCCAATATATTTTATGAATTTACCTATCAAGGTTGTGATCGGGTATGTGTGTTAGAAAAAGGAAATTACAATACATGCTTGCTTGAAAAAAATACCAATTCTAGGTTGCACAGGCTTTCTTGGAGTCTTGACTATATGTTTAATAATGGGGATTGCGATATTAGTTTTGGTTCTACCCATGTCATTGGCGGGATCAATGTAAGAAAAGTTCATGAAATTAATGTTTCATTAACAGCGTTGTTTTAAATCTACAGCCGACTATGAAGCTGCTCATACTTGGTAATTACCTCATTCGGGAGCACCATAACCTCTTTGATCGGAGCAACTTTAGGAGGGTTTTTCCAGGTACCTTTTTTTATTTTTACAATGGCTCTCCATTTTTTATTTTTTCCCTCTCCTATCTCTATAAAGTTTTTGGTTTTTAGTGATTTGATTCCTGGAAGACTATCTTTTGTATACTTTTTTTTGTAAATATATATCTTTTTTTTCTTGCCATCTTGGGTAATTTTATACAGTAATCCGTTGAAATAGGTGAAATGTGATTTGCCTTTTTTAACAAATTGAGGGAAGAGTGGCGCCTTTGTAGGTTCAAAAAATACCGGATATTTTTTTTCAAAGGTTTTAAGTATCTTTTTGGGGAGTTTATATTTTTTCGCCTTGCCGACCATGCCTAGACCTTTTACAATAAAACCTAATTTTTTCCATTTTCTTTTTGAAAAACTATATTTTCCGATTTGCTTGAATGCTAAGCTTTCTAATTTATCAGGATCAGTTTTACCATTTTTAATAAGAGAGAACTCTCCTTCTGCTTCGTATACTTTTATTTCTTTTTGTTTAGGCTTTATTCTATATGCTTTGTCTTGGTAAAGTGTGTAATAGGCTTTTTTTGTTTTGCTGAACCCAGGAAACCGTTTTATTTGTTCGATCTTGGTAGGAATTTTAATTTCTTCTTTTTTTGGTGTTATGGTGGTTGCAATAGAGAGTAGAAATAGAAATAATATTATTTTTTTCATTGATTTCTCCTTTTGGAAATAATTATCGATCGCTTTTACACTATCATTTTATTTTCTGAAGATTCAATAAAAAAAATAATGAAGGATAAAAAAGAGCATAAAAAAAGAAGTACTCGATGTTTAAACATGAGTACTTCTCCTCTATTTTTCTTTGATGTTTTATCAGTATCTTTTTTTATGGCAGCTGGAATTTTGTATCCCCTTTTTTTGTCCTTGGTGTAATAATCCATTTTGATGTTGCAACAACAGTGTGTTCACTTCCTTTACCGTCAGTCCATTTTTGGGTTGCTAATTTTATGACTTTAGTTTTCTTTTTTGAAAAAACCTTTTTATAGAGGGTTTTGTGGTTTCTAATTAGGTTGTTTTATTTCTTTCCTGCCCAAATGAGGTATTTTTCGATGAAATTCATTATATCACCGTCTAATACGATGTCAGGTTGGGGTGATTCACAGTTTGTTCTATGGTCTTTTACCATTTTGTATGGATGCAGAACATAAGAGCGTATTTGGGAGCCCCATTCGATCTTTTTTCTTTCTTTGGCTTGTTCTTTGGCTTTTTCTTCTTCTTTCTGTCTTTGTATAAGCTTTGCCTTAAGCATTTTCATGGCCGTATCTTTATTTTGACCTTGTGATCGTTCATTCTGACATTGGACCACGGTATTGGTTGGAAGGTGTGTTATTCTGACGGCAGATTCTGTTTTGTTCACATGCTGGCCACCAGCACCACTTGCCCGGTAAGTGTCAATTCGCAAGTCACCTGGATCTATAACAATTTCAACTTCAGGTGATTCGGGTGTTGCCATGACAGCAGCAAAAGAAGTATGTCTTCGCTTATTTGAATCAAAAGGAGATATGCGTACAAGTCGGTGAATGCCAACTTCGCCTTTCAAAAGTCCGTATGCATTTTTTCCTTTGACAAAAAGCGTAGCAGATTTTATGCCAGCCTCTTCTGCAGATTGATAATCCAAAATTGATACGTTGAGTCTTTCTCTTTCACAGAATCTAATAAACATGCGCAAAAGCATGCTTGCCCAATCTTGTGATTCGGTTCCTCCGGCGCCTGAATTGATGCTCAAAAAACAGTTTGATGAATCATCCGGTTCATTCAATAGAAGGTTTACTTTGAATTTTGATACATCTTTTTGTAGATTTTTTATATCCGTTTTTATTTTCTCAAGTTCTTGTTCATCTTCACCAAAAAGCTCGATGAGCTCAGAAAGTTCTTTGTGTGTATTGAGTATGTGTTGGTACATTTCTCTTTGTTGTTTTATTTTGCTTAATTCCTTAAGGATTTCCGCTTGATTTGGATCTTTCCAAAATTCTTCTTGATGACTTGTTTCATGTAATTTTGTAAATGTTTCTTCTAAGCCAGAATTGTTCCAATACGCTTGTATGGTCTCAATATCGGGCTCCATATTTTTCAGTTGTTCTGTTAACTCATCTAATAATATCATTGAAATCACATATTCCTATTAATATACACAAACTCTGAAATTAATTTTTTATTGAAAGACGGCACCCTGCCATCGTCCCTTGCCTGCCTGTCAACCTGTCCTCCCCTTCGACTGTGCTCAAGACAGGCACGCTTTAGCGAAGGGGGAAGTCTTAGCCAAGGCCTGTAAAGTTTGTAAAACCAGAATAACTATTCTGATAAAATCATATTAACTCAGAATAATATATTTATTAAATGTTTTTTAAAAACTTATTTAGTAAGCCAATATAGATAATATAAACTATTTCGTGCAGCAAGTCATATCTTGTTGTTTAATTTTCAGATAGTAATTGATGGTGAGCATAGGGGGGCGCCCAATATCTATTTGCCTCAATAGAGAGTTTTGGCTTTTGCAAAAAGAGAATAAATAGCTTAGTATAGGGGAAATAGATGAATTTTAATAACCAAAAATATGGAAGTTAGGGTTATCATGAATAACATATTTTACAGAAAAAAATTTTTATTATCATTAGTTTTCTTTTCCTTTATATGTAATCTATCGATGCCACTTATTGGTAGTGGTGAAAATGATATAGGAATAGAAAATATAGATGTTATCTCTGATGCTTCAGATCTTTCTAATATATCTGATATAGACTTGGAAAATTATGGTTCATTTGCGCGGAGCTTGCAAGGGGCTGTACTTGGGGGCGCCGTTTTTGTTGCGGCAACTTTAATAACATACGCATTAGTGTCTTCGATTTTTGTAAACAATGGAAATAGAAGAAGGCCGGTTGATGGAAATGATAGAGGTGGCAATCGAGATGATGTTTATGTGCCAGAGTTTTCTAATCCTCATAAAATCACCAAATGTGGTATCTGTAAAAAGACGTTTAATGATGGAGAAAGAATTTCTACTATAGTGGGGTGTGATCATGCGTTTTGTCGGACGTGTATTGTCGGCAAAGTTAATCGTGACCATGAATGCCCTGTCTGTAAAGATTATGCAAGTGATTATAACATAACTAATAAAAAGTTTAAAAAATTGAATGATCGATATTTGCGGGAATTTTCTAATCCGCGTAATGTAACTACGTGTGAGGTCTGTAAGCGAAATTTTTCTGATGGTCAACGAGTTGCCGTATTGGGTTGTAACCATGCTTTTCATCGTGATTGCGTTTTAAGCAAGGTGTGTTGTGACCATGAGTGTCCAACATGTTTGCGTTATACGAATCAATATGGGTTAACGGATAAAAAATTTAAGAGACTAGAACCAAGAGGTTCTTCGGGTTATGATTCAGATTCAGATGACGATGATGATTCAGATTCAGATGACGATGATGACTCAGATTCAGATGACGATGATGACTCAGATTCAGACGATTTATTAGGTTTATCATCTCGTAAATCATCGCATAGTATTTTAGCAAGAGAAACTGAGCGAGACTGGAGGCTTTTGAGCCGTTGGCAGCTTAATGGTGAATTAAAAAAAGCTTGTAGGGATGGAAATCTTCAAAAAGTAAAATATTTAGTAGAAAACAGACGTGTAGAGATAAAGATAACAGATCATATAAAGGTTGCAAAAGATAATTATAAACATATAATACTCGGGTATTTGAGACGTAAATTTAAGCAGAACAATAGAAATTTACTTGAGACCGCTTGCAGGTCAGGAGATTTGCAAAAAGTTAAAGATCTTGTTGAGATTGCTGAATATAGCGTCAGAACCGATCTTGGTAGATCTATGTACTATATTATTCTGCGTAATCGTGCTTCAATTGCTCGCTATTTGATAGAAAAAGGGGTTCGCGTTACCTTGAAACACCTAGATGATACCGTAGGTTTTGGCAATAATGGCGTTGCAACAGTCATTTATAATTCTGTTTGCCGCAATAGGGGAGAGGAAACGTTTACTCAAGCAATTAGAAATGGGTGGAACAATGCTGCAAGTTTTATTATGGATAGACAACCGTGGGATAAAAATCGCTTATTGCGTGAGGCGTGTATTGCGGGTAATCTTCGTAAGGTAAAGTTTCTTGTAGAGCAAAAAGGTGCCAATATTAACGCAAGAAATCAGACTTCAAATAGTCCTCTTGATTTAGCTTGTGCCAGAGGGCATCTGGATGTTGTAAGATACCTTGTTGTGCAGCGGCGAGATAACCCAGAAAAAACTGACAGAGATGGTTTAAGACCTCTTCACTATGCCGCAAGAAAAGGCCAATTGCGTGTGGTTCAATATCTTGTGAACGAGCGTAAGGTTGATGTAAATGCAGAAACGAGAAATAGAAAAAAGAAACCATTAGATTATGCTGGACGTCATAATTCAGTTAAAGAATTTCTTATCTCAAAAGGCGCGGGCAACATTTTTGAATCTGATGAAGAAGAATGTCCTATTTGTATGGATTATGAGTTTGCAGATAATAAAGAGATAATTAAATTACCATGTAATCATATATTTTGTGATGGTTGTATAAGAAATTGGGTGGTCCAGCAGAATAATGGTAATTGTCCAATATGTCGGAGAGAGGGTATCTCTCGCCGAGACCTAAAAAAACATCTATTTAAAAAAAAGATAACATAAACTTATAAAGTAAAATTTCAGAAGGATTTTTATGAAAAAAAATATGTTACACATTCTATGTATTGCGTCACTTGTTTTTTATATAAGTTTTGTAAGTCCATTAAGTGAAATGCTTGAAACTCCTGCAAGACTACCCATTATTGGTGGAAGCATGTATGATAGTACATTTTTGTGGGGATTGGATAATTTTATTCATCCGTTTGATTCCATGAAATATGGTCGTGTTGAACGATGTTTAAAAAAATATTTTAGCCAAAGGGGTATTGAGCCGCAATTTCATATTCCCGTTGAAGTGACCTATGAGCAATTGGCTTTAGTACATGATCCTGCATATATTGAGTTGATAAATACTGATAAAACAGCGATATCAAGAATTGTAGAGATATATCTATTACGATTTTTGCCTCGCTTTTTGATTGATATAATTTTATTAAAACCTATGCGACGAGCAACTGGGGGAACAGTACAAGCAGCCCGATTGGCTGTGCGGCATGGATGGGCATTCAACTTGGGCGGAGGTTATCATCACGCCAAAGAAAGAGAATTGGAAGAAGGGGGATATTGTATTTATGCAGATATTCCATTAGCGGTTAAAACGCTCTGGCGCGAAGAGGATTCTCAGTTAAAAGTGATGATTGTTGATTTAGATGCTCATCAAGGTAACGGGCATGAAGCTATTTTAGGTGGCGATCCAAGGATTTCTATTTTTGATATGTACAATTGTCGAACCTATCCAATGGATGAGGCAGCAAAAAGATGCATTACCTTTGATGTGCCAATTGAACCAGGGACCTCAGATGACATATATATACCATTGCTTAAAAGAAAATTAAAAGCTGCTCTTGATACCTTAGAAGTACAAGGTCGCAAGCCAGATCTTATTATCTACAATGCGGGTACCGATATTTTAGCCGGAGATCCAGAAGGGGAACTTGGTGTTTCTGCAGAAGGAATTATCCAACGTGATGCCATTGTATTTGCTGAAGCAAAAGAGCGAAAAATACGCATTTTATATCTTTTTTCTGGCGGCTATACCAAAGGATCTTGGTTTAATAGAAAAAGTGGCAGTGCATATGTGATTGGAAAATCCTTAAAAAATGTTTTAACAAATATAATTGGTATTGGAGCACCGGGTGTTGTGGATGTTCCAACATTTTTTTGATAATAAGTAAAATATTTATTTGGAAGTTATGTAATATTTCATAATGGAGGAAGAACATGAAAAGAAACTTAAGTTGTTACCTTTTAGGGAAAAGAAATATTTTGAGTGTATTGTTATGTCTATTTCTAGGGTTGCAAATATGCACCGTTAAACCAATAAGTCTTGATTTTTTACAAGATTTTTCTCGTGATTATCCGGTAGGTTCTAAGGTTGTATACGGAATTTCAGGGTTTGCAGGCTTTTTTGCTTTGTATAAATTGATTAATTATATGCGAGGTCATGATGGCCAATCTCAAGAAAATCTACCAAAATTACCTATTTATGGCGGTAAAGCATATGATATTTCATTTTGGGGTATAGAGAGATTGCATCCATTTGATTCAACAAAATATGGAAAGGTGCAATCATTTTTAGAAAACCAAGCAGGTATTGCGTTCCATAGAATAACCAAGCCACGCATGGTTACTGACCAAGAACTTGCATTGGTGCATACCCCTCAATATCTTGAGTCACTTAAAAGTTCGAGGAAGGTTGCTGAGATTTCAGAGGTATATCCTTTGGCGTTAGCTCCCAACTTTTTATGCAGAAGATATTTGCTTAACCCGATGAAGCTTGCAACTGGCGGAACGATCCAGGCAGCTAAAGATGCATTGGAGCATGGCTGGGCATTTAACTTAGGTGGAGGCTACCACCACGCAAAAAGCAATAGTGGTGGCGGTTTTTGCTTTTATGCAGATATTCCTATTGCCGTAAGAGTATTAAGGCGTTTGCCGGGCAATGAAAACTTGCGTGTTTTGATTATTGATTTAGATGCACACCAAGGCAATGGGCATGAAGCGGTGCTTGGCCCAGATGATAAGGTGCAGATTTTTGATATGTATAATGCTCAAGCATATCCAAGGGATAATGATAATACCGCACGATATATAGATTTTAAGGTAGATATTCAATCAAGAACCAGAGATAGAAATAAGATTGCTGGTCCAGAGTATATTAGAATATTACGACTACGGCTTGAAGCTGCATTAAATGAACTGAGAGATACGAATAGACAGCCAGATCTAATTATCTTTAATGCGGGTACAGATCCGCTTGATGGAGATCCATTAGGTGCAATGGGTGTTTCTGAGGAACATATGATTGAGCGAGATCAAATTGTGTTTGAGCAAGCAAAACGTAGAAGAATTCCGACAGTATATCTTACCTCTGGTGGCTATACCTCTGCAAGTGCCGGCTTGATTGGACGATCGATTAAAAATATCTTAGAAAATGTGATACAAATTGATTTGCAAGGTGATACAGTAACTCCGTTGTTTGCAAGAAGATAAAAAAGAAAGGAGGCCCAATAAATGGGCCTCCTTTCTTTTAGGAATTGGGAGCGGGAATCCTCGGTTTTTTAAAGCCGAGATGAAAGCGACCATATGATTAAATAAAATACATTATTTGGTTGCAAAGGCAGCATGTTTTTATATACTATGTGCATGAGTAAATTAATTT
>Ga0180433_10005441_pt1 | contig 17205 bp, 17 predicted proteins | sample SS_ome_8_FD_132980 | JGI IMG/M metagenome (GOLD analysis project Ga0180433, IMG submission 132980) | Hypersaline lake sediment archaeal communities from the Salton Sea, California, USA - SS_1_D_1 metaG | ecosystem: Environmental > Aquatic > Non-marine Saline and Alkaline > Hypersaline >... | reverse complement strand
GTGTTCATTCTGCTTCAACACACCTGGCGCCTCGTCACTGCCCTTGAGGAAAAATGCTTGACAGAGTGACGGTGTTCCTGATCCTCCGTGCTAATCGACCTGGATGGTAACCGGCCCCATCAGGTTGACGCACGCGCCATCGGTGAAGCAGATCCGCAGCCACAGGTTGTACGTACCGGTGCTGTCGATCTCGATATGGTCACGCCAGGTAAGTAGCTGCCTGTCACCAAACTTCTGCTTCGTCCAGCTCTTCTGAAACTGCCCCGTCTCCTGCACCCACGTGCCAAGCGCCTCATAGTTAACTTTGTAGGTGTTCGTATTCTTGATCTCCATGTTAAACCAGATCTGCGAACCAGCACCGAACGGGCCAGGTGCATCCTCGACCCAGTACTTGAGCGGATTGAGCCCGCGGAACTCAGGTGGTGGTCCAGGAGTCGCCGTTGGCGCCGCCGGGGCGGGAGTATCGGTGGGAAGAGGAGTGTCAGTCGGTGGGAGTGGAGTTGGCGAAGGCGGCGGCTGGACCTCGGCCACGTTGTCCGCGTTGGAGGCGGTGACGATGTCGCCAAAGACCCAGCCCGGTCCACCGTCGTAGTCGATCTGCCACCAATCACCCGAGCGGCCAATTACTCGAGCCTGAGCGCCAGGGTCGAGATAGCCCACGCGCGTGTAGTTGATGCCGGGCCCGGTGCGGACGTTCGCCCCATCGGCACCGGTCACGATATTGGCTATGGCGGGGGTCTGCGTCGGAGGCGCCGCGGTAGGTTCCGGCGTGGCCATCGGTGGCGGGGATGCAGTGGGCGGCTGTGTGGGCACCGACGTCGGTGAGGGTGCCAGGGTCGCCGGCACCGTGGGCGACGGCTGAACAGTCGACTGCTGCTTCTTCCCTCCACTCCACATGAAGCCATACCAGGCCAGCGCAACGCCGACCGCCAACATGAGAGCCCATCCCAAGATGGCCCATACACTACAACCTCGCTCAGATCGAAAACTGAGACCTTTGCTCATCAACGAATCTCCCATATGGAATCGACGCCGTCCGCGACAAGAGCCCGGGGCCAGCCAACAGGCACGCAGTATAACCCAACCTGGCACGGAAGTCAATGCTGACTCCCCTGAAATAACTCCAGATTGGTGAAGTCGATTGGGCCAGCGCCCCACTGACCGTCAGCAAGCGACCTTTGTTCAGGGGAGTCAGTGCGCAATTGGACAAACGCGTCGAGTTGGTGTACATTATACTCCGACCGCTTACTCACCGCGAACTGCTCAAGGAGGTCTACAATGAGCCACTGCCCCAGTTGCGGACGGTACATCGGGCCGCACCAGGCCTGCCCCTACTGCGGTACCCGCCTCTCCGGGCGAGTCCCCCTCCAAGCCATCAAGATCGCCGCCATTCTACTCGCAACCATAGGATTCGCCGCGCTCTGGTTCGCCGCCACCCGCGTCAAGGTACCATTGGTATCAATCGGGCAAGCCAGCGCGACGATGAACATGGCCTACGTGCGTCTGCAGGGCCATTGCACCCGTGCCGCCTCCTACGACCCCGAAAGCGAGTATCTGAGCTTCTGGATCGAGGACGACACGGGGGAGATCTGCGTCTCAGTCTACCGGGCGGAGACACAGCAGATCATCGAAGAAGAGCGTGTGCCTGCACTGGGAGACCTGGTTGAGGTAGCGGGCACTCTGCGCGTGCGCGAGGACTTCCTGTCGTTGACGCTGAACGTTCCCGAGCAACTGAAGATCACACGAGCCGAGCCGGTGGACCGCGCCATTGGGACCATCGGACCAGATGATCGGTACCTGCGTGTGCGGGTGCACGGCCAGGTACGCAGCATCTACGAGCCCTACCAGGGACTGACGCTGATCACGGTTCGCGATGGGACCGGATCCATCCCTGTCGCTGTGAGCGAGGATCTCCTCGCCCTCAGCGGCACCTCCCCCACCCTATCCAAGGGCCAGGCCGTCGAAGTCGTGGCGGCCGTCTCGCTCTATCGCGATATGCCACAACTGGCCCCTGCCTCCGCTGGAGACATCGTGTCACTGGGAGAGACCGTACCCATCGCCGTCGAGAGGCAAATCGGTCAATTGGGCGCATCGGACGTAGGCCAACTGGCTGTCGTGCGCGGCACCGTCACCGGCTTCGATCCCTTCTCCGCCGGCGTCAAGCTCGCAGTGGACGATACGACCGGTACGATGACCGTGCTCCTGTGGCAATCGATCTACGAGGAACTGCACAATGCGCCAGAGGCCGGGACGAAGATTTGGGTGCAGGGGGAGATATCCAAGTATCAGGGCCAATTGGAACTGATACCGGAACTAGCCGAGGATGTGCAGGTGCTTGCTTTTGCTGATTCCACACCGAACCCCAAGTCGCCTTCCTCGCTGACCGGCCACTCTGCTTCGACGGAAACACTCCAGCCGACAGAGACACCGGTGCCAATCATCGCCCGGACACCCACGCCAACACCGACCGGCAGGCCTGCGCCGGGGGCGACATCCACTACGACGCCAACGCCCTCGTCAATGGAGACCCCAACGCCGACAGTGGAACCAAGAGCCATCGCAGCCATCACCGCTGACCGCATCGGCGGGGAGGTGACGGTGGAGGGCACCACCGTCGACACTGTCAGTTTCTCGACAGGTTTCAAGTTCACGCTGGATGATGGCACGGGACGGATTGTCCTCCTGATGTGGCACGATGTCTACGACGACTGCTGGGACGCACCGGAGATCAACCTGGGCGCGAAGGTACTCGCGACCGGCGAGGTCAGCCAATACGAGGGAGAACTGCAAATCCAACCGGGTTTCGGCGGGGACGTGAAGGCTGTGGAGAGTGCACCCCCTCTCGTAGCGCAGCGCGAGATCGGCTCAATCAGCAACGAGGAGGAGGGCCAACGGGTGACCATCAAGGGGGAAGTCGTTCGCGTGGAGGGTTTGTCCAGCGCGGTGAAAGTGTTCGTGGGCGACGAGACCGGCGAGATCGTGATCTTCATCTGGCGCAACGTCCTCGACCGGGTCGTCAACAACACCGGACTGGGCACACCGGGCAGCCGCGTGCGCATCGCCGGCATAGTGGAAGTGTACAGAGGGAACCTGGAGGTCGTACCCACGCTGCCCAACGACGTGGAGGTATTGGAAATACCGTAGCCTGGGCAAGAAGCCAGAAATAGGGAGGCGGGGAAATGGGAATGTCGCTGCTGTGCGCAGTCCTAGGAGCGCTTGTTGCGTCGGTGCTGTCGCTGGTACCCGGCCTGCACGTCTACACGGCGGCCAGTTTGGTCATTCTAGCCACAGCCCACGGTTGTTTGTTATCCACACTGGGCGAGATTGTGCCGCCCGATTTCGTGGCCACATTCTTCGTGGGGATGACTACGGGCTACGCCATACTGAACGCCATTCCCAGCATCTTCCTGACCGCCCCCGACGAGTCGACGGTCTTCGTCGTGCTTCCAGGGCAGAAATACATGCTCCAACGGCGCGGATACGAGGCTGTGGTGTTGACGGGCGTCGGAGGGCTGGGAGGCATCGCCGTCTTGACGATGCTAACACCGGTGGCGGCCCCCCTCTTCCGGGCGATGCGGGCCATCCTCCAGCCGCATCTGCACTGGATCCTATGGACTATCATCGCCTACATGCTCCTCTCCGAATGGCCCAAGGGCTGCGACCGGAAGCCCGCTGGCTGGCGCCGCTGGTGGGATGGATGGAAGAGCCTGACGGCCGGGATCGTCACGTTCGTGCTATCGGGCCTGTTGGGGTTCATCCTGCTCTATCGCAGCCCGGTGCCGGTGACGGTGGCCTACCAAAACCTGCTCCCGGCCTTCGTCGGTCTGTTCGCCGCACCCTGGATCTTACAGAACATGCTCTCGCAGGTCGAGTTGCCCGAGCAGCACATCGCCAGTACAATAGACGCTACGCCGTGGCTGTTTCTGCGCGGGACGCTGGCGGGCACGTTGGGCGGGCTCTTCGCCGCCTTCTTCCCGGTCGTGACCGGCGGAATCGGTGGCTTCATCGCCGGCCACGCCACAGCGCAGCGGGACGACCGACTGTTCATCATCTCACAGGGGGCGTCCAAGGTGGTATACTACGTGGGAGGACTGCTGCTCTTCTTCGTGCCAGGGCTGCACCTGACCCGCGGCGGGATGGCGTGGATGCTAAGCAGCCTGTGGTCGTGTCACACGCCACAGACCTACTACACAGTAGCTGCAGCAATAGTGCTGAGCGGCGTCGTCTCGTTCTTCTTGCTCTTACTACTGGCGCGCGTGACGATCAAGTTGGTGGACAAGGTGCACTACCGTTGGGTCAGCACAGGTACACTAATTGTGCTGCTGGGGGTCGTATTCGGGATGACCGGCTGGGGCGGCCTGCTCACTTGCACCGTCGCCACGGGTGTCGGCCTGATCCCCGCGCTGTGGGGCTCCCGCCGGGTGAACTGCATGGGCGTGCTGCTGTTGCCGATCACGCTGAACATGGCGGGAGCGGGCAGCACAGTGGCGGGGTGGCTAGGCTTGATCTGAGAGACTGGCTGGCACTGCAACAGGATTGCCTCGTGTCAACCGACAGGACAAGTGAGGTTCCGAAGGGAGTTGAGATGAGGCACGTCCGTTCATTCCTTCGACAAAGAGGGTAGAGCTGATGACGACGATAAGACTGTTGGGGATATCGGGAAGCCCCCGAGAAGGTGCGACGGCATTCGTCGTGAGGGATGCATTGGAATTCGCCGAATCCCGGGGGGATGTCCAAATTGAAGACGGAGGGTGAGTTGGCGACGGGGCAACTGATCACGTGAACATTCTCGTCACCGGCCTCAGTACGCGCGCCATTGCCGAGTCGGCGGTGAGGGGAGGGCATCAAGTCATCACGCTGGATTACTTCGGCGATCGGGATCAGCGGGCACTGGTGGAGAACCACGCGCTCCTGCGAGATCTCGGCCTGCCCTTCAGCGCAGAAGCGTTGCTGCAGACAAGCCGTCGCCTGGACTTCGAGGCGGCGGTCTACATCTCCACCCTGGAGAACCATCCCGACGTGGTAGAGCAACTGGCACAGGGACACATCCTGCTGGGGAACACGCCCACCGTGCTGAACCGAGTGCGCGACTGGTACTTGCTGCGGACTTTCTGCCACGATACTGGGATCCACTGCCCCGTCACGCTCTTGCCCGGCGAGGAGAGAGAAGCCACCGTGTGCCCGATCGGCTCATCAGCAGTTCGTTGGCTTCGCAAGCCGGTCCACAGCGGCGGTGGTCATGGGATCCAGTCCTGGACAGGTAACCGGCTAGATCATCGTCATATCCTGCAAGCGTACGTCGAGGGCCACCATGCCTCGGCGGCGTTCGTGGCCGACGGCCGGCATAGCGTAGTCATCGGGCTGACGGAACAGCTCATCGGGCAAGGAGAACTAGGAGCGCGAGGGTTCGCTTGGTGTGGCAACATCCTCCCCCTGGCGGTGCAGTCCGCCGAAAGGGCGGCTGTCTTGAGGACGGTGGAGACAATAGCTGCTCAGCTCACCCATTACTTCGGTCTGCGGGGGGTGAATGGGATAGACGTCGTGATCGCGGATGGCCCAGATGGTCACCCTCGCACATTCCTGATAGAAGTCAACCCTCGGTACACTGCCTCGATGGAGTTGATGGAGCGGGCCTATGGGCTGAATGTCTTCTCGCTCCATCTGGATGCGATGGCAGGCCGGCTGCCCGACTTCTCACTGGCAGAGCATCTGCGCTCTCAAGGAGCCGCTGCCGACGCCGACTGCGGACAGTCGGGGGCGGGGGGGCTCCCATTTACATTGCAGGGTACGCATTATGGCAAGGGAATTGTCTACGCCAGACGGACGGTGAGCATGCCGGAGACAGCAGAATGGGTAGAGCGGGACCGGCGCGACATTCCATTCCCCGGCGAGCGGATCGAGGCTGGTCACCCGGTCTGCACAGTGCTGGCCGAGGGGAAGGGGCGCGAGGCGTGCTGGAACCATCTGCTGGCGAGCGCGGAGGCAGTCCGGCGGGAGATTGGGGACGAGGTCGCGAATCAGCGAGCCGGCGAATCTACGAATGGACGAATGGACGAATGGACGAATGGGCGAGTGGGCGAATGGCGAATTGACGATGGGGGCTGTGTTGAACGGGCATTTCACGCTCATCACCGGGCGCACCCTTGAACAGGGCAAGAGCTTACACGAAGGAAAGGATTCGGAGGCATACCGCAGCGCTACGGCGCTGGTAGAGATGAATCCGGAGGACATGGCCCACCTGGAACTCGAGGACGGGCAGGCTGTCCGGGTGCGAACAAGCGCCGGGCAGGTGGAGGTACCTGTCCGGGCCGGGACGGTGCCGCCAGGGCTGTTGTTCATCCCGATGGGCCCCGTGGCCAACGTCCTGATTGGGATCGAGACGAAGAGTACGGGCATGCCGCCCTTCAAGGGGCTGGCCGCGGAGGTAGTGCCCAGATGAGCGCCAGGACTTCTGCCCGCGTTATTGAGCACGTAGTCTGTTCCTTCTGTGGCTGCCTGTGCGACGACATCATCGTGGAGGTGGACGAAGGAGAGATCACCCGGGTGCGGAAGGCATGTGCCAGCGGGCGTGGGCTCTTCACCCGCTACGACCCTACCCCAAGACAACCGACCGTGGACGGCCAGGAGGTGGACTGGAAAGAGGCCATTGCCGAAGCGGCACGGATCCTGGACGAGGCCAACAGCCCGCTGATCTACGGCCTCAGCTCCACAGCCACCGAGGCACAGCGAAAGGCGGTGGCGCTGGCCGACAAGTTGGGGGCGATGATCGACACCACGTCCTCGATCTGCCATGGCCCCACGGATCTGGCGATGCAGGCGGTGGGAGAGCCCACCTGCACGCTGGGGGAGGTGCGGAATCGGGCGGATTTGCTCGTCTTCTGGGGCTGCAACCCGGCGGTCTCACACATCCGCCACTTCGCCCGCTACTCGGTGATGCCGAAGGGCACGCTGACCCCGAACGGCCGTCGAGATCGGACGGTGGTCGTCGTGGACGTGCGTCCCACGTCCAGCACGCAGGCGGCCGATCTTTTCCTCCAGGTGCAGCCAGGCGCCGATTTCGAGGTACTGAGCGCGCTGCGGGCGCTGTTGCGGGAGAAGGAGATCGAAGCAGAAACGATGGGCGGGGTACCCACAGCTCATCTGCAGGAGATGGCGGAGCGGATGAGGACCTGTCGCTTCGGCGTGGCCTTCATGGGAATGGGACTGACCCAGAGCCGGGGACGGGATCTCAACGTGAGCGAGCTGTTCACGCTGGTGGCAGAGTTGAACCAGTACACTCGCTTCTGCGTCATTCCAATGCGCGGGCACGGCAACGTGGCCGGAGCCGATCAGGTGCTCACCTGGCAGAGTGGCTACCCCTTCGCCGTCAGCTTCGCGCGCGGCTACCCCCGATACGGGCCAGGGGAGTTCTCCACAGTGGACGTGTTGGCGCGGGCGGAGGCAGACGCGGCACTGATCCTGGCCTCGGACCCGGTGGCCCATTTCCCCAGAGTAGCAGCCCAACAGTTGGAGCGTATCCCCACGATCGTCCTGGATCCCAACCGGAATTTGACGACACAGGTGGCGCGGGTCGTCTTCCCCACTGCCTGCTACGGCGTGGATGCGGCCGGGACAGCGTACCGGATGGACGGCGTTCCCATTCGACTTCGTCCGGTGCTCCCTACCGTTCGCCCGACCGACGCGGAGATACTGGATCAGATCATTGAGACGGTGCAACAGTGTTAGGAATCCTGAACGGTCGGGTTTACGACCCCCTGAACGAAGTGAGGGGCGATATAAGGGACATCTGGATCAAGGACGGGCAGATCGCTCCACCGGAGGAGGTCAGCCGCGAAGAAGCGGAGATCATCGACGCCACAGGACTGGTGGTCATGCCCGGCGGGGTGGACATTCACAGCCACGTCGTCGGCGCGAAGGTCAACTCCGGGCGCAAGTTCCGCCCGGAGGATCACCGCGACCACGTCCGCGCGCGCACGTCGTTCACCCGCTCTGGATCCGGGTACACCGTGCCTACCACCCACCTCACCGGCTACCTGTACGCCGAGATGGGCTATACCACGGTGATGGAGGCCGCCACTGCGCCGCTGGTGGCGCGCCACACCCACGAGGAATTGGAGGACACCCCCATCCTCGACATCGGCGCGTTCATCACCATGGGCAACAACCACTTCATCATGCAGTCCATCCGCGACGGAGAGCGGGAGAAAGCGCGCGACTACGTGGGCTGGCTACTGGGGGCAACCAAGGGCTACGCGATCAAGATCGTCAACCCCGGCGGAGTGGAGAACTGGAAATGGGGCCAGAACGTGAGTGAACTGGACGACGAGGTCATCGGCTTCGGCGTCACTCCACGCCAGATCGTCACGACGCTGGCCTGGATCAACGACGAATTGGGCCTGCCCCACGTTCCGCACATCCACGGCCTCAACCTGGGGCAATCGGGGAACGCCCGCACGACGATCGAGACCATAGAGGCGCTTGAGGGGCGGCGGGCCCACTTGTGCCACCTTCAGTTCCTGAGCTATGCCGGCGATCGAGGGAAGCGGCCGCGGTCCGGCGCCGCTGAGGTCGCCCGCGCGGTCAACGAGCATCCCAACGTCACGGCGGACGTCGGGCAGATCGTGTTCGGCGAGGCGACGACGATGACGTCCGACGGCCCGCTGCAGTACCGCCTGCGCCAGTTGACCGGGCACAAGTGGCTCAACGACGACGTGGAGGGGGAGACAGGTGGCGGCGTGGTGCCCGTGCTGTATAAGCGCAAGAACCTGTTCAACGCGGTGCAGTGGATCACTGGCATGGAGTTGTTCTTGCTGATCGACGATCCCTGGCGAGTGTTTCTGACCACCGATCATCCCAACGCGGGTCCCTTCTTCCGCTACCCGCACGTGATCAGCCTGCTGATGGACCGGGACGCACGCGCCGAGGCGTTCGAGCGCCTCCCCTCCCGGGCGCGGAAAGACGTGCTGCTGGCCGAACTGGACCGCGAGTACACGCTGTACGAAATCGCCATCATCACCCGCGCGGGGACGGCCCGTGCCCTGGGGTTGAAGAACAAGGGGCATCTGGGCGCGGGGGCCGACGCCGACGTGACGATCTACGCTGATTTGGACAACAAGGAGGAAATGTTCGCCCACCCACGCTACGTGCTCAAGAATGGAGAGATCGTCGTCCGTGACGGCCGGCTGATACAGGAGCGTCCGGGGCGCACACTCCACGTGGCGCCAGGCTACGATCCGGCGATCGAGGCAGATCTGCGCACCCATTTTGAAGCGTGCTATACGATCTCCTTCGACAACTACCCGGTCGCGTCCGAGTATCTGGCCCAAGGCGAGGAGATTCCCTGCGGTTGTGTGTGAGGTCTGAGACATAGACGTCTATCTGTGGAGGGACAGGATGCACATCAACGGCGTGGAAATCGAGGATACGTTCGCCGAGGCATTCAAGATGTGGGGCGCGCGGTTGATCATCACGGCGATCAACAAGCGTTGGGCACTGACGGCAGCCCAAGAGGCCACGGGCTGCGCCACATCCGTCATCGCCTGCGGCGGCGAGGCAGGCATCGAAGGGGCGATCCCCGCAGACGAGACGCCCGACGGTCGCCCGGGCGTGAGCATCCTCGTCTTCACCATGGGTCCCAAAGGGATGAAGGACCAACTGATGCGCCGGGTGGGCCAGTGCATCATGACGTGCCCGACCACGGCCTGCTTCAACGGCCTGGAGAGCGAGAAGACGCTGAAGATCGGCGGGGCGCTGCGCTACTTCGGCGATGGTTTCCAGATCAGCAAGCTCCTTGAGGGAAGACGCTTTTGGCGGATACCGGTCATGGAGGGGGAATTCCTGGTCGAGGAAAGCTTCGGCATCAAGAGAGCCGTGGGGGGTGGCAATTTCCTCATCCTGGGCGAAAGCGCCCAGGCCACGCTGGAGGCAGCCGAGCGTGCAGTCGATGCTATGCAGGACGTCAAGGGTGTGGTGATGCCCTTCCCCGGCGGCATTGTGCGCAGTGGGAGCAAGACCACGTCGAAGTACAAATTCCTGCGTGCCTCGACAAACACCGCCTACTGCCCCACCCTCCATCGACAGACCGCGTCCAACCTGCCAGAGGGGGTCAACTCGGTGCTGGAGATCGTGATCGACGGACTGGACGAAAGAGCGGTGCGGGAGGCAACACGGGTGGGTATCCAGGCCGCCTGCCAGCCGGGGGTGGTCCGCATTTCAGCGGGCAACTACGGCGGCACGCTTGGGCCGCTTCAGTTCCACCTGCGGGAGGTTATGGGGGGATAATGGACGAATTTACGAATCTACGAATGGCGAATGGGCGAATGAACGGGTTGAGGAGTTGATGGCGTGGGTTGTGTATCGTGCGCTGGGCCCTTGAGGGGATCTGCAATCGAAGCGAACGAGGTGATCCTGCGCTTGAGAGAAACGAGATCCATACCAATCGAGGCCGACAGCATCTGTCCCGACCGCTTCGTGAGCCGCAGCCAGGCGGAGATTGAGGCGCTGCCGGCGCTGTTCGGCCGTCGGAAGACGACGCTGGGCGAGCTGTTCACCGTGGAAGGCGGAAACTCCGAGCATATCGTTGTCGAGGGCGACCTACGGCACGTGAAGCGCATCGGTCAGGGGATGAGCCAGGGGCGAATCACCATCCGCGGCGACGTGGGGATGCACGTGGGTACCTGGATGAGGAGTGGGGAGATCATCGTCGACGGAAACGTGGATGCCTGGGCCGGTGCACATCTGTCCGGCGGCGTCGTGTGGGTGCACGGAAACGCGGGCGCCATGCTGGGCGCTGCCTACGCCGGGGAAACGCGTGGCATGCGCGGTGGGATCATCATCATCGATGGAGACGCCGGGACACGAGCCGGGGAGCGGATGCGCCGGGGGCTCATCGCCGTTCAGGGTAACCTGGGCGAGTTCGCCGGAGCACGGATGATCGCCGGGTCCCTGTTCGTCTTCGGCAAGCTGGGCGCGCGGGCCGGGGCGGGGATGAGGCGAGGCACGATCGTGGCCCTGGGAGGAACAGAGGATAGCCTCCTGCCCGTGTTTCAGTACGCCTGTTCCTACCGCCCGACCTTCATGCGCTACTACCTGCAGCGACTGCGCGAATGGGGACTGCCAGTCACGCCGAAGCAGATCGAGGGTGTCTTCCGCCGCTACATCGGTGACATCACGACTCTGGGGAAGGGAGAGATCCTGGTATATGAACCGTGACATCTCGAGCGACGTGCTCAGTATCAACGAGGGCGCGGCCGAAATCGTTCTGATCAGCGGCTGCACGTTCCACGCCGGAGAGGTGAACGGGGAGATGATAGGGAGGTCATTGCTGGCATGAGAGTCGCCATCCTGGGCCAGCGCGGAGGATGGCACACGACAGCCCTGCAGGAAGCGTTAGCCCGGCGGGGCATCACTGCCCCTTCCTTCCCCATCACACGTCTGACGGCTCGCCTGTCGGCACGGCCATGGCTTGCGACGGATGACGAGCCGCTGGAGGCATACGACGCGCTCTTCGTGCGCACCATCCCCGGCGGCTCGTTAGAGCAGATCATCTTCCGCGTGGACGCGCTCCACCGCCTGGAGAACGCCGGGGTACGGATCGTCAATTCACCGACGGCCATTGAGCGCACGGTAGACAAGTACTATACGTCAGCACTTATGGAGGACGCCGGACTTCCCACGCCACGCACCGTGGTGACCGAGAGGTTCGACCAGGCCATGCGCGCGTTCCAAGAGCTGGGCGGCGACGTGGTGGTCAAGCCCATTTTCGGCTCCGAGGGACGGGGCATCGTGCGCGTCTCAGACCCTGACACGGCCTACCGGGCCTTCCGGGCGCTGGAGCTGGGGCGATACGTCTACTATCTCCAGGAGTTCCTGCCCCACGGCCACGAGGACATCCGCGTTTTCGTGATCGGCGGAGAGGTAGTGGCGGCGATGGTGCGCCGGGGAAAGACGTGGAAAACGAACGTAGCGCAGGGGGCCAAGCCCAGACCAATGATACCGACCGACGAACTGCGGGAGATGAGCCTCCGAGCAGCTCAGGCGGTGCAGGCCGACTACGCCGGGGTGGACATCCTGCCTCTCGAGGGGGCGGGATATGCAGTGATCGAGGTCAACGGAATTCCTGGCTGGCGAGGGCTTCAGGCCGCGACCGGGGTGGACGCTGCCGACCACCTGGTGGATTATGTGCTGACGGCGGGGGAAGGATGGAAGTAGATTTGGACACGAAACTGGCAGCGCTGATAGAGATCCTGGCCGAGCTGGAGAGCGTGGTGGTCGGCTACTCCGGCGGCGTGGACAGCACCTTCCTGTTGTGGGCTGCCGTGGACACGCTGGGAGCCGGGCGGGTGCTGGCCGCGACGGGCTCGTCGCCCATATTCTCCCAGCGGGAACTGCGGGCAGCAGAGGAGATCGCCCGCAAGTTGGGCGCTCGTCACCGGTTCATCCCGACCGGCCAACTGGAGGACGAGTCGTTCATCCTGAACCCTCCAGAGCGATGCTACCTGTGCAAGCGAGAGATATTCTCGCGGCTTGCGGGAGTGGCTCGGGAGGAGGGACTGGCCTGCGTGATCGAGGGCTCCAACCTGGACGATCGGGACGCGTACAGGCCCGGCACCCGGGCAGCGCGAGAGGCAGGCGTGCGCAGCCCGCTGGAGGAGGCCAAGCTGACCAAAGCGGAGATACGCGCGCTGTCCAGGCGGGCCGGGCTGCCGACGTGGAACGTGCCAGCGCAGACCTGCCTGGTCACGCGCTTCCCCCACGGGATCGCAATCACTGTTGAATTACTGAGGCAGGTGGAGGCCGCGGAGGAGATTTTACGGGGGTTGGGATTTGGAGAACTGCGGGTGCGGCACCACGGCCCCATCGCGCGCATCGAGGTTGCGCCCGAGGAGGTAGACCGGCTGGCGCAGCCGGAGGTACGAGCGCGAGTCGTGGCAGGTCTAAAGGAGTTGGGGTATCGTTACGTCACGCTGGACCTGGAAGGGTACAAGCGAGGCAGTCTTGAGATCAAAGATTAGAGACTGGAGATTTGTGTAGCAATGGAATCGCAGTGGTTACATGACTTGTTAGAGAACGTGCAAGAAGGAGAAACAAGTGTAGAGGACGCACTGGCTCTCCTGCGTGGGTTTCCGTATGAGGATCTGGGGTTTGCCCGCCTGGACAGCCATCGTACCTTACGGAAGGGTTTTCCGGAGGTCATATTCTGCCCGGGCAAGACGATAGAGCAGATTGTGCAGATCGTGGAGAGGATCCGAGCACGGGAGGGCCGGGTGCTGGCCGCCCGCGCCGAGCCAGAGGTAGCGGAGGCGGTAGAGCGAGCCTTCGACGACGTGGCCTATCACCCCGCCGCACGGATGATCCTTGTCGGAGGGGCAGCGCGCCGAAGCGGACGGGGGACCGTCCTGGTCGTCAGCGCGGGCACGGCGGATATCCCAGTGGCCGACGAGGCGGCCGTGACCGCCGAGGCGATGGGCAGCGCGATAGAGCGACTCTACGACGTGGGCGTCGCCGGCATCCACCGCCTGTTCGACAGCCGAGAGCGCTTGTTCGCCGCCAGCGTGCTGGTGGTGGTGGCCGGGATGGAGGGCGCGCTCGCCAGCGTCGTGGCCGGCCTGGTGGACCGGCCCATCGTCGCCGTCCCCACCAGCGTCGGATACGGGGCCAGCTTCGGTGGACTATCGGCGCTGCTGACCATGCTGAACAGCTGCTCCCCCGGCGTCTCCGTGGTCAACATCGACAACGGTTTCGGGGCAGGGTATCTCGCTCACCTGATCAATCAATGAACACCAACGAAAGGGCAATGGGTAACGAATGAGGATCGCGCATTTTGATTGCTTCTCAGGCATCAGCGGAAACATGGTTCTGGGCGCACTGGTTGACGCCGGGTTGGACGTGGAGCGGCTGAAGGCAGAACTGGCCAAGCTCCCTGTCTCGGGATATGCGCTGAGGGTCGAGGAGGTGCATAGACATGGGCTGCGCGGCACGCACGTCGAGGTCGAGGTATCGGAACAAGGCGTAGAACGGCACCTGCACGAGATCGAGGAGATCATCCACGGCAGCGACCTGCCCGAAGCGGTGAAGGATCGCAGCGTAGCGATCTTCCGACGCCTGGCCAAAGCCGAGGCGCAGGTGCACGGCATGCCAGTCGACCACGTCCACTTCCACGAAGTGGGAGCCATGGACGCCATCGTGGACGTAGTGGGAGCGGCGGTGGGTCTGTGGCTGCTAGGGATCGAGGACATAACCGCCTCGCCGGTACACGTGGGGCGAGGCACAATAACGTGCGCACACGGCACCCTGCCGGTGCCCGCCCCAGCGACGCAGGAACTGCTGCGCGGTGTGCCCATCTACGGGCGCGACGTGGAGGCAGAGCTGGTCACCCCCACCGGGGCTGCCATCCTAACTACGCTGGTCGAGCAGTTCGACTACGCGCCCCCCATGCAGGTAGAGCAAGTAGGGTACGGCGCGGGAACCCAGGATCTGCCGCACCCCAACCTGCTGCGTGTCTCAATCGGAGAGACCGAGGATAAAGCAGAGGGGTACGAGGAAGACGTCGTCACGGCGATCGAGACCAACATCGACGACATGAACCCCCAGCTCTACGAGCACGTGATGGATCGGCTGTTCGACGTGGGAGCGCTGGACGTTTTCCTGACACCCATCCAGATGAAGGGGAGCCGGCCGGGGGTGCAACTGACCGTGCTGGTAGCCGAGGAGCACATAAAGGACACGTTGGACGTCCTGTTCGCCGAGACGACGACGATCGGGGTACGCACGTGTCTGATGCGGCGATGGAAGCTGGGGCGGGAGCGCGTGGTGGTGGAGACGCGCTACGGGCCGATCGGAGCCAAGATAGCCCGGCGCGGCGAGGCCGTGATGAACGTGGCGCCGGAGTATCGGGAGTGCCAGCGCGTCGCTGCGGAGCAGGATGTGCCGCTGAAGGAGGTGTATCAGGCAGCGATGGAGGTAGCGCGCGAATATGTGGGGAAAGAAGAGGGGTGATCGCCCACCCTCACCCCAGCGGACCCTCACCCCGACCCTCTCCCAGGGAGAGAGGGGGGATAATCTGGAGGTATGCTATGAAAGGCATCGCTCACTTCATCACCGGCGTGGCTATCGCTACTTTCTTCCCAGAGGTGGTGCGCCAGGCACAGACAGGGTCGCTTCTGCCGATGCTGGGGGGCATCGCGGGCATTCTGCCGGACACGCTGGACTTCAAGTTCGTCCGGTACTTCGAGAGCTACGACGAGGAGATCGACCCGGGGCCGGAGCCGGACGCCCGGGAGATCGCGGAGCGGGTGACCAGGGCGATGCGGCGGGCCTACGAGAGCGGGAGACCACAGAACGTGATGCTGCACACGGTGCGCCTGGGGGCCGATCTGTGGCGCCAGTACAGCGTCCGGTTTGACCCGGAGCAGAGCGAGGTGCAGGTGCGGATCGGTCCGATCGTCAACACCGGACAGGTTCCGACGCCCCTTTCCCTCCCTCCAACAGGGGAGAGGGAAGCGCGCGTGAAAGTTGGCGTGCCGATGGTGCCCACCTACGACGAGGAGACGAAGATCGATATCTTCAGCGGTCCGTCGTTCAAATTCGAGCGACAGGGAGACCTGCTTCACGTCCACTTCCTGGACTGGCACCGGCGCTGGTCCCACAGCCTGACGCTGGCGACGGCGCTGGGGCTGGTGGGAGGCCTGATCTTCGGGATATGGGGAGGTCTCACCATCGGGCTGGGTCTCGCCGGCCACGTGCTGGAGGATCAGTTGGGCTACATGGGCAGCAATCTGTTTTATCCCTTGACCCGCAGGCGGAGCCCAGGGGCGCAGTTGTTCCATTCCGGCGACGCGGTGCCCAACTTCCTGACCGTCTGGACGGGGTTGGCGCTGATCCTGTTCAACCTGGATCGCTTCTCGGCGCAGCCGCGGCTGAATCCGTGGTGGTTCCTGGGACTGGCGGTGGCGCTGCCGGTGGTCGTGCTGGGCGGATTGTACCGGTGGCGGCGGCGACGTGAGGAACGCGAAGGGTCGGAGACGACGGAGTCGCTCCGGCAGCGGGACATTCTGGCGGAGGTAGAGGAGGTGGAGGTGGGGTAGGAGGCAGGGAGCAGGAGGCAAGAAGCAGGAAGCAAGAAGCAGGAGGCAAGGGAGTAAGAAACAAGTAGAAGCAGACCACGAATGGAGGATGACAATGAAGCGCGTGGTGTGGCTGGCGGGGGCGTGGCTGTTGGGTGTGCTGCTGATGGTGACGGTGATGAGAGGCGTGCGCACGCAGGCACGCGCAGCGGAGGCAGCGGCCAGTTCGGCCCGGGCCTGTTCGAACGGACGTCGTCGACCACAGGGGTCGCGAACGCTCTGGTCGACGGCATCCGGCCACGCGCTCGACGTGGTCATCAACGAGGTGGCGTGGGCCGGGCACGCGGGGCACACCGGCGACGAGTGGATCGAGCTGTACAACAGCACCACTCAAGTGATCTCGCTGGATGGCTGGCGGCTGTACGCCATAGACGGACAACCTGACCTGGCGCTGAATGGCGCCATCCCGCCCCACGGATACTACCTGATCGAACGTACGGACGACGAGACGGTCAAAGACGTGACCGCCGATTGGGTCGGGTCCTTTGGCACAGGCCTTTCGAACGGCGGGGAGACGCTGATCCTCGAAGACAATTTGGGGACGACGGTCGACACCGCCAACGCCGACGGAGGCGGCTGGCCGGCCGGCTCAGCTACGCCCACCTATCGCTCGATGGAGCGCGTCGACCCTACGGCACCCGACGCCGCCAACAACTGGACTTCCAACGACGGTGTGACGCGCAACGGCCTGGACGCAGGCGACTGCCCCATCAACGGCACCCCCAAGGCACCTAACTCCTGCTACCAGCCGTCCGACGGCGACATTGCCGACCTGGTCATGGCGAAGAACGGCCCGAGCGCCACTGCGCCCGGCGCTCTAGTCATCTACCACATCGCGTTGAGCAACACCGGCTCCATCACCGCGGCGGGCGTGCGGGTGACCGACACGCTGCCCTCCGCCGTGGATTTCATCACCCAGAGCAGTCGGTTCGCCTTCACCCGCTCCGAGCACGGTCTGGTGTGGCACGTCGGGGCGGTGCCCACCGACGCACTGCACCTGTTCACCGTCACCGCGCGCGTGACCGACAGTGCCAGCGGTGTGCTCACCAACCAGATCACGGCCACGACCACAACCAGCGAG
>Ga0180433_10005439_pt1 | contig 17211 bp, 13 predicted proteins | sample SS_ome_8_FD_132980 | JGI IMG/M metagenome (GOLD analysis project Ga0180433, IMG submission 132980) | Hypersaline lake sediment archaeal communities from the Salton Sea, California, USA - SS_1_D_1 metaG | ecosystem: Environmental > Aquatic > Non-marine Saline and Alkaline > Hypersaline >... | reverse complement strand
TTAATATAAAAAATGTTGATTTTTTTATTGATAAATTGATAAATATTTATTTTAATAAAGTCAAAGGAAATAAAGTATAAAATTGGAGGTCAGTAGTAAAAATATGTCAACAATGTTTGAAAATATCGTTGTTATGCTTGTTTTGCTAAATCCTTTTTTAGTAGTTGTCTATCTTATTGATGTGGTAAAAAAGCTCCCTGTTAGGAAATTTTCTGTTATTATCATCCAGGCTGGTTTTTTCAGTCTGATTGTTTTTATTGCATTTGCATTTATGGGGGATATCATATTCAGACGAATTCTTCATGCAGAGTTTGCATCATTTCTGATATTCGGGGGGATAGTTTTTCTGATCATTGGTATACAATTTGTTTTCCGGGGTGAGGCTGCAATCGAATCACTTCGGGGTGAGTCTGAATATATCAGAGGCGCTATAGCTATGCCGATATTAATAGGTCCCGGAACGTTAAGTGCAAGTGTGGTAATAGGTAAGAATCTTACTCAGTTTCAGGCTGTATTATCATTAGCTATTTCAGTTTTTTTTACTATATCATTACTGATACTGTTAAAAATCATACATGATCGGGTACAGTTGAAAAGGGCACATTTAATTGACAGATATACTGAAATTATGGGAAGGATAACAGCACTGATTGTCGGAACAATATCGATTGATATGATAATGAGAGGCGTAAAAGCCTGGATAACAAAACTACAATTATAACAGTGGATTCTGCAAAAAATCGTTTTTTGATCTAAAATTTAATTATTTTATTAATAATGGCATTTTTTTTGCTATAATATTTAATAGATTATAAAAAAATATACAGATTGGAATTTAACATAAATTAAATAAGGTATATAAAAAAGACTTGACTTTAAAATTTCAATTTAATATATTTATCAAAACATTCATTTATGAGGTATGCTTATAAGAATTCGTTATAGGTCTGGTGGATAAAATATTTTTGTTGTTTATGGTTGAGCTATATCCATGGCCTGAGACGAATTATTACATCAGACCGGATTAATAAAGGAATATAACACAAGTGTTTGTTATGTTTTTTAAAAAATTCGGTTTTTTTTATTATGTGGAGGTATTATTGATGAAGAAATTAACACTTATTTTATTGATCTTCGTATTCAGTTTGATCACAGTTTCAAATGTATTTGCTGTAAGTGAAGCTGCAGTACTATTCCTTTTAATTTCACCGGGAGCCCGGGCTTCAGGTATGGGAGAATCATTTGTAGCACTTGCAGATGACGCAACTGCTATATACTGGAATCCCGGAGGACTTGCATTTCTGGAAGGGAAAGAAATTATTTTTATGCATTGTAAATGGCTTCCCGGACTGGTAGATGATATGTTTTATGAATTCGCTTCTTACAGGCATTATGTGGAGAGTATAGGAGGTACTATAGCTGCTAATGTTACTTATCTGAATATGGGGGAGCAGGTATGGACAGGTGAAGGTGGAGATGAAATGGGCAGGTTCCAAAGTTATGATTTTGCAATAACGTTAGGTTATGCAACTAAAGTTACTGATAATGTGGGTCTGGGAGTTAATGTTCGTTATATTCAAAGTATGCTTGCACCTGACTGGGTTGATGTTGGTCAGGAAAAAGGGAGTGGTTCCGGTAATGCATTTGCATTTGATGTGGGAGTACTCTGGAAATTAGGATTTATTAAAGGATTATCCTTTGGTGCAACCCTTGCTAATATGGGTCCCAAGATCGCTTATGTTGATGCTGCCCAGGCAGATCCATTACCAACTAACTTGAAATTGGGTTTTGCCTACAGAATTTTAGATAAAAAATACAACAGACTGACTATGACTATGGACACCAATAAACTTATGGTAGTGAAAGAAGGAGATGAATCGGATGCTTTTTACGAGGCAGTCTTTACAAGCTGGACGGATAAACCTCTGGATCAGCAACTAAAGGAGCTGATTACCTGTGTTGGGCTTGAATATGTGTATAATAATATGATTTTCTTAAGAACCGGATATTATTATGATGAAGTGGGTAAGGTCAAGTTTCCGACATTTGGTGCCGGACTGCAGTATAATAAATACAGATTTGATTTTGCTTATGTTGCGGCGGAGAAAGGACATCCTCTCTCTGATACTATGAGATTTTCTCTCAGTCTCGGATTTTAGTAATTGTATTATTTATAATTGCCCGCAAAATACATGGAATAATGCAACAATTTTGATTATGCTTATATATCAGGTGTGCATGATTGTATGTTTTTAGCGGGCAGTTTATTATATATTCACCTGAATTTCTAACATATTTTTTTACAGGAATAAAATATCATGAAAATCGGCATTCGTGTTTTTTTTATGTTTATAGTTTTTTCAACGTTTGTCTATGCTTCTCAAGATATTAAAAATTATAAATTTAATAAAACCTCTATCTCCAAAAAGAATTTAATTACATCTTCCTTGATCTCCTGGGAAAACGGCAGGATTTATTTTTCAGAAGAGAGCAGTAATATTAATTCAGCTGATACACTAAACATACTTGCTTTTATGGTAGAATTTATTCGTGATGATGATTCCCTCACTACCGGTGACGGCACATTTATGCTCACTGACCCTGAAGATACATTATTCATTAATCCTCCTCCGCATGACCGGATTTATTTTGAAAATCAGCTTTCTGCTCTGAGCTCATATTTTGGTTCTGTTTCATCTGGAAAACTTATTTTGAAAAGTACTGTTTATCCAGAAATTCTGAAAGTTGGTCATTCCATGGCTTATTATGCTACAGAAGAGAATGATAATGGAACGGATAAAGGACTGGTTGAGCTCTTCAGAGATGCTGTATTATCTGCAGATTCTGCAGGTGCTGTCTTTTCAGATTATGATTCCTATATTATTTTTCATGCCGGTGTAGGTAAAGACATTGCCCTGAGTTATGATCCGACTCCCAGGGATATTTCCTCTGTTTTTTTAAATTTTGATGATTTAAGGGAATATCTTGCTGATGGAGATCAGGATTTTCAGGGTATTGAAGTAGAAAATGGAAATATTCGCATACAGGAAGGAATTATCCTCCCGGAAACAGAAAGTCAGAGTGATGGTCAGTATTTTTATGAGATCGGTCTTTTAGGTACCATGAGTATTATGTTTGGTTTTCAGCTGGGATTGCCGGCACTGTGGGATACAGAGAATGGATACAGCGGTATTGGTAAATGGGGATTGATGGATCAGGGATCAGGAAATTTTAATGGGTTAATACCTGCAGAACCATGTGCCTTCAGTAAAGTTCTTCTGGGCTGGGAACAGCCGGTTGTGATTAATCAACAGAATAATTTAGAAATAGGATGTTCCACAACAGCCTCATCAAATAAAATTTATAAAGTCCCTGTTAATGATCATGAATATTTTTTAATTGAAAACCGTCAGTACGATACGAACGGGGACAGTGTTACTTTCGGAAGAACAAGTACTGGTGCTCAGGTAATTTTCAGATCTGACGGAACCATAGAAATGGAGGAGCCGGGAGTTATCACAACTGTTGATGAGTTTGATTATGGTCTTCCGGGCTCAGGTATATTGATCTGGCATATTGATGAAGAGATAATCCGCAGAAATATAGAGGAAAACAGAATCAATGCTGATAAGGTGCATCGGGGGGTTGATCTGGAAGAAGCGGACGGGGCACAGGATATTGGTGAGTCTTACAGCTTTACTGCTGCCGGGTATGGATCAGAATATGGTGTATTGCATGATGCCTGGTTTGAAGGTAACGAGATAAATACAATCGTAAATGAAACCAGTAAGGTTATGTTTACACCGAACAGTTTTCCTTCCTCCCTGTCCAATCAAGGTGGGAATTCCCATATTGTAATTACAGATTTTTCAAAAAGAGATACAGTAATGAGTTTTTCTGTCACCACTGATATTTTGCAGTCAGGATTCCCCCAGTATTTTGAAAGCTGTTCCAGCTGGGTGTCCCCGGTGCTGACAGGAGATCTGGATGCAGATGGTAATTCTGAACTTCTTGTTGCTTCCGGAAAGGCTGTGTATGCCTGGAACAGTAACGGGAGCCCTTTCTATTCAGATTCCACTGGATTCAGGGTTTCGGTAGTCAGTGATACACTTTCTTATGATATTCCGTTATTGCTGAGCTGCCCGGAATCAATATCTGTTCCTCCACTTATATTTGATATTAACGGAGACAAGCAGGATGAGGTGCTGATAGCGTATCAAAGTGGTACTGTTTCCTGCTGGAGATTTGGTTTTGATAGTGGAGGTGATCTGGTATCTGATAACCTTTTTTCCTGGACTGATAATCAGTCTTCAGTTTCCACTTATCTTCACATAATTCTATCTGCCTCTGATACAAGTCTGATATTTGGTACAGGAGAGGGGAAAGTGGTCTGTCTTTCACGTAATGGTGATATTTGCTGGGAATATAAGGCAGGAGAAGAAGCCATAACCGGAATCTGCCAGGTCTCTGATAATGGCAGTATTGCGGTTACATGTTCTCATACTCTTTTCTTTATTGATAACTCCGGTTCTCTGATGGGAGAAAAACAGTTTTCAGAAAAAGAGGAACTTCGTGATCCTGTATCAGCCTATTTAGGAGCACAGGATTATTCTTTAACTGCAGTGGTGTCAACATCCGGGAATGTGTTAATTTATGACAGATTTAAAGAACAATTTTTTTCTACTGAAGAGAAAATATCTTATACTGATATTTCAATACCTGCAGCAGGTGATATAGATGGTGACGGAGTAGGTGAAATAGTTATTACTGCGCAGGATAAAATATATGGAGTAAATTATAATGCCAGCTTTGCAGACTATACACCTTTTCCCTACTATCCGCGTACAGCAGAACTGTCTTCCTGTCTGATCGGAGATATAAACGATGATGATCATGCTGAGATTATTGTTTCTACCTCACAGGGAAATATAGAAGTATGGGATTATTCCGGGAAAATGGTGGCTGGATTCCCCTTGACAACTGGTGGCTCTCTTCCTGTTCCTCCTTCTTTAATGGATCTGGACAGAGACGGAGATCTGGAAATTGCGGCTGTTACTGAAAAAGGTATGCTGTATGTATGGGATCTATCCGGCAGCTGTTCTTCTGAATCAATTGAATGGGGAAGCTATCTTTATGATGCGGCTAATTCCGGGATGAGCAGAAAGAAACCAGCAGATGTACAGGAATCCTCTGGTTTTATGCCTGCCAGTCTGGTATACAACTATCCCAATCCGGCAAAGGGACATGTTACCTATATCAGATACAGGCTGGAAGAACGTGCAGAAGTCAAGATAGAGATATATGATCTGGCTGGTGACTTGGTTGAATCCTTTTCCGGACCAGGAGCTGCACAAACTGAGAATGAAGTTGCCTGGGATATATCTGATATTGAAAGCGGGGTGTATTTTTGTAGGGTAAGTGCGGATACAGGTTCAGAGGAGAAGGCAGTTATTTGTAAGATTGCGGTGATTAAATAAAGATAAAGGATAAATCAAGGAAAAAGGAAAAAGTGAAAGACAAAAGAATCAAGAAGCAAGAACGTGAGAGCTTGAGAACTTTAGAACGTTAGTAGGTTATGGTAGAGGCCAGAGGTCAGATAGACAGCAGACCATGGACGGCAGACAGCAAATTGAAAAGCTTTCAGCGGTCGTCGGCCTGTAGTCAGAAAAAAATGAAAAATGAAAATTGACAAATTAAAAATACCAATTCTATGCATGCTTGTATTTATTTCTGTTTCTGTATTCGGCCAGATGCAGCCTTTCAATCATCCGGAGCTGGAATGGCGTACTATTGAGACTGATCATTTTTATATACACTATCACCAGGGAACAGAGAGGACTGCTCAGCTAACTGCTAAAATAGCGGAACAGATTTATGATCCTATAACTTCTTTGTATTCCTATGAACCGGATGGGAAAATTCATTTTATTATCCGGGATCATGATGATGCTTCAAATGGTGCTGCATATTACTATAACAATAAAATCGAACTATGGGCTCCCTCCCTGGAATTTTTTCTCAGAGGAAGTCACAATTGGCTGCGGAATGTTATTACCCATGAATTTTCCCATATGATCTCTCTAGGTGCAGCCAGAAAATTAACCAGACAGATACCTGCTGTATATATTCAGTGGCTGGGCTATGAAGAAGAAAAAAGACCGGATGTTATTCACGGATATCCTAACAGACTGGTATCATTTCCAGTGGCTGGCACAGTTATTCCCATGTGGTTTGCAGAAGGGGTAGCTCAGTTTCACAGATCAGGATTGGACTATGATACCTGGGATTCCCACCGGGATATGGTGCTGAGAACTGCCTGTCTGAAAGATAGACTCCTGGATATTAAAGAAATGGGAGTATTTGGCAAAAAAGGACTTGGAAATGAAAGAGTATATAATCAGGGATATGGTCTAACTCTTTATCTGGCATATACCTATGGGGAGGAGAAGCTTAATCAGCTGATCCATTCTGTAAGCCGTCCACTGCATATAAATTTTTCTCAGGCGATCAAGAAAGTACTGGGAAAAAATAATAAAGAATTATATGATGAATGGAAGCAGTGGCTGTGTGCCGGGTATTCTCAAAATAATTTTAATAACAGTAAAAATTACACCATTCTTGAGAACAAAGGAAGCGGCAATTACTATCCGGTGATATCTCCGGACAGCAAAAAAGTTGTCTATGTTTCCAGCCGGGGGAATGATTATTCTTCCCAGCTGAATCTATGGATATGGGATTTGACTACCGGTAAAAAGAAGATGCTCCGGTCAGGAGTAACGAGTTCTGTTTCATGGCTGTCTGATACCAGCCTGGTATATGCGAAAAAAATTGATTTGACTTTTCAGGGTTCCCATTATTATGATCTTTATACGTATGATCTGGAAAAAAACAAGGAAAAGCGGTTAACCCACAGGGCCCGTACTCAGCAGCCTGATGTATCTTCTGAATATGGAAAAATAGTATGTGTGATACAGGAAGACGGCACCTGTAATCTTGTCATATATGATATAAAAAAAGAAAAACTGAAAAAGATTACTCAGTACCATAATGGTGAGCAGATTCATATTCCCAGATGGATGTCCGATGGACGCATCGTATTTACTTTTTCTGAGGGGAGCAGTTCGCGAAATATTGCCTGTATAGATTCATCCGGTTCAGAATTTGAGTATTTAATCAAAGATGGTCATGATAACCGGGATGTTTTTCCTTCATCTGATGGAACGAAATTATATTTTTCCAGTGATGCTTCCGGTATTTTCAATGTTTACTGCTATACTATAGAAACCGGAAGGACAAAACAGCTTACCAGTGTTCCGGGAGGAGCTTTTATGCCGTCCGGCAGTAAAGAGGACAGGCTGGTTTTTTCTCTGTTTACAGCAGACGGTTATAAGATTGCGTACCTGGATTCGGTCAGCAAAACCGCTGTTCAGGCAATACAGTATGAATCTCCTTATACCGAGATCAGAGATTGGCGGGATTCCAAGTTGATGGAGATCAGCAGGTATAATGAAAGCGATGTTCCTGACTATGAGAGCAGGCCTTATAAACCTATATTTTCCAAACTTTCCTTTTTCCCCAGGATCATGTCTGATTATCCCGGGAAATTAAAACTGGGAACATATTTTAACGGAAGTGATTTTCTGGATAAAATTTCTATATTTGGTGGAGCAGCGCTGAATTTTCAGTTAGATACTGATCTCTTTTGTATGTTTAATTACCGGGAATTTTACCCCACTTTGTTTCTGGAAGCCTACAATCAGCGTCGACATTCCACTATTGAGGAGAGAGATTATTCTTTTAATCTAATAGAAGTAGATATGGGAGCTGACTGGCCTCTGGGAGATAATCATATGCTGAGAACTGCTTACATATTTTCACGTTTTGATGCAAGTATGTCTTTTGAGGAACAGAATCAGCAGATTGATTTTTCCTATAATTATCATCTTGGCAATGATATACAAATTAAATGGGATTATCAGGGAGTGCAACCCAGTGTTCATTCAGATATTGCCCCTGCCCAGGGACGAAGAATCAGCTTAACAGCCAAAAGATCCCATAATAAATTTATTGATGGATTTGAAGTTCATAGAAATTACGGGACCCTGGTTGAAACATATAAAACTTATACCTTTTACTCTTTTAATATGGACTGGTATGAATATCTGCCGGGAATTTTTAACAAACATTCTCTTGCACTCAGACTCAAGGTAGGATATATAGACAGACCGGTTGATGATTTCTATTATTTTTTCGGAGGCGGTCTTGAAGGCTTAAAAGGGTATTCCTTTTACAGTTTGCAGGGGAGAAAATTATTGCAGTTCGATGCAGCATACCGATTTTCTGTTTTTACAAATATGAATGTCAGATTGGGATTTATTCATTTGCACGATCTGTATGTTTCACTTTATGCGCAAGCTGGCAATATATGGAGCAGTAAAGGATTTTCGGAGGCAGATATAAAAAAGGATGCCGGGATCCAGCTGCGTTTGAAGATGTTTTCTTTTTACAGTTTTCCTTTATGTCTGACTTTTGACAGTGTATACGGTTTTGACACGTATCAATTACGAGGCAATAAATATGGTGATGAATGGCGGTTTTATTTTGGGATTTTATTTGATTTTCTTGATTAGAAAGGAACAGGTATGGATCAATATATGAATAAAATGCTGATAATGATTTTTTTAATGCTATTCAGTGTTATGAGTATACCGCAACCATTATTGTGCGGTGACAACACTGCAATACCGGATCCAGATGCTGATCTGAGATACTTTATGTTATATAAAAACAGTTATATACAGCAGAACAGCGTATTGTCAGATAAAAGCACTCCTGCACCAAAAAGAAAGATTCCGGCCATCGGTATACTGCTTTCTGCTGCGGTTCCGGGAACCGGTGAGATGTATGCCGGATCTTATATAAAAGGGGCTGTTTTCTTAGGATTAGAGGTGTTGTTGTGGTGGAAATACGCCGGTTTTCGGGAAAAGGGATTTGATATTGAAGAGAGGTATGAAGCATTTGCTGATGAGCATTGGGATGAGACTGAATGGAGAAACTGGATGCAGAGTCATACTGAATTTGGGGATACTACCCATACGCTGCCTGATACAAAAACACAGCAGTACTATGAGATGATCGGTAAATATGATCAGTTTAAAGCCGGATGGGATGATTACGAAGAAGGCGGACCTTCACTCACTGATAGACGTGACAAATATATGACCATGCGGCTGAACAGTAATAATGAATTTGAAAAAGCATCTACCTGCGCTATGCTGACACTTGCCAACCATGTGTTTTCCGCGTTGGATGCAGCCTGGACTATCCGGGGAGTAAACAGAAAAGTTGAATCACAAATACGGATGAGTTACAGAAAAGTGCATGGGTGTGATGTCCCGTTTGTATCACTGACAGCCAGATGGTGAGGAGTAGTGAGTTTGGGAACTTAAGAATTTTAGAACTTTTGAGCGAGAGAACTTTAGAACTTGAGAATATTAGCAGGCAGAAATCAGAGATCAGTGGTCAGATGTCAGAATATACCGCAGACAGCGGACGGCAGACCGCCTCGTGATGGAAATGTGTGGGAATTAGAGAGTGGTTGTTTGCGTCTGTTGGTCATTCATCATTGATGTTATAGTAACGGGGTATCTGGGAAGTGCTGTTGAAGGTTAATTTATAAGTGGTCGGCGGTCTGTGGTCTGCGGTTTTTTACAGGGAAAATGGAGAAAAGGAGAATGGAAAAGGGAAGACAAAAGACAAAAACCATATCCTAATAGTAAAGACTAAACATAAAAGAAGAAGATAAAGAGTATACTATGAAAATATTAAAAGTGAAGGTATGCCTGGCAGTAGTTTTAGTGACACCAATGGTATTTTCCTCTACAGGGTTAGGCAGTAACGGAGTGGGGGAGAATGATCTTTCCAAAAGAAAAGAATTTAATAAGTCTGTTCTTTTGCCTGCTGATGTAAATAAGCAGAAAATGAATGCTGAATCTCCTTCCAGAGGCAAAGCATTTCTGTTATCCTTTTTAATTCCAGGACTGGGGGAGTACTATGCCGGATCAGAAAAAATGGCAAAAATTTTTCTGGGAACAGAGATTGCTTTATGGACAACTTATGCCGGGTTAAGAGTTTATGGTAGCTGGAGAGAAAAAGACTATAAAAATTTTGCTATTACGCATGCACATATAAATCCTAAGGGTAAAGAGCATGATTATTTTGTTAATATAGAACATTTTGATGATATAGAGACCTATAACCAGACAAAACTACAGCAAAGGGATGTGGATGCACTGTATCCTGAAAACGAAGAATATACTTGGAAATGGGACAGCAAGAAGAACCGCCTGAAGTATGAACAGATCAGGATGTCAAGTGACAGATCATTTTCAAATTCTGTTCTGATAATAGGAGTTGTGGTTTTAAATCATATAGTGAGCGGTATAGATGCAATGCGTATTGCTATAAAGGCTGACAAGAAACCATCGGATCTGAAGGCAGGGTTTATTCCTGTTCCGGAGGGTGGAATGTTGTTCAGTGTAGTGAAGAGATTTTAGATTCACTGATTGGTAGGCAGCGTCTAAGAGCTTTAGAACGAAAGAACTTTAGAACTTAAGATAGTAGCAGGCAGAAACCAGATACCAGTAGTCAGAATAGACCGCAGACGGCGGACGGCAGACCGCGTGGTGATGGAAATGTGTGGGCATTAAAGAGTGGTTGTTTGTATCTGTTGGTCATTTGTCATTGATGTTATAGTTGCGGAGTATCGGGGTAACGGGGTATCGGGGAAGTACTGTTGAAGGTTGATTTATAAGCGGTCTGCGGTCTTTTACAGGGAAAATGGAGAAAAGGAGAATGGAAAAGGGAAGACTAAAGACTCAAAGACAAAAAGAATAAAGACAAAAGACAAAAAATAACAAGGTAAAAGATGCTTTGTTAATGAATAATGCATAATGAATAACGATCAGATTTGAAGTCCCTTTAGGGACAAGACATTTATAGCAAAGACATTTATAGCAATAAAGAGAGCCCTTATAATCCAAGCCCCTTTAGGGGCGAAATACTTGACTTTATCATAGCAGAGAATTTAGGTTGGTGTTTAAATGCAAAATAATAACTATTCAGCATATAATAATGTGGGAGGAACTATGAAACGTTTATTCTTTCTAATGGTCAGTATTATGTTAGTTCTAATTTTAATGGCATGCAGTTCTGAGCTCAGATTTTCTTATGAACTCAATAAATTAATCAATATTATGAGGGCAAAGGAAGATACTGAACTTACCAGTGAACAGTTCTTAAAAGAAATTTCGGATTCGGAGGTAATATTTGTGGGAGAAATTCATTCAGACAGTCTGACCCATGTCTTTGAATATGAGCTTCTTAAAAACATATATGCTAAACATAATAAATTGGCAGTTGCTCTGGAGATGTTTGAACGGGATGTTCAGCCTGTATTAAATATGTATCTTACCGGTGAGATATCAGAAGAGAAATTTCTGCAAAAGTCAAGACCGTGGAATAACTATACATCTGCATATAAACCTCTGGTTGATTTTGCCAGAGAAAATCAATTACCGGTTTTGGCTATGAATGTTCCCAGGCGATATGCAAATAAAGTTGCTATGATGGGAGAGAGCACACTTAATACAATTCCGGATTCTGGAAAAAAATGGATAGCCGGAGAATTAAAATGTCTTCATGATGATTATAAAGAAAAATTCATGAATCAAATGGGCGGCAAAGATAAGCCCGGACCCATGGCTAGATTCAGTCCTGAAAATTTATATAAGGCTCAATGTTTAAAAGATGATACTATGGCAGAATCCATAAGTGATTTTTTAGAAGAAAATCAGGGATATAAAGTGATCGCCTTTCAGGGCAGTTTTCATGTAGAGAGTGGATTGGGACTTGCAAAAAAATTGAAAATGCTGAAACCGGAAGTTAAACAAAAAATTGCTGTATGCATTCCAGTAAAAGATTTTAATTCTATTAATCTTGAACGTCATCATGATAAAGGTGATTATCTGGTTTTCATTTCTGATAAATAAGTATGATAAAAAATAGACTATTAATAACCGGCGGCAGCGGGTTTTTAGGCGGTCATCTTGTTAATCAGGCTTCAGGGGTATGGGATGTCTGGACAACCTGGAAAACACATCGGATTACTATAGAAGGGGTACAGTCAGTAAAACTTGATATTTCTTCAGAAAAAGCTATACAGGATCTTGTTGAGAAATTACAGCCTGAAGTGATTATTCATACTGCAGCCTGGAGTGATCTTGAAAAGTGTGAAAAAGATTCTGAACGGGCGTTTCATATAAATACTACTTCAACAGAAATCTTTGCTGAAGTAAGCAAGCGGACAGGAAGCAGATTAATATTTATTTCTTCAGATATGGTTTTTGACGGCTTCCGGGGAAATTATAAAGAAACTGATACAGCAAACCCGATAAATATATACGGAAAAACCAAGCTTACAGCAGAGAAATTTATAGAAACCATCTGTACAAATTATGTTATTGCGCGTTCCGCATTGATTTATGGTCATCCATTCACCGGATCAAATTCTTTTTCAGAAAAAATCTTAAACAAAATATCAGCTGGTCAGACTATGCCCCTTTTTACAGATCAGTACCGTTCTCCGATCCTTGTTCAAAATCTGGCAGAAGCACTTCTAGAGCTTTCTCACAGTGATTTTTGTGGAATGATTCATTTGGGAGGAAAAGAAAGAACTGACAGATATACTTTTGGAAAATATCTAACAGATATCAAGGGATATTCTCAGGATCTTTTAAAACCTGTACCCATGTCGACTTTTAAGATCAAAGCACCGCGTCCCCGGGACACCAGTTTTGATGTTTCAAAGGCCGGCAGTATTTTAAATACTCCACTCCTGGGAATCAGAGAAGGATTAAAAGAATCTTGATTTAAGTAATTTTAAAGATAACGTTCAACTTCCCAGGGAGTAACCTGAAAAAGAAATTCCTGCCATTCCTGTTTTTTAGCATTTACAAAATGATTGAGCAGTTTTTCTCCCATAAGATCAGTTAAAACTGTGTCTTGTTCCAGCTCTTCTACTGCTTCATGAATAGATCCCGGCAGAGTGTCAATGTTCAACTCCTCCAGTTTTTCATCACTGAAACCATATACATTCTCTTCAATGGGATTTGGAGGGGTTAATTCATTTTCGATTCCATCGATACCTGCTGCCAGCATGGCGGCAAAAGCCAGATAAGGATTACAGGAGGGATCAGGGCAGCGAATTTCCAATCTCTTGCCATGAGGAATTTTATTCTTAGTCAGCATAGGTATACGTATCAGGGCGGAACGGTTAATCTGTCCCCAGCAGATATATACTGGTGCTTCAAATCCCGGAATCAGTCTTTTATAGGAATTTACTGTAGGAGCAAGAAGTGCAGTCAGAGCTTTTGCATGCTGGATCTGACCTGCGAGAAAATTGTAAGCTTGTTTAGACAGATTGTATTTATCCTTACTTTCATAGAATATATTGTTACCATTATTGTCAGCCAGACTTTGATGGGTATGCATTCCGCTTCCGTTTATTCCATAGATTGGTTTGGGCATAAAGGTTACTTTCATTCCATTCTGCATGGATATTGTCCGCAGCGTATGTTTGAGACAAATTATTCCATCTGCAATTTTCAGAGCATTATCATAGGAAAGATCTGTTTCATGCTGTCCCTGACTCACTTCATGGTGATAGCTTTCACAGCTGTACCCGAAATTCTGCATCAGCCGCATTGTTTCCTGGCATATTTCAACCGCCCGGCTTTGTACACCCAGATCAAAGTATCCTTTGCTGTCATGGACTTTCAGGTCAGGAAGTTTATCCCTTTCCAGAAGAAAAAATTCTATCTCTGGTCCGACATTATACTGATATCCCATTTTTTTTGCTTTTCCCAGAATTTTTTTGAGCACTCCGCGTGGATCTCCTGAGAAGGGAGTACCGTCAGGAAGGTAGACATCACAAATTATCTGGGCAATTTTACAGTCATCTTTACTCCAGGGTAAAACAGCAAATGTTTCAATATCCGGTTTGAGATGCATATCTGATTCAAAAATCCGGGCAAACCCTTCTATTGAAGAGCCGTCAAACCAGATACCGCTTTCCAGAGCGTTTTCTACTTCTCGTGCAGGAATAGTTACTTTCTTTGCTTCTCCGGTAATATCGGTAAAAATTAAATAAATAAATTCAATGTTTTCATCTTCAATCTTTTTTAGAATATCATTTTTCATATCACATTCCTCTTTTTTCATCCACCTATCAAATGAATGTTGTTAATGGTTTCAGTTAAATATATTTATTTGTTTTATCCTTTTTCTTTTTTCTTTTATCTTTACATCACATCAGCTACCAGTTACTTTTTGGTCTTCTCTTACCGAATTGTACAGGGCAGGGAGCATTCCTGGTAACATATTCTTCTAAAATATCACACCTGAGGGCAGAGAAAGTACGGCAGCTTTTTGCCCCGTCAATATCAATATCCTCAGGAAAATGAGCATGTTCGCATTTTGGAGTACAGAAGCGGATATGAGAAGATCCAACCCCGGCGTTGTTGTTATTTTTTGACATAGTTTCTCTTCTATACATTAAATCGGATCATTGAAATTTTAAATTATATGTTTGTGATTTTTTTTGGAAAAGTCAAGTAAAAAATTAAATAATTTATTAGTTAACAAATGTATCCCACAGTCCCTGTTCAAGAGGGCGGGGAGTATATCCCAGCTTTTGTTTTGCTTTGCTGTTATCTCCGTAATAGGTGGTTCCGCTGGTAACACGCATGGCTTCAGCAGCAGATCACCTATTTGACTGGTATCACCCGGGCCATATACCAAACCAGGCATAACGATCACTATGAGATGAGAACCGAGAAAGCCGGTACCCCCGGTAACAAAATATCTTTTTTTGGTATTCATTGGCAAGAGCCTTCCATTAATTATTAGTGGTAAGTTATAACTTTTTATTCTTACTATACTTTATATTATACAAAACATTTTAAGTCTAAATTATTTTCCGCCCTTTAAAAATATTTTATAAAACATCTTCGCCTTTTATGCTGTCTTTTATCGAAATATTTCCACTGCTTCTGAACCAGCAGGTTGGTTTCCAGCTCGGGATTGGATTCAACTTTTATTATACCAAGTTTGTTATACACTTTATTCATCATATGAATCAATATGGCATTAATTCCCTTACCCTGAAATTCCGGCTTTACAGCCACTAAATACAGATCGGCGCGATCATTTTTTCTTAATGCCTGTAAAAGATGAATGAATCCAAAGGGGAAGAGTTTTCCTTTTGATTTCTGTAAAGCCCGGGATAAGGAGGGCATGGTAATGCCGAAGGCAACCATGTGATTGTTCTGATCAAGGACGATTGGTACGAATTCTGGTTTTATGAATCCAAAATACTGTTTGGTATAGACCTGGATTTGTTTGTCGGTTAAAGGGACAACCCCATAAAGATGCTTATAGGTTTCATTGATGAGTTGAAATAATTCTCTCACATAGGGGAGCAATTCCTTTTTATTTTTTGCTTTAAGTATTTTCAGATTATACCGACGTAAAACAATATCAGCAATACGGGCGATTTTTTCATTGGGCAGGGAGGGTACGGACAGCTCAAATTCAATCCAGTCAGTATCCTTTTTGTAACCCATTTTTTCCATATGATCCACATAATACGCATAGTTGTAAATCGTTGCTAACGTGCCTAATTCTTCAAATCCTTCTACCAGCATGCCTTCATGATCAAAATCAGTGAATCCCAGGGGGCCGTGTACAGCAGTCATTCCTTTTTCCCGGCCCCAGGATTCAACGGTTTTTAATAACAATTTTGATACAGATGGATCATCAATAAAATCGATCCAGCCGAAACGCATATAGTTCTGCTGCCATTTTTTAATATGCTGATGATTGATGATACCTGCAATACGGCCTACCACCTGTCCCTGCTTATACGCCAGCCAGTATGTTGCTTCACAATAATCGAAGGCAGGATTTTTATCCTTTCTGAGTGTGTTGTATTCGTCCATGAAAAGAGGAGGTACCCAGTAAGGATTATTTTTGTAGAGTCGGCTGGGAAAGCGAATAAAGGCTTTTAAATCTTTCCTACTTTTTACTTCTTTTATGTCAACTTTCATGGATACTACTCCTTTTAATAATTTTTTTAATAAAAATGTTTTAAATTTTTAAATCCTGTCTGGAGTCAGATTACATGAAGTATAATTATTACTGGTATATCCAATCTGGATATTGTTACAATGTATTCAAAACTTTCCGTATTTTATGTTATTGAACATTTTTTTTATCTTTCTTTACATCATGGATTAGATTCGACAATACTACTCCTGCACCGAATGAACTGACAGACAGTCCAATCATGGCAGCATTAGTACTGCTGTTGTATAGAGGGACAGCAGAAAGTATTATTAATAATATCATGCAAAGCAGGGAAATTATTTCCAGGCGAATTTTGTATTTTTTCTTCATAACTATAGTGTGTCCTCCATTTAATCATATAATTTTAATATCATAATATAATCTAATTGATAATCGTCTGTCCTCTGGTTTTAGTTTTAGAAGGAAGTGATTTTTTAATATAATAAAGATAGGGCGACAGTAAGTCATTTTTCCTGTTCATGGTTCTGTCATATATTATGGAAACAATGGGGATACCGATCTTTTTTTCCACTGCTTTGAAGAAGTCTTCAGCCCGTTTATTGAAGACAATCTGCCGGATTTGTTTCAGGTCCATCTTGTCCAACTCATCCTTGAACAGATTCAATACATTACCGGAATGAGGTGTATTTTTAAAAGTGAGGATCTGTCCTTTTCCATCTATCAATACATAGTGAAGAGAGACAGATCCGATATCAATTCCCAGAAAATGGTCAGTGTTTTCAGTCATAGTGCTCATACTTTATGGTTTATGGTTTTTTAAATATAATACTTTATCTGTCAAAAATCCAGCGCTATATGTGTGATTTAGTGAGTTTTTAGAACCTTAGAACTTAAGAATTTTAGAAAGTTTACGTGCGGAGGCTGAACATGACCGCAGACCGCGGATGGCAGACCGTGTAGTGATGGAAATGTGTAGGCATTAGAGAGTGGTTGTTTGTATCTGTTGGTCATCTGTCATTGATATTATAGTAACGGAGTAGCGGAGTATCGGAGTAACGGGGTATG
>Ga0180433_10005438_pt1 | contig 17215 bp, 15 predicted proteins | sample SS_ome_8_FD_132980 | JGI IMG/M metagenome (GOLD analysis project Ga0180433, IMG submission 132980) | Hypersaline lake sediment archaeal communities from the Salton Sea, California, USA - SS_1_D_1 metaG | ecosystem: Environmental > Aquatic > Non-marine Saline and Alkaline > Hypersaline >... | reverse complement strand
TACGTGCCTGACGGACCGGTCAAAGGCGTCCTTGACCACCAAAAGGCAGGAAGGCACCGGGGGTTCGGCGACTACCGTTCCCAGGGCCCACAGCGTTCTTCCGAGCGCGTCGCTGGCCGGCTCGTTCCTCCGCCAACTCCTGTCGAAATTCATGAAGTTATGAACGGTCCCGTCGGCCTTTTGGGCGTGCAGTACGAAGGACAGATACCTTTCGAACAGGTCCGTGGCATCAGGGTCTGTATACTGCGCGCAATACTTAACCATGGCTATAACCGCCCTGGCGTTGTCGTCGGTGCAGTAGCCGTGGTTGCGGTCGGGTATGATAAACCTGGCGTGCTGCAGCAGGCCGGTATCGTCGGTCAGCCTCTTGAGGTGAACCAGGGAAGGTTCCGGGACCTCGACGGCCGAGCAAGGTTCGGTAATCGAAGGGCTTGCCGCAGCGCCGCCGTGGCCCGCGAGCCACTGGGAACAGAACAGCTTCCAGTAAATCCCCCCTATCTTCGGCCAGGTCCTGGAACGGCCGTAGTCATAGGCCTTCCTCCTGAGGCTGTAGAAAAGCTTTTCGTCGCGAAGTATCTCGATAACCGTTTCGGCCAGCCGCCGCCAGTCGCCGAAATCAACGAGCTTTCCACGGCCGTCGGCCAAAAGCTCTTCGGCGGCCCAGTAGGGAGTCGAAACCACCGCCTTTCCGGCGCCGACCGCGAAAGAGAGTGTTCCGCTGGTCAACTGTTCCCTGCTGAGATAAGGCGTGGCGTAGACATCCGCCGCGCAAAGAAAGTTGTGCAGCTCTTCGTCACTGACGAACCTGTTGTGAAATATCGCGTGTTCGGTGCAGCCCAGTTCCTTGACGAGCCGCTGGAGGCTGAACCGATACGACTCGCCCTCGTACTTGACCACCAGCGGGTGGGTCATGCCCAGGATAACATAAAGGACGGACGGCTCGGCCTCTTTTATCTGCGGCAGGGCCTTGAGCATGATCTCCACGCCCTTGTTCCTGTTGAGCAGACCGAACGTGAGTATGGTCCTGCGACCCTCCATGCCGAACTTGTACTTGTAGTAGTTGTTGTCGACGAATGGCAGATCGGGTATGCCGTGCGCTATCAACTCGATCTTGTCCGGGGGCACCGAGTAAATATCCGAAAGCATCTCAAGGCCGCGCTCGTTCATGGTGACCACCTTATCGGACAGCCTGCAGACATCCACGAGAGCTTTGGAATAATCCGGCGCGGGGTGGTCGAGCACCGTATGCAGCGTGGTTATGATCGGCGCTTTTATCCTGGCCAGCAGAAGGCTCAGGTATGAACCTGCTTCGCCGCCGAAAAGCCCGAACTCGTGCTGAACGCAAACCAGATCTACGTTGCTGAAGTTTATGTAATCGGCGGCGCAGATGTAGTCGCTCTTTACGTTGCACCTGATCTCAAACTTCACCGGCTCGCCGTAAGGGGGGTCCCCCTCATCGCGAACAGCCACCCCCAAGGGCTCGAACCGCCCTTTGGAGGCCTTCGCAACGCTTCCTATCAGGTCCGCCGTAAAGGTGGCTATACCGCATTTACGCGGCAGAAACGACGATACAAAAGCGACTTTTTTAATGGAACTATCGGCCATCCTGCGCCCCTCGAAGCAGCAACTCCACTGCAAAACCATTGTAAGGGCCGCGGAATGCGGCCGTCAAGGAAAAAACACCTGGCGATATCCCTTGCCAAAAACGCCCGGGCTGTTAAACTTGGCTGCGACTGTAGACCGCTCGGAGTGACGCTATGAAAAAAACCGCTCGCGGGAATAAGAAGTTCACCAACCTGGTGGACAAGGTGGTGAAGACCTACCACGGCGATTCCGGCATCAACTTCATAGACGCCTCGGACCTGCCCGTCAGGGACAGCATCCTGCAGATACTCGAATCGATCATAGAGCTGCTCTTCCCCGGCTACACCGGCAAGAGAACGGTGACGAGGGCCAACGTCAGTTTCATCGTAGGCGACATCCTCTGCCAGGTCCACAGCGGGCTGACCGACCAGATAGAACGGGCCTACAGGCACCTGTGCAGGATGAACAAGTGCGACAACTGCGACTGCCGCGGGATGGCCGAGACGGCGGCTTCCCACCTTGTCAGGCGGCTGCCGGAGATAAGACAGCTGCTCAAGGGCGACGTGGCAGCCGCCTTTGACGGCGATCCGGCCGCAAAATCGTACGAGGAGATCGTCATAAGCTACCCCTGCGTTATCGCGATCGCCGTGTACCGCGTCGCCCACGAACTCTACGCAAGAAAAGTGCCGCTGATTCCCAGGCTAATGACCGAATACGCGCATTCAAGAACCGGCATCGACATTCACCCGGGCGCCAAAATCGGCAGAAACTTTTTCATCGACCACGGAACCGGAGTGGTTATCGGCGAAACCACGGTCATAGGCGACAATGTCAAGATCTATCAGGGTGCGACGCTGGGGGCGCTGAGCTTCACCAAGGATCAAAGGGGAAGGATCGTAAAGGGCGGCAAACGACACCCCACTATCGAGGACAACGTTACCATCTATGCCGAAGCCACGATACTCGGCAACGTCACCATAGGCCGCGACAGCGTCATCGGCGGCAACGTTTGGATCAAGGAATCCGTGCCGCCGCACGTTACGGTAACGTGCGGCCCCGCCAAGCTGATCTATACCAAGAGGCGCTAGGCCGAAAGGTAAAAAACATGGTTAAAGGCCTGTCCGAAAAAATCGAAGAGTTGAAGGCCCGGCGCGGGGCGGTCATTCTTGCGCACAACTACCAGCCGCCCGAGATACAGGATTTGGCCGATTACTGCGGGGATTCGCTCGGTTTGAGCATAAAAGCATCCCAAACCGACGCCGAGGTGATAGTTTTCTGCGGCGTTAGGTTCATGGCCGAAACCGCCGCCATTCTGTCACCGCGCAAAAAGGTTCTGCTGCCCGACGAGCACGCGGGCTGCCCGCTGGCGGACATGATAACCGCTAAACAGCTCCGCCGTCTCAAGGAAGAACACCCGGACGCGGTTACGGTCTGCTACGTCAACAGCACCGCCGAGGTAAAGGCCGAAAGCGATTACTGCTGCACCAGCTCGAACGCCGTCGAAGTGGTGGGCTCGCTCGACGCCGGCCGGCCGGTCATATTCGTTCCGGACCGGCATTTGGGCCGGCACGTCGCCGGTAAAACCGGACGCGATCTGATACTCTGGCCGGGTTACTGCCTCGCGCACGTTTTGATAACCGCACAGGACATAAAGCAAAGAAAGGCCGAATACCCCGATGCGGTCGTCATGGCCCACCCCGAATGCAGCGAACCGGTCAAGAAACTGGCCGATGAGGTGCTCAGCACCGGACAGATGCTGCGTTTCGCGGCGCGGAAGACCGCCCGGAGGTACATAGTCGCCACCGAAACCGGGATGCTCCATCCGCTGAAAAAGCAAAACCCCGAACTGGAATTCATCGCCGCCACGGACCGCGCCGTCTGCCGCAACATGAAGGTAATCGGCCTGGATAAAGTGATTGCTTCGCTGGAGCTGCTGCAATACCTTATAACCGTTCCGGACGATATCGCCGACCGGGCGAGAAAGTCGCTGGAAAGGATGGTGGCCGTTACCCCCTGATGTTCCTTCCGTCTGTGTCCATCCGAATAAATCTGTGCTAATCAAAATAAACTGTGTTAATCTGTATATCAGCTTCGCAGTAGCTGAAAAAGGGCGTTCGAACCGCTGTATCGCGATGTCGGGATTAACCTGAGCCGGCCCATGTGGGACTACACGGAAAAAGTAAGGGATCACTTCTTCAACCCGAGGAATGTCGGCGAAATAGCGGACCCTGACGGTGTCGGCGAGGTGGGTTCTCTGGCCTGCGGCGACGCGCTCAAGCTCACGTTCAAGCTCGACGACAAAGGCCGTATCAAGGACGCCAAGTTCAAGACGTTCGGATGCGCCAGCGCCATAGCCACAAGCTCCGTGCTCACCGAGATGATAAAGGGCATGACGGTCGAGGAAGCGGCCAAGGTGACCAATAAGAACATAGCCGACTATCTGGGAGGTCTGCCCGAACAGAAAATGCACTGCTCGGTGATGGGCAGGGAGGCCCTCGAGGCCGCAATCGAAAATTACCGAACAGGCGGCAAGAAAAAACATGAGCTCGAAGGAAGGATCGTATGTACATGCTTCGGGGTCACGGACAGGGAAATCGAAAGGGTCGTCCGCGAAAACAACCTGGCGGAAGTCGAGGAAGTGACCAATTACTGCAAGGCCGGCGGGGGATGCGGGGGCTGCAGGGAGCAGATCCAGCAGATAATCCGGCGGGTGCGGCCGACGGAGGCCAAAAAAGCCCCTGAGCCGGTCCGCCGGCGGGAAGGCCGGCTCACCAACATACAGAAGATGCAGATGGTCCAGCAGACCATAAGCGAACAAGTGCGGCCGGCGCTCAGGGCCCACGGCGGCGACATAGAGCTTATAGACATAGAGGCCAACAAGGTTATCGTGGCATTGCGGGGAATGTGCGCGCAATGCCGCCTCGCAAACGTCACAATCAAGGATCTCGTACAGGCCAGACTCAGGGAGTTCGTAGCCGAAGACCTCGTGGTGGAAGAGCACCGGGAAAGCGCGGACCGGCAGCATAAGCACAGAACATGAAGACCATTTACTTCGACAACAACGCCACGACCCGGGTTGCCGAGGAAGTCCTCGAGGCCATGAAGCCCTATTTCTGCGACCTTTACGGAAATCCCTCCAGCATGCACACCTTCGGCGGGCAGGTCGGCCGAAAGATCGGCGAGGCCAGGGAACAGGCGGCGTCGCTTATCGGCTGCGAACCGGGCGAAATACTCTTTACCAGCGGCGGTACGGAGAGCGACAACACCGCAATCCGCGGCGCCCTGGCCGCGGCGCCGCGGCGGCGGAAGATAATAACCAGCAGGGTCGAACATCCGGCGGTCCTGACCCTCTGCAGAGAGCTGGCCAACCACGGCTACACCGTGGCCGAAATAGGCGTGGATAAATCCGGCAGCCTCGATCTTGGCGAACTGGAAAACCAGCTCGACGATGATACGGCGATCGTAACCATAATGCACGCCAACAACGAGACCGGCGTGATCTTTCCGGTGGAGAAGATCGCCGATATGACCGCTGCCGCGGACGTTGTCTTTCACACCGACGCCGTTCAGTCGGTGGGCAAGCTGCCGATCAACCTGAAAGAAAACCGTATAGACATGCTCAGCCTGTCCGGACACAAGCTTCACGCTCCGAAGGGAGTGGGGGTGCTGTACGTAAGGCGGGGCACCAGGCTGAGGCCGTTCATGCTCGGCGGCCACCAGGAATCCGGCAAGCGGGCCGGAACCGAAAACGTTCCAGGCATAATCGGCCTGGGCGCCGCCTGCGAACTGGCCGCAAAATGCATCGACACCGAGAACCGGCGAGTAAGAAAGCTGCGGGACAAACTAGAAAAGGCCGTCCTGGCCAGGTGTCCCGACTGCCGGGTAAACGGCAGCGGACGGAACCGCCTGCCCAACACCTCCAACATCAGCTTTGAGTTCATCGAGGGCGAAGCGATACTGCTCATGCTCGACAGGTACGGGATATGCGCAAGCAGCGGCTCGGCCTGCACCAGCGGCTCGCTGGAACCAAGCCACGTGCTTCGGGCCATGGGGGTGCCCTTCACCGCCGCCCATGGCTCGATCCGCTTCAGCCTGAGCAGGTACAACACCGAACAAGAGGTGGATTACACGATCGAGAAAATGCCCCAAATAGTCGCACACCTGCGCGAACTTTCACCCTTCGTAGCGAAATAAAAAACTGCCGGAGGAGGGAATCGAACCCTCACCCTGTTAACCAGGACGGGATTTTGAATCCCGCGCGTCTGCCAATTCCGCCACTCCGGCCGGCAACAGGCATTCAGAATAAGCATTCGGCCTTAAACGGTCAACCGCTCAAAAAAGATACCCGGCATCTGTTTTCAACTTTTTTCAGAGGAACACGATGTCCTCCGGAACCGCCGCCACGTCCCGGCGGCCCGAGCCCAGCATCGTTCTGATCTGACTGCTGTGCTTTCCGGCAAGCGCCTTGAGCTCAGAACTGCCCAGGCTTATGACCGCTTTGGCGGCATCGTTGAGCATGACCACGCTTCCGGCCTCGAAGACACCCCTGACGGCGGTAATGCCGCTGGGAAGGAGGCTCTTTTTGTTGCCTATGGCTCGCATGGCGCCGTCGTCGATGATCACCATCCCGGCCGCGGCGCTGTTCAGTATCCATCTCGCTCGGTTACTGAGCCTCCTTTTCGGCGCAAAGACCGTTCCAACAGCCGAGCCCGACATTATCCGGGATATGATGCTGCGCTGCCGGCCGCCGGCCAGCACCACGCTGCACCCGGCGCCCGATGCGATGCGGGCGGCCTGAAGCTTGGTTTTCATCCCGCCTCTGCCGTACCGGCTGCCCGGCCCGGACGCCGTGCGAAGAAGCCGATCGGTTATGTCGTAGACCGTATCCACCAGGACCGCACCGGGGAATTTTCTGGGGTCTTTGTCGTAAAGACCGTCTATGTCGCTGAGCATAATAAGCAGATCGGCGTCGAGTTTGCTGGCTATCAGGGCGCTGAGAGTATCGTTGTCGCCGAACGCCGAGCCTATCTCTTCGGTGCTGACACTGTCATTCTCGTTCAAGACCGGCACTACCGAAAGTGCCAGCAGCTTCTCTATCGCGTTGCGCAGGTTCAGATAGGTCTTCCTGTTGTTCAGCACGTCGGCCGTTACCAAAACCTGCGCGGTTTCGACGCCGTGGCGGGCGAACGATTTTCGCCATTGCTGCATAAGAAGCGGCTGTCCGACGGCTGCGCAGGCCTGACGCATCTTTATGTCGGCGATCTTCGAACCGGCGGCCAGCCTGTCCGCGCCCATACCTATCGCCCCGCTGGTGACGATCACGACCTGCCGGCCGGCTTCCAGCAGGCCCTTCACCTGCCTGGCGATGCGGTTGAAGTAGGCGGTGTCGACGCTGCCGGCCTTAGTGAGGGTATTCGTGCCTATCTTGAGAACAATTCTTTTTACGCGGCTGAAGTCACGCATGATAGGGCATGGAGGTTAGGGGATGATCCTGTGTTTGAAGCTCTTGGCGCCATCGACGTATCCGGCGACGGTCTGGCCGCGACCGTATAGTTTCCACTTGTAGATCGAAAGCCCATCGAGACCGACAGGGCCCCTGGCGTGGATCTTGTTGGTGCTTATTCCGACCTCGGCGCCCAGGCCGTAGCGAAAGCCGTCGCTGAATCTGGTGCTGCAATTCCAGAAGACGTTGGCCGAGTCCACCATGTCCATGAATCTCTCGGCCTTCGCCGAATCACCGGTCACAATGGTGTCCGTGTGGTGCGAACCGTAACGATTTATGTGGGCGATCGCCGCTTCGAGGCCGTCCACCACCCTGACCGAAAGGGCCAGGTCCAGGTACTCCGTATGCCAGTGAAGCTCGGTCGCGGGCTCAACGTCTATTATCGCGGCGGTCCTGGCGCAGCCGGCAAGGCGGACTCCTTTTTCGCGCAGGGCCTTCGCCACGGACGGCAGGAAGTCGGCCGCGACCGCCTCGTCGACAAGAAGCGTTTCGACGGCGTTGCACACCGCAGGGTATTGGCACTTGGAATCAACGGCAATATCTACAGCCATTTTCAAATCCGCGCCAGAGTCCACGTATACGCTGCATATGCCGTCGGCGTGGCCGAGAACCGGTATTTTCGTGTTGTCCATGATGTGGCGGACGAACTCCTTCGACCCGCGTGGGATTACCAGGTCAACGTGCTCGTCGAGCGAAAGCAGGGCCGTCACGTCCCGCCGGTCCTCGAGAAGCTGCAGCCAGCCGACCGGCACCGGCGCCCGGCAGGCAGCCTCTGCTATCACCTCGGCCAGCACAGCGTTAGTATGCCGCGCCTCGCTGCCGCCCTTGAGCAGAACGGCGTTGCCGCTCTTAAGGCACAGGCACGATATCTGTACAAGCGCATCGGGCCTGGATTCAAAGATCACAGCCACCACACCGATGGGGCAGCGGACCTTGCGCAGCTCCAGACCCTCGTCCAGCTCGATGGAAAAAAGCACCCTGCCGGTGCCAGCTTCGAGAGAAACAAGACCGGCTATGCCATCGCGCAGCCGCGAGATCTTTTTATTGTCGAGAACCAGCCTTTTGACCAGAGGCTGCGGCAAATTCGAGGCGCCGGCGGCATCGAGGTCTTTTCTGTTGGCTTTTACGATTCGCCCCGTTTGGCTTTCCAGCGCAGCGCCAACGGCCTCCAAGGCGGCATTCTTGTCGCTTTCCGAAACCGCCGCCAGGACAATTGAGGCGGATTCGGCCGCAAGGGCCTTTTTCGTTATGGCTTGGTTTGCGTTCATTTTCGGCACGTTCCGGTTTGTAAAAACGGCATTGTACAGGATCAACAGGCTTTCGCCAAGCGGGGGAAAGGGAGGGCTCGGGCCGGGTGGATTGAACGGACGAAACGGACAAAAAAGTTCTGTCCATAACGTCCACTTCGTCCACTCAGCCGCCAAAAAAACGATTTCCCTTGAAAAGAGCATCTGATGGTATATACTCTCCGGCCTGAACCAATTTCAGCATCCGGAGTAAATCTAAATGCATTTGGTCAAGTGGCTCCGCAGAAACAACCGGAAGGTCATGGCGATCGTGGTGATCGTCATAATGGTCGGTTTTGTCGGGGGAACATATCTGACGCAGCTGGGACGCCGAAGAAGCGGGCTGGGCAAGACCGCCGCATATCTCGGCGATGCAAAGGTGACCCAGTACGACTTGGCTATCGCCCAGCGCCAGCTTGAAGTCCTCAACAGCATCGGAGCGCCTGCGCTTCTGAGCCTGCCACAGGACCGGCGGGCGGGCAGCCATCAGCTGTACGCGGCCCTGCTGGGCGAGTTGCTGTTTTCATCCCGCAGCGGTTCGCCGCAGGCGGATTCGCAGATCAGGCGGATAGCCTCTTCGGGCGGCCTGAGGATAAAGGAGTCGCAGATCGATGAAATCTACCGGCGGCCGATGGGAAACCACGTCTATTGGTACTGCCTTAAGACCGAGGCCTACAGGGCCGGTATAGCCGTGTCCAGAACACGCGCCGGACAGACCCTGGGCAATATCATTCCGAAAATATTCGGAGGCGCCTCCTACAGGCAGGTCGTCGGTTCGCTGATAAACCGTTACGGCATACCGGAAAAAGAGATTCTATCAACATTCGCCGACCTTCTTGCTGTGCTCGAGTATACCACGCTGGTATGCTCCAACGAGGCCTTTACCAGCCGCCAGCTCGCGTACGTTGCGGCCTGCGATCAAGAGACCGTCAACACGGAGTTCGTAAGGTTCGATGCCGCTGACTTCGAATCCGCCGAACCGACAGACGCCGCCGCCGCCGAACAGTTCGCCCGATACAGGCATTTCCCGGCCGGTTCGGTAACCGAAGACAACCCCTACGGCTTCGGATACAGACTGCCGGAGACAGCGATGCTGGAATATCTCGGCGTGAGGCTCGACGACGTTTCCTCCATAATAGACAAGCCGACAGAGGAACAGGCCGAAGACTACTACCAGCGGCACAGGGCTGATTTTACCGAACAGGTCCCTTCGGACCCCAACGACCCCAACTCGCCGATCACCACCAGGCAAAAAAGCTACGCCGAAGTGGCGAACAGTATCTCACGCATGCTCCTTAACAGCGCCATCGATTCCAGGGCGTCGGAAATACTTCATGATGCTTCAAGCCTGATCGAGCAGGATCCGTCGCTTCCCTTCCAGGCCGCGGCCGACCGCCTGGCCGAGCAGCACGGTCTGAGGCTTTACGCCGGCAAGACCGGCAGGCTCGACGCCGAAGCCATCCGGTCCGACGAATATCTCGCAAGACTTTACATAGGCGACAGCATTTATGATTCCGTGGAGCTGGCCCGTAAGGTCTTCGCTGTCGGAAAACCTGCCGGGGAAGAACCGGCACCGGAAATCATCGGTCCGGCCAGAGATGTATCCGGCCGGATAATGGCTATCCTGAGGGTCGCCGACAGGTGGCCGTCGCGCCCCCCAGAAAACCTGAACGAAACCTTCAGCACCGCAAGACCCGTTCTGGGACAGGAACAACAGGCTGACTCCACATACTCGGTGAAGGCCAAAGTAGTCCGCGACCTTAAGAGACTGGCCGCCATGGAGACCGTCCGGCGGACCGCTGAGGAGTTTGTAGCCAGGGCGAACGAACAGGGTTGGGACCCGACAATCGAGCGTTTCAACCGGATCCACGGCCCGAATGAGCCCGGCGGCGATTCGAATGAGGCCGGGGCCGTTGAACCCTTCCGGCTGGAAACACGCAGAGGCCTTAGGCGAACCTCCCCGGACCAACTGGCGGCACTGGCCTCTCACGTCGCCGACTATCCCGGGGGCGCAAGCATCCTGGCGGCACAAAAAACCAGTGCCTTGTTCACGGACAAGCTCTACCAGCTCGCACAATTGGAAGGCGGCGGACAGGTTGCCTTGCCGACTGTCATGGCGTTCAAGCCGCATACCTCGTACTATGCGATAAAGAGCATCGAACTGCAGGGTATGACCCGTTCTCAATACGATAAGACCAAGTCGAGAATTGCCCTGCGCAAAGACATGGCCGAACTGCAAACGCTGGCCGTCGTCCATCTCAACCCGCGCAATATTCTCGAACGAACCGGCTTCAGGACCGCGGCCGAAACAACCGGCGGCTCGGACGAACCCGAGGCGGACAAGGGCTCTTCCTGATGGTCCGATCCAAGACGAATTTACCCGCTTTAACCGCTTTGGTCTCACTGGCGGCATGGTGCATCCCGGGAGCCGGCTATTTCATACTGGGCCGGAAGACACACGCGGTCACTATATTCGGCGCCGTGGCCGTTACATTCTGCCTGGGCCTCTATATCGGATCCATAGGGGTGATCGACCCGGTCGCGGCCAAGCCCTGGTACGTGGCCCAGATACTGAACTCCCCGCTGGTGGCGGTGATCGGGCGCATCACGGCATCAGGCGAGTTCGCCGTTTACGGCAAACCGAACGAGATAGGCCAGATATACACCAGCATCTCGGGGCTTTTGAACTGCCTGTGCATAGTCAAGAGCGCCCACCTGGCATACGAAACAAACCGACCAACTGGAGCCGCAGGTGCCTGACCCCCACATGATGGCAACGTTCCTTTCACCCGAACCTGTCGGGGTGAACCCGGCCTCGATCCTGTGGCTTCTGCCACTTGCCCTGTCGATAGCAACGGTCTACAAGGCCACTAAAACCCCGAAGATAACCGCGTCCTTCATCAGGGAGGTATTGTTGCTGTTCGGGTCCATCGTTCTCTTCATGGCCGCCGCTGCCGCGGTACTCTTCGTCGTCGCCTTGCTGGTAACGGGTTGAAAAAAGGGCCCAGGACCCTTTTTCAATCGGGGTCGGTCAGGCACCGGCGATCGGAGTGGACGCGTTTCACCAGCCGAATGCCCGCGGGCGCGGCGTGAGGTTACCTTTTCTCAGGAACGATCCCGCGAAGAAGGCCCAGTTCGCGCAGGGCATTGAAGGCGGCTTTCTGCTCGGCTTCCTTCTTGTTCGAGCCCCAGGCGCTAGGGAACTGGCGGCCGCCCACGGTCGCCCGCAGCTCGAAGCACTTATCGTGGTCGGGCCCCTTTTCATCGAGCAGTTCATACTGAACGGCCCCCTCGAGGCGCTGCTGGGCGTATTCCTGCAGAATAGATTTGAAATTCCCCTGCCCATGCTCACTTTCCGCCGCGGCGATGTGTTCGGCGAAACTCGTCAGTACAAAATAGCGGGCCGCTTCGAAGCCGCCATCGAGGTATATCGCCGCGATAAGCGATTCCACAACGCCGGCGATGATGGAACCTGAAAGAGCACGGGCATCCGTCGTTCCCTTGCCGACCTTCATAAAACCGGCCAAACCAAGAGACTTGCCCACCTTGGCGCACACCCGGCGCGAGACAATCGAGCTTTTCATCTTGGTCAGCTCGCCTTCGGGACAGGCGGGAAACTGTTCGTAGAGGTAGCGGCATATAACCATGGCCAGGACCGAGTCGCCGAGGAACTCCAGACGTTCGTTGCTTTTGAACCGGTCTTCGACGGCCGAAGCGTGCGCGAAAGCCTGTGTCAGAAGGGACGTGTCGAGAAACTTGTGACCGGCTATCCGCTCTACAGTTCGCACGTCCCTTTCGTCCATGGACTGCGATTTTACCGCCGCGGCAGACAGAATTCAACTGCCGACAATCTGCAGGCTCGCCAGGGCGACGGACTTGTCATCGACAATCTCGAACAATTCCTCCAGCCCCGTGACGGTGAAGATACCGGCCGTGGCCGGCGCCAGACCGCATATGATCAGCCGGTGGCCGCAATCAGCCAGCAGCTTCTGAAGCCTGAGCAGCTTCGAAAGACTCGACGATGTAACGATATCGACCCTTGAAAAATCGATTACGACGTCGCAGTCGCCCCTGTCGCGGACCAGTTCGGTTACAGTACCGAGGTCATCGCAAATGTAGGGCTCCGGAGGCAGTTCCACCAGGACAATTTCGTCGGACCAGTTTTGGATGGCCATCAGCCGATCTCCCAAGTAAACGCTCTTGTTATTCGCACACATTGCTACTTATCGGCACACCGGGCGGAGCGGTTAAGGCCTATCGGGCTTTTTGTTTACAATTTCGCTGCCCGACATGTATTTTTCTGGCTTGGCCGGGTTTGAACTGTCATAGGACGGCCGGCGCGCGGTCTTGGAAGGCAGCCGCGAGGCTGTGTGGATTTTAGGGAGTATGCCATGCACGGTATGGTCGCTACCAGGGTTTTCCTGACCAAGGGAGTCGGGCGTCACAAGTACCAGCTCAAGAGTTTCGAAGAAGCTCTCAGGCGGGCGGGAGTGGCCCACCAGAACCTGGTACAGGTATCGTCCATTCTGCCGCCCAACTGCAAGGTCGTCAGCCGGGAAAACGGCCTTAAAAAGCTTGTCCCAGGCCAGATATGCTATTGCGTGATGGCACGGTCAGATACCAACGAGCATGGCAGGTTGATCGCGTCTTCCATAGGCATAGCGGCCCCCAAGGACAAGAACGAGTGGGGTTATCTAAGCGAGGTACACGGCCACGGCATGAACAAGCAGGAGGCCGCCGATATGGCCGAGGACCTTGCGGCTGGGATGCTGGGAACCACACTGGGTCTTGAGGTCGATCCCAACAAGGCCTGGTCGGAGAAGGAACAGGTCTACAAGTCGAGCGGCCTGATCATAAAGACTTCCAATGTCACCCAAACGGCCCGGGGGCAGAAGGACTTGTGGACCACCGTCGTGGCGCTGGCGATGCTTTTGTTCGACTGACGGAAATGACAGACCGCTTCTATGGAAATACCCTTTACTTCGCCCGCAGCCCCTTCGAGACCGCCCGCTCGGTAGCTTGGGGCCTGCCTTGGGATTGCACCTGCTCCTACCGATGCGGGGCCAGGTTCGGCCCCGCGGCTATCAGGGAAGCCTTCGAAGCGGTTGAAACCTTCTCGCCTTATTTCCTCCGGGACCTCGAACAAGTGCCTGTATACGATGCAGGCAATCTTGAGCTGCCTTTCGGCGACACCGAAGAGACACTGAAGCTGGTACGCCGGCAGACCGGCAGGCTCGCGCCGGCGGGCAAGATGCTCGTGACGATCGGCGGCGAACACCTCCTTTCATACCCGGTGATAGAATACTACCACGAATTATACGGCGACAAGCTTCACGTACTCCATCTGGACGCTCACTGCGATCTCCGCAGCGAATACCTCGGCGCCAGGTTCAGCCACGCCACGGTAGCCCACCTGGTCACCGAACTTGTCGGCGCCGAAAATATATCGCACTTTTTCCTGCGATCCGGAAGCCAGCAGGAATGGCGGTCGCTGTCGGAGCATCCGCACAATCACTTCGTTGCATTCGGCGGAGGCCGGCGGACCGAAGAAACGGAAGATCTGGGCTACCTCGAAGGCAAGAAGCTTTATTTAAGCATAGATATCGACGTGTTCGACCCGTCGCTGGTGCCGGCAACCTCCGTACCCGACGCCGGCGGGATATTTTTCGACGATTTTTTTCGGTTCCTCAAGCTGATCGAGCCGTACGACATCGTTGGTTTCGACCTGATGGAACTGGCGCCCGAAAACGGCCGGTGCGCCTCGGCGATCACGGCGGCGAAAATTCTAAGGGAAACATTACTGATGGCGATGCAGAAATGACCGATTCCGGCTTAACTGGAAGACCCGTCAAACCGGCGGAGATAACTCCGAACCAGACTGCGGCCGATCTGATAGACGGCACTTTCACCAGTTACAATGCCGCGCGGCTCCGCGAGGCTTGCGAGCTTTTCCGCCGAAGGTTCTGCCGCGAGGGCACACTGGTGGGCGCAACGCTTTCCGGAGCGCTTACGCCGGCCGGGCTCGGAGTGTCGTGCCTGGTGCCTCTGATCAAAAAAGGCTGCATCGACTGGATAGTGGCAACCGGCGCCAACCTGTACCACGATTTGCACTTCGCGATGGGACTGGACCTGTACAGCGGCAGCCCGTTCGCCGACGACCGCGAGCTGCGAAGAAAAAAGATAGTGCGGATTTACGACGTGGTCTTTCCCGAAAAGGTGCTTTTCGAAACAGACGGCTACCTCACAAGGTTTTTCCGAAGCCTGAGCTTCGACGGCCCCGTAGGGACCGCCAGGCTGCACTACGAAATAGGTCTAAAGCTTCTTGAGGACTTCGGCGAAAGGGCGGACCGATCGGTTCTGGCCACGGCGGCCCTGTACAAGGTGCCGCTGTACACTCCGGCACCGGGCGATTCGACGATCGGCATGACGGTGGCTTCCCTCGCGGCCAAGGAGGGCAGGATAATCGTCGATTCCTCCATCGATATCAACGAGACTTCGGCGCTCGTCTACTGGGCCCATAACCACCTGAAGGCCTCGGCGGTGCTGATGGTGGGTGGCGGCACACCGAAGAACTTCGCCCTCCAGACCGAACCTTACCTCCAGGAAATAAGCCACGTCGAATCCAAAGGCCACGATTACTTCATACAGTTCACGGACGCCAGACCGGATACCGGCGGCCTTTCAGGGGCCACGCCATCCGAGGCGGTCTCGTGGGGCAAGGTTAACGCTGAAAATCTCAGACACAGCGTTGTGTGCTACGGGGACGCGACAATAAGCCTGCCGCTGCTGGTTTCCTACGTATGCAGCAGGTGCGCTTCCAGAAAACACCTCCAAGCCTACGATTTCCGCAAACAGGCGCTGGCCGAACTGGTCCGCAACATGAAACTGGCGTATTGATCCGCCGGTCATCCGGCCTGGCACACGTAGACGAAGGCGGGGGGAAAATTCAGCGGCACGAATTTTATCCTTACGTCGTCAAAGTAGTTCTTTACCACGCCGGTGAGAAGAGGGGAGTACTGCAGCTGGATAAACCGCTTGCATTGGCTGGTTATAGCCAGGATCCTGTTTCTGTCGGGCTTGCTCAGCAGAACCAAGGGAAGACCCGAAACCACGCAATCGAGACACTCGACGTACTTCTCACAGTTGCCGGCGTCGTCGTTGACCACCTCGAGCCTGGGATCGTCGATCTTCCGCAAGTGGCTGCAAAACGTCGGGTTGATCTCGAAGCATGTGAGGCGGCCGTTCGCCGGCAGTTTACTGAGGATATGCCTGGTCACTATGCCCGTTCCCGCACCGAACTCCACGACATGCATAGTGCCGTTGATTTCCGCGGCCATCGCCCGGGCCAGAGGCTTCGAGCTCTGTGTGAGCGTTCCGACGACCTTGGGACTTTTGAAAAACTCCCCGATAAAGCAAAGACGCGGCATGGCGATTACTCCCAAAGAAGAACGACAGTTGCCATAACCGTAACAGTATAATCACCGGCGTCAAGACATTTTACGCTGGCGACGACCCTGGAAAGCCGTTTTCCAGCCGCCGAAGCTGCGGCAAATCGGAGAAAAATATGCGGGACATATAGCCTATCCGAAAAACGGCGGTCTAGGAAGAGGATTGAGAATCTCCGGCCGCGAAGGCCTTTTCCACGCGGGCCCTGTGACAGGGGCCGCTGTTCCAGGTACAGAACGGATAGAGCCGTCCATCCACGGCGGCGTAAAGGATTACGCAACGGCGTGAACGGTCCACCTCGTAGTTGTAAACGTCCTGGAAATGCATGGAAGCCGAGAAAAGGATGCCGAACCTTCCGCCTTTCAGCCTGTCGATGAACGTCTTCTTGTCGCGACAGGTCCTGTTGAATTCGACGAACTGGTTTATGAACTCAAGAAAGCTGTTGAAATCCCACCCTTCCGGCGCCCGGTCCTCATGGAAGTATTTCTTAATCGAGTTCATCGCGCTGATGACGGATATCTTCTTCAGCCACCGGTGACTCTCGATCCGGGCAGCCAGTTCGTCGAGCGCCTTCATGGCCGGCTCTATATCAACGAACGCCGGGATCGGCGTCGCTGTTTTCGTATGCTTGTCCACCACCAGATAGGTTGCGCAGCCGCAGTGAGGATGACAGCTTACGCGCATATGGGGTCTGCCGGTCAGAACTTCCATCACCCTTACGATCGGCCATACGATCGAGAACGGATACCAGTCGCGGTGCATGTTCACAAAACCGGTCTGTTGCTGGATGCACCTGGCCAGGTCGGCAGTGGTGAATCTCATCTGGAGACGTTTCGATTCGTCTATCCGTCCTGTTATGGACACCGGCTGCCAGCTGATCGCCGTCACCACATCGATGTTGTCTATGGCGAATTTCAATATATCGCCGAGTTGGTCATCGTTGAGTCCCTTCACAATGGTCGGAACCAGCGCTATCCTCATTCCAGCCGCGCCGATGTTGGCAACGGCCCTGAGCTTGGTTTCCATCAGCGGCCGGCCGCGGGTCTTGACATAAACGTCATCGTTCATGGCGTCAAACTGCAGGTAGACCACGTCAAGCCCGGCCTCGGCGGCCGCTTCGGCGAACCCGCGGCTGGCCGCAAAGCGAAGGCCGTTGCTGGCCACCTGCACCTGTGAATAGTTCCTGGCCCTGGCCATGCGAACGGCCTCGAGAAAATCCGGATGTATGGTCGGCTCGCCGCCTGAATACTGCAGGCAGCTGGCCGGGTGCGGCCTGATAGCACGACCGGCGTCAAGCATGGCACCGACCTGTTCGAGATCCAGTTCGCAGAGGCGCCCGGTCGTATTGGAACTGGCGAAGCATATCGGGCAGTTCATATTGCAGCGGTTGGTCAAG
>Ga0180433_10005436_pt1 | contig 17217 bp, 18 predicted proteins | sample SS_ome_8_FD_132980 | JGI IMG/M metagenome (GOLD analysis project Ga0180433, IMG submission 132980) | Hypersaline lake sediment archaeal communities from the Salton Sea, California, USA - SS_1_D_1 metaG | ecosystem: Environmental > Aquatic > Non-marine Saline and Alkaline > Hypersaline >... | reverse complement strand
TGAAAGCCGTAGTAGCCCACCGCCGAAGCGCTGAGGAGCGCGCGGGTCTTCCCTCCGGTCAGGGCGTCGGCGAGATGCTTCGTGGTGAGGATGCGGCTCTCATAGATCAATTTCTTCTGTGTTGCAGTCCATCGGGTGAAGATGGAGGCTCCGGCAAGATTGATGATAACATCGTGCCGGCCGGCTTCCTCCTGCCAGCTGCCCGGAAACCTCCCGTCGGCTTCTACTATGGCGATCCCCTCCGGGATAGTGCGGCCCGGGTGAAGGGATCGCTCCATGACGGTAACCGCATGCCTCTTCGACAGGAAATGACTGGCAAGCGTCGAGCCGACAAACCCGGTTCCTCCGGTGATGAATATCTTCATAAATTATTCCTCACAGTGGCTTATTCTTCGCTCCCGTCTCCGATGAGCGGCAGTATTTTTTCAACAGTAAAGAAAACCAGAAAGCGATCCTTCCCCTCATCGTCACGGTACCGGGGCTTCCGTCGCAGCTCCTCTATCAGCGGGCTGTTCTTATCCTCTCTTTCTTTTTTCAGGTACAGCCGCTTCCCGGCCGACTTTCCCCCCTGCTCGATAAAGAGGTAGACAGCATGTGGATTGCTCTCGAGATTTGTATGGGAGAGCCGATCGGCCATGATAAAGGCAGCGCTCCCGTCCTCCATAACGTGCGGCCTCGAATAGAGGGCAGCGTTGACCCTCCCCTCGCCGTCAGCGGTGGCGAGTATGCCCGTTCCCCGCTTCTCCTCGAAATACTCTTTCAGTTCCATTGTTCCACTCCTCGGTATAGGGTTCTCTTTGGACTGACGATGCCCTGCAGGGCTTCACTATATATAAAGCACCGGATCGGACGATTTTCCAGAACAAATGCGAATCTGCATTATCTTTTGCGGGATGTATAATTTCTTGCTTTATGTCACTCACCTGTTACGGTGCGGCGATGATGCCAGTTGAGCACCGATACCGGGTACAACGGGGGACGATATTCATGAACGATCGATATGAATTTCTCAAAGAGGACTATTCGCAGGGCTTTCCCGCCTTCTGCGGTTTTGAGGTGACTGAGGTTGCCGAGGGGAGATTCACGAGCAGGCTCGCCGTCCGCCCGGAACACCGGCAGCAGGATGGATTCGTTCATGCGGGCGTTATCGCCACGATGGCAGATCACACTGCCGGCTACTCGGCCTACACCATCGTCCCGGATACTATTCGCATTCTGACCATCGAGTTCAAGATAAACTACTTCAAACCGGCCGTCGGCGATCTGCTCATCTGCCGATCTCGGGTGGTCAATCGGGGGAGCCGGATAATCGTCGCGGAGTCTGAGATATCTGCGGGATCCGCGGGGCGGAAGAAGCTCGTCTCGAAAGCAACGGTTACCCTCATGCCCGTGCCGCTGAACGATCTGAATCAGGATCGCTCATCAGACGCTTTGCGGGCGTGAAGTTCTTCGAGAAACTCCTACTGCGCCTTCACTCCTTCCGCAATAGCCTCTTCCACCTCGTCGAGAGCGCGATCCTGATAGGCATGGAAGAACCGGTGGCAGAGGTTGTCCCATCTCCCGCAGACCTCGATGGTCTTCTCGTCAAGCTGAAAGAGTGAGGGATAGTTCACCAGCTCATCCATCTCCTCGGCGAATTCCTTCACGATCACCGGATCAACTCCCTGCAAGAGGTTCTCCACGAATTCAGTGGGCGGATACCAATCCCGCACCCGCTGCAGGTCGCGGTGTATCTGGGCGAGGAGGACATTCCGCGGACCCTCCCAGAGCTCGTTCACCGCTGCGTCCCGGTACAGCCGCGGGAGGCACGAGAAGTCCTCGATGACGCCGTGACCGCCGAAGATGGAGAGGGCCATCCGGATTACATCGGGGGTGTCATAGGCGGTGGTAATCTTCTGCAGCATGATGAGCTCCCGAACGTCGAATCGCCTCCTCCGGATATCCTCGGCCTCATCGGTGACAATACCCCCCATCAGGCCTCCGGGAAGCTGCCGCACCAGATCGTAGAGCTTGAAAGCGCCCACGGTTGTGCGTCGTGCAACCCGCTCGAGATGATTGAGCTGACCGACCACCATGGGGAACTGCCCTATCTTCAGCCCGAAGGCATCACGGAGCTCGCTGTACTTTTTCGCCTCCCGAACCGCCCTGACCATGAATGATGCCGATGAGAGGCCAACGGTGAGCCGGGAAAAGGTCAGCACAATGCCGACCACATTGGCAACGCCCCGCTCGAGCGGGCCGGCGGGATAAGCAACCGCGCCGTTGTAGGTGATCTCGGCGGTAGTGAGCTCGCTGGTCCCCGTCTTCCACTTGATCCGATCGATGGTATAGCCGTTGCGTATCTCCTTCTCCTTGTCGCCCGGCAGCCAGGAGGGAACGATGAAGATGGCGACCTTCTCTGAATCCGCTGGCTTTGCCGTGACGACCGCATAATCGGCATGGGTCGCCGAACAGAAGAACTTGGTCCCGTAGAGGCGCCAGGTATCACCCTCCTTGACCGCTTCGAGCAGATTGGCGGGAACATCGGATCCCCCCTGAATCTCCGAGAGGTACTGGGCGCCGATTGCGAAATCGCCGTCAATCCCCTCCTTGCAGTGCCGGAGAATTCGCTTCAGCTCGGGGGAGTCGGCGTACCGTTCGAGCAGCGCGACGAGCCCCTCGGTGCAGGTAACCGGGCAGGCGATGCAGGCCTCGCCGTTCTGATAGATGAGATACATCTTCACGAGCTTCAGCCACGGTGATGTTCGGTCGGAGTAGAGCCCTTCCGAGAAGACCTCTTTCTCCATGATCTCGGTCTCGCGGGGGCGGACTATCCGGTCGATGCGGTGATTGTGCGCATCGTAGTGAACCATATAAGGCCGCTTCTCGGGAGCTGCGATGGCATCGGACATGTCACGCCATCGGAATGAGACCTTCTCGGAGAGGGCCCGCGCCTCACGGTCAATTTCATCAAACTCATCGCCGGTGAAGTGCTTCACCACCTTCTGGAAGAAGGAATCGTCGGCGTAAAAGTCGACACTGTTCCTCCACTGGAGAAATTCATCAAAGGAATAAGGATTATTTCTGTTCGGCAGTGCCATGAGAGCCTCCTGTTCGGATATGGTGGGAATCCTCATCACGATTCTCTCGATCCGGGGATATACTTGTATACTACAAAGGTACCCATCGAACTCCCCTTCGTCAAGAGTTAAATATAATGATGCCCCCGGGGAGAGAAGGAGCGGGACGGAAGTGAGTGAACAGGAATACCCGCGCAGGAGACGGAAAATGGCACTGCCCGCACGAGGAGCATACGTCCGCTTTTAAGTTGACAGAACCTCAGGGGTACAGGGTATACTGCGGTGAGGTGAAAGCGATATGGACTTCTACAAGTATCACGGGCTGGGGAACGATTATATCGTCATCGATCCGAACAAGACCGATCTGGAGCTCACCCCCGAGCGTATCAGGCTCATCTGCCACCGGAACTTCGGTATCGGCTCCGACGGCATACTTCACGGACCGCTCCCCGGCAATGATCTCGCACTGCGCATCTATAACCCAGACGGAACCGAGGCGGAGAAGAGCGGGAACGGCATACGGATCTTCTCGCGCTATCTCGTCGAGGCCGGCTATGTGACCGGGAAAAACTTCCTCCTGCAGACCGCCGGCGGAGTGGTGAAGGTTGCCGTGCTGCGCGATGACGCGAGTCTCATCACCGTGGATATGGGAACGGTCTCCTTTCACAGCGAGGATATCCCGGTGACCGGCGAATCGCGCGAGGTGATCGACGAAGAGCTGAATATTAACGATATCACCCATCGCATCACCTGCCTCACCGTCGGCAACCCGCACTGCGTCATCCCCTGTGATACCGTTTCAGAGGAGTACACCCGGCGTATCGGACCCCTGATCGAAAACCACTCCCGCTTCCCCCGCCGCATCAACGTGCAGTTCCTGAAAGTGCTGGACCGGGAGAACATCCGGATTGAGATATGGGAGCGGGGCGCGGGATACACCCTCGCATCGGGCAGCAGCAGCTGTGCAGCAGCAGCCGCGGCACATCGGCTCGGCCTGGTGAACGGCACGGTGCAGGTGCATATGCCGGGAGGTGATATCGGCATTGCAATAGAGGGGAGCCGCGTGCAGATGACCGGAACGGTAAACAGCGTCTGCAGCGGCCGGTTCTCCGAGGAGCTGTGGGCAACGCTCGGAAAATGAACGCAGAACGATTAATGGTTTTGCCGCCAGTGAGAATGAATCGCAGCGGGAGGCCGTATCAGGGTGATGGCAACAACGCTGAACCCGCTCCGGGGAGTTATCATCAATATGCTGCTTGCCCTCATCCTGATGGCGGCAGCGTTTCTGATTAAGAGGAGCAATATCACGATGGGGATGCGGAAGGAGCTCGCGCTGCTCCTGTGGAAAATCCCGGCGCTCCTCTCCCTCTGGTTCCTCTATATACAGGCTATGTATCTTCTGATCGTCCTGCTCGAGATCATGGGGTGCGCTCTCATTTTCTTGGTTATGATCGCTTACACCGGCGCCCTCACCTGTATCGCGGTGAAGTATCTCAGGGGAATCGGCTGGTTCGATGAGTAGCAGCGGACCCCTGATACGAGCGCCCGGCACGAGACCCCGTACAGATGAGTATCGCTATGCTTGAGACCGTTCTCCACTTCTTTATCTTCTATGCCGGCATCCTCGCATTGATGATGTCGCTCGGACAGCTGGTGGAACGGCAGAGGAATGCCGGCAATTATATCATGAGCGCCTTCCTCTGCTGCGTCGGTGTCTATCAGCTCTATCACGGTGCCATGCTCTCGGGGCTCCTCCTCGAGTATCCCCATCTGGGGCTGCTGCACGTTCCCTTTCTCTACTTTGCCGGGCCGCTCCTCTACTTCTACTTCAAGCAGCTGGGAAAGCTCGATTTCCGCTTCAGGAAGGTATATCTCCTTCACTTCGTTCCCGGCCTCCTCCTCATCCTGGCACTCCTCCCCTTCTACGCAAAGAGCGCCGGGGAGAAGCGGCAGTTTCTGCAGTGCTGCCCGGCCCTCGGGAGCAGGATGAGCATGCTGAACGAATACACCGGTATCATCCTCTTCATCATGATCTCCATCACAGTCTACCTGATCCTCTTTCTGAAGGAGAGCACCTATCTCTGGAACAGAAAGTACCTCAGGCTGAAGCGGATTGGATATCTCTCACACCTCATCATCATCACCACCTGCGCCATCATCTTCGTCTACTTTGCCGGCCTCCTCCTCTCCAACATCTTCTCCTTCAGCCGCGGCGCCTATCTCACCCTCATCACCGTCATCTCCGTGGCAACCTGTATACTCGTCCTCCTCATCTACCTCATGGGGAAGCGCTACCCGGAGTACTTCAGGGAATTCCAGCGCGAGGTGGAGCGAATCCGCTATGAGATCTCCCGCATCGAGGGGCATAATGTCGAAGCGGTGCTGCGCCATCTGAACCGGCTGATGGAGGAGGAGAAGATCTTCTGTGATGAGGACATGACCCTCCACCGGCTCGCCGAAGCCGGCCCTCCTCTGCCACGAGGGAATTCTCACCCAGAACATCGGCCTTGCGGTCGGCTTCGAGATAAGCGAAAAGGACCGCTTCCTGGTCAACCTCCCGCCCTCGCATGTCGGCTGCGTCACCGAGCAGTTGCAGACCACCATCTTCGGCGGGGCAACTGCAATCATCCTCCACATCTTCGATCCGAAGCTGACCCTGGAGGCAATTCAGAAGGAGCGGGTGACCTGCATCGGGCAGATACCGGCGCTCTTCAATATGGAGTGGCGACTGCCGGACTACAGGGATACGACCTCTCCTCCCTCCGTCTGGTGATATACGGCGGGCAGGCGGTGTCGAGGGAGTTCCTCCTCAGGATGAAGGAGATGGCACCGAATATCGGAACGGGGGACGGCCTGACGGAGACCTCCGGGTTCTGCACCTATACCAATATCAATGCCACGGTTGACGAGATAGCCGAGGGGATCGGGTATGATATGCCCCTCTGCCCCATCAGCATACGGGAGAAGATGAATCCCGACGGAACCGCCGGGAGGGAGAAACCGGCCGGCGAGATCGGGGATATCTGCTTCTCCGGCCCGCAGCTCTTCCTCGGGTATCTCAACGATCCCGAGAACACGGCGAAAACCATTTCCCGAGACGGATTCTGCTACACCGGCGATCTCGGCTCCTACGACGAAAAGGGGCTGCACTTCGCCGGCAGATCCAAGCTCGTCATAAAACCGAAGGGGTATCAGGTATTCCCAGAGGATATAGAGAAGCACATCAGCACGAAGCTGAAGGACACGGTGAACATGGTCGGCGTTGTCGGTGCGGAGCATGAGATTTTCAGCGAGGGCATAATGGCCTTCGTCGAGGCGAAAGAGGGAGCGAACGTGACGCCAGAAGAGGTAATGGCAGCCTGCGAGGACATCTCATCATATTCGAGGCCGTCACATGTTGAAATTCTGAAGAGCGGAGAGCTGCCGCTGAATCGGGTTGCGAAGACTGACTACATGGTGCTGAAAGAGCGGGCGAAGGAGCTTATCCCGGAGCTCAGGGCTGCGGGAAAGTGGGATCAGGGATGATATGATGTGCTTCAGCGGAGGGGGGCGCTCCGTAAGGGGCGCCCCCTGCCATATCATCAAACTCACAGTGTGCTCAGCGCTATCCTGATCACGTCAATGAGAATTGCTACGGCCATATAGGGAATTGCATGGTCAAGATTCATCGCACCTCTCCTCCCCCTCCATTAAACGGGAACCCCCTTTCATTTAAATCTGAAGTTCCCCCTGGCCAGCTTTTATAGAACATCCCGTGCATGCTGGCATGCGCGACATCGTGTCGCCGTGGGTGAAATAGCCGATAAGAGGAGGCTCACTGATTGAGACCCCGGCAGTACCTGCGGGGTTCCCTTTTTTCGTACCGTTATTCTTACGGGACAATCTCCACTATCGGTTAACCTTTGCAGCGTTTTTTCCGTCGTCTTTCCTCAGAATCTTAAATTTCATATCTGTGAATACCTGTTCTTCACGCATTTATCGATAAGAGAAGAGCTCTTTATCTTCACCGCTATTTAAAACGCAGACACGGCATTTTTATTGCCTGAAGTGGCGAATGATGTTCATTATTGTAATCCTTTGTTTTTTAGGGAAACGCTTCTCTCAAAATGCTTTAATAGAAAAAAAATAAAAAAATTGTTGACACTGTTATTGCAAAAGTTAGCCTAACCTAATTATATTAGTTATTGTAATATTTTTTTGCCGAAACCCCCTCCGTCGATTCGGAGGAGGCCGGTAATCGCAATTACTGTATTTCTATTTAAATACTATCGAAGTCCGGTCGACGGCTCACGATGAGATTACCGAAGAATTCACATAAACGAAGAATGACAGTCCTCATTCTGTGTGTTTCATTCCTCACCCTCTTTCTCCCGAAAGAGGTCTTCGACCCGCATATCGGCATCGACCTCGATATATTCTGCAAGTCGCTCTATGCCATCAGTGATGGTGTAGCAATACCATTCTTTTTAAATGAGATCTCCGTTTCCATTTATGCGTATTTTGTTTTCGCCAATACACTTCTCTTGCACCTTGTTTTAAAAGCGAATGCCATCCGCGCCCCTCCAGTCTTCTTCTCCTAAACGCACCATCTCGGTGTTTCTTTGTTTCACGCCACTGTTAGTACAGATGTGCTTGATCCTGTTGAATTCGCGAAGCTGGAGCGGTTTTCACAATCTCTCTTCACAGGATCAGAGTATAAAAACTGGAGGACTTTAATCATGAAAGAATTTATACATAACGGCGGACCGGTTATGGTGTTCATTATCGCCTGCGCCCTGGTTGGAATTGCGATAATAGTCGAGCGACTCATCTACTTCTATCTGACCGGCGCCAACTATGAGAAATTCAAAGAAATGCTCCTGGAGCGGATGCGTTCAAGCAATCTCGGCATGGTGAGCTGTATGATAAGCCCCAGCGGAAGCGGCTCACCGGTAAGGCGGTTTTTTCAGTGGATGAACTGCCAGCGCTGGAACCGAAGCCCCTACGTCAAGATGGCAACCACGTATGTGAAAAACATCGGCAAGGGTCACCGCAGCAGGGAGGAAGCGCTGAAGAGGATCGGTTCCGAGGAGATTGAGCGGATGGAGCGGAACTTCAAGGCGCTCTCCGCAATCAGCCACGTTGCGCCGCTCCTCGGCCTTCTCGGCACGGTAACCGGTATCATCACCGCCTTCAGCGTCATCTCAGAGCTGGGAGGACAGGTGGATGTATCGGCGCTCGCCGGCGGAATCTGGGAGGCCATGCTCACCACTGCGGCCGGCCTGTCGGTGGCCATTCCCACACAGCTCGCCTATCTCTACTTCGAGAAGGTGGTTTCGGCGCGGGTAAACAGGATGAGCTACACCGTCACCCACCTCAACGAGGCCCTCTTCAGCAGCGCAGCAGAAGAGGGAAAGGACGAGGAGCATCTTCCCGAGGAAGGGTCGATGCACATCCGGCGCGATGCCGGCAGTGAAACAATTGCCGGAAAAGAGGTGGGATAAATGGATTTTATCAGGACCAGAAAAGAGGAGCCGCACATCGAGATCACGCCGCTGGTCGATATCATCTTCCTGCTTCTCATCTTCTTCATGCTCAGCTCCAATTTTATCAAACCGATGATACAGATGGAGCTCCCGAAAGCGATGTCGGAGGAGAAGCTGGAGAAAGTCGATCTGGTGGTGACGGTCGATCGAAAGGGAAGCATGTACGTTAACAAGGAGCCCGTGCACCTGGAAGATCTCAGGACAGTGCTCGAAGAGCGAATGGCGAAGCTGGGGAAGTACGATATTATCTTCAGGGGAGATAAATCCATCGGTTACGATACCTTTGTGCACGTCCTCGACACCGCGAAGCTCGCCGGGGCGGTGAGTTTCTCCGTCGAGCATGAGAAGGTGCAATAGTGCATCCCGTGAACGAGCGAACCTCACCTGCGATGAGGAATGCGGCGATGAATGTATTATCGAAGATATATCGCTTCGTTGAGGAGGGAAAGCTCCTCCTGCCGATACAGGGTCTCGTTCTCCTCGTGGTTGCTCTCGCTTTTGTGTTCTCCGATATCGAGATTTCAGAGAAGGAGAGCACAACCGTTTACCAGAAGGAGGAGCAGCGATACCATGTCAGGAAGGTATCTCACATTCCGAAAGAGCTGGAAGATGAAGAAGCGGAGAAAATTGCCGTTGATGACGAACACATCTCGGTTCATGATATCAGAAATCGGTATTTCTCATATGTCGTATCGAGGATCGAGCGCTGCAAAGATTATCCGATATCCGAACAGAAGAAAGGACATGAGAGCTCGGTGCTGCTCGAGATATTCATCGCAAGGAACGGTGCCGTGCAGAAGGTTCGGATTCTCAGACAGGCTCGCTATGAAGCGCTCACCAGAGCCGCAATAAGCACGGTGAGAAGGGCGCTTCCGTTCCAGGCCTTCCCCGGGCAACTGCCCGATGAAATGATGATCATCAAGCTTGAGATACGATTCACGCTCAACTGATCAGGCGGGGAGAAACCGCAGACATAATCGATATCTCCGGCATGATGTCCGGAGATTGATTGAGGAATAATGATTACCATTCGAAGAAAGAGCTTTCTCACAACAGCCGTTATCGTTGTCTCGGCGATGACCTTTGCATTGCCGCGGGAATTCTTCGATCCTCACCTCGGTGTTGACGTTGATATCTTCTGCAAGTCTCTCTACGCAATCGGAACCGAGGCGGAGATGCCGGTTGCCCTCGTCGCGGCTTTTGAGAGACAGATCCTCGGATTGCTCATATATGATGAAATCTTCCTTACCGAAGAGACATATCGCAACACGCCGGTTCGGGGGCCGCCTTTTCTAATACGCTGACGTTTATATTCGCAAACTCATTTTTACAGTTTTTTTTACGAAATCATAAGGAGGTACTTTATGAGGAGTGCTATAAGAATTGTTGTGTCCTTAGTGTGCACGATTGCCCTGATCGCAAGCAACGGCATCGCTCAGGAATTTGAAGTCGAGATTGAGAAGGAGAAAAAAGAGGACAAAGAAAAGCAGGTTAAGGAAGCCAGGATTGTCGTAACCGGAACCAGGACGAAGAAGCGGCTGAAAGATGTTGTTGTCCGAACCGAGCTGGTCACCAAAGAGGATATTGAGAACAGCGGGGCGAAGAACATGTTCGAGGTTCTCGACAAGGGTCTCATCCCCGGGGTAACGGTCAACACCTCCTGTACCAACTGTAATTTTTCCGAGGTGCGGATGCAGGGACTGGAGGGCGGCTATACGCTCATGCTCTTCGACGGATTGCCCATCTTCAGCTCCCTTGCGGGCGTTTACGGGCTCAGGCAGATTCATCCTGCCAATATCGACCGCATCGAGGTGGTGAAGGGAGCCGCTTCAGCCCTGTACGGAAGCTCCGCTCTCGGCGGGGTGATAAACATCATTACCAGAGAGCCCGAGGCTGATAAGCCGATACTCTCCGCGTCCTATAAGCGCGGCGTGTACGAGGCCGCGAATACGGCCTTCTCATGGGATGCGGACGGCACCGCAGGCATACGGCAGGGCGATGTGGCGATTATCGTTACCGGCAGCAAGCATCACAACGATTACGTGCTCACCAACGATGACGAGTACACCGACATGGTCGAGCAGGACAGCCAGACGCTGTCGGCAAAGACGCATATCTATTTCCTGAACGATTCACACCGGCGCACCTTTACGGGAAGAAGCATCTATGAGTTCAGAAGGGGGGGATACACCGGACAGCGATCGAGAATGATCGATCACGATGAAGATCCGGGCACACCCGATATCGAGATATTCTACAAAGCGATAGACGATCCCCTCGACGCTGATGCCGAGCATATCAGAACCGACCGGTGGGAGTACGGTGTCGGGTATCGCGCAATCTTCCCCGCCGGCAACAGTCTCGATATCAACTACCTGCAATCCCGGCACATGCGGGATGCCACCAATGCCGAGCGGGCATTCTATTCGGAAGAGGATATCAGCATTGTCGATCTCGTCTATTCCCATACGCTCTTCGGCTTTAATACGATAACCCTCGGGGGAAACTGGAAGTCCGAGGATCTCGCGCAGATAATCAACTATCAGAAGGATGAAGATAAGAAGTCGAAGATCGCGGCTGGATTCATCCAGGATGAGATCAAGATATTGAAGATTGCCGAGATCGTCGTCGGGGTACGCTACGATGATGTTTATGACAGTAACCTTTACGAGGATAGCGCATGGAGCCCGAGAACTTCCGTCAAGCTCAATTTGACAGAGGATCTGAGCATCAGGTCCTCATGGGGGATGGGATTCAAGGTCCCGGGTCTTTTCGCAGAAGATCTGCATCTCTGCTCGGCGGCACCGCAGGTAAATGTTCCGGATGACCTCAAGTCGGAGAAATCTCAGAGCTATACCGGAAGCATTGCCTATGTGACCGATGTGTTCAATATCGATGTGACGGTTTTCCGCACCACCATTAAAGATAAGATCAGCCTTGAGTTTGACGATCCCCCTGCGGGCTATGATGCCTCCTTTCGAAATGTGGGTGATGCCGCCACACAGGGTGTTGAAACAAACGTATCTGTCCAACTGCTGAAGCCGCTGCGGATCTTCGGAAGCTACACCTATACGTTAGCTGAATACGATACCAAGCGCGGCAATCCCGCCGATCCGAATTATGATGACAGCGACAATATACTCAGAACACCGGAGCAAACGGCGCGTTTTGGATTCGAGCTGACCGAAAAGCAGTATACCGGTATCAGCCTCTTCGCAAGCGGTCGCTACACCGGCAGGCAGTATGCTGAACGGGTTATGGTTGCGGACGGGAACACCTATATCGATCATACGGATGGCTATTTCGTGTACGACGCGAAGGTGCAGTGGGATATAGACTACGGCGAATGGATCTTCTCCGCATTCTTCGGCGTCGACAATATCACCAACGAGACACAGGAGCGAATATACAGTGCCGAAGATGAGGAATCCGCGGCGTATATCTACGCGCCGTTAACGGGTCGCTACATATACGGCGGAGCAAAGATGAGCCTCTAATCGCTCGCCTGCTATAATTACGTTCAGCCGATAGTCCTCCACACTATTCTATCCGCTCTCCTTCGGGAGGGCGGATTTTTTTCACAGATGGATCAGCAGCAGGGGCTCCTGGCGGCCGGGCAGTTGTTGTCGAACCCGATGATCTCCTCATCCTGCAACCGGCTTGCCATCGTGAAGGATTGTCTATACAAGGTTTTTTATATGGAACGACCGGCACCCGTCTCTGTTGTTACTGATATAAGTGGGCTTCAAAAAACTATTAATATGATATCCCACCGGCCAGCGTTTTTTTGCACATCCTGTGAACGCTGGCTTGGCGGCGTCGTGTCGCTGTGTGCACAAAGCATAAAACCGGTATTTACAATTTGTGGATCAATGTAAATACTGGTTTTTAGAGGTTCCCTTATTTTTCTTCACTGCTTGGAAATCACCGGCTCGTCAACAACCCGTATGTTCTGTATCCAGTACTGTTTTACCCGATGATCCTCAGAATTCAACTGTGTGTGTTTGTTGAAAAAGAAATCAACAGTCGCTTTGCTTCCGCTTACGGATCGTATCAGATTGAGCTCCCATCGGGCAGCACGCAGCTCCGATATATCTGCACCGGTTTCGGGATTGAAGAAATTGCACAGGACCACCGTGCCCTTTTTAAGCTCCTCTTTTTCAGCAGGGTGCGTTTCAATTATTACCTTGCGAGTCAGCTTCAATCCTTCATCGGCAGGTCTGAAAAACTGAACGGTATACGGTTCACCCTCTTTCTGCGGTTTTTTCTGGAGAACGGCGATACCGTATTGTGTCGCACTGAAATGTTGCGGTTGATCATCCATGTAACCTGCAAATACTTCATCGGGCTTCATATAATCTTCGGTTTTAATGGCAATTCGGCCTGAAGGTGAAGAGCTCGAACAGCTCAACAGCAGTGCTGCAACGATTGTTGGTATTAACACATGAAACGTCTTGGGAAAGTACATACATCCTCCTTAATAAATATTAATTGCTCATAATAAATATAAATAAAAATCAATAAAATGTAAAGACTTTTTTTTATGATAAAAATAATTGATACCGTACAGTTGCGATCGCAACGAGTTGCGAGCGAAACATGCCGCCTGCCCGCCGCATCAGATTTCCTTATTCAAATTTAAATTTCATTTGACACATTGCTCTTTTACTCTATACATATCGATTGGCGCATAAGGGAACAAGGATAACCGCGGAAAGCGGTTTTTTCTGTGGATGAAACCCTCATTATTTTCTTAAAAAAAACGAACGGGTGAGGTTATGAAGAAGGACAGGATCACGCGACGAGAATACTTTAAACGTAGTGCTCTGGCTGCAGCGGGGGGAATGGCGTTGACCGGTTGCGGTTTATTTCGTTCAACCCCCTCGGGAGTGGATGAAAGCTCAAATGACCCCGACCAGCGGAATACGCTGTTCCACAGCCTGCCGACCTGCGAGCCCGGAGAGAAGCTGGGTAAAAACGAGATGCGCATCACCTTTATGGGCACCTCCTGTCTGCCGCGGCTCTCACAGCAGGGCAACAGCGTTTACGTCGAAGTGGGCTGGGACAGCGACAAGGATGAGCCGCTCGATTATGCCATGTTCGACTGCGGTTTCGGCGTCCTTGCCAATTACATCGCCATGGACATTCCCTACAGCCGCATGAACAAGATCTTCCTGTCGCATCTTCATGCCGACCACATGAGCGAGCTTTCCGGTATCTATTGCTTTGGCGAGTCGATCGATCGCAGGTTCCCCCTGTACGTCTGGGGGCCGACCGCCTCCGGCGTGCCCGATCCGGTCACGGGTCAGATACATGAAGACGGGACGAGAGCGACCATGGAGCACTTTCGGGAGGTATGGCGCTGGCATACGGAATCTTTCAGCTTCACGTTCAACAGTTATAGAGACTACAGGCGGCCGTCGAGGAGGAGCTGGGGGACGCCGGTCGATCTGATTCCTGTCGGGCCGAAATATCTGACCGATGCGAGCGGGAATCCAATCGGGAAGCAGTATGCGGATCCGCCGAACGACGCCTATGCCCTGGTGCCCATCGAGCTGGATTGGCAGAAGGTTGGCGGCGTCGCCTATCACAATAAGTCGACCGGGCTCAAGATCACCCACTTCCCGGCCATCCACTGCCGGCGCGGCTCCATGAGCTACAAGGTGGAGTGGACGCCGCCCAACGGATCCAGGACCCTCTCCATGGTCTACAGCGGCGACACCAAACCCAATAGTTTGATGATAGAGCAGTCGAAAGGAGTTGATGTCCTCATCCACGAGATGGTGGTGCCGCCGGAAGTCTGGGCCAGGAAGATCGCGCGCCTTCCCGGCTTGATCCCGATTCCGAAGCTTATCATCGATTATGTCAAAGATGTACAGAACAGCTCGCACACCACGCAGGGCGCGTTCGGCTACCTGCTCAGCCGGATGAAACCCCGGCCGCGAATCACAATCGCGACGCACTTTCAGGCACAGGATGATACCATCGAGTCGGCACGGGAGAGCCTTGACCGCTACAGGATTCCGCGGGAGGCCTACACCTTCGCGACGGATTTCATGGTATTCAAGGTGACGCAGGATGAAATCAAGCAGCAGCGTGCGGTCGTTTCACGATACGCCTTCGCCGCGCCATTCAAGCGCTACCCGGAACCGTACAGTACACCCAAGTACCACAAGCGCGACGGGACGGGGGACCCGAATGCGCAGATTGACAATGCCAACTGGATTGCGTATGGCCCCAAAACGTACAGCGAGGACGGCTACTGATTTATGGCGCCGGCGCCTGACGCGAGGGGCGGCATGATGGTTTGACAGTATAGTTCGGAAATGCACCGGGGCATTTCAAATGCCCCGCTCGTTGTAAAAATTATTCTTCGTCAAGTATTTGCTTCATCTTAATCCGGAGAGGAGGCAGCTTGTTTTTTACGATATCCCATAATATCTCATAGTCAATTTCGAAATACTTATGTATCAGTACATCTCTGGTGCCGGCAATCCTTTTCCACTCAATGTCTAAATGGTGTGCTTTCACCTTGTCCGGTATATGTTTGCTGGCCTCTCCTATTATCTCTATTGAGCGAACGAATGCCCGCTTGAGCGTTTCATCTTCAAGCAGGAGTTCATAGGTGAGATCTCGTGATTGGTTCATAATAAATTCTATTTCATCGGATATGTGCCGAAGGAACACCTTATAATCTTTCATAAACAACTTCTTCTTCCACATAGGGCCGTATATATGTGCTGATTGACTCCAGGGTAACCAGCTCAATTTTTCTATTATACATTCGCTCAAGCATTTCGTGCAAATCCATGAAGTTATCGAAGGTCTTTTTCCCCCTTTCGAATACGACAATCATATCAAGGTCCGAATCATCACGCGCTTCTCCCCGGGCATGGGATCCGAAGATTCCGATTTCCATAACGCCATATTTTTTTATGGCATCCCGATTTTCTTTTAATTTTGCCCGTATATCATCTATGGTCATTTTGACTCCCCCTTATCGCGATCTTCACCATATGTCGTTTCATGCGGATAGCGCTTTATGTTTGTAATCGAAAGCGCTACCTGCAAAGGGGATTACGTTAACTATTATTATATATTTGCTGTTATGTCAACAATCTCTTTGAGCTCAATGAAGGAGATGGGCATCCCCCCCCACCCACACACATTCAATACCGCCTCACCAACCCCCGGTAGAGGAGCTCCTGGTTGAGGAATATCCCCTGCCGGAGCAACCGATAACTATCGGTCACTCCGGGCCATTATGATCTGTATTACGCTGGAACCCTATTGTTTTAACTCTCCTCGAATCATCCCGCAGCAGCTCCTTTATCACCTCAAACACTATCCTGAACTGCTCATCGTATTTCTTTTCAATCTCCTCTATTTTTCTTCTGAGCTCTTCATGAGTTGAAAGAAATTTGCGGAGCTCTGTGAATGCTCTCATTATCTGTATATTAACCTTTATTGCCCTTTTGCTGTTCAGCACACTTGAAAGCATGGCTACTCCCAATTCCGTAAAAGCCATTGGTTGATATCTCAAGCCCATCTTGTCACCATTGGAGGTGCCAAATTGGCATCTCCAATCTTCAAGCTCCTCCTTTGTCAATTCAAACATAAAATCATCTGGGAATCTTTCAATATTTCGCCTTACCTGCCTTTTGAGCTGCGAGGTCTCAACATCATAAAGCTCCGCAAGATCCCTGTCGAGCATCACCTTAACGCTTCTGATCATATATATTTTGCTCAATATCAGCTCAACGGGAAAATTTATTCCTTTGAAAAAGTATTTATTATACTACATTTTCACTTCGTTTACTATATATATAATTCACTATGAATTCATAATAATATAAATCATATTTACATAAATGAAATATGAACTGACAGAACATGCAAGGACCATCCTCGAAGAGAGGCAGATTCCCATTTCGTACCTTGAAAGAGTTATTCAAAATCCCGAGCTATCGCTGAAAGATGAGAATGATACCCATTTAGAACATTTGTTAGGTAAAATTCATGAGTACGATAATCGTGTTTTGCGAGTTGTTATTAATAAAAATATTGACCCGATGAGAATAGTTACGGTATATTATGATAGAACCATGCGAGGTAAACTATGAAGTTGAAGGTAGACCAAAAAGCCGATGCTCTTTACCTCCGAATCGACGACAGCAAAATTATCGAGTCGGAGGAGGTGTCTCCCGGTATTGTCCTGGACTTCAATGAGCAGAATGATGTCGTCGGTGTTGAGATACTGAATCTTTCGAAAAGAAGCACAACGCTGGATCTCAAATCTCTCCAATACGAAACTGTCTGATCTATAACCCTCACGGGAATTCAAACTCAGTTCCACTACTTGTAACAATGTTAAAGGTATTTCGTTTGCTCTCTTAATATTGTAAAGGCTGAATGCTCACCTCTTTTCAAGATGCCAGAATGGCACCTTCGAAATTCCTTATATTCATCAAAAGAATCTCTCACTATGGTAAACGATTGTGGTGGGTTGATGATAAAAAGTTTTTATGATGATGTTCTGGCCCCGATTTAACAAGCATTTTTTAAGATTAATTTTTGATACTCATTTAGAGCCTCAAGGGGCGATTGGTAATTCAACCTTTCCAATTGCCATT
>Ga0180433_10005433_pt1 | contig 17224 bp, 7 predicted proteins | sample SS_ome_8_FD_132980 | JGI IMG/M metagenome (GOLD analysis project Ga0180433, IMG submission 132980) | Hypersaline lake sediment archaeal communities from the Salton Sea, California, USA - SS_1_D_1 metaG | ecosystem: Environmental > Aquatic > Non-marine Saline and Alkaline > Hypersaline > Sediment... | reverse complement strand
TTCTTTTTCCGTGTTTTTTTTAAGTTTCCCAAGGCTCACTCCGGCGGCTATTGTGCTTCTTGTAACAGAGCACCCGGATTCATGCAAAAATATTTCTTCTATCGGAGCGGCGGTATAGTAAACCCTGTATGGGTCATTCCCCACCATGACCTCTTCCCGTCCCGACTCGCTTTCTAATACTTTCTTAATTTCTTCAAGTATTTGTTTGTAACTCTGGAGATGGGCAAGTGTCAGGGGGCGGTGATATACCTTATAAACGCTGCCTTCATAGGCATAGGCATTGCTATCCGCACCCAGGCCCAGGTCATCCATATTTTTCAATAAAATTCCGTTTATTTTTTCGATCGTATCCTTTTCTATGGAAACACGGCCAGAACCGCCTCTCCCTTTCTTTAATCTCAATTCGGGGGATACCAATTCGGTGGACATACTACTTAATTCATCTGCCCTGTCATCCTTCGTCCTTTGTCTGCCACCCTTCGGAACTTCTCCCGCCGGACTTTTTACGGTGTATCTTTTTAATTCGCCCAATATGGTTAATAACCCCAATTCCCGGAGAACGGATTCTAAGTTATAGTATTTTTTCCGTCTTAATCTCTGTATTTTTTTTATCAGCGCTTTTCGCTCAATACCAAGGATTTCGGCTGCCGTTCGCCATTTATCTTGTGTTCCCCGGGCCCTTTTAAGCGCGTCTATTACAGTGTTGACTTCTCCCATTTCCAGTGAACTCAGAACGGATTCGAATTCTCTTTCCAATTCATTTTCATCGAATAAATTATTTGCCCATTCGAACAAAATAGGATACCGGAGGCTTGTTTCTTTTTTCCAATTTTCAAATTTTTCGATTCCCTTTTCTATGGCCCTTTCAAAAAGCGCGTCCATGTCGGAAATCTTTTCAATAGTATCCGGGCTCGGTGCAGAATCTGATCTCCGGGGTGGCCCCGCGCTGATCTCCGGGGTGTCCCCGCCTTCAGGTTCGCCCTTCGGGGCCTCTCTCTCCTCCGCAAACATAATCCCGAAAAGCCCCCTCAATGCGGGCATAGAGGCCCGAAAGAGCATACTTACCGTGCCGGGCATGCCGGAAACACGCCTACCGGAGGACATAAGACCGAGCCCGGCTTTGGGACCGTGGGACAGGCCTTTCCCGCCTTCCTTATCAGGAGACACCTCAGAGCTAGGCTCCGGGAGGAGCCGGGATTCGGAATTTGCCCCGCCCCGGGTATTATCTTTTTCAACCAGGGCCGGCCCGGACGTAGACACGCCACCCACCCGGATAAAAAGGCTCCCCTGCCAGACATCCCGATCCTGTATTTTGCCTTGACTGAATTCCGTAAAAAGGTAATTTTTGATAGGCGGCAACTTCAGTGGATTTATTTTTTGCGATAGAAAATCAGTGATACTGTTTTTAATTCGGGTTTTATAAGATTCATCCGGCCGCAGAGACAGGTCCGTCAATTCAAGTTTTGTCTTTCGCCCATTCACCACGACCGTCTGTCTATCCGCTTCTTCCAACGTAACCCATACGGAAATCTCGAAATCGCGTAAAGGCGCAGATGTAAAATTTTGTTCCCGCATCTGATCGCTAATCATTGACACGGCTGTTTCCGCAACAACCGAAAGCTCCAAAGACGCCTCTTTTGCACTCTCTATTTTATTCAAAAAATCAAGAAAAGCGCGCGGATTTCGCTCGGACGTCAATGTCCTATAATACCCCCTGTGCCCCTCCCAGGTTTTCGGGAACTCAAGCCTCTTAAGGCCGGCCCTTTGGCGCAGAATGTTCATGAGCTCCCACGCTGTATGCGTATTGCCGTCTTCAAAAGGATGGATAACCTGATGCAAAAGCCAGAATGCCATTGCCGCGTGAATTCCGGGATCATCCCAATCCAGATCCCAGTCATCCGAATTGCTTATTGATTTTTTGATGTTTTCATAAGCGCGCGGGTCCCTACGATGGCCGGCAGGAACGTTCAGCCATTCTATAAATTCACCCATTTGCAGGGTGATAAAATTATGATTTTTAAATTCCACCGTTTCACCGCCATAATAATCAGGAATTGTCAAAGACTCTTCCCGGTACAAACCGGCGGTTTTGTTTCCTCCAAAATCAAAAAACGCTTCCACTTCAACATATGGCTCCGAATTGAATTTAATGTTTAATTCCCTGATATCGTTTTCGCTGATCGGGATCACCTCTCCCCCGGAACCCATTTTCGGTTGTTGTTGAACGGTCTTTCGTTGTTCCGAATAAAATTCACGGGCGGGTTTTGGTAAGGAATCTCCCCTGTGTGTCAATTCAAGCCGTGTGTGTAAAATTTTCTCTATGTTTTCAGCTTCGCTTCTTACTGCCGGGTGCGGATCCTCCTTTAACTTCTCTACGCCGGGCAATATGTGTTCAATAATTTCGGGTTCTAGAATATGCCCGAGTTTTGCCAGCGCCTCTATTTTTACGTACGCGGGTCCGCCGGCTCCTATTCTCTCCGGCAAAGGGGTATCCTCGGGCCGGCCTTCGGAAAAATCAAGGTACTTTCCGTAATAATTTTCTAAAATTGCAAGATATTCCTCTCTGTCACGCACAGGCCTCTGCGCATATTCCGGGCCACTAAGGATTTTGTCCATGTCTATGAATTTCCATTTTTTTTCGGTTCCGTTTACAAGGCAAAGATTGTCCGGTTTCGGATCATGTATTGACATGCTGTGTTTGTCAAACGCCAAGAGACAGCCCTCAACAGCATCCCTTACGACTTGAACCTTGTCGCGCCGCGAAATATTTTTCTCACGAAGAATGCTTTGTAACATTGCACCGTAAACATACTCCTGCGAAATCACAAAAACAGTCCCGGGCGCCGGACTTCCCTTAAGCGGCACCGATACCCTTTCGTAAGCACCGAAAAGAGCAATATGGTCCTCTGCTTTTTTTCCGCGGCGTTCCCACTCGAAAAGCGAGGAAAACATGTTGTATTCATCCTCGGGATTCATCCACGGGAAACTCGTTTTGACCGCAAAACGGTACACACCCTTATCATCAAGGGTTACCTCAGCTACGAAGGTGTATTTAAGGCCGCCGCTTGCCGCATATTCGATTTTTATGTCTTTTACGCGTTCTCTGTCCAGTTCGATTTTAAAAATATTTTTGAATGTTTTTTCAAGCCAGCCCGCGCGGTTGCGAAATACGTGTTCTATGATCGGCAGAAACATCTCTGGATGGCCATATTCGGGACAATGAAGGCCGAGTTCATAACCTTTTTCATAAATGTCCCTGTGTATAACATGTTTCCACTCATTTAAAACCGGGCCCTTAAGCGAAAAAGTAATGCTTTTCGGCGGCATGTTTACGGTCTGGATATAACCCCCGCGTAAATGAAACGCTATACTTTTGGATTTTCCATGCAGGATATCTTTTGAAACAATTTTCACGCCGGGTGCCTCGAGCGCCTGGATGGCGCAGTAAATCATGGCGCGCGATTCCGCGTCATTTCTCCCCCCGCCCAAACACGCCTCCAGGACGCCTGCACCGGATTCAGTAAGCGCTTTGACACGGGACACAGCAAGTTCCACGGATACACGAATATTATTCCCGGGGGTAAGATTAAGAAGTGCCCCCGCCCTTTCCGCACGGTCATAGAGACTAATATAGATACTTCCCGCCGCGCATACGGTGTAAAATTGCGTTTTGCTGGGTAATTTCCCTATGGCGCATTGCCCGGCCTTTATGTATATAGCCTCCGGGTTAGAATGGATATCATCGTAAAAAATAGCGCCCGGCGGATCGGGGACAGTTTCCTCGGTAATTAAATCCAGCTCCGCTTGCGATATAGCGCCTCTGCGCAAATTGTTCTTTTGCGTATAGTGCGGAAGCTCAAAAACTGCCCGATCCTGCGATCCGGAGGGGACGTTTCCCTTTATTTTATCCACTTCTACCTCAAGAGGTTGCAAAGACTCGTTTTCCGCTTTCCTATTACTATCGCCCGGCAAAACCGATCCCCCGCCCGGCTCATCCACAAACATCCCCAGGAAACCACGGTAGGGCCGGAAAAACATGCCGAGTGCCTTAAGGCCGGCCTCGCCGATTCTCTGTCTTACACCAAGAAGACGCTCGCCGGATTTCCCGTCCGGTTCCTTATTTTCAGCGCCCGGCGAAGCGCCCCGCGTTAAAATGTCTACTATTTGCTGCCCCACAAGGCGAGCGTTCGGACCCGTAATCTCCAGATCCACCATGCACCCCTGGGCAACTCCGAGAAGAAGAAGTTGCAAAGGCGACAGCTCCTCAGCCGGACCCTGCCATTTTTTCCCCCGCATAACGCTCTCCGGAGTCGTATTCGTAATGATTATTCGACATCCGGAGCGGCCTACGGCGTTTATGATATCGACGGCCATTCTCGCGTGCAATCCGCCGGCATCTTCATATGCAGCCTCATTCTCTGTTACGATAATACCCTCGACTTTCATGCACTCATCGTTTCGAACCGATTTCAGAGGCACCTTGTCGTTTTCTCCTCCGACTTCCGTGGAAATATCGGTATCCGTACTTGACTCTTTTTTCTCCCCCGGATCCACTTCCGTTGGATCGCCTTTCGAAGACAGGCCCGGATTCGCTTTGGGGACAGATCCGGATTCGAGGCTTACTCCATGTATACCCCCCCTTCTCATAAGTTTCTGAAAAAAGTCTCGAAATTTGCCTAACATGTTCCGCTCAAAGATCGGGGCATACAGCGCAATCGGAAGCGGCATTCTTGCTTTGTTTACATTCGATGCACCCCCTAATATACGTAAAAGATGCTTTTCTGATGTCTCATCATTCGATACACTCTCAAGGGTATAGGGAAAAAGTAACGAGGGCGAAGTTTTATTTTTTAGGTTTTTATCGATCACAAGAGTAGGCCCCACACCGCTACCCTCGGCGCTCAAAGTGTAAAGTTCATGGCCTCCGGCCCGGCGCATCGCCTCAAACAAACCCTTCCACGAGGGTGTCCCTTTTCCGGGAAAACTACGAAGACTGTGAATCACCGCTTTTCCACCCGGCCGCAGTACGCGATAGGCCTCCTCAATACACCTGAGCGGATCCGGCAAATACTGCATCACATGCACGCTAACGATGTAGTCTATCGAACCTGTCTTAAATGGAAGACTATTGAAATCTGCTTTTATAAACTCAATGTTTGAATTTTTTTCTTTCAGCATCATTCTTTTAGAGTAGGAGAGGCCGATTAATTTCACTTTGATACCCGCTTCATTTAATAAAAAATTTGCCTCTCTCAAAAAACGCCCCCCTCCGCATCCCAGATCCAGTACACGCATATAGTCATCTTTGCCCAAGACTCCTTTTTCATATCGCAGGTAATTATAGCGAGCCGCTATGTCTTGTATTACCGACTTGATATGAAGAAAATCGTCGTAACCATTGGTGCCCCTATTGCTTTCAAAAACATTTTTCATCATCGATTCGGAAGTAAGCCTGATCCTTTTTCGATGTTCGTTTTTTCTGATACGGGCAATTTTCGCATGCATAAAAGCGTATCTTTTTTGATTTACAAATTCTAGAAAATTCAAAAACAAAACAGAAACCCATTGCCGGTCAGGGCTTGTTTTATCCTCTGTTCCTGCATGCAATCTCACGCTGCCGTTAATACCCTTTTTTATACCCTTCTTCAACATATTCTCCAGCATTTTACGGGTAACGCTTTTATTTATAAAATCGGTATTTAAGACGATGTCTGCTTTTCTATCGGCGTAATCTCCGGCAACATTAACACTCATTCTTGAAACGGCATATTCGCGGACACCGTAGCGGTGCCCTGTTCTTCTTTTAGTCTCTTCCTCTATCCTGATCTGCCTTTTTAAAATATCGTCGGATTCAAATCGAACGAATAGATCCAACAATCCACCGCTCCCGGGCAAATTGGTTACCATTTCTGTAATTATAACGTCGCAATCACTATATTTTTTGTCAAAATCGGCAAAATTGCATTTTTCCGAAACATCCAGCATCTCCACATCTTCACGTTCCCCGGCATCAATGGGGCCTTCATCGATTATCATGACCCTATAGCCCAGTCGCCTTAGATTATCGCTTATGATCCTTGTGAACGTGGATTTTAATGAACCGGGCGGCCCCACAAAAAGAATGTTGATTGAACGTTTTTTGCTTCTGCCATTTGATACCGCAGCCCCTATTTTACTTCCGAGTAATACGATGCTGTTTTTCTCTTTTTTTGACAAAATCTCCGGCTTTCCGCAGGCGACTCGCCCCATTTTCGACACAAATCCGATCCTCTGTGTAATAAACGGGTTATAGCCCAGTATAGCGATTATCTGCAGCATTTTTTTCGCTGCTTTTTTTACCGTTTTTACAAGGTCTTCGCCTATATTCCCATCCGGTCTTTTTTTAATGACCGGGGCATAAACAAGATCGGCGTATCTTTGTTCCATCGCTTTTGCGGTAACCTTTTTATTGGCCGCGCGGTAGGAATTATGCATCAACCTTTTCCATTTATTACTTTCACCCTTTTTCTGCTCGTAAAAAAGTCCGGCGGCGATTTTGGCCTTTTCAAATACATCGGCGGGCGCTTCCTTGTAAAAACGCTCTATGTCGGCTGTCCCATCCGGTTTTAAATAGGAATCAAGCAGAAAACCGCTTCCCTTTTCGGTTTCTGTATTGTAATCGGTTATCCATTCTACCGCGCCCGCGCCCATTATGGCGATATTAACGCCTCCGTTAAGACCTGTTCTCTGGTCCGAGGTGCCACACGCTTCTTCAAGGGGCCTTGGCATATTGATGCATATGTCGGCCCCTACGGCCTGCATTTTAAGAAGCTTTGCGTTAGAATCCGGAACATATATAAAATTTCCTTTAAGTCCGGGCATTTCCGACCATCTTTTAAACTCTTTAACCCAGAAAGCTTTATATTCGGGGCCACCCGCTACAACCTGCATGCCAAGACCGCTTACTGTTCCCCCGGCTTTCTCACCAAAAATTCTATCAAGGACCGCCTTTCTTACGTTTTCTTCACGGCTCCAGGATTGCGTATCCCCCTCATATATGTCCTCAAACCATGTCCGTTCCAGTTCTTCCTTTCCGAATATTCTATTCCGGTCGGCACACAAAAGGTGTACTATAAACTTAAGAATCGGATACTGGCTCTTGTAATCCGTTATTCTTCTTACGACCCAGCAAGTTGGCCTGTCCGGATCAAGTTCTACTCCGGTTCGCATCTTCACTTCTTCTAATGCTTCCTTCTTGCCCGCTTCATGTAATGCGAAAAGTTTATTCTCATCCGGCTCGCCCATGCCTTTTTCCAATTCACGTAATTTATCACTTTTCCATGTTCTGCCGGAACCGTTCAAAACACCTATGACATTTACACCCGCTTCTTCTCCATACATTCTTTTTAATAATTTTTTAGTCGCAACGGCATGTTCTCCACTTACGGCGTTAATCGCGCCTCTGTCCCTTGTAAGTTCTACGGCAGCATGGCAAAAATCAACGACCCCTTCGCGGGTTATGAAAACATTGTCGCGAAATTCCCTGTGCCTTTCTTCAGGAATACCTATCGCATACATCATCCTGTTAACATCTGCTTTTAATTCTCCCGCGTAGAAAACCTCGAGGCCTTCGGGAACAAGCGTATGATTTGTGTAAACTATTCTGGTTTTATCGAAAATTCGTTCGGGATCGGCCTTGGCATGGGCCGCGGCTACAACGGTATGCGCTTCGTTTAGGTGTATTATTCCCGGAATTTTTTCGATCACATCCCTTCTTTTCAGAAGCTCATACGCGGCTTTACCAAATACTATTTCCTGCGTAAAGCGGTGGGTCCTTCCTATTTCTCCGTGGGTTTCTTTATCGGGGTAAAGTATATCAAATACCTCGGGGCATTTCAGAAGATAGAGCGGCGTTCCTCCTCGGTTTACCTTATAAACTTCTATCTTTCTCGCCGGATTTTTCCATACGGTGTTTGGATCATCGGATTCCCATGCACGGACTTCAAGCGTTAACGGATTACTATTTTTATCATAAACGCGTTCCAAGATGCCTTTTTTCAAAAGTTCTTTATAGCTTTCTTCAACGCTTATCCTCTGTCTTCCTTTTGCCATATATGAATACATGGGCATAATGCCGGCAGCAGCCATTTGAATATCGGCAAGTCCTTCCAGCTTATCCCCGAAATAAGCGCCGAGCCCGCCTTTGGTGTTGGCGTCCTGCGCCTTATACCCTTCGAATTCCGGAATATTCCCTTCCATCGAAAGGCTTACCATAGACTTGTCTTCCAGTTCTTTTGGAAGCCGCCATTCATCGGACGATTCTGAATATGTTTGACCGTCTCCGACATAAATTGCCGCCCCCAGAAGGCCTCCCGAGGCAAACAGCTGCACAATGGTTTTAAAAAAGCCATCAACCATGTCCGTTAGGGGACGTTTCCCTATGTCGGACCCCCTTGCCGCATCTGGACTTACATCTGGTTGTTTTCCACTTTTCTTTTCCGCCCTATTTTTCGTATGCTTAGGAGACGGTTCCGGCGCTGAACCTGAATCTGTCTCTTCCGCCGGCGAAGTCGCAGTCGGGCCTTCTCCGACGTTTTTTGCCCTATGCCTTTTGTCGTCCGGACGCGGCAACAGGCGGCCCGGGGTATTTCTTTTCGCTTCAGCGGATCCTGCGGGGGTAACGGTAATATTTTTCGCCTCAAGCATGTCCCGGAGCTTTCTGCCACGAAATTTCACGGTAAATTGCTCTTCCGAGCGGCAGGCCGGAGTCGTCTTTATGTCTATTTCCAGAGAGCCGTCTTCGAGCTCTCTCGGATTGGACACGACCTCAAGCCGTCTTGAGTCAAAATTGTTGCGGGGATTGTCGCATCTTTTATCCAGTGCCGCGTTTATGTTCAGAAAACTTCGATATTTGTCGGGATTTCCGCTATCCCCCTTCAAACCCCTGAGCGCCATGGCTATAATGCCGCGCATTTCAAGGTTGATCTGGCCGGCGTATTCTCTTCCGGCAGCGTTAAGAATGGGGGCAAATATGCTTTGTGAGGCAAGCATCTCTCCGGACGGAATAAAAACATCCGGATTTGCACGGGTAACATCTGATAGAAAGATGGCCGGGATGATCACAAGCGCTATAATCTTAAGCGGCAGTTTGTATCTCTTTGAACTGTGCAACATATGAAGAATAGTACCATAAAATCAACCGCAAAGTGTCACGGCAATGTAACTTTTTAAAATCCTAATAATAGTTATATTGAGTAGAATGTCTTGACACTGCCGGAGTGATTGTCAAAAATCGAGAATACAACCGCGCCATTTAGAATATGAGCGATTTTTGTCACAGCGAGAAAAAAGCACGTGTCTTTTTTTCGAACAACAAGCGGACAAATATACCCCCGGAGCAAGGCCTCCGAGTGGTTCTTCCTGCGAAAAGATGGTCTTTTTGCTATGGTAGGGGTGTAGGTAGATCAGTTTACTCTAAGGGGAAAGAGGGCAATAAAATCGGATTTTCGGATCTTTCTAAGGCGGCCCTTATCTTAAAATTTCCGTGTTTTTCGTGAACCGGGAGAATATTTCTATTTTTTAAATCGAAACTTTATTTTTCCCAAAACATGCAGGTAATCGATGATCAATTTACCCTTTAAATGGTCGATCTCATGCTGCAAAACCCTTGCCATCAGGCCATTAGCCTCTATTTCCACATTTTGTCCTTTTTCGTTCAGCCCTTTTACGATAATCCTATCGGGCCTTTCCACGTTAACCGCGGCATCGGGAACGCTCAAACATCCCTCCGTCATTTTCTCGGACCCTCCCGTGTCAATAATGAGAGGGTTCGCTAATTTTACAATTTTATCGTCGAGTGCCGCCACGATTATTTTTTCCGAAATGCCGATTTGGGGCGCGGCCAATCCGATACCGCAAAAATATTTCATGGTAAAAAGCATTTTTTCAAAAAGCTCCCGTTCCCTATCGGAAACTTTTTCAATCGGAACGCATTTTTGTCTTAAAATATTATCGGGAAATTTTTTTATCGGTAGTGCTTGCATGCGGTTACCTTAAAATTATTTTTCGTTTTTTTCGAGAGAATCGGCCTGTTCCTGTAATTCTATGATTTTTGTGGATATGATTCTGTTAAGTTTTTTTCTTTCGATAAAGCCCTCGATTCTATTGCCTTTGTCAACTACCGGCAGGTATTCGATGTCATATTTATTCAACGTTTCCCTGATTTCTAATATCGAGGTATCGGTAAAAGTTTTAGCTATCACGGGTTCCATCAGATCATGGGCCAAAATCAGACCCCCTATGTCTGTTTCTAAAAACGTCTGCTTTATACCTTCTACCGTTATTATACCGTGCAACCTTTTATCCATGTCTACCGCGGGGTAGTACAGGTAATCATTTTCGCTGAATATTTTTAAAATATCCGCCAGCTTCATGTTTTCATATATGAGCGGCGGATTTTTGTCCATCATATCGCTTGCTACGCTTTTTTGAATTATATCTTCCTCGGTTATATTCAAACCCACCTCTCCGGCTTTGGCAAGGGCAAATTTTGTAAAAGGGGGCCCTAAAATCTGTGTAATAAACGTAGTAGCGGTTATGATAATAACGAGTGTGTCGCCGATATTTCCCGGAAAATGTTGCGCGGCCAAAATAGATAGACCTATGGCAATGCCGGCCTGGCTAAAAAGGGAAAACGGTAAATACCTTACAACCGCCCTCGGTGCTTTTGATAAACGAGCGCCGGTATTTGCACCCAGCATCTTTCCTGCCATACCGAAGAAAAGATAAATAAATACCAAAAATAAAATAGCCAGCGTCATATGGCTAAACCTCAGTTTGGCACCGACCAAAACAAAAAATAAAACATAGATCGGCGGGGTAAAACCCTCGACAAGATTAAATATTTCCTTGCTTCTCTGAGGCCTGAAATTAACAACTACGATTCCCAGCGTCATAACGGCTAAAAGCATGCTTACCTTCGCCGCCAATGCCAGACCCGTGACAAGCAGTACCATGCCGATTGAAAATGCAAGGGTTTTCTCTTTTTCCGTATATTTTCTTAGTACCCCGTTTAAAACCAATCCGGAAACAAATCCGATCCCTATGGCCCCCGCTATTTCGTAAAAAGGGTAAATAATCGCTTTTATCATGCCCCCACCCAGGGGACCTATCAGGACCCCTGCAATGCTGGAGGCAATTGCGAATAACAAAAGGGCCAATCCGTCATCCAGGGCAACAATGCCGAAAATATTCGTCGTTAACGGACCCCGGGTTTTATACTCTTTAAGCACGGATGTTGTAGTAGCAGGGTCCGTGGCAGAGGCAATGGCGCCCAAAAGAACGGCAAGGGCCCAAACAAAAGGCACAGGACCAAACAAAAAACTTCCGGCAATACCCGTAAAAAGGGTTACCAGCAAAAATGGTGTGATTCCCTCGCATAGCAGTATGCACATGAGCTGTTTTCCGTATCTGGCAAAAACCTCTTTTTTTAATTCACCGCCTACCATAAAACCTATTAATCCCAACGCAAAATAATTAAACGGTTTCAACGCCGCTATAGTGTCACTGTTAACGATTTTGAATCCCGACTGACCGATAAAAACCCCTATTATTATGTAGCCAACAACTTGAGGAATTCTCAACCTTTGGAACAAACGGCCGCCAATGGTTCCGCCGAATAAAGCCAACCCTAAAAGCAGCAATATATTCAAATGCACAACCGATATTCTGTCCAGGATATGGGTCAAATATTCAAGCATTGTTTTTTCTCCGCAAGATCACGTGTACCCTTTCTTATGGCTTATTGTTCCACAAAGCAAAAAAAACCCCTACTTTTTAAAGTAGGAGCTATTAGCCTAAACCGGCGCTACAAGGTGAGCCCCATCGCCTTACCTCAGTCACGTACAGGGTACCACTAAAACAAGGCCATGTCAAGTTCTTTCTTCATCCCTCGCTTTCTCGCACGCACTCTATATGATAAAGATCCGCCTTCGTGCCGGTTACCCAAAAAGCCTTCCCGTCCCAAGCGATACCTGTAAGGGCCTTTACATTGGAACGAAAATAGCCCCTTATTTCGGATGTTTCGACATGTACCTTGTACACACGCCTGTCAAACCAGCTTGAGATCCATATGTGCTCGCCATCCCAGGCCATCTGTGAGGGCTCCGAAATATCCTCTATCCGGAATTTGTCAAGAACATTACCCTCTTCATCCAATTTAAGAAGGTGGTATCGCGTTCCCAAAACCCCTCTCGTCCACGTAAGGACATAAAGATATTTTCCGTTCCAGATAACACCCGTAGGCCGTGAAGGTTCTAATGACATTTCGAAATCCGGCACCATTTTTCTTTCTTTGATTTTTACGCGGTAAAGTTTTTTTGCCGTCCAATCCGTTATCCAGTATCTTTTGCCGGGCGCGGCGCTTATGCCTTCGGAAAAAGTCGCCACGGGCACGATTTCCGATATCAGGCGCCCTGAATGCAGATCCACGATCCAGGTTCGCCCGCCCATTCCATTGTTTACCCAGATTTCATCCCCATCGATAAGCAGCCCCTCATGATATCCCTTCGGAAGTTTTATCTTTCGTATCTTTTTCACAGGAATCATGGACCGATAATCCTTCGCGTTTTTTAACACTTTTTCCGCGGGAGGGGGCGCTTCGGAAAGTGCAAAAATATCGACGGTGACCGCCAGGCTTAGAATCGCGACTACCGCATACTTCTTCATTTGGTATGGGTTCCCCGTTGAAAAAATTCTCTTGTTACTACAAGATTCGCGTTAGTGCCCAAAAAATTCGGAACAACGACATCGCCCACATGCATGGGTCTATCGAGTTTTATTTTTTTGACCTCCCTCATCGCCTCAATGAGCCGTGCCTTCGGTATAGGACTATCGGTTTTTACGGGAACGAGCTTAAACGGCATTCCCTCGGCAAGAACCGATGTCGTCAAGACCCTTACGGGATTTTGTATTTCGGAGAGCGCGTATTTTTCCCCTTTGGGGCATTTGTTGCCGGTTATCTTAACGGCTCTATTCTTCTCCATGCAAACGGTTATGTGGCAGCCAACGGGGCACTCTATACATATCAGGCTTTTTTTTATCATTTTAAACCCTTCAGGTATTCCGCGGCCATGCGCCCGGCAATTAGACTGTCATGGGAAACCGAATCCACGATGTCGTATACCTTAAGGGCGTTCCCGCAAACAAAAATACCGGGGATAGAAGTTTTATTCAGCTCTTTCGACACCGGGGTATTTGTTTTTTTATCCATTTCAAGGCCCGCCATTTCGATGAGTTCGTTTTCCGGAATAAGGCCCACGGATATCAAAACCGTATCGCATGTTATCCGGAACTTCAAACCTTCGATCTCGTTAAACTTTTCGTCAACCTTTACGACTTCAAGCCCTTCAACGCGATTTTTACCGTAAATTTTCGCGATCTTATGTCGGAAATAAAGGGGTATATCAAAATCCTCGACACACTGGACAATGTTGCGCACAAGCCCCCTTGAACTTGCCTCTATTTCAACGATACCCTTTACCTTTGCCCCTTCGAGTGTAAAACGGCGCGCCATTATAAGCCCTATGTCGCCGGAACCCACAATTACCACTTCCCTTCCGGGAATCAATCCCTCGATGTTAATTAATTTCTGGGCAAGTCCGGCGGGAAATACGCCGGCCGGTCTCGTACCGGAAATATGCACCATCTCGCGCGTTCTCTCCCTGCAGCCGGTCGCCATGATAAGGGCTTTTGCCTTTACCTTTTTCAAAACTCCGGGCCTGAGAAAAGTAAGTGTTTTATCCGATTTGAGGTCGACAACAAATGAACGGAGGCTTACTTCCACTTCCGGAATGTTTTCCACTTTTTCAATGAACCTCGCGGCATATTCCGGACCAGTCAGAATTTCTTTGAAGTATTTAAGGCCGAACCCCGTATGTATGCACTGATTGAGAATGCCCCCCAGATACTGGTCTCTTTCGAGGATCAAAATATCCCCTACGCCATTCTCGCGGGCCGCAACCGCCGCGGTCATGCCGGCGGGCCCCCCGCCGACTATAACAAGATCCCTCTCAATCACCTTTTCTCTGGCTTTTAACAATTTCGGATCCCCGTCCCCTTTTTGTTATCCCCGTAAGCTGCAGCTTTTTCTTCTGCGCCAGTATGCGCATGATTCTCGTTGTGCAAAACCCGCCATGGCAGCGGCCCGCCTGGGCGCGGGTTCTGAATTTTATACCGTCAAGCGTAGTAGCGCCGCGCGCTATCGCATCCTCAATTTCCTTCGCAGAAACCATTTCGCACCTGCAGACAATATCGCCGTATCCCGGATCTTTTTCTATAAGTTTTGCCGTTTTGGACATAGGCATCTCAAAGAGGTGCACTTCTTTCCTACGGTGCCGGTGAAAAATAAATTTTCTTCTGAGACGCAAACCGTTTCTTTTTAAAAGACGCGCCGCCATAAGTGCTATTGCCGGGGCCGCCGTAAGGCCGGGTGATTGTATCCCCGCAACATTCACAAAACCCGGAGCCGCCTCCTCGTGACGAATAATAAAATCATGCCCCGAAGCGGGCCGAAGGCCCGCGAAATAAGCGATAATATCATTTTCGCTTAAAGTTGGAACCAACTTCTTCGCGGAAGAAAACACCTCCCTGAGACCCTCATCTGAGGTCGAAAGGTCATCTTTATCGTCCGTCTCATGCGCCGTCGGTCCTATCATGGGGTTTCCATCGGATGTTTTTATAACCAGTACGCCCTTGGATTCTCCGGAAGGAAGGGGAAAAAGAACGTGATTTGCCAGGTGTTCCTTTTTTTTATCCAGAAGAAACTCGTCGCCTTTTCGGGGTTGAATTTTGAAATCACTCACGCCGACCATTGCGGATACTTCATCCGCGAAAAGCCCGGCGGCATTAATAACGTATCGCGCTTTGAAAATACCTTTGGCTGTACCGATCTCGAAAGTCGATTTGCCGGGTATGCCGGAAAAATCAAGGCGGGTCACATTCCTCACTTTGGCGCAAGTGTAAAATTCAACGCCGTTTCTTTTTGCGTTTTCGCAAAGATCATATACCAGCCTGTACGGACTTATTATGCCCGCGCTCGGTGCGTAAAGAGCCGCAATTGCTTCCCTGTTTAAATTTGGCTCATTTTTTCTGAGCCACCCCCTTTTTACGATTTTAAGGCGCGGGACGCCCAGTATTTCAGCTTCACTTTTAAGACGTGAAAGAACGGGTAGATCCTCATCTTTAAAGGCAACGATCAGGGCGCCAACCTCTTTGAAGTCAACGCCCAGTTCCCGGGAAATTTTTCTTGTCAGGGCATTGCCCAATACCGAGAGCCTGCCCTTAAGCGAATCGGGCGGATTTTGGGTACCGGGATGGATTATCCCGCTATTTGATTTTGAAACGCCAAAAGCGAGCTCCTCTTCTTTTTCAAAAAGCGCAATGTCAAGCTTGTAGTGAGAAAGCTCACGCGCAATTGCTCCTCCGGTTACCCCGCCCCCTATTATCGCCGCGTCATATATTTTCATTTTGAAAGCGTCCTTTTCACGGCCTCGAGCCAACCATTGTAGAGTTTCCCGGCGGTTTGTCTGTCGATCTTCGGACTGAATATTTTGTCGATTTTCCAGCACTTTCGTATTTCATCCGTATTTTTCCAGTATCCCACCGCAAGTCCGGCGAGATACGCCGCCCCCAAGGATGTGGTCTCGAACAATCTTGCCCTTATTACGTCGATCCCGAGAATATCCGCCTGAAACTGGCATATAAAATCATTTTCAACCGCTCCCCCGTCAACCTTCAGACCCCTTATCTTCATTCCGGAATCTTTTTGCATTGCCTCCAGAACATCTTTTGTCTGATAACACATTGACTCAAGCGCGGCCCTTACGAGATGTTCCGGAGTCGTCCCCCTTGTAAGACCGAAAATACCTCCCCGCGCATCAGGATCCCAGTACGGGGCGCCAAGCCCAACAAGCGCGGGTACGAAATATACGCCATCATTGCCACGCAGCTGCAGCGCCATTTTTTCGGATTCGCGGGCAACTCTCATAAATTTCAGTCTGTCACGCATCCACTGGATGGCGGCACCTGCCACAAACACGGCACCTTCAAGAACATACACGGGATCCCGGCAGGGTCCGCACCCGAGGGTGATAATAAGTCCGTGTTTCGTAACGGGCCGCGTTTTACCCGTATTCAGGAGAACAAAACATCCGGTCCCGTAAGTGTTTTTCATGGTGCCGGGTTCAAAACACGCCTGGCCGAAAAGCGCCGCCTGCTGATCACCGGCAATCCCGGCTATCGGTACCCCCCGTGGAAGACGGCCTATTTTAATCGTTTTACCAAAAATCCCCGAAGAAGGTTTTACTTCGGGGAGTATTTGTTTCGGGATCCTGAGCCGCTTAATAATATCATCGTCCCATTTGAGTTTTCCGATATTGAAAAGCATCGTGCGCGAGGCATTGGTATAATCGGTGGCGTGAACCCTGCCGCCGGTCAGCTTCCATAAGATCCATGAATCAACAGTTCCGAAACAGAGCTTACCGAGCCTCGCCTTCACAAGGGCACCGCTTACGGTTTTAAGAATCCACTCTATTTTGGTTGCCGAAAAATAGGCGTCTATAGGCAGGCCCGTTTTTTTTCTAAAAAATTCGGCTTCGTTTTTTCTTTTTTTAAGCTCCTCGCAACGACCGGCTGTCCGCCTGCACTGCCATACGATTGCGTTAAAAATCGGGATCCCGGTTTGTCTGTCCCAGATAACGGTGGTTTCGCGCTGGTTTGTAATGCCGACGGCGGAGATTTCGGATTTTGGTACTTTTCCGAGAACTTTCTGGATCGATCTATTGACACTCTTCCATATTTCTTCGGGATCGTGTTCCACCCAACCGGGCTTCGGAAAATACTGCGTAAATTCGTGATAGGCGGACTCGCGCCTCTTTCCGCTTCTATCGTAAAGAACTGCGCGGCTCCCCGTAGTGCCCTGGTCAAGGGCCAAAATGTATTTCATACGCGGTTCTACTTCTTTTTGATGTTAAATATCGTGAAAAAATCTTTTTTCATGCTTACAACGACCCAGCCGCGCTTCCTGGCAGTCTCAAGCACCCTGTCCGCGCCTTTATCATAGGCATATTCGCGCTTTCGGTCATCATGATGCAGGGTAAGCGAAAGATTCGGCAGACCGCTCGCGGCCGCCGATTCAAGCATGGCTATGTCGTCATTTGAATTTCCGAAGGCAAGAATCGGGACCCGT
>Ga0180433_10005432_pt1 | contig 17226 bp, 34 predicted proteins | sample SS_ome_8_FD_132980 | JGI IMG/M metagenome (GOLD analysis project Ga0180433, IMG submission 132980) | Hypersaline lake sediment archaeal communities from the Salton Sea, California, USA - SS_1_D_1 metaG | ecosystem: Environmental > Aquatic > Non-marine Saline and Alkaline > Hypersaline >... | reverse complement strand
GGACCGCCAGGGACAGGAAAAACATTAACTGCTGAAATATTTTCGGAAATCATTGAGAAACCGCTATACCCGATTCAATGTTCTCAGCTTGGGACAGACCCAAAAACTCTTGAAGAACATCTTTCAGCCGCACTTGACAACGCTGAGAAATGGGACGCTATAATGCTTTTAGATGAAGCTGACGTTTATATACATGAACGTGGAAATGATGTTGAACAGAACGCAATCGTAGGAGTATTTCTTCGTTTGTTGGAATATTATAAAGGCGTAATGTTTCTTACTACAAATCGTGAAACTGTAATTGATGATGCGATCAATTCGCGTTGTTTAGCTCATATTCGATATAAGAATCCAGACTTGTCTGAGAGAGAACAACTTTGGGCTTTAATGCTGACTCGGTATAAGATTCCATTTACAAATAAGCTTGTCAATGATTTGGTTTATGAATTTGATTCAATTTCTGGGCGTTCTATAAAACAATTATGTTTATTGTTTTCTACAATGAAATCTCAAAAGGGAGATGATTTTCCTGTTTCGATTAAAATGTTTAGATGGTTAGGGCAATTTCACGATTTGTAAAGAGAAATAAAAATGCAAATATTATTTAGATTTAAAGCCATGCGCTCCATTTATAACGATAAAGAATTTTGGTTTATGAAAACAATAGATATGCCATTTGTTCCAAGGATAGGTGATCACGTTCAAATTATTGCGAAAATAAATTTGAAAGTTACTGATGTGTTATGGGTTGTGCGAATAAAGCCAAAATTTATTGAAGTTACATTAGAAGATTATCTATATTCTGAACAAGACGCAAGAGATATTAGAGAGCTTGAATGCAATGGATGGGGACGGGTCGGCATATAATAAAAATTAAATAAAATTTAAGTTTTTATTTGACATAATTATTAAAATTTATAAAATTACAAATTGTTACATAGGTAAGAGATTAAAATGGCAGAAATAGAAAGCACAAAAAAAGATAGTGAAGCCGCAAACATATTAAAAATGATGTTTAAGTCAGATTGCAAAGCCAGTATATCAAAAAAAGACATTGAAACAATTACTATTAAAGAGCTTGAAGATTATAGGAACTCAGGCGATCCAAAACTCAATACAGTATTAAGCGTTTTTACAAAATCTGAAAGAAGTAGAACTGGTGATCCTTCAACTATAATTTATGATAGTATTTTTACAGCGGATCGTAAAATTATAACACGATCAATTGAATATTTTGACAGAAATTTAGAAATGCCCCTAAAAACGTCTTATAAAATTATTAAAAAAGATTTGTCAAAAGAAGAGTTTTTTTCAGAGCAAGAAAAATTATTAAATAATGGATATTTCAAACGTAGAATTATCTAAAACCAAAACAGCAACAACAGTAAGGAGAGTAAGTAAAATGCTAACAAAGCAAGAAGAAAAAGCAATCATTAAAAAGATCAAGATTGAGCAAAGTTTGATGAAGAGTTTTCAGTCAAAAATCGACAAAGTTGATGAGCGAATTGAAAAAATTGCTGAAGACAAAGTTGCTTATCAGGCTAAAGTCGATGAATGCAAAGCTGAGATCGAAAAGCTTCAGAGTAAACTTCCAGAGCAGCAAGAAGAAATGAGCTTTGAAAATCAAGGTTCTGAAATCGATGCGCCTGAAGAGGAAGAAGTTTCAGTTTAACCCATAAGAAGTCTTAAGCCTGCGCAAGACTGTCACAGAAGAAACCTTCACCTGTTCCTCCTTTTCGTTCACACCATTCTTCTGCTTGCGCAGCTTAAGATTTTTTATTTGAGAATTTAATTAACAATGGCTAAAAAAGCAAAAAAATCCAAAAAGAAGTCCAAGAAAAAAGCAAAAAAAAAGACTGCTAAAAGTAAAATAATTTTACCAAAAGGTTCTGTCGCATTAGAAATTTATATGCTTGATGGAATCATTTACGGTATTCGTTGCGATAAACCATTGTCGTATAGAATTGTCGATTTGTCGTTAGCTGATGAAAATTTCGATAAGGCTCCATCAGTGGCTTATGGCTATTTGTTGGATAAAGGGCAGGTGTCGCATCCTCAATATGTAGAAAATTATCTCAATGCTCTCGTCGATGCTCAGGCAGAAGAATAAAGGGGTTTTGTATGAATATTGCTATTATTGAAGAGATGCTTATAGATATAAACGGTGAATTTGTTCATTTGACATTTGCAGAGAACGATGAAGGCAAATTATGCGCTTATGTTGATGGTAAGAAAACAAGAGTGAAGATTTTTAGCCATACTGAAACAGGTATTGGATATATTTCCAAGGGAGAAAGTGATCGAGACTAAAAAATATAAATATGTTTATATGAAAGAAATTGAGCAAGATTCAAAACGAAAAACAAAAATATATAAAGTTTACAATAAGCGCTTTGGAAAAGAAATTGGAATAATAAAATGGGGTAGAACACTTAAGCAATATTGTTTTTGTCCTTCTTCTGGCACTGAATGGAAACTTGGTTACTTGTTAGGCATTACATGTTTTTTAGAAGAATTAATGGATTTAAGAATTAAGGGTGCGAAGTGAACAAAATTATAGATCCTATAAGAATTTATGTTCAAGATTTTCTGATCTTATTTTTTGATTATCTTACAAGGTCTATAAAGGCTGTAACTAGAGCTTTGAAAGGATAATGATGAGAGTATGCCCTCATTGCAATCAAATCGTTGATGATAGCCCAATAGCGACATTACTTAATCATATTAAAACACAATATAAAAATGCGGAACAAAATTATAAAGATTTTAAAAAGCTTAAAGATGTTAATACTAATGATTATTATCATTTAAAAAACGCAGAGAAAAAATTAAATAAATGGAAATCGTGGTATGATGCGCTTAGCAAATTAATTGAGGAAGATAAAATATTTCGCAAATAAAAGAAGGGTTTAAAATGGGGCTAACTTGCACAAGATGTGAAGGGACAGGGTTTTTGAATGCTTATCAAATCGATGATAGCATTGCAAATGAAGATCATGAAACTATTTTAGCATGGCTTGAAGAAAAAGAATTAGAGTTTGAAGGTCGTTGTTGTTCTTGTCATACGGGAAATCCTCCATGCTCATATTGCACCGATTATCCTGCCGATCTTCAGGTTTGTGATTGTTGTGGAAATAGCGTAGATGCTTGGCATGGTATCCCAGGCGAGCATTACAACGTAGAAGACCCTGAAGGGCCAAATGGCCCATATGCTTATAACGGCGGATTATGCGAATGTCATTGAACGACAATGATAAAATAAAAATTTCAAAAAAAGTATTTGACTCAATGGAACGCTCCATTGAGTCAATGGAGAACTCTATTGCTGAACATGATGAATTAATAGCTGAAAATGAATTACTTAAAGATATTGTTGAAGTAGCTGCGAAGCTTATAGAATTTCGCGTCCCTTTATATAGTCAAAGCCCATACAGAGAAGAAAGAAATGATATTAAAAAATATAATGAATTACTAGACGCTTTAGATGCAAAATCTGAAGATAGAGATAATAATGTTTGTTGCCCATTCTGCAAAGAGATTGGATTTGATTTAATTGGATTAAAAGATCATTTATTTAATGATTGCGATAAATTTAAAAGCGCAGAAGTTTTGCCACCATCACCTTTTTAATGAGGAATAAAATGGGTCATAGCGATTGTATTGATTGTGATTATGCAGAATGGGTAATGACAAAACATAATCCACCAAGAATTAATAAAAATTATTGTGGTAAATGTAAATATCCATTAACAATCAAACAGGTTAAATCATGTTTGCCAGCAAGTTATTTGTATTCATGGCCTAGTATATATGATACATTATTAAAAAGAGTCGAAAGTAAAGATTATTGGCAAACTATAGTAGCTGATACTCCAATGAAATGCGCATTTAAAAAAGAAAAAGCAAATAAAGATTAATTAATTTTATGTAGTTCGGTCCTTTGTCTTTTGCGGGGCAAGGGGCCATTAACTTGGATCGCTAGGCGTTGATCATGAAAGCATGGGAGTTCACTACCGTCCTGGGGAAGTTCAGATAAATAATGTAGGGTAGTCTGAATAGCGGCTCAAGTTTTTTTTTAATGGAAGTGTTTGACGCAAGCCAATAAAGATATATTAAATATGGGTAAATTTGTTAAGTCAAAATTTCATCCTGAAGCTGTAGAAAAAGAAAAGCCTTTTTATTCTAATCGCAACGATAGAAAAGAAACGATTAAAAAATATTGGGGTAAACATAACCTACATAACGCAAATATTCCATTTTTAGAACGTCAACATGTAAAAGATTTTATTCAGGCATGGGAGGCTACCAATACTATTGATGAAATGATGCGAATTTTTGGATATACCAGAATGAGCGTTTATTGGAAAGCTGGTAAAATAAGAAGAGCAGGATACCCTTTACCATTTCGTAAACATAAAGAATGTGGCGAAGAAAGTTTTTGCAGATGCTGGAATGAAAGCACAAACGTTTATGAAGTCGCGGAAAGAATGAATATGAGCCCTATTTGTGCTTATAGAAAAATGTTACGTTTGCGTAAATTAGGATATAAGTTTAAAAAATTTGCTTTAGGTTTAAATAAGCCCGATGCTGATTGGATATATAAAAAATCTTCTAAGAGATTAAAGGCAAGAAACAATATTAAATGATTAAAATTTCATTAGAGCTAATTGAGTCGTTAAAATTTATGCTCACGCAATTAGAGCAAAATCGCTTAGAAGTAGATTTAATAGATGCTCCAGAACCAATGCATGTAGAGCATAAAATTAGAGTCAAAAATAGCTCTAATCCTGTATGGTATAGTGAGCTTTGTGTAAATAATCCTGGAACATGGTTCAAAAGAACGCATAAAAGCAGCGCGAGAGGAACGGCAATCAGAAGAAAGTATATAATATTGTTGCTAAATAGATTGATTAAAAATAATCCTATAGAATCAAAATACAATGAACAGCTTTTAGAGATTGCACAGGAAATGAATGATGGCACTCGGCCCGATTATTACTGAACAACAAGAACGTCTTTTCAAAAATGACAAACCAATAAACGGGCAACATTCATGCACGTCACACGTTGGCAGATATTTTGAATTGCTTACCAAGGAAAGATATAACGCAAAAGAAATAAAACATAGGGCATGTTCTGATTGTCCTGATTTAGCATTAATCGATTCAATAGATGGTAGCGTATTTATGATAATAGAAGTAAAATCTTTTCGTAAAGGAAAAGGGCATTGCCTTCTTAATGAAGAAAGAATGCAACGGTATGAACAGCTTAAAATTCCATTATTATACGTTTTTTGGGTATATGATTTTGCCCCTGGAAAAATAAAAGGGACTATAGAGCTTTGTAAAGCGCTTAAAACATGTGGTAAAAAGAAATATGCAGTTGCGGGGATCGATCTTCACGTATTTTGTAGAAAAAACCTAAAGCTTGAAAAGTATATTGGTGGCCCAGGGGCGAATCCAGAACGTGGATTTAATTTTTATCGTGTAAAAGAAAAACATCTTAAAAAAATAGTATTGGGGTAAAAATGTCTAACATTAATGATGAATTTAAAAGTTTAATAGGTCAAAAAGTGAAATATCATTGTGGTTCATTTGTATCAAACAAAAATATACAGGGAAAAGACGCTCGAATATTCGCTGAAGGGGTAATCAAAAGCGTTAATTATATTCAAATGCAAGACCTTGTTATGTGCAAAGTTCATTTTCCCGAATACAAAAAATGGGAACGTTGGGAAGTAAAACAGCACATGGAAATCAATCTTCGTAATTTAGTATTGGAAAGTGGTTATCAAAAATCGTAAAAGAAGAAGTAGTTCAAAAAGGCCTACTACTATTCCGCCAAATAAAGTAAATAGCAATGGCATTGGCCGCATTATGCCGCCAAAGGGCCATTTGCTTTATTCGCGCTACAGGAAAGACCAGAGATTCGATTGCGCTTTTTTTATCGATAAGTGGTATGGTTTACGTTTGAATGCTTGGAATTTTCAACGCTTAAATGACGCTCTTTATGATGGCTTTCCTGTTCACATATACATCAATATGCCAGATTTATACAAAAGAAAAACTGGAAAGACTCATATTGAATTAGGATTAATTCCTTTGGCGTGTTTCAAGGGAATGGATTATTGGGAAGGTTTGAAAAACCCTAAGAATTTTTGCATGGTGATTAGCCCTGAACGTTTTGCTGTAACGCTTAAAATATTTGATAGAAGCACAAGAATATCGTATGCGTATTTTAAGAAATTTAATATGTCTGCTGCGGAAGCGATTCTTTTACAATTTTTTTTAAATGCTGTTATTGACCCTGACGGAAAACCAGCGCAATCATTGGAAAAGCATGGAATTAAATGGAATAGATATACGCAAAAAAGACGTAAATGGGAACTCGCTAAAGCTGCGAAGCAAGTTTAATAAATAATGAAATGAAAAAGAGGATTTAATGGATAATAAAAAAATAACTGTTTGTGATAATTGTTTTCGTGCTTCGTGTTATCATGGTAAGTTTTATTGTGATGAATATAGAGAGGCTGGAATTATTAATATTCCTATTTGGGTTTTAGAGAAATTAGAACTTGAAAATCCTGATAATTGGAAAGGTAAACAAATTTGTCTTTATTGTGTTGATGGATATTTAAAAGAAATTCCTGAAGAACATAGAAAATTATTAATGGCAACAAAGTCAGATATAGGCCGTTGCACTTATTGCAATCCAGCGCCAAAATTATCGAGTGATGTAGAATGATTTACGTAGATGACATGTTTATTCCGAAAAGAATTGGAAGATTGAATGCAAAATGGAGCCATCTTTTTGCTTTTCCATTCAACGAAAACGAATTGCATGAATTTGCTCAAAAGCTTTACTTGAAACGCGGCTGGTTCCAACAGCATAAATTGATTCCACATTACGATGTTGTTGAATTAAAGCGAAATATGGCGATAAAAAAAGGTGCAATTCCAATTCCATATAAGCAAGGGATTGGAGTGATCCTTGAGCATCTTCGAGGCCACAAAACAGAAAAGGAAGTAATTGAATATCTTGAAAATAATAAAATAAAATCTAATTTTTTGTTTGACAATTCTTAAAAACTTGATAAAATAATCACATGAATAAAAAACGAGCAAAAAAAGGAAGATGGACCTATTTATCAGTTCCTGAAGATGTATATCATAAGTTCAATGATACTATGGATTTATATAGAATGACTTCAAAAGAATTTTTTAGCATCATAAACCTTTACATGGAAAAGCTTTACAATAAACATGAATTGTGTTTTATAAAATATTATCTGAAGCGCTATAAAGAGATCAGCAGCAAACAAAAAGAGAAATGGAGCAAGACAAATAAAAGTGAGAATGAAGCTGAAAAAGCGAAAAAAGCCGCAAAAAAGCCTTTTCGCCTCATTTGCTACATGGATGTATCAGACAGCATACAGAAGCAGCTACAGGCGCGATTTGACGGGTTCTTGCTACGTAAGAAAGCTGTCATTGCATCGTATTTTGCGTTACATGCGCAAGATATCTTACAGGAATTACAGATTATAAAGAAAGAGATTAAAAATGTTAAAAACCAGAACAACCAAACGAGCGATTCAGAAAAATAATGAAAATAACATCTCTGAATATATTGAAATTAAAGCCTCGCAAGGTTACTGTTCTTCAACATTAAATACTCATAAAAAGTATCTCAATCATGCTTCAAAAACTGTAACAAAAATGTTTCATGTTTCACTATTAGATGTTGACGAAAAACAGTTACAGAAATATGTCAGTTTAAGCCGCAGCACAACCGCAAAAACTAGAATCAGCATACTAAAATCTTTCCGCGAATATTTTGATAAGCCATTAAATATGAGCAAAGTTCATATAGTTGTTCGCTCTGATGACGCTACTCCGGTTCAAGCTCCGCTGCCAGAAAAAATAGCTGAGTTGTATGAACTTGATATTAAGCCAATATATTCTTTTCTTTTGGCTTTGTTAATCGAGACTGGTGTTCGAATTGGAAAAGCTGTAAGCCTCACGCATAATGATTTCAATGTTGATCTTGGGCTTTTGGTCCTGGAGCATACCAAGGGCGGAGAACAAAGAACTGTCCCGCTGACCGATGAATTGATATCCAAATACAGAACAGTGTTTGAAAACTCGCAAATAAAATCTGATAGAAAAAATGAAAGATTATTCAAATTTGGAGACAGTCAAGCGTTAAAGATTGTTCAGAAAATAGGAAAAATGGTTAATATAAGACTCTCTCCACATGCCCTGAGAAAGTATTTTGCTGTGCGTGAGTATTATAAAACAAAAGATATTGTTCATGTTCAAGGGTTGCTTGGGCATAAAAATGCTTTAACAACAAGCAAATATCTCAATTCGAATTATTATAAAATATATTCAGCGTTTATGGAAAGGGGTTAATATGAGGACGCAAGAAGAAATTATTGAAAGGATAAAAGAAGCACAGTCGCGGGATATGTTTGGTTTTGAATGGCATGAATATATTAATGCATTAACAAAAGAATCCGCTAAAAAATTAAAAGGAATTGCAATGAAAGAAGATGCTGATCTTTCTGATTGGAAACAGAGCCTTAAAACAGATGAAGACATTATTATCCAATGCAAAGAATATATGTCTTTTGCTTGGGAAAAGGCCAATAATTGTCGTGGAATTAGCGCTGGACGAAGCTTAATGCATTATAAAGCATGGCTTTGGATGCTCGGAGAAAATAAATTTGAAAATATTGATCAGTATAATTATTACGGAAAAGATCATTTGGTTCGTATTTGTGAATATTTTGAAATTGATTCAGCAAAATATGATGATGGAGTTCGAGTTAATAGTGAAAATTAATAAAAATTTATTTAAAGGAAAGTAAAAATGATTAATTGCGACTGTGGATATTGTGACGATTATTCAACATGTTTATCTGATACGTATCCAATTGCAAGAAAAGAACATATTTGTTGTGAATGTAATGAAACTATAAAGCCAGGTGAAAAATATAATGTTTATACAGGTGTATATGATGGTGACTTTTTTACTAAAAAAACATGTTTGATTTGTGATCGTATTAGAAATGATTTTTGTCGTTCTGGATTTATTTTTGGCGAATTACGTGAAACTCTTTTGAGTTGCATTGGAATAGATTATCTAAAAAAGGCAATGAATGATGAATGATAAAAATCATGCTTGTTTTGGACAAATGCCGTCAACGTGTGAACGGTTAAAAAAACTTCAAAAAGAAATTGAGTTTTGGAAAACTGAATGCAAATTAATGGTTGAGCAATATAGGGATTTTGGGCTGGACATATATAAACTGTTTCCAGCGCGACTAGATATTACAGATATGATAGCGAAAGAAATATTAAAACATAATGAAAAAGTTAAAGCATTTAAAGCTGAATTGCCACAAAATGATTGTGTGGAAAAAGAATCACTACAAGACGAGCTATGCCATGATTGCTTAGGAACAAAAAGAGTTAATGTAACACGAAAAGTTTTTGGAGTTCCAGTATCTCAATGGTGGAAAGATTGCAAAACCTGTAAAGGCTCAGGTAAGAAAAACATCAAATGAGGATAAAATGCTATTAGAATTTGAAAAAATAAATCGTCACAGGGATAATTCTGAAAATATTATGATCGCACTTGATAGTATTGTTTCAATTCAACCATGTTGTGAAAACAGATATGGCACATGTATTATCATGTATAGAAAAGGCGCTGAAGTTGAATCTATAGAAGTGAAAGGTGATTATCTTCAAATGAAAAAGAAATTAAAAATGATGCCTGGGAAAAATCAAGAACAGTTTTTTGGATAATAAAAAATGCAAAAAGATAAAACTATTCCAATACCAATTAGCGCAGCTAAAGAAATTGCTGATAAATATAACTATAGCCAAGTAATTATTATTGCACGTAAAACAGGTCAAGATGGAATGGAGCATGTAACAACATATGGAAAAACAAAATCTCATTGTGAAATAGCGGCCAAGATTGGCAATTTTCTAAAATATAAAATTATGAAATGGGAGGAAAATGAAAATAAAAGATGATACAGTTGTATTGACTACTAAAGAATTTTGTAATATTTATGGATGTATGATGGCCGCATACGATTATATGAGATCGTATGGTTATGATAATGACCCCGCAAGATCATTCGACAGAAATGCGATCAAAAAACTTATTAAGAAACTCGAAAAGATTTATTGCAAATTATAAAATGTAATAACAACAAAGAGAGGGCATAATGAAAATCATCAAATTAGAAGCAGAAAATATCAAACGTTTAACGGCAATTGATATTACGCCAAACAAGAATATAGTAGAAATTACCGGCAAAAATGAAGCTGGAAAATCAACGGTTCTCGATTCAATAATTTATGCCCTTTGTGGTAAATCTGAAATTGATGTTGAACCATTAAAGCAGGGTGAAAATCGCGGAGAAATCAGGCTTGATCTTGGCAAATATATCGTTACAAGAACATTTTTGGAATCTGGTAATACTAACATCAAAGTAGAATTATCAGAAGAAGAAGCTGAAGTTAAAAAGCCGCAATCAGCGTTAGATAAACTCTATGTCGATATTACATTTGATCCATTTAAGTTTATAAATGCTGATAAAAAAGAACAACGTGAAATGCTTCTCAAGCTTATTAATCTTAAAGTCGATCAAGATTATTTATGCAAATTTTCACAATTTCAATCAACTGAAAGTGATCCACTTAAAAATATTAAAAGACATCTTGATTTTTCTATGATTGTTCGTAAAGAAAAGAAAAAAGAATATGAAGCTATTAAAGCTCAAGCTGATGCGATTGTCATTCCGGAAGACAAACTTGATATCAAGCATGTCTCTGTAAAAGATTTAACAGATAAAAAAGATCAGATGTATAAGGATCAAAAAGCTATTGATAATATGCGTGAAAAGAAAAATATATGCAAAGAACGGCTTGGTTTATATGACAAAGAAAGAGCAAAAAACTCTGAGGCTATTAAAGAGTTTAAAAATGAAATCTTAGAACAAGAAGCAAAAAATACTGAAGCTATTGAAAATCTTAAAGCTGAAATCTTGAAGCAAGAAGAAAAAAACGCAAAAGCTATTCAGAAAATTAAAGATAAAATTTCTACTTCAGAGGAAGAGGGCTCTGAAATAGAAAGAAAAATTGTTAGCACTGCTAATGAGCTTCATGAACTTGGAAAAATTGTTGACAAAACAAAAGATATTGATTTCACTGAAATCGATGAACAAATAAAAAATGTTGAAGAAAATAATAAAATTGCTGATATGATTCATAAAACAAGAGTGCTTGCAGAACAAATTGAAACTACTAAAGCTAGAGTTAAAAAATCTGAAGAAAACGTTCAAGCTATTCGTGATTATAAAGAATCATTATTGGCTAATGTAAATATGCCGCTAGAAGGTCTAGGCTTTGATGAAGAGGGCAATGTAACTCTTGACAATATTCCTCTTTCTCAACGTGGGACTTCTCAGAAAATTATTATCGGCTTGAAAATTGGCGCTGCAATGAATCCAAAATTGCGTGTAGCATTAATTAAACATGGCAATGATATTGATGATGATAATATGGCGAAAATGGCGGAATGGGCCGCTGAAAATGATTATCAGATTTGGGTTGAGCGAGTAGCTTCAAGCAAAAAAGGCGATGCAATCTATATTGAAGAAGGGGTTATTAAAAATGATTGAAACTTTAATAAAAATTCAAGAACCAGATGTTTTAACTGTAAATAAAGTAAAAAAACATGATTTTTTTATATTAAAAAATTGGAGTGGTGAAGCAAAGGACAGAAAATTATATTTTGCTTTTGATTATCCTGTGAATGAAGATAATAATGCTGGACGTAAAGTTGTTAATGTTACAGATAATATTTATGAGGATTTGCCGATAAACACACTTGTTATGCAACCAAAATTAATTGAAATAATTGTTCATTTGCATCCAAAATGAAAGGATTAATATGATCAAAAGCTATCAAAGAGGCCATGAAATTATTTATAACGCAAAACAGGGTAAATGGATATACGCTGATAATGGAGAAGGCGTTGAAATAGAAAGACCATGTAAACGTTGCGAAAGAATGCCAACCGTAGAAGGTCATGATGCCTGCTTAGGCGAATTAAAAGATGTTAGTTTTGCTTGTTGTGGGCATGGCGTTCAAAAGAGTTATTTTGGCAATATAGATATTGGAAACAATAAAGGAGATATTAGTGTCAAAGCAAATATTTAATCCAAAAACAATGGAAGCGTTCTCAAAAGAGCTTGCAATTCAATGTGCAGAATTAATGAAGCGTGATGAATACAGAAACATGTTTTGTGTTGATACTTCTGCGCTTTATGCTGCTGCATTTTTCTCTAATTGGATTCTCGATTTAACTTACCAGTCTTATACTGGTGAAGATAAACGTAGTAAAGAAGAATTGAAAAAAATGTTATTAGAAATTATAGCAGCAATTACAGTGAAATAATTTAACAATTTTATAGTTTGTTACAGAAAGGGGCAACAAATGCTTGAATATTCACATTACAATTTATGTTTGAAATTTGATGCAAATGTGCAAGGTGGAATCCCAAAACATAAAGACATGATTGAAGGTTGGCTCGATCAAAAGGCAATGGATTCTGAAATAAAAGATGAAATACGTAAAGATGGAATTGACGAAGAAGCAACTGAAAAAGTATGGTGCGGCTTCTTATCTGATGAAGAAGGGCTTTATGTTCCAGATATACATTTCAAATCTCACATGAAAGACGCTTTATCAAGATTGAATGTTTTTGTAAGCAAACGCGGCAGTAAAAACATTGTTCATTTTGGCATGATTATTCGTCCAGACAAATTAAGATTTTACGACAATGATGGCAATATTATTAAAGAGCCTAGCGGTTATACAGAGGCTATTGCTCATATTACAGGGCCGCAGGGAAGGCGTAGCGCATTGAAAAGAAATGATCATATTGATGCTGGCTGTTCTATGAATTTTCATATCTTTATAGCCAAGCCACATGGCAAATTATCAAAAGACGATCTTGAAAACGCATTATCGCTTGGACAGGAAATGGGTTTTGGGACAAATCGGACAATGGGTTATGGTCGATACACTGTAACTAAATTTGAAAAATGCGATGATATAAAAATTAAATTAGGGCAACATCCTCTTGATGCCTTGAAAGATTAATTAGATTCGATGCTATTTAAGTTGCTTTGAAACGATTTAGTGGAGCGCAGCGGATAGTGGTGATGCGATTCAGGGGAACGTTATGATGCTAATCGTTTTGCCATGATTTAGAGTGTTGATGCGGATTTTATTGTTGCGATTTAGTGGAGTGGAGTGATTCATAACGTTACGATTTAGAGGGCCGAATTGGGAAGGGCTTGATCGTTGCGATTTAGATTGACGCTGCGGCACTGAGCGTAGTGATACGATTTAGAGATGCGACTCGCATTGGTTTTAAGCGGAACGATTTAGAGTAATGTAATGACTTTGCTCGACTCGCTATGATTTAGAGTTATGACGCTAATTCGGACGCTTCGCAATGATTTAGAGACACCTGACTAAATTACACCCAACGAAACGATTTAGAGTGGCGTAGTTAAACGGTGCGCAAATAATTGATTCAGAGGAACGAAGCTACATGATATTTGTCGAAACGATTTAGAGAATCCAAAAGAAATGCGTTGTTTCGAATCGATTTAGATGAGCGAAGCTGAGCGTTGCGATTTTTTTGATGTGATTTAGAGTGGCCGGTCGCTTTGAATTAGGACGATTTAGAGACACGATATGAGATTTTACGATATAGATTTAGAGTGACGTTTCGGGAGTCAATGATTCGATTTAGAGAGATGAAGCTTAATGATCTGCAACGATTTAGAGACATGTAACCAGCTTGAACGAAACTAAACGATTTTAAATATGTGGAGCTTTTATGGCGTATGAGCATAAATGTTTAAATTGTAAAACGATTTGGGAAGCAAAAACTTTTGAAGCTACATGTCCCGCATGTGGACATTTTAACGTAGCAGAGTTAGCTTCTTCAGATTACGAAAATTCTATTAAAAATACGCTTAAAAAATCATCTCCATTGTCGCTTGATGTCGAAGAAGCTGAAGCGCATTTGGCTGTTGGCATTGCAGGGGTGACAAAAATAATTGCAAAAATTGAACAGCAAAAAAATGAATTAAAAAAAGCCGCTAAAGAATATATAGCGGAAACAAAGCTATTTAATATAGACATGGAAGAGTTTAATAAATTCTTAAAACGTATGATTGAAATAAACAGATTTGATGATTATTGGATTATTGAATACCCAAAATTTATATCATTAGACTTTGAAGACCAAAAAGAATATGATATGTTAATAGTAAACCATAGAAAAAGAATAAAAGTTAAAAGACCAATTCCTGAATGGTTAAAAAGCTATGATGAAAGGCAACGAGTTATTGAAATAGAAAAATCCGATTGATCGGTAATAGAGCCGTTGCGCTCGAACCCGCATCTGCCCTTCTAAGGAATTTAAAGAATAATTCGTTGCTTTAAAAATCCAATAAAAAACCCTGATTATTGTCAGGGTTTTTTATTGAAAAAATAAATAAATTTTTAAGCGGCATTTGTTATGCTGTCATCACCTTCTCTATGCTTCTCAGTTCTTTTTGCAGAATTGTGAATTTCTTGCCCAACAGCGGTAAACCTAGAAGCGCTTGATTCAATTGACTTTACTAAGTTCAACATTATCCCGCTAAATTTTCCATTTGTAGCCGCTTTATTGATTCTACTAGTAATAATGTCAAGCGCAGCATTTTTAGCTTCTACAAGAGAGCCTAATCGTTTCTCAGCAGTTTTTATTCCAAGTAAGCGGCTAATATATATCAAAAAAACAGCAAACAAATAAGCCGCAAAACTTCCCCATCCTTTACCGCCATTAATAATTGTAATTATATCTTGAATTATTGATGTTTCATATACCATAACAACTTCACCATCTTCATCTGTAATAACTTCACCATCATCTGTTAGCTTTGGAACTTTTTTGGTTGAGCCAGGAGCTTCGTTCTCCATTCCGCTTTCACCTTTTGATTCCGATATCCCTCCAGCTTTCTTTTTTCCCCAATCAAGCGCCATGCAACTTTGCGAAGCAAAAAGCATTAAAGCGCAAAAAAATCCAACAACAATACCTTTACTAAACTTCATAATTTTCTCCTTAACCATTCAGATGCTATGCCTATAAACGCAAATGGAATTAATGGACTAGGCTTTTTAGGCTCTTTTGGAATATTTTTTCGTCTATCGGCATTCCCTCTCTTAATTCCTTGAGCCGCCGCATCAACTCCTTTTTGACTTGAAATTTTCTGAGTATTTTTATTTCTTGTTGTTTTCTTTGAAATAATGATATTTTTTCCAGAACTCTCTTTCCATTCATTTTTAATATCTTCTCCAAGTGATTGCTTATTTGTTATTTTAAAGCCTACATCAACAAGATTTAGCCCTGTTACCCCAAGTGGTATTCCTTTCAAATAAGCCTCTCCAGAATTTTCATTCTTTGTCACAGAACATCCTGTAAGCAAAACAAACAAAGTTAGAATTACTATTAGCATTTTTTTCATTAAGTTGATTCCGGTATTATATTAACAGATACTTGCCCACTTGTCCCTTGTTTGCCAGTTACATTTACAGTGTATGGACCACCAACTTCAAGCCCTTTTATTCTAACGAAAGGGCCGCGACCATTCAAACTAAAACTTCCAATTCTTGGATACATGCTCATTTTATCTGTTGCAGGGTTTATCCAATTCACATCTGATTTTGTCCAACCTGCATAAAATGTAAGAGTAACGACCTTTCCAACTTCAATATCAATTGAACTTATAGAATCGCCATCTTCATTTCTGACTTGAGCATCAATTATTATTTCACCAAATTTTTTATAGTTATTTTTATCTCTAAATATTATATCTACAATTCCCCATCTTAATGTAGTTAAAACTGGTTTGCCGTTATTTCCAGAGTCATTAAATTCGATAAATGGGTCTTCTGATAATGGCTTCTTGTGAACGCCTCTTTCATTGCCCCAATCTGGATGTTTATACCCCTGTTCCATTTCTGCATATTCATATGGGGTCATTCCGCCATAGCAAATATATTCTACTTGATCGCTTACGCTTAAAACATCGTTAAGATTTGTAGAGCCATCTTCTTTCTTTTCAACACGAATATTTTGTTGATTTATTTTGCCCCAAGATATGCCTGGGATATCCGATATATTAGGGATATTTGTGGCTCGAATTTGACCTTTTGTTTCTGAATAATGTTTAAGAACCATTGTCAACTCATAGCTAAAAGAATTTTGCTTATAAATGCTTGAACGCCAAACGAGTAATAATAATCTGTATGAAGTATATCGTGTCCTGGTGTTAGCCAATCATGTTTTGTGTTGTTCACTACTACAAAATATAAATATCCATCATCTCTCGGTTCTGGTGTTACAACAAACGTTTCTTTTAATGTTGGCTGATCAATAGCTTCAATCATTCTAGTATTGTCAAGCTCAACTGTTCCAAGATCGCTTCCCGCAGAATCAAAATCGCTAATGGATTCAGGAGGCCATTCTCCAGTATATACTTTAAGAGAAACAGAAGATTTCTTTTTCCAAACATTTAATCTTTCCGGTCCTGTATCAGCTTCAGAAAAGTCTGGAGCGCGTTCACAGTTTCCTCTTCGGCAATACCAATATGCGTAAGCATAGTTTAAATAACTATAGCTCATTGTAATATTAAGTTTTATATTAGAATAATCTTCTACGGGAATACCTTGTGCGCTTACCCTGTAAAATATTCTAGTTTCTCTTTCTTGTGTTTTGATTATTCCTGTTGTACCGCCAAGTATTTGCTCAGTATTATGAGTGCCTTTTTTTACCGCTGTTCCGCCACTTATTATTTCTTCAGCGCCAGGATTGCTAGGGCATATTTCATCATCAGATATTGGATCATTATATTGAACAACAATATCTTCATAATCACGCTTTTTTGTTTTTGAAACAATATCATCTATATTAAGCTTAAAGTATTCTCTCCATTGAGCGACACCATTTTTTATATTCAAGAAAATATCGCTTGCGCTATGACCTGTCCATTTTGGTTCACCTTCAAGATTTGTCGTGTAAATCAATGGACTTGGTTCTTCAATTTTTACAAAATCATCAAAATCTTCTTCAGGGTCAT
>Ga0180433_10005431_pt1 | contig 17226 bp, 7 predicted proteins | sample SS_ome_8_FD_132980 | JGI IMG/M metagenome (GOLD analysis project Ga0180433, IMG submission 132980) | Hypersaline lake sediment archaeal communities from the Salton Sea, California, USA - SS_1_D_1 metaG | ecosystem: Environmental > Aquatic > Non-marine Saline and Alkaline > Hypersaline > Sediment... | reverse complement strand
ATCTCCAAATGTCAAAGCAAGCCAAACGAGCTGTGTTGATAGGTCTAGATGGCGCCAACTACGAGGCAATCAAACCTCTGCTCGAAGAAAAACGCTTGCCGAATATCTCTATGCTTCTCCAACAAGGGACATTCTTTCCTAATGCTCATGCCCCCTACCCGACCCTAACGGGCTCGAATTGGGCCAGCATAGCAACAGGCGCTTGGCCCGGAACGCACGGCGTCACCTGCATGTCCTATCATGTAACTGGAGAGCCAAACGACTATTGGTACAGTGGCTTCACCAGTGATGCTGTTGAAGCTGAAACACTATGGGAAGCTCTGGCGAAAACAGGAAAGAAGTCCATAGTCCTCAAGTACACTGGCAGTTGGCCTCCCCGTCATCCAGATGTCACAATGATCGATGGCGGAGGCGGCCGCCCATTCTGGGGCGGTTCGATTCTTGAGTTGAGCCACAGTCAGTTTTTCAGCACGGAACCTGTTCCAAACGGAAACTTGGTAAAAGCTGCACCCGCAAAGGACTGGAAAGACCTGCCGACATCGAGCGTTCCTCCACTGGAATTCCCCATTCAGTACGAACCGCAAAGCAACCGGATTTTGGAGCAGCTACAATTTGAGGGAGAAAACATACGCAAGGGAAAGGCTCTGGAGTTCTGGGGAATTGTCTATGCCCGCGGCAACAACGGCTATGATACTATCGCTATCTGCGGGTCCAAAGACATGGGCAATGCATTGACAATATTAGGACCAAGAGAATGGAGTGAGCCAATTAATCTCACGCTGGAAATTGACAAGAAGAAACACCGCGGCTCACTGAGAATTACTCTTGAGCGTCTTGATCAAGAATCCGGCTCAATGGGACTGTTCTTTTGGCAGCTATATCCAACCGACGGTTTTACACAACCAGCAGAGATCGGCGAAGAATTGATCAGTAAATTCGGTTCATACGTCAATCACCCGGCCTTCAGCGAAGCTGGCACTTGGCTTGACAATGACTACGAGACTTTCATCAAATGCATGGAGTATCAAAACGAGTGGCTAGGCCGTGCCGGGCGTCATTTGATGGAAACAAGGGAATGGGATTTCTTCGCAATGCAATGTCATTGCATCGACTACGCCAATCACTACTTCGTCCCACGTCACGGATGGACCGAAGAAGACCGCAAGGTCAATCTTGATCGCCTCGCCCGCTGCTATGAAAGCGTTGATCGAATGGTTGGAGAGATCCTTGCAGGTGCCGACGATAATTCTCTCATTTGCGTCGTTTCTGATCACGGTGCGACCGAATCTCCGTTGCCTGAACTCTCCGTCAATGAGATCCTCAAAGACGCTGGGCTTCTGACTTACGAAGAGTTCGATGCCAACGCCGTCAGACCGATAGTCGACCTCTCGAAGACAATTGCCCAGCACCAACGCGCAGCCTACATCTACATCAACCTTATGGGAAGAGAGCCTGGCGGTATCGTTCCTCCCGAAGAATACGAAGAGGCCCGCGACCGCGTCATTGCAGCATTGTGTGACTACCGCGATCCCGGCACTGGCAGGAATCCGTTTTCTATGATTCTTCGAAAAGAAGACGCACGCATTCTTGGACTGTACGACAACCTGGGAAGAGATATTGGCGATATTGTTTATGCCCTTCTGCCGGAGTACGACCACGAACACGGCCGTCAGTTGCCCGCATCAACGGTCGGCGGACAAACGATGAAACCTCTCTTGATATTCAAGGGACCGAGCATCAAGGGTGGAGTTACCGTAGACCGTACAACATGGCTTGTCGACGTTGCGCCAACAATTGCCCAAGCACTCGACTGGCCAATGCCAAGCGAGGCGGAAGGTGCCGTCCTCTACCAAATGTTTGATGATCATAAATCAAATTTCCCCAGGGAAGAGTTTCTCAACAAACAGAAGGCTCGCCTAGAGGAGATCAGAAGCAGATTTGCACAACGTCAGAAGGCGGCGACTGTCTCGTCGAAGAAGGATTTGACCGTGGAAGCACCGACGACTGAGCAAAGACAGTCCCCTTCTCGAGAGATGGAGAAGCTCCCCGATACGATAGAGGAACTCAAGGAAGCTCTCATACAGGCTCGCTCGGAGGCTCGACATTGGAAACAGGCTTACGAGCAATACCACCGAATAACTCACGGAAACTGAACATCAGTTCTCATCATCCAGCAACATCTTGCGTCGCACAATAGGTCTACACTCGGCAGCCAACCGTGGCCGCCGATGAGTCACGTGATCACCGGCCGTTGCAGTTGCTGTTTCGTTTTCACTCCGGTAAAATACTGATGGCACAGGAGCCTAAAGTTCTTGGCCGATTCTCTTTAGCTAGCGAAGGTATCTCATACCACAGAAGTAGTATACAATTCGTTTCAATAAGGAATTTCGTTGTGGTCAAGATTACACTAGGAAATAACCGTGCAGCCGCACTTCTCATCACAATCGGCATCCTCGCAGTATTGAGCGTCATGGCCTTTACTTTTGCCACCTCGACACGGATCGAGCTGGACGCTGCAAGGTCATACAACAATGGTGTCATAGCCGAACTCGCTGCCAGGGGTGCTCTCGAAATGGTCATGGCCGCGCTCTCTCAGGACGATGACCGAGCAGACTCCTTTGTCGCAAAGCCATCTGGAGTTGTGGACTGTCAGACCTCAACGTACGCTGGCATTCCAATCGTAGCCGTCAGGGACGGTCTTCTTCCAAGTAATGTGCTGCCCAGTGAAGTTGAAGAGGAGCTTCGCATTCCAAAACGTTTTCTCGGCTACAAACAGGAACGCTGGTTTGGGATTTCCTACCGTGAGTCGATGTTTGAAGGCAATGGTATGAAAGCCGTCGGCTGGGTTCAGTGGCACATAAACGAGGATCCGCCCGGAGATGCCAATCATGACGGTGCCCCGGGAATTCGCGGATGGGACGACGACGGCGATGGCAGGGTAGATGAAGACTACTACGGCAGACTGCCGGGTCTTGTTGACCGGGATCCGGATTCCGTTGACGTCGGCATCTACAATCCCTCAATGAACTACGACGATGACGAGGACAACGACTACCCTGTTACAACCCACTATCCTAAGGCCAATGATGATTTCCTCATTCCCGAAATGGAGGAGCAACCCTACGGCTCCAACTCTGGCTGGAAGGATCAGACCAAAGACGTCTACAAATACTCAACGTTTGTCGGTGGTCCCAACATGAAATGGCTCACCAACGGACCTCGCGTTGATGAAGACTCAACAGGCGAATGGAAAGAGTATCTTGACAGCTACAACCAAGACGCGAAAGACGTAATCCCTATTATTTCGCATATTGACCAGAACTGGACAACAGAGGCTGCTGACAGAGCCGAATACAAGACGGACGATGATGTAGCTGAACTTCGAAGTCTGAAAACTCCCGGATGGGGTCGCGATATTGATGATCAGGACGAACCGAGACACCTTTTTCGTTCGGGCTTCCCGGCACTAACCTTATCCGAATGGCAAGCTTTTGACGATGACTTCGACGGGATTGTTGATGAAGCGCCCCCTCTGTACTTTGATGAAGATGGGGACGGCCTTGTCAATGAAGACCCGCCAGGTGATGCGAATTTCGACGGCTACCCAGGTATCCGTGGGGTGGATGACGATGGAGATGGCCTCGTGGACGAGGACCTAAACGGTAAGGAACCGGACGATCCGGACTATTCCGGCAATACACCACCTCACAACGAGGATGACGACGAAGACGGACTCGTGGACGAAGATATCAACAAAGCATGGCGCCTGGATGATGACCTCGACGGCATCTACGACGATGATCCACCGGGAGATACCGATTACGAATGGATTCGCCTTCATGTTGATGATTCTGATCACGGAGATAATGCCTACAAAGGAGCTTTTGCCAATTACAATTACTTCAAGGCGACGGGAGCCAAATCCATCGCTGACAAACGCACAGGCATGGGAAGCTACGCTGTCCCAGAGTTTGGCAAGCTATCGCCCCTGGGCAACGAGGAAGCCATAATCTACTTCAACGACAACACAGTGGTCGACGCAGTGAAATATCTCACAGATACAGACAGTGTCAAGTGGTTTTCACCTGTTGAATCAGAAATGACAGGGAAGATCTACGATGACAAACAAGTCGAAGACGACGCAAAACAGGATATGGTTCCATATTCCGATTTCGGTTGCGACGACGACGAAGATACCCGACTGGACGAGGATCCCCCCTCTGCGTTCTGGCTCACTAGTAAGACCGACTTTCAACCTACGATTTCGCAACTGCGCAATATCGGCACAAACATCAACAGTCGCAGAATGTCGAATCAGAGCGACACAATCACTGATGAAGATTACAACGAAAAGCTTGACGCAACACGCCTCTTGCCGGAACTGCTCCAGGGGTTTGCACGAAACCCATACTACTACCGCGGTGAATCCGAAGCACGATACAACGCAAGCGTCCTCTCTGAGGCCGTCCTGGTTGCGGGTGCCCGTGTCGGTGCCAATGCTGAAGATGATGACGAAGATCTTGATAACTACCCCGACGAAGGAATGCTGATCGATGAAGGTGGAAAACTCAACATCAACCTGCACGGCAACTATCCCATTATTGAACCGCAAGGCGTGAGCAAGGTGCACAGGCACAATGCTCTGATCACCACCTTTGAGGTCAATATGGAAGAATTCTTTCGTGCTTATGGATACCGAGACACTGACGCACGAGACATCTCAAGGGCAATCGTATTGTATCGATATGGAAATGACGGCTTACCCGGCATAAAAGGAACTGACGATGATGGAGACAGCTGTGCAAAAGGCAGCCCGTCAGCCGACCGAGACAATGATGGACATACAAAGAGTTCAGAATCGGCAATATGTAGAGATATCGACAATGAAGACCTTGACGATAACCCTTATACTGGCATCGACCTCACGCCAGACTGCGACTGCGACGGCGCCGCTGATCGCAACCATATGGATGACGACGGGGATGGGCTTATTGACGAGGACGAAAACGGCAATCAGCCCGGAAGAGCAGGCTATCAATCCCCAGTGACTGGCGGAGAGGCAGTTGACGAGGCGGACGAGTTCGATCCGCTACATCCCAAGGGCGATGATCGTCCGTATAGGAATATCGACGAAATCAAGATTGCCCTTGTCCAGAGCGGAGATTTCAACGCCGAAGAGGCCGAAGAGATATTTCAGCGTGTCAAGAATGATATTACAGCTCACGTAAGCGAATATGGTCGTGATCGCGTATCTGTCAACGACTGGCGTTGGGACAATATAGACAACGATCATGACGGGGAGGTAGACGAGCATGGCGAAGGTAGTAAGTACTTCGAGGGGCTCAATCCTCAATCGACCAATCCAAGAATGAAGAAGCAGCGTCTCGATCTCGCGAAAATGCTAGTCGACCGGCTCGAGCTGCAATGGGCACAAGGCTCACTCATGGAGGTCAATCAATCCCTCGGAACGCCAAGGAGACCAAGAATTAAGGGCGTCAACTTCGTCCCTCCTCCTTTGGATTGCGACAACGGATGGGGGACTTCGTCATCTGACGAAGATCCGTACAACCTAGGTTATGGCATATCACCGATCCAGGTCGCCGCAAATCTGATCGATTATCGCGATGCGGATGACATTCCGACAAAAATCGTTTGGCGCTCCGACAACGTCCCAAACAAGCTCATAGATGTACATACAGGGAAGTGTATCAATGAGAGTGAGGAAGAGGACGCAACCGTTTACGGCACAGAAGGTCTTCACATTACCTCGTACGGAGCTCTCATTGCCTCCACTCTCGTGGATCAAGGAAAATCAGACACAGAGAAGGGCCAAGGTGGTATTGAAAGAGACAAAGGAAACTACTCCCTGCGCAATTTCCGGGAAATAACAGAAAACGGGTATGTCCCCTCACTCCGAATTATCGGATTTGACAAGAGAAAAAACGCAAGGCCTTTTGGTTTCATCCCATCGTATGGAAACATTACCTGTGGAGGCGTTGTCGCAGTTGAAGATAATGGCGTAACCGACCCCAACGACGATGGTTTTGTGTCTCTTGAATGGAATGATCCCAGGTCCTACCCGGTAAGCAGCCCGTGGATATGGAAGGAATTCATACGGGATGACCACAATAGCAAACACTCTCCAACTCTGAAATATGGCTGGCAAATAAGACCCAAAGACGAGAATCTCGGAATCACAGATGAGGACGCGCAGTCCTATTACCCCGGTGAAGAGAATGGCCCTGACAGCTACATGGTCTACGGTGCCTGGCGCTGGACCACTGGTATGGGACCAGGAAAGTACCTGTACGAAATAATTGACGCAGACCCTGGCAAATACTACGATCCCCCAAACAAACAAGATGAGCAACCCAAGCCTGGAAAACTCGAATTCAAAGTCTACGTCACCAGTAACAACAACACACTCCAACTCAACAGGCTCGACAAGATTTGGAGACACAGAAATGCCAAAAAGTTGGAGTACACTACTGGACCTAGAGTCCTGGCTGCCGAGTCACCCACGCATTACTGGAAACTTGCAAATGGCACAAGACGACTACTTGATTTTTCCGTCAAACCGACCTTCCCGAAACCAAGCCCCCGCTTAGCACCTGTAAGCGCTGGATATTGGGGACCGAAAAACCCTCGAAGCATCTGGATAATCGCAAGAGGAACGCCAGGAGCCTCCTTCAAGGGCATCCGGATCTGGATGCCGTACGTGGAAATCACAAATATCAGCCCTCGTCCAGTAAGACTCGACGGCTTTGGTCTAAGGATTGACAACAAGACATACACATTCGGTAACAAAAGCGACATCAAGCTAATGAACATGATATGGGAGGGAACTCAAACCAGTACCTGGAGCGACAATGTTCTCCCGGTCCCAGACACAAATCCAGCCCACTTCCTTGCTGTTCCCGGTTATACTTTTCCCAGGTTGTTGGGAGACTACTCCGGAATCGAATGGTACAATAACCGCACGCGAGTCTGGACGGATCTCGCAAGATTCCAACGTACCGATACGGAGGGAATCCAACCAACGGGCTGTAATACTGCTGTTATTGAAGCCAAATATCCGACACGGTACGGAACTCTCGTAGTAACGTTCGATGCACAGGCCTACCGAAGCCTTTTTGCTCACTCCTACAGTGCGGTCGCCAATGGCGTCAACGAAGAACACGAGGTCCGACTCCAGTCACCAAAGCGGTTCAAGAAGACAGGCGGAAAGGTTGACGAAGGATATCCAATCTGCGAACTTGCGACAGATACTGAAACACCCTTCGCAAACATGTCAGGCACTAGCAACATCGCCCTCCTCAATTCCAAGGGTGCAATCATGGCCGGTGGTAAGGTAGATGGATTCCGTCTTTCGCGAGTTGCAGTAGAAGATCAGATGCAAGAGGCCACAAGAAGACCACCAGGTGGCAAAATGAACTCTGCAAATGGATGGAAGTTCGATGCCTTCTACTCCCCGTCCAAAACTGAAAATGATTTGCTCGTTACCGCATTCTATCCTCATTCCAAGAATTGCGTGCTTGGAGAATGCATAGGAGTTGCCCAGCCCGGCTTAGGAGCCTCTTTTCATACGACCTGGACGTCCCGTCCTTCAGGTCCCAACATCGCCCCCTACGGCGGCAACCCGGGCTGCGCGAAAAGCATAGCAACATGGATCCAGACAAAGCGGGAATATACCCATAGCTGGCGCTGCAGTCCCACGGGGCCCGGGCAAGACTACGACAGACCCGGCCTGGTCTTGAACGATTCACGGATTCACCGCTTTGCTGACTTGTATTACCTGACTCAGAATAAGTCGGAAAGAGATGGGGCACTCAGCAAGACTGAGAGTCGCTGGTACTCAGCAATCAAAGACGACCACACTGACACACACCAGTGGTGGTACTTTGTTGACCCCGGCTCAAAGCAGAATGGTGAAGACATGAGAGATAACGTGGGATTGGTCAACACTGTGACATCACTTATTTCACGCATTGCCTTGCCCGGAACTTACGGTAGGGTCAATGTCAATACTGCCAGTCACCCGGTTTTGATGGCTGCCACACAGGGCAACTCCGTCCTCACCGCCCACCTTGTGAAACGTCGTCCTTACATCTTCAACCCTGACAATGGACAGCTTGGCGATGAGATTCTCGCAGACGATCTCTTCGGTGGAATCTATGGGAATGGGGCTTGGCGGTGGTCGTCTCGCTATTTGAACATTCTGGGAGTCCGCTCCACTGCTTTTACTGTTGTTGCTCGTGGCAAGGTTGCCACTCTCGACGGCAATCCACTCGCCAATCGCACCTTACGGGCAATAATCGATCGTAGCGAAGACACAAACCTTGACGGGGCGCCCGACATAACGCTCAAGTACTTCAGCTACGATCAGCCGATGATGCGAGTACGCTAGGCATTTCGAGAGGGTGTGTTATTGCCGTTGAAGGTCTAAGGTCAGTCGCATCATGCGAGCTGGTCATAATTTGGCAAGTCTGATTCCGAGAATTTCGATAGAAGTGGCTGCTCTGAGTCCTTTTTCGACACAACGGGTTTCGTCCCATCAAGTGGCCAGGCAATGTTGATATCGGGATCACTCCACAAAATGCCCCGGTCCTCAGTGGGAGAGTAGAAATCTGAGCACTTGTACATGAAATCGGCTGACTCACTCAGGACATAAAAGCCGTGAGCAAATCCTTCCGGTATGAAGAACAGTCTCTTGTTTTCCTCTGACAGTGTGACGCCAGTCCACTTGCCGAAGGTTGGGCTGCCAACGCGCACATCCACGGCAACATCAAATACCTCCCCACGAATGACCCGGACCAGCTTGGCCTGCGGTTGACCAAGTTGAAAGTGTAAACCTCGAAGCACGCCCTTTCCTGAGCGCGAGTGATTGTCCTGAACGAATACATGCGGTATACCAAGCTTGGCAAAAACCCGTGCATTGTAGTGCTCGAGAAAGAATCCGCGAGCATCCCCGTGCACCACAGGCTCAAGAATACAAACTCCCGGCAAGTCGCTTTCCACTCGTTTCACGCACAATCCTCCTCTACTGCTTCGACCACAAAGAAATCGCCACACTTGCTACCGCATATGATCAGGATACCACGACAAGGTGTTCTATCCAAGCGGCAGTGGAACGGCGTGCAAGGCGCTGTTGCTCTTGCTCTGATAATACAGAGAAGTCCATCAGAGCAATTCTCAGTGTCTTTGAGTGGACTGTTCTCTTGGGCCCGGCAATCAACAAAAGTGTGGCCGAATTGGTACTGAAGTCAGACTTGTCGCATTTGGATGCAGTTGCTGAAGAGTTCCCGGCAAACAGAGATCGTATGATACAGGATTTGAAGGCTTGTGACAAAATCACCTGTGTCGTCCCGAATGGGAACTCTTTTTTCTTCTTCAATGTCAGCCAATTGGGCCGTCCTGACGAGGAAGTGGTCTCTCTTGCTTGAGGAATATGGTATTTCGTGCACTGCGGGCACCTTGCGTCACGGCCTTGCTCATGTCCGCATTGCATTTGGGGGAAGTCCTGATGCAATCGACGAGGCTTTTCGCCGCCCTATCGCTGCGGCAAGGAAATGCTGTACCTCATAGCCTAAGCTGCAACGCTGAAACGCTACTTCTGTTTCTGCAGAAAGTCCGATGCCCTGCGCATACTCTTCACCGAAGCAGCTAGAAAGACCTGATCGCCTGCGTGCAATGCAACGTTTCCCCTTGGCACCTTGAATTCCTCGTCCACTTCGCGATAAATACCGGCTATAACACAGTCTTCCGGAAACTCTCTGTGTTTAGCAATGTCCTCGATCGTCTTGCAGTCCACGGTTGCCCCATCCGGTATTCTTACCACGACAATACTCGCCTTGCCGGCTCCAAATGTGGCAACCTGTCGTACGGAGGGATGCTCTATCTCCAAGAGCAGGTGACTCACAAAGAGTCTTGAAAGGCTAATAGCTGTCGAGGCACCGGCGGTCTTGTATGCGGCTTCATAGCGCGGATCTCTCATTCGAGCCATTACCCGAGGGACATCGTAGTTGCGCGCAAGCAGTGAAAAAGCAAGGTTCTCGGCATCTTTCGGCATTGCGGCTACCGCGACCTCAGCCTTCTTGATACCGGCCTCTTCTAGTGTATAAATGTTCGTTGCGTTTCCGTGGATTGCAAGTGCCCCGATTCGGCTTGAAACATTCTCACAAATCCTCATATCCTCTTCAATCACTACGACATCGTGGCGATCAGCCACAAGCTTTGCGGCCAGGCTTTGTCCCATAACACCGCCGCCGCCAATGACGATATACATTTGGATTCTCCTACATCCATGCTCTGCGACTGAACAGCAGCAGTACCGGCAGGATTTCGAGTCGTCCCGCCAGCATGCCTATGATATACGTGACTTTGATTGCCGGGTGGAGCGCCGCCATTGCAGGCACAGATATGTAACATGGTCCGATGTTTCCCAGTGCCGAAAACACGCCTGAGGCAGATTCCATCGGCTCAAGACCCGAAAGGAGTGCTGTAATGATACCTCCAGCGGCGAGCAAGATAATCCACGCAAAGAACAAAGCAGATACACGGCGAATCTCTTCGGGATGCATTACTTCTTTGTCCACAATCACGGGGGTTACGGCAGACCGCCCATGGAGGACTCTGTTGATCTGCCTGCTCACCATCTTGAGCAACATGCCAATTCGCAACACCTTTATTCCTCCTGCCGTTGATCCCACACACCCCCCTATCACCATTAGGATTAAAAACACTTGCTTGGCAACAGAAGGGAAATAGTCGGATCCGATGTCTTTCGTTGCAAAGCCAGTTGTCGTAGCGAGTGCGACCACTTGAAACAATGATCGACGAAAGATCTCCTCGATATTTGAAAAACTGAACTTCAATCCGTGATCCGCAATCACCAGAGCTGTTGCCCCCGCAAGAATCGCATACCAAAGCCTGACTTCGAAATTATCCCACAGTGCCCGCACATCACCAGTTAATGTCCTGTAGTGAATGAAAAAGTTCGTCCCCCCCAGCAACATGCCGAAGATGATCGTGTACTCGATAAGCCTATGGTTGTAGAGCGCAGGCTCCTGACGGTAGAAGTCTATGCTCGCATCGTGAGGAGAATAGCCGCCCGTAGAAAGACAAGTCAACGCATGAGCCACTGCATCAAACACACTCAGTCCTTCAAGCAGAAGCAGAATAAACACTAAAACTGTGAAGCTCATGTATATGAGCCAGAGTATCTGAAGTGTCCGGAAGATACTTGGGGCTGGTTGTTTTGAGAAAATCTTGTGGCTTTCGGCCCTGAACAACATGTGTCCCGATCCGCCTGCAGAGACAACAAACAGGAAGAACGTCAGAATCCCCAGACCACCAAGCCACTGAATGAACGAACGCCAAAAAAGAATACTCTTGGGCAGACTGTCCACACCCTGAAGCATCGTAATTCCTGTGGTAGTGAAGCCACTGACAGTCTCAAAGTAGGCGTCCAGATACCCTGTCTTCAAGCCGAGACAAAATGGAATGGCTCCCACAGCTGACAGAAGAATCCATGCCACGGAGCACAACAACATCGAACTGGGGCCATCAAGCTCCCTGAGTTGCCTGCGGCCCTTCAATATCCCGCCCAGCGCAAACGCCAAAACTGACGGTACAACAAATACCAAATACGAAGGTTCCTCGCACCCCATCCTTGAGTACAAAAATTGAGGGACAACTGGCAAAAGAACCAAACATCCAAAGAAATAGTGAAGGGCACCGAGGTATTCCAGAATTGATAGCGAGTTGTAGAACCTGTTCCTCATGTTCAACCAATCGGCAGCAGTGCATGTAGGTGAGAAAACAAGCCCTCTTGCAGACGGGGTCTCTTCTTGTCGCACTCAGAGTAGTCAGTCCCGGCTTTCATGTCAACCTTGTTTTCACGCACGACGCAAAACAAGGCTCGTCTTCATTTCCCGCTTACGACTGGGACTGTCTGCTATGGAACGCGACCTGGATCCATAGCTGTTGTAGCTGGTCCAGTGTTATGGCTGTTCCTCCTGATGCCTTAGGCGCTTCGAGTGAAGGATGAGAAGGCGAAGAGAATTGATGTCCTTCGCCCGACGCCACCTGCGGTCAAAGTTCGGGTCCTGAGCAATTTCGGCGACCGCGGTTAGTGCGCGAAGATGATAGTTGCGCTCATCTGCTGAGCCGATCAAAACGAACACAGCATGAACCGGCTCCTTGTCCGACGAAAACACCACACCTTCGCTGCATCTTGCCAGAAGGATATCAAAGCGATTCGCCCCTTCCACGATAATGTGCGGAATAGCCAGTCCCGAGCGAATCACCGTTGAGCTGGATTGTTCGCGCTCATTGAGCAGAGCTACTATTTCATCGTGCTCCATGTCGAGGCGTGTTGAAAGGTTTTCAGCAAAAATATTGAATAGTCCGTCTCTGGATATCTTACCCGGCAGGTCGAGAATAACGCAATCTCGAACAAGCTGGTCAAATCGATCCTCGACAGCACCATCCCTTGCTCGTACAATCTCGGCCAATTCAGCTTCCAAGTCATGATCGGCAAAAGTACGTGACGCAATCCGCTGAGCAAAATGGGTTAATGCCGACTCGCGAGCAACACGTGTCTTCGCATAGAGAGCATACCACAACAGGCCGCATCCCATTATGCCTCCAGCAACAAGAAGCGGTAAGCTGCCGAGTTCTATCAAAAGGAATGCGTACACCACAATTCCTGCAGCATGCAACCAGGGATAGAGGGGAGAGCGAAAGCTCGGCTGGTATGTCGACACTCGACTCTCGCGAAGCAAGATCAACGCTACAATGCTGAATGCGAACAACAGGATCATCATTGCGGAGGCCGATTTGATGAAGAGGGTAAGCTCCATAAACAAGGACGCACCAATAAAAGCCGAGGTGAACAGGATCGCGTAGTGAGGTGTTCCCCGCCAATCGTTGACACGGCTGAAGAACTCGGGCAACAAACCGTCTCGACTCATGGCAAGTGGACCTCGGGACGCAGCCAGAATGCCTGCGTTGGCCGTACTCACAAACGCCAGTATCGCTGCAACCGACATCGCCACAAGCCCCGCCTTTGACCACAAGGCGTTTCCGCCCAACGAAATGGGGATACGCGAGCCTGACAGTAATTCAGCCGGCACTACGCCGACCGTTACCATTAGCACGGCCACGTAGAGAAGCGTCACCACTACGTATGCAACGAACATCCCTAGAGGCAGATTTCGACCCGGATTCTTCACCTCCTCGGCTACACTTGCAACCTTGGTCAAGCCGCCAAACGATACGAATACTGCAGCCGCAGCCATCATCAAAGGATTTATCCCTTGCGGCAACAAAGGCGTGTACCGCTTAACCTCGACCCTCCTGCATCCGAAGAGAACATACACAACAAGAATCAGCAACAAAAAGGCGACAAGCCCGATTTGAAGTCGACCCGCATGTTTCGCCCCCCACAAATTGACCAGCGTAAAAAACACACAGAAGCCCAGAGCAATGAGACGTACGTCAAACCAAGTGAGTTCAGGCAACAGTATTCGCGCTGAAAATCCCAGACCCAGCAGGGCAAATGCTGTCTTCAACGAGACTGATGCCCAGGCAGCCAAGCCTCCCAACATACCGAAGGTCGGTCCAATACTTCGATCTATAAAGAAATAGTCACCTCCTGACTTGGGTAACGCTGTTGTAAGCTCAGCCTTGCTTACAAGAGCAGGCAGTAGGAGAATTGCTGCCAAGAGATAGGCCACCCATACCGCAGAACCTATCTGTTCGAAAATAGCCCCTGGCAGGACGAACAGTCCAGAACTGATCATCGCGCCAGTAGCAATACAAAAGACATCTATGAACCCCAGATGCTTTCTAAGAGACACACGTACCCCCTTTGGCAAATATCGCCGTCTATCGGTCTGCACGGTCCAAGAATAGCCAGACTAAGATTATGCTGTGGACCGTTCAATCCTAAGATCTAAATCTGCACGTGGCATTGTTCATGTTCTTCACTATTATCGTCTTATGCGAGCTAACGCGCAACTGCTGTTTGTCTTCGCTCTGATATGCTGTCGGCTTGTGAATTTCTCTTGGATTGAACTTGGAACATATATACATCTATCGCTATAATTCACCAACTGTCACAAAGGCTGTCAACAGAAAGGATGTCGGAAATGAGCAACTGCACCTGGGAACTGCGTCCCTACGACCAAGAGATATTCGACCGCGAACTAAAGTGTTTCGTTCCGAACAAAATCTTCGACGCTCATGCCCACCTTCACGAGAAGTCTCAGTTTGCATCGGGTTCCCAACATCTCGAACTGCTCGCTGATTCACCTGATTACATGGGACTTGAAGAATACAGGACGTACATGAAATGGATAGCTCCGTACAGCCAGGTGGACGCACTATTCATGCCTTTGGCTTTCGAATGCGAACGCTCTGTTCTTAACAGTTTTGTCGCGAAAGAGGCGGCCAGGGATCCAGGCTGTCTTGCTGGTATGGTGGTTACACCAGACATGGATCCTGAGTACGTGCGTGAGGAAGTTCGTCGCCACAATTTTGTCGACCTGAAACCCTATCACTGCTATTCAACTGACAAAGAAAACTGGAAATCAGACATAGAGACATTTTTGCCAGACGAGATTGTAAGAGTCGCCAATGAAGAGCAGCTCAGCATAACGCTTCACCTCGTCAAGAAACACGCAATCGCCGATCCCGCCAACCAAGAGTCTGTGCGTCGTTACTGTGAAAAATACCCCGATATGAAGATGATCCTTGCTCATACAGCACGAGCATTTAATCCCTTCCAGGCGATTGAAGGCATAAGAACCTTAAAAGGACTGGATAATGTATGGTTTGATACAAGTGGCGTGACCGAATGCGGAGGTATCGAAGAGATTGTGCGTCTGTTTGGACATCGACGTCTGCTCTTTGGTACGGACTTCTACGTAAGCCACACAAGAGGACGGTGCGTTTCTGTCGCAGACTCTTTCATATGGCTCCTGGAAGACATGCCCCTGTGGGATACTGCTAAGCATGCTGAAGTTCGACCAACCTTTGTCGGTATCGAAGCTTTGCGCTACCTCAAGCTTGCCGCCGAGAACCTCGGGTTGACGGACAGTCAGATAGAAGATATTTTCTGCAACAATGCACGATCTATTTTCAGTGCATGAAGAGTGTGACGTCACTGATCCAGTAATTGGAGATATGGAATGACCGATCTGAGTGTTCTTGTAATCGGTGCAGGATCAATAGGTGAAAGACACGCGCGTTGCTTTTTGCAGGCGGCCATCAAGAGAGTGTCCATTTGCGAGCCTCGAGAGCAACGCCGTTCAGAATTGAAGGAAAGTTATCCTTTCGAAGCATTGTACGGTTCCTTCGATGAAGCACCGCTTCAGGAGATTGATGCCGTAGTCGTCTGTGTCCCGGCCCACCTGCATGTACCGCTCGCCACACGTGCTCTTGAAGCTGGATGCCACGTCCTGTGCGAGAAGCCTCTTGCTATCACTATGCAGGATGCCGATCACTTACTTGAAGTCGCAGCAAAGTCAGATCGCGTTGCTGGGGTGGCGTACGTGTATCGGAGCATACCAGCGTGCATTCGTATAAGGGAACACATAAGGAGCGGAATAATCGGCCCCGTTCGGCAGGTGACGCTTGTATCGGGCCAGGAGTTTCCAAAGTTCAGGCCTGACTACCGAGAGATATATTATAAGAGTCACGCGTCCGGCGGCGGTGCTATTCAGGATGCGCTTTCTCACATGGTCAATTTCGTGCAGTGGTGCATCGGCTTGGAGGAATACGTATACGCATCGGCTGATCACCTCGTCCTTGAAGGGGTTGAAGTAGAAGATACTGCATCGGTTTTCCTTCGTACGCCTGACAAGTACCAAGCGAGCTTTACCATCAACCAATTTCAGAAGAACAACGAGAACTATTTCAAATTTGTCGGCGAAGAAGGTACACTTGTCTATGATATCGATGGCTGGAAGGTTGGCCTATTCAAAGACGACGAATGGTCATGGGAGGAGTTCCCGATTGAGCGAGATGACATGTACATCGCCCAAGCAAAGAACTTTATAGCAGCCATCGAAGGCAGAGAACCAGTCAAATGTACGTTGGAAGATGGATATGAGACTTTACGGACAATCCAAACGGCTCTCCAGTGTGTTCAAGTGAAACACGAGATAAAGGTGAGGTGACGATGAAGAAATACACCAATGTGAACAAGTCTCTCAGATTGTTCAAGAAGGCCGAAAAGCTTATCCCAGGTGGCGTTCAACTCCTCAGTCGCAGGCCACAGCTCTACGCTCACGGAGCAACACCCATCTACGCGGCAAAAGCAAAAGGATCGCACATATGGGATATTGACGGTAATGAATACATTGACACGATGGCGGGAGTCGGTGCCTATCAGATCGGATACTGCCACGAGCCAGTTGATCGAGCCGTCGCCAAACAGATAGCTCGCGGTGCCCTGTATAGCTGCAATCATGAATCCGAGGTGGAAATGGCTGAACTGCTTTGTGAGGCCGTCCCGTGCTGTGAGATGGTTCGCTACGCAAAGGGAGGAGGAGACGTAAACACCGTAGCTGTGCGCATAGCTCGCGGCTTTACGGGAAAGGACAAAGTGGTCTTTTGCGGTTACCACGGCTGGCATGACTGGTACATCGCGGCAAATCTGGGCGATGAAACACTCGAGTCTCACCTTCTCCCCGGAGTGCCCGCAACAGGTGTCCCAAAGGCCCTCACGGGCACGACAATCCCTTTCGAATACAACAATCTTGACTCTCTTCGCTCTGTGCTGCAGGCCAACAAGGGTGAAGTGGCCTGTATATTTCTTGAAGCGTGCCGCTTCAAGGCTCCTGAGCCCAAGTTTATTGAGGGCGTGAGAGAGTTGGCAACAAAGCACAGAGCCGTGCTCATCTTTGATGAAGTCGTCACAGGTTTTCGCATGGCTCTCGGCGGCGCCCAGGAATATTTCGGCGTAACCCCGGATTTGGCCACTTTCGCCAAGGCAATCGGCAATGGATATCCGTTGGCGGCCGTCTGCGGCAAACGTGAGATCATGGATGTTGCCAAGGACATGTTCATCAGTTCCACTTTCTGGAGTGATCCAGTTTCTCTGGCTGCGGGTATCGCTGTCCAAAAGGAACTCAGGAAGAAGAAGATCATCCCAACAATCTGGAAGACGGGGAGGCGACTCATTGATGGGCTAACTGGCTTACTGAAGAAACACGAGGT
>Ga0180433_10005430_pt1 | contig 17228 bp, 14 predicted proteins | sample SS_ome_8_FD_132980 | JGI IMG/M metagenome (GOLD analysis project Ga0180433, IMG submission 132980) | Hypersaline lake sediment archaeal communities from the Salton Sea, California, USA - SS_1_D_1 metaG | ecosystem: Environmental > Aquatic > Non-marine Saline and Alkaline > Hypersaline >... | reverse complement strand
TGCCATGGGAGAGCGAACAGCCCACCTGCTCTCCCCGGCTCAGCTTAAGATTGGGGCAGCTTTTGTTATGACTGCCCCTTTTATTCCCATGCTTTTTCAGGGGGAGGAGTGGGCCGCCTTAACTCCCTTTTTGTATTTCACTGATCACCAGGATCCCGATCTTGGCGGCGCCGTACAACGTGGAAGGCGGGATGAGTTTGCCTCCTTCGGCTGGGAGCCTGACAAATTGCCTGACCCACAGGAAGAAGAAACCTTTCACAGATCCAAGCTGAATTGGGATGAATTACAAGGCGATCCACATAAAAATATGCTTGAGTGGCATCGTTTTCTAATTAAACTCCGTCGGGAAGTAATGGCATTAAGCGATGGGCGGATGGACCGATTATTGACCCATTTTGATGAGTCAGCGGGTTGGCTGATCATGACACGCGGTGCTGTCTTGCTGGCTTGCAACTTTTCTGAGACAGCGCAGCGAATTCACTCTTTCGATCTTGCGGGAAAGAGGATCATTCTATCTTCCGAGAAAGGTGTTTTGGCAGAGGATAATGAGATTGTATTGCCGGGATATGCGGTTGTGATAGCGATGGATTAATAAATTAACCGGCGTTTAACCGGATACCAAAAGGCTATTGAAGGAGGTGAAAAACATGAGTGAAGACAGAGATGCCTATGTGAAAAAACTGAAGGCCACAATGGATGAATGGAATGCCAAGATCGACAAGCTCGCAGCAAAAACAAACCAAATGGAAGCGGAGGCGAAAATCCAGTATCAAAAACAAATAGAGGATTTACGGACAGAGCTTGAAGATGTGGACAATAGGATTACTGAACTGAAGCAATCTGGTGAGGGAGTCTTGGGAGACCTCAAACAGGGAGTTGAAAACTCATGGGAAATTCTCAAGGCAAGCTTTACTAAGGCTAAATCAGAGTATGAACGAGGCTATAAGGAAGCTGGAAGAAGAAATAAAAAGAGCCTTTAATTCAAAGAAAATACTTAGGCTCTCAGCTCTAATTGGTTATTGAGCTCGATCATCCCCATAGTATTCGCGGCTACTTCTTGGGCTGCATTGCGTGCGCTTTGATTAGGGACGCTGCCTGATAACGTAACAATGCCGTCTTTAACCTTTATATCCAAGGTATTGACATCAATTTGTGCATTCCGAACCAGGGCATTGGTAATGCCTTGGGCAATACTCCTATCATAAAGGCTCTCAGTGGGTACTACAGATAGTTTATTTTTAACTCCCAGAACCCCTTTAACCGAGGCCGCCATTTGCTCAGCCCTCAACTTTTTCCAGTATGCATCAACCGTTCCTTCCAGCATTACAGTTCCACCAGTAACGGCGATCCGAACATATTCCTGCGACATTTCCTGATTCCATCTGAATAGGTTTTCCAGATGTCCTTTGATTTCATTATCTGGTGGAATCTTCACAGAAGATGGATGTTTTATACGGAGGTTGTTTTTCACTGATTTAACTCCCTTTACATCATAACAGGCCTGCTCCGCGATGTGTCGATGGGTAAACACGGGAACCGTACCTGAAAGCTGAACTCTTCCATCATTGGCTGAGACCTGAATATTGAGAGCATCTACACGGGTATCCCAGGAAAGATGTTCAATAATATCTTTTACGATTTGTGCATCGCTCATAGATTTTTCCTTTCTTTTTCTTTTGTCTCTCACCTTAATGACTGCCAATGAGAATCCGCAGTATCACTCTGCGTGAGCCATAGCTCCAAATCCATTGAATCCATTTTCGATCGCCGATCAGTGTTCGCTGATTAAAATACCGTTTTTAGTACCTTAATGACTCTATCAGTTCGACTATCTCAGCGGGTTTTATTGCTCCCTTTGACATAAAATATTCCGCGCCAATTTCTTGTGCAACCTCTCGATATTCCTGCAAGTCATGATTGGTTAGGATAACAACGGTAATATTCGGACAAAGATCCTTTATTTTTTTAGTTAGAGTCAATCCATTTTCCCCTGGTAGCCGAATATCCATGAAGATAAGGTCAGGGGGAATGCTCTTGATTTTTTTCCAGGCCTGTGTTCCATCTGGTGCCTCATAAACCGCCATGGAGGGAAATCTCGAAATTAATAGGGACTTGAGCATTTCCCGAAACGTAGGATCGTCTTCGACTATTAGTATCGTATTCATAGCTGTGTCTTACGCCTTATTTATTTTCGTATGTTCAGTTTTTTACCTTTTATTTTTATCATTTTTTTACAACAAGACGGCCACACAGTATATGGGGTAAATATAGTATTTTTTGATTGATTCGATTTCATTTTTTTCTATATCAAACCTGGTTAGGGTGTTGAAAAGCAATACTAATTGTTTAGAGGACAGCTTATTTTCACGAAGAAACCCGATAGATGATAGGCTTAAACGCATTGTAATGCCTATGGCCCTCTGTATTGACGATAGAATTAAACATATATGATAAGATTACTGTATTTTAGGTGCCGATATATTGTCGGGCTAGTCCCGCCTCTCAGGCTCTCGGATAGTAAGAACAGGGCATTGAGCGACTCTTACAACCTTCTCAGCAACTGAACCAAACATAAGTCTTCGCCACCCGGTTAATCCATGAGTAGCGATCACGATAAGGTCAGCCTTTTCCTCTTCTGCGGCACCCACAATTTCATTTGCAGCGTCTCCGAGGCATACCCTCGTTCGTGATTTAACATCCTCAGCTAAGCGTTCCTGAACCACCTGGTCGAGGGACTTTTTTGCATATACCTCCATTTCCTGCTGATAGGAAGCTAGAATGCCGGCTGATGATGCTGAGGCTTCAGGTGTTACAGGTGTCGGATACATGGGAACAGGAGCAACAACGTGAACCAGCACTAATTCAACTGAGAAATATGATGCCAGCTCATCAGCTACCTTGAGGGCCTCATATGAGGGCTCGCTGAAATCCGTCGGGCATACAATCGTTCTAATCGGTAACATATTTAACCTCCTTTTTCTTCTGATGGGTTGCGAGTCCAGGTAATTCTAAGAATGTTCATACTCAGGACCCAGAAAGTGATCTCGATGCTTCGCTTAAGGTCTATACATGAGAATAATGCTCCCCCTTAGGTATTAGGCCCCTGTGGACGGGAAGCCTAACCCTCCCCAATAAAAGGAGAAGAGGTGGGAACGGTTAACGAATCTATAAATCAATGTGCTCAGCATGAAAGCCCCATTTTATTCCTCGAGTTCGGCCTTGAGGGAGAGGTGCTCCAGCATATCCTTCAAAGAGATGATGCCTAACAGATGATCGCCTTCAGTTACCATAAGTCGGCTGGCACTATTAGACTTCATTTTAGAGAGGGCCTTCATAGCATCCTCCTTGGAGTCAACGCTATTTTCTGGAGAGCATTGCATTGCCAAATCAGCAACCTTTTTTTGATCCCAATTTTCTTTTGGCACCTCCTTAAGCTGTTTTGTTGTGATGCATCCTGCGAGCTTATTCGAATTATCCATAACCGGAAACATTTTGTAATGGTGGCGGTATACGTAATCCTCAACAAATTCCTTTAAGGAGACCGATGCCGGCACCGTTACAGGATCCGTTTTCATTAATTTTGTCAGGGGCTCGCCCTCAAGTGCCTTGCGCATGATCAGCTGTTGATAGGCGCTTTTGGCAGCTCCGTGGAGAAACATACCGATAAGGAGCCACCACATTCCACCAACAAAGTTTCCACGGAGGACATTGACAGTTCCCAATACAATGAGGAGGATACCAAATCCGGTACCGATCCAGGAGGAAACACGGGTAGCCCACTTAAGATTTTTCTTTAGCCCCCACAGGATTGATCGAAGCACCCTTCCCCCATCAAGGGGAAAGGCAGGTATGATATTGAAGCCTGCAAGGATGCCGTTTATGAACGCCAGATAGCCTACTACTCCATTCACCGGTTCTGGTAACCCGGCGTTTTTGCCGAAAATATAGATTCCATAAAATATAAGCCCGATTGCAAGACTAGAGAGTGGACCAACAATGGCTACCATAAATTCGGCTTTAGGACTCGGAGGCTCATCCTCCATCTGTGCAACCCCCCCGAAGATAAAAAGGGTAATTCCCTTCATCGGCATACCGTATCTTCTTGCCATCATGGAATGACAGAACTCGTGAAATATAATAGAAAGGAATAATCCAGCTGCCCCCACAAGCCCCATCATCCAATACATCTCGGTAGACAGATTCTTATAGTACATAGGGAAAAAGCCTGTGGAGAGCGACCATAATATGAGGATAGCAATTATAATCCAGCTCCAATCAATTCCTACCTCAAAACCGAGAAGCTTAAACAAGCTGATGCGTTTACCAAACATTTTTCCTCCGCTCTATTTTATGTTATTGCTTGGGCAACTCAGAACTCTGTGACTGCTCACATGCCATAAATTTGCCACTAAGTCGCCAGGAAGCCAAGGTTACTAAAAATAGGGATATAAGATTTAATCTTGATTTTCTCTTCGTGCATTTGTTGTCAAGTATATCATAAGGCATGATTATTTATTTGCCTGTTGTTCAGGTAGTATATCCTGCTCCTTTAAAACCTTGTCGATATCGTCTTTCGAAAGCGTTTCATTGGCGAGCAACTCTTTTGCAATTGTCTTGAACGCCTCCCCGTTGGATTGTAGCATGTCCTTTGCTTTTTTTTCCATATCCCGTATAATTTTCCTTATCTCTTCATCGATGATCCAGGCGGTGTGCTCGCTAAAATCTCTCGGTTCAGCCATCTCCCGGCCTAAAAATGGGTGTGGTTCCCTATGCCGAAAGGTAACCGGGCCTAGCTTCTCACTCATACCCCATTGGCATACCATGCGGCGAGCCAATTCTGTAGCTTGTTTGAGATCATCTCCGGCTCCGGTTGAGACATCCTGAGAAAAAAGCTTTTCCGCGGCACGCCCACCCAGTAATACGGTAATTCGATCAAGAAGGTATTGGCTGTTCAGATTTCGCCGGTCTTCTTCCGGTATCTGTTCCGTTGAACCAAGGGAGCGGCCCCTTGGGATGATCGATACTTTTTCAAGGGGGTCGGCAGTGGGAAGCAGCCTGGCTAGAAGGGCGTGGCCTGCTTCATGATAGGCAATGATTTTTTTATCCTCATCTCTAATAACGTCTTCACGCTCGATGCCCATGAGAATTTTATCCCTGCTCTGATCAAACTCTTCTGCCCCTACTTTCTTTTTTTCTTTTCTCGCGGCTAGCAGTGCAGCTTCGTTCACGAGGTTTTTTATATCCGCTCCGGAAAGCCCCGCTGTTCTGCTTGCTATTAATTCTAAATCAACATCATCGCTCAGCGGAACGTTTCGAGTGTGCACCTTAAGGATCTCCTTTCGAGTCCTTTTCTGAGGCAATTCTAAGGTGACTCGTCGGTCAAATCTCCCCGGGCGAATCAAAGCGGGATCGAGAACGTCTGGACGATTGGTGGCAGCCATAACCACCACCGATTCATGTGGCGAAAAACCGTCCATCTCAGCAAGGATCTGATTCAAGGTTTGTTCCCTTTCATCATGACCGCCTCCCAAACCGGTTCCTCGAACCCTTCCAATAGAATCCAGCTCATCCACGAAGATAATGGACGGCGACTCTTTTTTTGCCTGTTTAAACATGTCTCTTACCCGAGATGCCCCAACCCCGACGAACATCTCGATAAACTCTGAACCGCTGATGCTAAAAAAAGGCACATTTGCCTCGCCGGCCGTTGCCCTTGCCATAAGTGTTTTTCCGGTTCCGGGAGGACCAACCAAAAGGACACCCTTGGGCAACTGACCGCCCAGCGCCATATATTTTGAAGGGTTTTTCAGAAAATCAACAACTTCTTGTAGTTCCTTCTTTGTGTTGGATAGACCAGCCACATCATGATAAGTAATATCTATCATAGACTTGGTAAATAGTTTTGCTTTTGATTTTCCGAATCCAAAAAGACCTCCTCCCGCTCGCTCTTGGAATTTTCTGCTGGAATAGACAAAAAAACCGATAAGAAGCAGCCATGGGAGAAAACTCACCGCCATAGTCCAGAGCCAGGATTTTTCTTCGGATTTGGCCTTGATGATTACCCCATTATTTTCAAGTAGCCCTATAAGCTCTGGGTCCCCGAGTGAAGGTAACACGGTTTTGAAATGTTCATGTTTAATGGCCTCCTGGTCGGAAACTTTACCTCTACTGCTTTCTCTCATGGGCTGTTTAAAATTCCCCGTAATGTTGTCGCCTTTAATTGTTACCCGCGCTATTTTCCCTTGGTCCACCTGGTTTTTAAAATCGGAATAGGAAAGTTCCAGATAATCAGGGGGTGTAAAGATCCGGAATATATTGATGATTAAAATACCTATAAGCAAATAAAATAGCAACTGAGTCCAATTCAGTGGCTTTTGTGTCGGTATTTTTTGATTATCATTCATGAATTATTTCCTTTTACAGTATATAGCGAGAGATAATTGCGATGATTAAGAACGCCAGAAGAATCCAGAAAAAAATACCTAAAGTAAGGTAAGTGATCTGATCCAACTCTCGGTTACGGGCGACCTTTTCAAGTATATCCAGGGTCTCACGCCGACCTTTCGGGGCTCGATTCGGCGTAGTAATGACAAGTATAATTGATACAAATAGCCCGGCTACCAGGAACCCGAGCCAATGGATTCCCCACAACGATGGGCCAAAGGGTTTAAGCCATATACCACCGGCCCAGGTGGCGAGAAAGATAATCAAGAAAAGCCAGAGAGAACCAGTTTTACCGCTTCTATTTCGTGTTACAAGCACAAACAGGCCACTTAGAAGCAAGGAAATACACACAGCAAAAATTACCTCTAAGATAAACATAGTCTCCTATTTTTTTGATTCTTCATATCAACAAAAGCATCTATGCATGATGCATCAGCGAATAAACGAGATGCTGAGATTCATATCTCTCATTACATATTATTTACAAACCTTACTGACTAAAATGAGGCAAAAGACCTATTTGTATGAAAAAGATGATGTACGCTTATAATTCTGTGTTGGTGTCGTAATTAAGGTGTTAGGGCAAGCCCTCTCATGCAGTAGTTGTTACCGCATAATCGGAGCTCAAGGGAACTATAAGAGGAATGAGCATTTGGAGGCTTTCTGGGCAAATACAAATTGTATTTCCAGGCTACACCCTTCTTATCCTCGAATTACTTCATTAAGGGTATTTATTTTTATCATTATTCATATGAAATTTTATTTCTATTAGGAAAAAACATTTCTTTTAGCTGTCTTAACTCCCTTAAGAGAAAGGCGTTGTTTTCAAAAAAAAGCGATGAGTTGGTACTGGGAAAATTTTAGATTGGTTTTGACTGCATTCCTGATAATTTGACAACCAAAAAGATAGGCATCACAGGCGATTCCCATCATGAACTTTAAGAAAAACCCAAAAACTAATTTCAAAAAAGATCTTAATAAGATGACCGAGAAAGGGGCTCGAGAAGAGGCCAAGGCCCTTCGGGAGGCGATTGAGTACCACGATTATCTCTATTATGTGAAGAACCAGCCCGAGATCTCGGATGCCGTTTATGACAAACTCTTTCGCCGTCTTCAGAAACTAGAAGAGGCATACCCCGAACTCCAGACTGACACTTCACCTACACGAAGGGTAGGCGGCCAGCCCATGGAGAAGCTTAAGAGGGTTAAACATTCCAAGGTGATGCTCAGTCTGAATTCGGTACTGGATGAAACGGAGGTGAAAGATTTTCATCGTTTTATCAGCCGCAATACCAATGAAGATAAGATATCCTACCTGCTTGAGCCAAAATTTGACGGACTTTCGGTGGAAATCATATATGAACATGGGGGCTTTCAATACGGGGCTACGAGAGGAAACGGTGAAATAGGAGAGGATATTTCAGAGAATCTTAAGACTATCAAAACCCTCCCCATGCATCTCCGGGACGGACAGGGAATACCCTCATTTCTGTCTGTTCGCGGCGAGGTCTTTATGCGAAAGCAGGGGTTTCAGCAGTTGAACAAGGAGCGGATTGAACGGGGCGATGAACCCTTTGCAAATCCGCGGAATGCAGCTGCGGGAACAATAAGACAGCTCGATCCGGGCAAGGTGGCTGGAAGACCTCTTGATATCTTCTTTTATGAAATCCTCGCCTCCGAGGGCAAGACTCTCTCTTCTCACTGGGAGGTGCTGAAGCAATTTCCTGAATGGGGCTTAAAGACAAATCCGCACAATAGAAAGGTATCTTCGTTCGAGGAAATTAAAACCTATCACCACCAACTCTCGGAACAGAGGGATAATCTTGAATATGAGATAGACGGCATCGTCATTAAGCTGGATGATTATGGTCAGCGTTCGACTCTGGGCGTAAGGCAGCGAAGCCCTCGGTGGGCGCTTGCCTGGAAATTTCCCCCCAAAGAAGAGGTCACCAGCCTTGAGCAAATCGTGGTTCAAGTGGGAAGAACGGGTATGCTTACCCCGGTGGCTCTTTTGCAGCCTGTAGATGTTGGCGGGGTTACCATAAGCCGTGCCACGCTCCACAATGAAGAAGAAGCGAGAAATAAGGATGTGCGCCCTGGAGACAAGGTGCGAGTCGCGCGCGCAGGGGATGTGATCCCCGAAATAATAGAGCGGGTGAAACAACCCGGGAAGAAAAGAGGAGAAAAATTTTCCATGCCCAAACGGTGCCCTGTCTGCGGCGCGCAAGTCTTCAAAGAAGGTGCCTACTATTTTTGCCCTGGCGGACTTTCCTGTGCACCACAGTTGATTGGAAGGATCATTCACTATGCATCTCGCAACGCTATGGATATTGACGGCCTTGGCGATAAGACCGCAAAAGACCTGGTCCAAAAAGGGATCGTGAAGGATATTGCAGACCTCTATAACCTGTCCGTGGAGGACCTTCTCAAACTGGATGGTTTTGCCGAAAAGTCGGCAACCCAGCTTTATGAGGCTATCCAGGGTACGAAGAGCCCGCGTTTGGATCGTTTTCTGTATGCCTTGGGAATACGCCATGTGGGAGAGCGGTTGGCTCGCGTACTGGCCGATCGGTATCGGAGTCTGGCTGCCCTTCGCAATGCAACCAGAGATGAGCTAGAAAAAACGGAGGAGATAGGTCCTGAAATCGCCTGTAGTGTTGCCATGTTTTTTTCCGAAAAGGAGAATAAGAATATCTTGGCTCGCCTTGAAGATACGGGCATGAAGGTGCAGGATATGCCGAAAGAAAAAAAAGCGCTTCCTCTCCAAGGAAAAACTTTTGTCTTTACAGGGAAATTAAAAAACTACACACGGGACAAAGCGCAAGGATTGGTAGAGCGGCTGGGAGCCCGCACAACTTCCAGCGTTAGTGGTGAAACGGATTACCTGATCGTGGGTGAAGATCCAGGCAGTAAGCTGGATCAGGCCAAAAAACATAAAATGCAAGTACTCGATGAGGAACAATTCGATTCACTATTGGGAAAATGGGATAAAAAAGGGAAGAGGTAATCTGGGTTCAACTCAATACGTTATTTTTGCTGCTATCTAACTATTATGCGCCCTGTCTTTTTAGTAGTTTCCTTAGCTCCTTCAAGCTCCGTGTGTTAATTACATCTTTTGGCTCAAGCCACCCCCTTCGGGCCTGATTAACGCCAAAGCGCATGTAATCCAGGTCGGTGATTCTGTGGGTATCTGTTGAAATAGCGAGCTTGAGTCCCATTTCTTTGGCCATTTTGCAGTTTGCGTCTGATATATCTAGTCGATCTGGGTGAGCGTTGACCTCCAAAAAACATCCTCTCTCCTTTGCTGCCTTCATTACCGTTTCTAGGTCGACATCATAAGGCGCGCGTTCATTGATTAATCTACCTGTAGGATGTGCCAGGATCGTAAAATGGGGATTATCCATTGCCCTGATAATTCTTTCTGTCTGATTTTTTCTCGAAAGTTTTGTGTCATAGTGCACCGCACATATGGTAAGGTCTAACTCCTTGAGGATCTCGTCGGGTAAATCAAGAGATCCATCCTTGAGGATGTCTACTTCTATTGCCTTTAGAAGGATAACCCCCTTTAGCTTTCCATTCAGGCGATCGATTTCTTTGATCTGTTTTGCTAGCCGCTTGGAGTTGAGGCCATGTGCCACCGTAATGCGTTTTGAGTGGTCTGAGATAGCTATATACTCGTAGCCGCGGTCTTTCGCTGCCTCAGCGAGTTCCTGGAGACTATGGTGGCCATCTGTTGCCTTGGTATGTGCGTGAAGATCACCGCGTATGTCTTCAAGGTTAATTAAGGTAGGAAGCTTTCCATTTTGTGCGGCCTTAATTTCACCCCGGTTTTCTCGGAGCTCGGGTTCAATGTAGGGAAGATCTACATTATCGTATACTTCCTTCTCTGTTTTTCCTGCGATCCGTTTATCGCCTTTGAAAACTCCATATTCGTTGATTTTGAGTTTTCTCTTGATACCCAACTTGCGGATGGCGATATTGTGATCTTTGGAACCGGTAAAGTAGTGGAGCGCTGCCCCATAGCTAACCGCGGGTACTACGCGAAGATCTACCTGGAGCCCTGAGCGCAGCAGCACAGTTGATCGGGTCTTGCCCTTGGAGACAACCTTGGCCACGTCTTCAAATCCAACAAAGTGCTCTATTACATGAGAGCCCCTTTTTGCCGTCACCAAGATATCGAGATCGCCTACGGTTTCTTTTTTTCGTCGATAGCTTCCTGCTACCACGATATCCTTAATGTCCTTTCGGTTTTTAAGATAGTCTGCAAGGGTCTTTGCATTTTCCTCGGCCTCTACCAGCTTGACTCTTTGCTTTTCAATATCGGCAACGTCCAACTCCTCGAGGATTGCCTGCTCGGTCTTATCCCCAAATCCTTCTAGTTCCCTGATTTTTCCCTGGCTGGCTGCCTCTTTTAGCTCTTTTAAGTTATTAATTCCCAGCTTTTTATGCAGCACTTTTACGCGCTTAGGCCCAAGTTTTTCCACCTTCATTAACTCACTCAACTCGGAAGAGGTGCGGTCTTCAATCTCCTCTAACTGTTCAAGGTTTCCTGTTTCAACAATCTCCATAATCTTTTCGGATAAATCTTTTCCTATTCCAGGCAGCCTTGATAAATCTTTTCCCTCTTTAATCATATCAGAAATACTATGGGGCAGGCTTGAGATAGTACGTGCGGCGTTGCGATAGGCTCTCACCCGGAATCTATTAGCTCCCTCAATATCAAGAAGATCGGCAACCTTGGTAAAAATTCGGGAGATATCGGTATTATGAATTGGCATAGCTATTCCTCCTTTACCATTTTCTTGAGTGCCAAGGCATTTTCTACTGCGTACCCTGCTTCATCGTTATCGAAATAGCAATAAATCTCCCTGCCCTGATTTTCCCAGGTGGAAAAGGCTCCTGCCCATCCAGAGAGAGCTTCCGTTGTATACAGGCCTTTGTACGCTTCATGTGGCCCATGCAGACGGACATATACAAAATCAGCGGTTACCTCTTTTGGCGACTGTGTTTCTGCAAGCTCGTATATACAGAATGCCGCCTTATTTTCAGCCAGAATAGAATACGTTTCATCAGTGAACCAGCTCACATCCCGAAACTCAAAGGCATACTGGTAATCTGAGGAAAGCAGCCCGAGAAAGACCTTAAGTCTCTCCGGATTGAAACGCCAGTGGGGTGGCAGTTGAAAGAGTATGGGGCCGAGTTTGTCACCAAGCACCCTGACAGCATTGAAAAAAACCGAAACAGGTTTTTCAGGATCCTTCAGCTTTTTCATATGAGTAATATATCTGCTTGCCTTCACCGTGAAGATGAATTCTTCCGGCACCGTATCCCGCCATGTTATCAAGGTCTTCTCGCTCGGAACCTGGTAGAAAGAGTTATTAATCTCCGCAGTTTTAAATCTATCCGCATAATAGTCGAGGAAACTTGCCTTACAGAGGTCGTGCGGGTAAAAAGGACCTTTCCAGTGGTCGTAATACCAGCCGGAAGTACCAATATGTATGTGTTTCTTTCTGGTCATATTTGGGAGCCTTCCGTTTTTTAGGTTTGTGTCATTTTTATAACTCTATATACAATTAGGTTTCAGTTTCTAATATTTTTTATTGGAGACTCAGGTCAAGCTTTGTTAAACCTTTTGTTATTTCCGGGAACGCCTTGCTTCGTCTTCTATATTTTCATCCTCACGAATTTTTCTCTGCTCCGTACATGCAACTTCGTGTTGTCGATTACCGATATCTCCTTTTGGCCTTTTATCCAAATTTTCGAGCGCAGATGAACGCCCATATAGTATTAAGGTGTCACCAGGCATGATCTTTGCTGCTCCCTTTGGTACCCCCAAATAGGTGCCGCCTTCATGGGTTATACCTAGAATGCTGACTCCTTCATCCCTTAGCTTGATTTCGTTAAGCTTTTTGTGAGCCATCCAGCTTTTTGGGTTGACCCGGTGCTTGGTAACTCGATAATCCCCCGCAAGATTCAGTAAATTTGCAAAATCATGCACCTCCAATTGCGTATAGCGGTTAAGGGCCCAACTGATAACAATGGAAAGATGTCGATCAACCCACCGGCTGGTTCCCACTATCCATAGCAACACTAAGCCTAATAACAGCAGCGCGAGTTTTATTCCAATCGAGTCATTGGATCCTAAATTGATGAAGGTGAGAATTAGAGAGGATATCGCGGTAATGATTCCCGCATTCCCAAGCAGCATTAAGGTGAGGAGAATTTTGCGTCGGACCGGGTGCTTTACAACCGACTCTGACTCGCTGGTAGTAAAACCTACACCCAAGTAAGCTGATCTGGCCTGGAACCGGGAGGAGTCCCTGGACAAACCAGTTAGTGTTAGGGCTACTGTCCCTATCCGGGTGATAAGTATAGACAAGGTCAAAATAATGAGTAGGGATATAATTGAAATCATAATTCTATCCTTAAATATTAATACGTAGCAAATCCATTTGGCAGAAGCAATACCATGAATATGGTATTTAAACCAGATTATGTAGTAGGTGGCTACTGCATAATCTGGGTTATATTAGGGGGTGTGATGTCAAGGGTTCACCCTAAAAGTGTCGCATCCTGACTAATCTCCTTGATCCGGAAGGGAGGAGTCGCTTCAGGGAGTGTTTTTCTCTCCTTCGGGCAATGGGAGAAAAACCCTCGCCCTTTTTCTCCCGCAAGGCGGGATTTAATAATTTTTACTGGTTAAGGCATAAAGGGGCAAAGTGGCAAAGGCACAAAGAAGAAATAATGCGTCTAAAAGACTCTGTGCCTTTGTGCCTGTGTGTCTTTGATCCTCAAGCTATCCCTTTTAGGGATAGAAGTTGACTTTGAGCTCTTTCTATTTTTCCCGAACGTTACCAGTTACCTTCTGAAAAGCCGGCTTCAGGGAGGCTGATTTAAGGATTTGGCCGATTAGCAGGGGGACCAGGCTCATGCTGAAGATCAAGGTCCAGCCGCTCGGTCCCGGCCGTACCATATTAAGCACGAGGGAAAGGGCTGGAATATACACGGCAGCAGCAAGCAGCACAGTGCAGCCGGCAAGTGCGGCCCAGACAAAAGGGTTCTGAATGACATCGTTGTTCAAAAGCCTTGATGCCCTCTCTCTCATGTTGAACACATGCCACAGCCGGGCAAATGCAAGGGTAAGGAATGAAACGGTGACTGCCCGACTTTCTTCCATATCAAGCCAGGCCAGGGCTAGCATCAAAGAAGCCAATACCGGTAGGGCGATTAACGCTCCCCACCCGCCGATGGACATCCAATGGGCGTTTGTCAATATGGGTTCTGCCGGGTCCCGGGGAGGCTGCTGCATTGCTATGGGATCACCTTTTCCCACTCCAAGGGCCAGTGCGGGAAAAACATCGCCGATCATGTTAAGGTACAGGATTTGAAGGGGAAGAATGGGCAGAGGTGCTCCCGCTGCCATGGCGGCAGCCACGATCATAATTTCAGCAACGTTGCCGGAGAGCAGGAAAAGGATGAATTTTCGTATGTTGTTGAAGATGGCCCGCCCCTGCTGTACGGCTACAAGGATGGTTTCAAAGGCATCATCCTTGAGCACCATATCGGCTGCCTCTTTTGCAACCTGCGTTCCTCTCTTCCCCATAGCTATGCCGATATCCGCTTTCTTCAATGCCGGTGCATCATTAACCCCGTCTCCAGTCATGGCTACGATATTGCCATTGTCCCGGTGGATACGTATGATATCCAGCTTCTGTTCCGGCGATACACGGGCGAATATAGGCGCACGCAGTATCTTGGGTTTTTCTTCTTGAGAAAGATTTTCCGGGCCTTTGAGATCATGACCATAGACGATAGTGTCTTTATCCTGTTCGATCAGTCCCAGCGCTTCGCCAATATGACGTGCTGTTACAGCCTGATCGCCGGTGACCATGATCACTCTGATCCCAGCGCCATGGCAAGCAGATATGGCCTCTTTTACTCCTTCCCGGGGAGGATCCAGTAAACCGAAAAGGCCAATAAAATTGAGATCTTCATAGGGATCAGCATTTTTGGATTTTACGTTTTTTTCTGCTGCTGCCAGAAGACGCAGGCCAGCTTCACCCAGGCGATTATTTTCATCCAGCCACCTGTCCCGATCTTCTTTCGTCATTTCCTTATCCCCATCCGGCGTCTTGAGACGAGAGCAGGCCTTCAGCAAAGCTTCCGGAGCTCCCTTGACTGCCACTTTATAACCATGCTCCATCTCATGAAAGGTGGCCATCATCATGACTTCGGGATTAAACGCTTCCTCTCGAACTTCAGGCATAATTTCCTCCGCAAGGCGTTCTCTGGAAAACCCTGCCCTGGCTCCTGCCTCCAGCAGGGCGACTTCCATTGGATCGCCCACGCCCTGTTCATGATTGTCTTGCGTTATTGCTGCATTATTGCAGAGAACCCCGATCTCCAAGGCTTCACTGAGTAAAGGATGCTCTTTAGGGTCGATGATATTGCCGTCCACAAGAAAACCATGCTTTTCATCAAGATCTACACGCTGGATCCCTTTCTTCTCTGCCAAGGAAAGAGCAATTTGTTTGGTCCGCATACGATTTTCCGTCAGGGTACCGGTTTTGTCCGTACAAATAATACTCGTGGCCCCTAATGTCTCCACCGCGGAGAGCCGGTTCATCAACGCGTTATGCCGGGCCATCCTCCACATTCCCCGGGCAAGGGCAATGGTTGCGACAATAGGAAGACCTTCAGGGATAGCGGCCACGGCCAAAGCAATGGCCGTTTCGATGATAAGGAGAGTGTCTCTATGGGCAAGCAGGCCACTAATCGCTACAGCTGCTGCGACAGCGAGGGTGACCCATATCAGCTTGTACGCCATTCGGCTCAAGCGTTTTTCTAAGGGAGACTCTTCCTCCTCAGATTCTTCGGCAAGTGAGGCGATCTTCCCCAGCTCTGTATGCATACCCGTGGCAATCACAAGTCCCCATCCCGAACCACTGGTAACGGCTGTTCCTTTGAAGGCCATATTTGTGCGTTCTGCGAGAGGTGTTTGTTTTTCTAAGGGCTGCACATCCTTTTGCACAGGTATGGACTCGCCGGTTAGAGCTGATTCGTCAATCTGGAGCAGAGATGCCTCAGTAAGCCTGAGATCGGCTGAGACAATATCACCTCCTTCCAAAAAAACCACATCTCCGGGAACAATATTTTCTGCAGGGATTTCCTGTAATTGATCATTGCGCTCAACCTTGGCCGTAACCCGGCTCATACGATGAAGTGCTTCCATGGAGCGCACTGCCCGACACTCCGTAAAAAAGCCAATTCCAGTATTGATACAAATGGCTGCAAAAATGGACAAACCCTCCAGCCATTGGCCAAAGAAAAAAGCCAGCACGGAGGCGCCTCCTAGAAGAGCTACAATCGGATTTTTAAATTGATCCAGAAGAATCAACCGAACAGGCTTGGTCTTTGCTGCGCGAATTCGATTGGCTCCATATTTTTGCCGCCTTTTTTGGATTTCTTTGCTACTCAAACCTTTTTCCGGCGACACGCTGAGCTTTTTAGCTGTTTCTTCCCAGGAAAAGGACCAAGGCTTTTTTACGGGCATGTTCATCTTTTGCCGTTTCAATTCCTCCTGCACTTAGCTTTTGCTCTCCGTTTTTATAGCCCTATGCCAAAGTACCTCGTATCTTGGTGCAGGACGTTTGGGTAAACAGTGAATGCTTTTATTTTGTTGCTAGCTGAGTGCTGATCATTTGCTATTGACTCACATCTTTTTTTAGTGCTTCAAAACCGGATACAATGTCTAGAAGCTCTTCTGTGATAGACATTTGGCGCTGCTGGTGGTATTGCATGGTTAACTCAGATAATTGGTCTTGGATATTCCTCTCAGCTCCCTGCATAGATGCCAGACGGCTTGCGTTTTCGCTTGCCAGGGATTCGGCAAAGGCGCGAAAGAGGGAAATAAAAAGATAGTGCCGAATCAAGGCAGAAAACAGAGGGTTCCAATCCATGGTAAAGAGAGGCAGCATCTTTGTGGGCCATGGCTTCTTTCTAATCTTCTCAAGCCATGTCTTATCCATGGGCAAGAGATGAATAGAATTGGGCATATAGCGGGAACCTGACAATGGCTTACTGTAATAAAGAAATACCTGATCTACATTTCGCTCTGTATTCCAGTTTTGGATTTTTGTCACCAAATCATGAACTTTTGGAATAATTCCTATGACTGAGCCCGGTAATAGTATATATTCCGCTACAGGCTGCCCTTCGCTCTCAAGCTTTGCATGTGCTCGTTGCCCCGCGGCCATTATGAGCCGATTTTTTCTTTCAATCTCCCCAAGTTCATCCATATTTTTTAGAGCGTAGGAGACAATTTGATCGTTCAGTTGCCCACACATGCCCTGATCCGAACCAAATACAATAGCTCCAAGTCGCGTTTTGGGACCGATTCTGGCTGACACTGTGATGCCCGGCCGGTTTCGTAACGCGACCTGAAAGGCCATTTCGATAGTCTTGTTGTATTCACCTAAAGATTCCACGGCCTTTTCGAATTGTCGTATTTTTACTGCTGCCATAGCCTTCATGGTCTTCACAACAGACTGAAGTTCTTCCGTGCTGTGCAATCTTTTTTTTAAATCCTCAATAGTTTCCATGACATTAAAAAATATTTTTAAGCATTTGGGGTTCAGGAAAAAAACTAATGGCTACTATTTTTTGTGCTCATAACTATTTACTATCTTTTCCGCCTCTCTTTTAATTGATAGTACATCTTCCTCGCTGATTTTCTCACCGCTTTCGATCTTTTGGCAAAGTTCGGGCAGCTGTTTGTCAATGGC